>Ga0316605_10000857_pt1 | contig 18746 bp, 18 predicted proteins | sample OWC_soil_day20_n_FD_207666 | JGI IMG/M metagenome (GOLD analysis project Ga0316605, IMG submission 207666) | Wetland soil microbial communities from Old Woman Creek delta, Ohio, United States - OWC_soil_day20_noCT | ecosystem: Environmental > Terrestrial > Soil > Wetlands | place: USA: Ohio...
CGTGACGAGGTCATTCGTCGGGAAATTCGCCAGATGGAAGGCGGTTGGTACGATGCTGACCGTGTTGCGGCATCCAAGCAGCGCCTCGAAAAGCTTGGTTATTTTACGGAAACCGCTGTCGAAACACCGGCTGTTCAAGGAACTGCCGACCAGCTTGATGTCAACATCAACGTGGCGGAAAGGCCGACCGGTAACTTGATGCTGGGGTTGGGAACGTCGAGTACCGACAAGATTATCGTGTCCGGTTCCATTGCGCAGGAAAACTTCCTGGGAACAGGGAACAGCGTTTCGATTCAGGTTAATTCTGCCAAGCGTTATCAGACTTACGTACTGTCGTATACCAACCCCTATTTCACGCTGGACGGCATCAGCCAGGGCTTTGACATCTACCATCGCACGGTTAACACCCAAAATACCGCGCTGGCCTATTACAGTTCGGCATCGACCGGCGGGGGAATCCGTTTTGGCTTCCCGATCGCCGAAAAGCAGTCGCTGGGAGTCGGTTTGGGGGTCGATTCGACCAGTATTTCGACTTACAGCAATACGCCCCAATACTACAAAGATTATGTCGCCACTTACGGCAAGACCAACCTGAGCCTGCCTGTCAGCGTCAACTGGACCAGCGATGGCAAGGACAGCTATTTCTTCCCGACCCGTGGCCTTTACCAGAAGGCCGGGTTTGAAGTGTCGGTGCCTGGCAGCGATTTGACCTACTATCGTGCAACTTACCAGTTGCAGCAATACTTCCCGCTGACCAGTGCCCTGACCCTGATGTTCAACGGCGAAGTCGGCTACGCCAATGGTTACGGTGGCAAGGATATGCCGTTCTTCAAGAATTTCTATGCGGGTGGTGTGTCCTCGGTGCGTGGTTTCAAGGCCTCGTCGCTGGGGCCGGTAACCACCGACAGCAGCGGTAACGAATACCGGGTCGGCGGCAATCGTCGCCTGCTTGGCAATGCCGAACTGCTGTGGGCTCTTCCTGGTATGGACAAGGCTTTCCGAATCGGCTGGTTCGTCGATGCGGGCCAGGTTTATGGCAAGGGACAGACCATGGCTTTGAGCGATCTGCGCTATTCGACAGGTCTTTCCGCTGCCTGGATTTCTCCGGTCGGGCCGCTCAAGTTCAGTCTCGGTCGTCCGCTCAATCGGCAGGAAGGTGATACTACCGAAGCCTTCCAGTTTCAGATGGGTACCACTTTTTGATTCAGGAGCATCATGTTGAAAGCTAATTCCCTTGTTCTCGCAGCACTGACCTCTGCCTTGTTCGCAACCAGCGCCTTTGCGGTCGAACTGAAGGTTGGCTATGTCAATACCCAACGCATCTTCCGCGATGCACCTGCCGCCCAGAAGGCCGCCAAGAAACTGGAAGGCGAATTCGCCAAGCGGGATCAGGATCTGCAACGCATGGCCAAGCAGTTGCAGGGTTTGCAGGAAAATCTGGAAAGAAATTCGGTGACCATGGCCGAAACCGACCGTCGCGCCAAGGAAAAGGAGTTCGGCGAGTTGTCGCGTGAATTCCAGCGCAAGCAGCGCGAGTTCCGCGAAGACCTGAACCTGCGTCAGAACGAGGAAAACGCTGCGGTGATCGAAAAGGCCAATCGCGCCATCAAACAGATTGCCGAAGCCGACAAGTACGACCTGATTCTGCAGGACGTCGTCTGGGTCAGCCCCCGTCTGGATATTACCGAACGCGTGATCAAGGCACTTGCCGAAGGCAAGTAATGCCCGAGGCTGGTCGTAGCGCATTTTCGCTGGCCAACATCGCCGCCCGTCTGGGCGGCGATGTGCTTGGCGATGGGCAAACGCAAATTCGTCAGGTGGCCACGCTGGCCTCGGCCGGCGAGGGCGACATCGCCTTTCTTGCCAACCTGAAGTACAAGAACCAGTTGCAGTCGACACGGGCCTCGGCAGTCATCGTCCCGCCCGACTTCGCCGACGCAGTGGCCATGCCGCGCATCGTCACGCGCAATCCCTATGCCTATTACGCCCGCCTGGCAGCCTTGCTCAATCCAGCGGCCGCTGTTCTGCCCGGCGTACACCCGAGCGCCGTCTGCGCGTCCGCCGTACCGGCCAGCGCCTGGATCGGGCCACAGGTCAGTATCGGACGTGATGTCATGCTGGGCGAAGGCGTCGTCATCCACGCTGGTTGCGTCATCGCCGACGGCGTCGGGATCGGCGACGGCAGCGTGCTTTATCCAAACGTCAGCATCTATGCCGGCTGCCGGGTCGGACGCCATGCCATCCTGCATTCGGGCGTGGTGATAGGTGCCGACGGTTTCGGCTTCGCGCCGGACGGCGGCCAGTGGGTGAAGATTCCACAAATAGGCCGGGTGGTCATCGGCGACGACGTCGAAATCGGGGCCGGCACGACGGTCGACCGCGGGGCTTTGGACGATACCGTCATCGGCGATGGCTGCAAGCTGGACAACCAGATCCAGATCGGCCACAACTGCGTGATCGGCAATCATTGTGTCATTGCCGCCTGCGCGGCGGTGGCCGGCAGCGTCCATCTGGAGGATGGCGTCGTCGTCGGCGGTGCGGCGATGATCGCCGGCCATGTGACCATCGCTTCCGGGGCGGTCATTTCCGGCGGCTCGCTGGTCATGAAGAACATTACCAAACCGGGCCAATACACCAGCGTCTTCCCGCTGGAAGAGCATGGCCACTGGTTGCACAACGCGGCCCAGATTCGGCATCTGGCCCGCCTGGCCGAACGGGTTTCGGCCCTGGAAAAGAAACTGAACAATCAAGGAGAGGGTTAATAACATGATGGACATCCACGAAATTCTTGAACACCTGCCGCATCGCTATCCCTTCCTGCTGGTCGACCGCGTTGTCGACTTCGAAGTCGGCAAGTCGATCCATGCCTACAAGAACATCACCATGAACGAGCCGTACTTCGTCGGGCACTTTCCGCACCATCCGGTGATGCCGGGCGTGCTGATCATGGAGGCGCTGGCCCAGGCGGCCGGCATCCTGTCGTTCAAGACCATGGAAGCGAAGCCGGACCCCAATTCGGTGTTCTACTTCGTCGGCATTGACGAGTGCCGCTTCAAGAAGCCGGTGATGCCAGGGGATCAGTTGCACCTGCACATCGAGATCCTGCGCCAGATGCGCGGCATCTGGAAATACAAGGCGGAAGCCCGCGTCGACGGCCAGGTCGTCGCCGAGGCCACGCTGATGTGCGCCAAGCGGGACGTCTGAGATGATCCACCCGACCGCCATCGTCGATCCGGCAGCCAGGATCGGCGCCAATGTCCAGATCAGCGCCTATTCGATCATCGGTCCGCATGTCGAGATTGGCGACAACACCGAGATCGGTCCGCATGTCGTCATCAAGGGTCATACCCGCATTGGCCGCGACAACCGCATCTTCCAGTTCTGTTCGCTGGGTGAGGCGCCGCAGGACAAGAAATATGCCGGCGAACCGACCCGTCTGGAAATCGGCGACCGCAACACCATCCGTGAATTCTGCACCTTCAACCTGGGCACCGTGCAGGATTCAGGTGTCACCAAGGTTGGCGACGACAACTGGATCATGGCCTACGTGCATGTCGCGCACGACTGCGTGGTCGGCAATAAGACCACCTTCGCCAACAATGCCTCGCTGGCCGGCCATGTCGTCGTCGACGACTGGGCCATCCTCGGCGGCTTTACCGGCGTGCACCAGTTCTGCCGCATCGGCGCGCATGTGATGACGGCGGTCGGCACGGTGATTTTGCAGGACGTGCCGCCCTACCTGATGGCTGCCGGCAACACCGCGCAACCGTACGGCATCAATGTCGAGGGCTTGAAGCGGCGCGGTTTCACCGCCGACTCGCTGAGCGCCCTGAAGCGTGCCTACCGCACGCTGTACAAGTCCGGCCTGTTGCTCGAAGAAGCCAAACAAAAGCTCATCGAGGAGGCCAGAACGCAGCCCGACGTGCAACGCTTTGTCGATTTCCTGGAAGTCTCCAGGCGCGGCATCATCCGCTGATGGCTGGCGTCGTGCGCATTGCCATGGTGGCCGGCGAGCCCTCCGGGGATTTGCTGGCCAGCCATCTGATCGCCGCCTTGAAGGCCAAGTTGCCGGATGCCGTGTTCTACGGCATCGGCGGACCCAAGATGCAGGGCAAGGGCTTCGACGCCTGGTGGCCGATGGAGAAGCTGTCGGTCATGGGCTATGTCGATGCCCTGAAGAACTATCGTGAAATCGCCGGCATTCGCCGTCAACTGAAGAAGCGCCTGCTCGAACTGAAGCCGGACATCTTCATCGGTGTCGATGCGCCGGATTTCAATCTTGGCCTGGAAACCGACCTCAAGGCCGCCGGCATTCGCACCATCCACTACGTCAGCCCGTCAATCTGGGCCTGGCGCGGCGGCCGCATCAAGAAAATCGGCGGGGCGGTCAACCGCCTTTTGGCGTTGTTTCCGATGGAGCCGCCGCTCTACGAGAAAGAGCGGATTCCGGTGACCTATGTCGGCCATCCGTTGGCCGACATCATCCCCCTTGAAACCAGTCGGTTGGCCGTGCGCGACAAGCTCGGCATGCCGCGCGACTTGCCGGTGTTCGCCTTGTTGCCGGGCAGTCGCAAGGGCGAACTGGAGACGATGGCCGATGTCTTTGTGCAGACGGCAAAAATCATTCGCGACCGTTTCCTGCCCAAGGCCATTTTTGTTGTGCCACTGACCACGCGCGAAACCCGCCTGCAATTCGAGATGGCCATCTATCGCCAGCAGGCTGGCGACATCCCGTTCCGTCTTCTGTTCGGCCACGCCCAGGATGCCCTCGGCGCCGCCGACGTGTCCCTGGTGGCGAGCGGCACGGCGACCCTGGAAGCGGCGCTGATCAAGCGGCCGATGGTCATCACCTACAAGATCGCCAAGCTCAGCTACTGGCTGATGAAGCGCATGGCCTACCTGCCTTATGTCGGCCTGCCCAACATCCTGGCCGGCCGTTTCGTCGTGCCGGAAATTTTGCAGGACGAGGCGACACCGGAGAATCTGGCCGAAGCGCTGGTCAAGTTGTACGAGGACAAGGAAAACGCCGAAGCAGTCGAGGAGGCATTCACTGACATCCACCTGCAACTGCGCCAGAATACCGCCGAGAAGGCCGCCAACGCGGTCATCGAATGCCTGAACTGATCGTTCCACCCGGCCTGATCTGCGGTATCGACGAAGCGGGTCGCGGACCGCTGGCCGGTAGCGTGGTCGCCGCCGCCGTCATCCTCGATCCGGCGCGGCCGATTGCCGGTTTGAACGACTCGAAGAAACTCAGTGAAAAGAAGCGCGAGGCGCTGGCCGGCCTGATCCGCGAACGGGCCGTGGCCTGGGCGGTGGCCTCGGCGTCGGTCGAGGAAATCGACCGCCTGAACATCCTGCACGCGACGATGCTGGCCATGCAGCGTGCCGTCGCCGGCCTCGCCGTGCGGCCGACGGCGGCGCTGGTCGACGGCAACCGTTGCCCCAAGCTGGACATCCCGTGCGAAGCCATCGTCAAGGGCGACGGCCTGATCGCCTCGATCGCCGCTGCTTCCATCCTGGCCAAGACGGTGCGCGACGCCGACATGCTGGCCCTGCACGCGCAATATCCGCACTACGGTTTCGACCGTCACATGGGCTACCCAACGGCTGCCCACTTTGCCGCACTGGAAGAGCACGGTGCCTCGCCGGTGCATCGCCGCAGTTTCGGGCCGGTGGCCAAACAGCTCGCGCTGCTATGAAGCTCATTCAGTCGCGCGACAACGTTTTCTACAAGTAGCTGAAAAAACTCGCCGAGTCGGGGCGCGAGCGGAGGAAGACGGGCAAGACCCTGCTCGACGGCGTGCATCTGGTCGAAGCTTTCGAGGCCGCCTGCGGCCCGGTGGAAACCCTGGTCGTCGGCGAATCGGCCTTGGCCGCCGGTGAAATCGCTCGCCTGGCCGAGGGGCGCGAGGTGACGGTGTTGGCCGACGCGTTACTGCGCGACCTCGGCCTGGTCGATACGCCGAGCGGCCTGCTGGCCGTGGTGGCGATGCCCGGCGCAATGGCTGCGGTCGACCTCGGCAAAGACGCGATTTTATTGGATGGCGTACAGGACCCCGGCAACGTCGGCACGCTGCTGCGCACGGCTGCGGCGGCCGGCATCAAGCAGGCGGTGCTATCGCCGGGTTGCGCTTCGGCCTGGTCGCCCAAGGTGCTGCGCGCCGGGCAGGGCGCCCATTTCGTGTTGAGCATCCACGAAGAGGCCGATCTGGCGGCGTTCATGGCCGACTATCGCGGGACGACGTTGGTGACTTGTCTGGATGGGGCTACTTCGCTTTATGCGGCCAGGCTGGAAGGGCCGCTGGCCTGGGTGTTCGGGGCCGAGGGGCAGGGGGTTAGTACCGAGCTGATCGACGTTGCCCGGTTGCGCATCAGGATTCCGATGCCGGGTGCGGTGGAGTCGCTGAATGTAGCGGCGGCTGCGGCGGTGTGCCTGTTCGAGGTATTGCGTCGTCGATTGAGCTGAGTGTTTATTGCCCAGTAACGTCATGAATGAACCAATGGAATTCAAACAATGACAATTGAAACCCTTTCTTCCAAGCAAGCTTTAGCGTTCAGAAAACAAAATGCCCAATCTACGTGGCCTCGACCGGATAATGGTGTCGAGCGTTTGCTCCCCATTCCCCTGCCACGGGTTAGCCCGAAACTGAAAATCTGTAAATATGACAAGGTGTTTTGTATAGGTTCCTGTTTTGCGCGCGAAATAGAAAAGACGCTGAAAAGATTTGGACTCAGCGTTGCTGCCTTGAAGATGGAAATGCCTTCTGATAGGGGGGGGCAGCTTTCGGTCGATGCTTTTTTAAATAAGTACACAGTCCACTCCATACTTTCGGAATTAACGCTCGCGCTAGAACCAAAGGTAATTGAACCAACCCGTTGTCTGGTTGAGGTTTCTGAAGGTGTTTTTCAGGATTATCAGTTAGCCGGGAGCCTTCTAAGTGCCTCATTCGATAATATGTTGACGTATCGGGCCGATTTTTCGCGCGAATTTTCCAGTGTCCGTGATGCGAATATTGTCATTATTACCCTCGGTCTAAGTGAGGTTTGGTATGACAAAGTGAGTGACCTCTATCTAAATAAAGCTCCAGATCTGAAGGCGTTGAGGCGTCATCCTGATCGTTTTGAGCTTCGTGTTCTCGATTATGAAGAAACGCTCAAAGGTCTGGATAATATCCACGCATTGTTATCAAGAAATCTGCAATCCGGTTTTAAAATTCTGATTACCGTATCACCTGTGCCTCTAATTTCAACTTTTCGAGCAGTCGATGTTTTTGAGGCAAATTCTTATTCAAAATCTGTTCTTAGGGCAGCTACCGAAGCCTTCTCGATGCGCTACGGCAATGTAAGCTACTTCCCCTCGTACGAAATGGTGACTATTGGGCCACAAGACGTCGTTTGGGGCGGGCGCGGTGACTTTCGTCATGTGAATAGAGATTATGTCGAAATTATTATTTTGCACGCGCTAGAGGCCTTTTTGGAATGTCCGGGTGAAGATTTGGCTATACGAAAAACGGAAGCCATGGCGCGCGTTCTCCTTGATGCAAATAAGCCGGATGCTGCATTGACGGTACTGAATCGCGTAAAAGGAAATACGAGTTCGGAGTTGAGTCGCACTAGAAAACACGCGCAGAGCTTGCTGTCAGGAAAGGGGGCGCTGCATGGAGGGCAAAATTCGGCATTCCGAAGCGTCGAAAAATGGCTAGCTTCCAAAATGTTGCAGGAACGTCATTTTAAGAAATACAGGACCTCCCGATCCGCATTTTTTGCAGATAGTAAACACTCGTTGTTGCGGTGGTGGGGAGCAAAGACCCGGTAGCCGCCGACCCCGCAACAATTGACTATGGTGCGTCCCCATCACGCGTTGCCGCAGTTTCAATTCCTGCAAGACCCTTGTCGAAGTCTCTTCGATCAATTGGGGCGCCGGTGATTTTTAAGCACCTCTTGGTCCAGCCGTAATGGAGCCTCCTCAATTCCCGGGGCGATTCAGTGCTGTCGATTCTGCTTGCCAAAACACATGCGCTGTACAAAAATACAGTTATTGGCATTTGGCGGAGCGGACCATGAAACTTACCCCACGACAGCAGGAAATACTCGACTTCATCAAGAGCACGCTGGAGGTGCTCGGTGCGCCGCCGACCCGCATGGAAATTGCGCAGGCTTTCGGCTTCGCCTCACCCAATGCGGCGGAGGATCACCTGAAGGCGCTGGCCAAGAAGGGGGCCATCGTTCTTGAAGCCGGTTCGGCGCGCGGTATCCGGCTGGTCGAGCAGCTCGGCCTGCCGCTGATCGGCAGCGTGGCCGCCGGTTCGCCCATTCTGGCGGTCGAAAACGTGCAGGGCCGTTATGCGCTGGATGCCCACCTGTTCAGCCCGCGTGCCGATTTTCTGTTGAAGGTGCGCGGTCTGTCGATGATCGATGCCGGCATTTTCGACGGCGATCTGTTGGCCGTGCATAAGACGGCCGAGGCGCGCGACGGCCAGATCGTCATCGCCCGTGTCGCCGAGGATGTCACGGTCAAGCGCCTGAAACGGCGCAACGGGCTGGTCGAACTGATTGCCGAGAACCCGGACTACGAGCCGATTATCGTCAATCCGGCCGAAGTCGAATTCGCCATCGAGGGCATCGCCGTCGGCCTGATACGCGGGGCGATCAGCACCTTGTCATGAGCGCCGTGCCGTTGCCGATCGCTTTGGCCGAGGTGCTGGCCCGGGGCGACGTGTGGCGCGGCGATACCCTGGCCCGGCTGCCGGACGGCACGTTGCCCAGCGGCCATGCCGAACTCGATGCCGAATTGCCGGGTGGCGGCTGGCCGCGGGGAATTCTCAGCGAAATCCTGGTCGACCGTAGCGGTTGCGGCGAACTGAGCCTGCTGCTGCCGGCCTTGGCGCAACTGTCGGCGGCGGGCGGCTGGCTGGCCTTGGTCGCCCCGCCCTGGCAGGCGCATGCCCCGGCCTGGGCGGCGGCCGGCTTGGCACTGGACCGGCTGGTTGTCGTCCGGGCCGGCAAGCAGGTCGCCTGGTGCGTCGAACAGTTGCTGGCCTGTGGCGGTTTTGCCGGCGTGCTGGCCTGGCCAGAGGCCGATATCGACGCCCGGGCCTTGCGGCGCTTGCAGGTGGCAGCCGAGGGGCGCCCGGTTTTTGCCTGTTTGTGGCGGTCGACCGCAGCGGCCAGGCTGCCGTCGCCCGCCCCGTTGCGCGTGTTGCTCGAGACAACGGCGACCGGCGAGTTGTCGGTACGCGTCATCAAGCGACGCGGCCGGCCGGTGTCACGTTCGCTCGCCTTGTCCATTCCTCGTCCCCTGTCCCTGAGCGGGAGAAATTCACGTGTTGTGGCTGGCCCTGCATTTTCCCTGGTTGCCGATCGAGGCGTGGCCGCTGCGCCAGTCGCCTAGCGCGGTGGTTGCGGGCGGGCGGGTGCTGGTGGCCGACGAACAGGCATCAGCGGCGGGCGTGCGGGCCGGGCAAAAAATGTCGACCGCGCTCGGCCTGCTGCCCGGGCTGGCTATCCTGGAGCGCGATGCCGGGCGCGAACGGCAGGCCCTGGACAACCTGGCTTGCTGGGCCGGACGGTTCACGCCGACGCTCAGCCTGCACCCGCCAGCCACGCTGTTGCTCGAAATTGGCGGCTGCCTGCGCCTGTTCGGCGGGGCGTCGGCGATTATCGAGGCGGTGCTGGCCGGTTGTGCCGAGCAGTCTTATTCGGTGCACTGGGCTGCTGCGCCCACCCCGCTCGGCGCGCGCTGGCTGGCCGGGGCCGCTTGCTGCGTCGAGGTTGCCCTGGCGGGTCTGCCGGCGGCACTGGCCGCCTTGCCCTGCGCCGCCCCCGGTTGGCCGGACGAGGTGGTGAAGCGTCTTGAAGCCTTCGGCCTGCGCCAGTTGGGCGATCTGCGCCGCTTGCCGGCGGCCGGTTTGCGGCGGCGCATCGGCAACGGACCGGCGGACGATCTGCTGCGCGCCTGGGGCGAGTTGCCCGATCCGCAAACGGCTTTCGTATTTCCCGAAAGCTTTGCCATCGCCTGCGAACTGCCGGCTCGGGTTGATCATGCCGAAGCGCTGGTCTTCGCCGGCCAGCGTCTGTTCGCGGCACTGGCCGGCTGGCTCAATGGTCGGCAGCTGCTGGTACGGCGCTGTAGCCTGCAACTCAGTCATGAGGACGGCCCGCCGACGGTGCTGCCTCTGAATTTCGCCGAGCCAGTGGCCGACGAAGAGCGTTTCCGGCGCCTGCTGCGCGAGCATCTCGGCCGCCTGCAACTGCGGGCGCCGGTCGAGGCCTTGCGCTTGGTGGCCGACGAGCTGGTGGAAAAACCCGGCGCCAGCGCCCAGTTGTTCGCCCAGGCAGCGACTGGTGAAGGGGCGCTGGCTTGCCTGGAGCGCCTGCGCGCCCGGTTGGGCGAGGGCGCGGTGCAGGCCTTGGTCGAGGCGGCTGACCATCGGCCGGAGTGCGCGACGCGACAACAGGCGGTGGGCGAGGGCGCGGGGGAAGGATGTTTGCCGGCAGGCAGCATCGGCCGGCATCGTCCGCTGTGGTTGCTGCCGGCGCCACAGGCGCTGCTCGAGCGGGCCGATGGTCCGCACTGGCATGGCCCGCTCAAGCTGCTGTCGCGGCCGGAGCGGCTGGAGAGCGGTTGGTGGGACGAGGGCGAGGCGGCTGGCGATGTGCGGCGCGACTATTTCATCGCCCGCAATCCGCTGGGCCAGCGGGCCTGGATTTACCGGGATGCCACGGGCTGGTTCCTGCACGGGCTGTTCGCCTGAGCGGAGGGCGCTGAAACCATGTCGTTGCCGGACTATGCCGAGCTGCATTGCCTGTCCAATTTCAGTTTCCTGCGCGGTGCCTCGCATCCGGAGGAACTGGTTGAGCAGGCGCGCCAGCAGGGCTACGCGGCGCTGGCGCTGACCGACGAGTGTTCGCTGGCCGGGGTTGTGCGGGCGCATCGGGCCGCGCAGGCAGCCGGCCTCAAATTCATCGTCGGTAGTGAAATGTGCACGGTCGACGGCCTGAAACTGGTGTTTCTGGCCTGCAACCGGCACGGTTACGGCAACCTGTCGGCGCTGATCACATTGGCTCGGCGGCGGGCGACGAAGGGCGCCTATACGCTGCACCGTCACGACCTGGAGGCCATTTCGCCGAACGGCGCCGTGCCCGATTGTCTGGTGTTGTGGGTGCCGGCTGCCGATGCTTCGATCGAAGACGGGCGCTGGCTGGCCGAGCGTTTTCCCGGCCGCTGCTGGCTGGCGGTCGAACTGTATGCCGGGCCGGACGATGCGGCCAAGCTGGAGGCCCGGCAAGCACTGGGCGAGGCTTGCGGCCTGCCGCTGGTCGCCGCCGGTGACGTGCATATGCATGTCAGGGCGCGCCGCCCGGTGCAGGACGTGCTGACCGCGCTGCGCCTGAAAACCACGGTGTTCGACGCCGGTTACGCGCTGTTCCCGAACGGCGAACGCCACCTGCGCTCGCGCCTGCGTCTGGTCCGTCTCTATCCCCCGGCGCTGTTGGCCGAAACGTTGGTCATCGCCAGTCGCTGCACCTTTTCGCTCGACGAACTGCGCTACGAATACCCGGAGGAAATCGTGCCGGCCGGCCAGACGCCGGCCTCGTTCCTGCGCAGCGAAACCGAACGCGGCCTGGAAAGGCGCTATCCAGCCGGTGTGCCGGCCAAGGTGCGCGCGCGCATCGAGCACGAACTGGCGCTGATTGGCGAAATGCGTTACGAGGCTTATTTCCTGACTGTCTACGACATCGTCTGCTTTGCCCGAAGTCAGCGCATCCTGTGTCAGGGGCGCGGCTCGGCGGCCAATTCGACGGTGTGTTTCGCGCTCGGCATCACCGAGGTTGATCCGGCCCGTTCGGAACTGCTGTTCGAGCGCTTCATCTCGAAGGAGCGCGGCGAGCCGCCGGACATCGACGTCGATTTCGAGCACGAGCGGCGCGAGGAGGTCATCCAGTACATTTACGCCAAATACGGCCGCGAGCGGGCGGCGCTGGCTGCCGCGCTGATCACCTACCGGACCAAGGGCGCCTTGCGTGATGCCGGCCGGGCGCTCGGCTTCGGCATCGCCCAGATCGACGCGCTGACCGCCTCGCTGGCCTGGTGGGATAAACGCGAACAACTGCCCGAGCGCTTCGCCGAACAGGGCCTCGACTCGCAGGCACCGCGCGTCGAAAAATGGCTGGCCATCGCCGAGGCGCTGCGTGGTTTTCCCCGCCACCTGACCCAGCACGTCGGTGGCTTCGTCATTTCGCGCGGGCCGCTGGCCCGGCTGGTGCCGGTCGAGAACGCGGCGATGGCGGCGCGCAGCGTCATCCAGTGGGACAAGGACGATCTCGACGCAATGGGCCTGATGAAGGTCGACATCCTGGCGCTGGGCATGCTGTCGGCCATTCGCCGCATGCTCGACCTGATCGGCGAACGCTGCGGTCGACGCCCGGAATTGCACGAAATTCCACCGGAAGACCCGGCCACCTACGCCATGCTGTGCCGGGCCGACAGCATGGGCGTCTTCCAGGTCGAATCGCGCGCCCAGATGGCCATGCTACCGCGCCTCAAACCGCGCAGTTTCTACGATCTGGTGGTCGAGGTGGCGCTGGTCCGGCCGGGGCCGATCCAGGGCGACATGGTGCATCCTTACCTGAAGCGGCGGCAGGGCAAGGAGAAGATCGAGCAAATCTCGCCGGCCGTCGATGCGGTGCTGGCCCGCACCTGCGGCGTGCCGATCTTCCAGGAACAGGTCATGCAACTGGCCGTGGTCGCCGCCGATTTCACCCCCGGCGAGGCCGACCAGTTGCGGCGGGCGATGGCCGCCTGGAAGCGAAAGGGCGGACTGGAGCCGTTCGAGCAGAAACTGCTGGCCGGCATGGCGAAGAACGGCCTGCCAGAGGCCTTTGCCCGGCGCATCATCGCGCAGATCCAGGGCTTCGGCGAATACGGTTTTCCCGAGTCGCACGCCGCCAGCTTCGCGCTGCTGGTCTATGCCTCGGCCTGGCTGAAGTGTCATCATCCGGCGATTTTCTTGTGCGGCCTGCTGAACAGCCAGCCGATGGGTTTCTACTCGCCGTCGATACTGATCCAGGATGCCCGCCGCCACGGCGTCAGCGTGCTGCCGCCCGATGTCGCGGCCAGCGACTGGGAGTGCACGATCGACGCCGACGGCGCCGTCCGCCTCGGCCTGCGCCAGATCGACGGCTTGGCGCAGGCGGTGGCCGACAGGCTGGCGGTCGACCGGAAAAAACGGCCATTTTCCGATGTTGCCGACCTGGTTGCCCGGGTCGCCCTTAGTCGACGCGATGTCGACTGCCTGGCCGCGGCCGATGCCTTGCGCAGCCTGGCTGGCCATCGCCGGCAGGCGGCCTGGGCGGCCAGTGTGGAAAAAGCGCCGGCCGTCGTCCAGGGCGACCTGTTCGCCGGCCAGGCCTGGCCGGAAGCGCCGGCCGAGTTGCCGGCGCCGGGCGAAGGCGAAAATCTGGTGGCCGATTACCGCAGCCTCGGCTTGAGCCTGCGCCGCCATCCCTTGACCCTGCTGCGCGAGCACCTGGCGGCGCGCCGTTTCGTCTCTGCCGCCGAACTGAGTAGGGCTGGTCAGCACGCCACCATCCGCCTCGCCGGCATCGTTGTCGGCCGCCAGCGCCCGGGCACGGCGACCGGCATCGTCTTTGTCACGCTGGAGGACGAAAGCGGTCTGGTCAATGTCGTCGTCCAGCCGCAACTGGTGGAAAAACAGCGGCGCGAACTGCTCGGCGCCTCGCTGCTCGGTGTTTATGGCCAGGTACAGAAAGAGGGCGAGGTCGTCCATCTGCTGGCCAAACGCCTGGTCGATCTGTCGGCCTGGCTGGGCCGGCTGGCAACGACGAGCCGGGATTTTCACTAGGAACCCGATTAGCTGCTGTCCAATAGCTGACAAATTCAGTCGAGTATTTTAAAATTCACCCTCGTTCGACAAGGGAGATTCAGTTTCATGTTCCGGCACCTGCGTGAGGATATCCGTGCGGTTTTCGACCGCGACCCGGCGGCCCGCTCGTTCTGGGAGGTGCTGACCTGCTATCCCGGCATCCATGCGCTGATCCTGCATCGCCTGGCGCACTGGCTGTGGGGCCATCGCCTGCGCTGGCTGGCCCGGTTTACCGCGCACCTTTCCCGCTTCCTGACCGGCATCGAAATTCACCCGGGGGCCACCATCGGCCGCCGCTTCTTCATCGACCACGGCATGGGCGTGGTGATCGGCGAGACGGCGCTGATCGGCGACGACGTCACGCTCTACCATGGCGTGACCCTGGGCGGCACCTCGTGGAACAAGGGCAAGCGCCATCCGACGCTGGAAGACGGCGTGGTGGTTGGGGCCGGCGCCAAGGTGCTGGGGCCGATCGTCATCGCGGCCGGCGCCCGGGTGGGTTCGAATGCCGTCGTCACCAAGCCGATTCCGGCCGGCGCCACGGCGGTCGGCAATCCGGCCCGGGTGCTCGACCGTTCCGAGCAGGGCAAGCAGCGCGCGGCGCAGGCCGAGAAAATGGGCTTTTCCGCCTATGCCGTCGGGCGCGACCAGGACGACCCGCTGGCCAAGGCCATCCACGGTCTGCTCGACCATGCCGCCGAAACCGACCGCCGCCTGGCATCGTTGCTCAAGGAGCTCGACGCCCAGGGCGTCAAGTGCGATGCCGAGGTGCAGCCGGCCGATCGCTTCGATCCGAATTACCTGAGTAAAATAGTTGACTGAATTTGTCTGGTTTATGTATAGTTGACTGTAATACTCAGTTATTAGCAGGAGATCGCAAATGCGTTTGACCACCAAAGGACGTTTCGCCGTTACCGCCATGATCGACCTCGCGCTGCGCGGCGACGGTGGGCCCGTGGCCCTGGCCAGCATCAGCGAGCGGCAGAAAATTTCCCTGTCCTATTTGGAGCAGTTGTTCGGCAAGCTGCGCCGCCACAAGCTGGTCGACAGCGTGCGTGGTCCCGGCGGCGGTTACTGCATTGCCCGGCCGCTCGACCAGGTGGCCGTTGCCGACATCATCCGGGCGGTGGACGAGCAGCTTGATGCCACCCAGTGCGGCGGCCAGGAAAACTGCCACGACGAACACCGTTGCATGACGCACGAGCTGTGGTCGACGCTCAATCACAAGATGTACGAATACCTCTCTTCGGTGTCGCTGGCCGAACTGGTCGACCGGCAAAAACAGAAAATTGCCGCCCAGACCGTCGTTCTCGAAGACAAGCGCCGGCTCGGCCCGCAGCCGCGGCCCCGGACCGCCCGCGACAAGGCTGCTGCGGCTGCTTGAGCCTGTCATGTTCCAGCCCGCCTATCTCGACCACAACGCCACCACGCCGCTTGATCCTGCGGTGCTGGCGGCCATGTTGCCCTGGCTGGAAAGCCAGTACGGCAACCCGTCGAGCCGGCATGAATTCGGCCGGGCGGCACGTCGTGCCGTCGATGAAGCGCGGCAGCAGGTGGCGGCGGCGGTCAATGCCCACCCGACCGAGGTCGTCTTTACCAGCGGCGGCAGCGAGGCCAACAACCTGTTCCTGAAAGGCGCGGCGGCAGCGTTGAAGCCGGGCGTACTGGCGGTCAGTGCCATCGAGCATCCCTGCGTACTCAAGCCGGCGGCCCAACTGGCTCGCCAGGGCTGGCAGGTTAAGAGTCTTGCGGTCGACAGCGCGGGCAGCCTGAATTTGGCCGACTATGCTGAAGCACTGCTGGCCAGACCCAGGTTGATTTCGGTGATGCTGGCCAACAACGAAACCGGCGTCGTGCAGGACGTGGCGGCTCTGGCTACCGCAGCCAAGGCGGGCGGCGGCTGGTTCCACAGCGACGCCGTGCAGGCTCTGGGCAAGCTGCCCATCGACTTTCGCACCCTCAACGCGGCCGGCGTCCATGCGCTGACCCTGTCGGCACACAAGGCCAACGGCCCGAAAGGTGCGGCGGCGCTGCTGCTCGACAAGCGCGTCGAAGTGCAGCCGCTGATCGCCGGCGGTGGCCACGAGCGCGGCCTGCGTTCGGGCACCGAGAATGTGCCGGCCATAGTCGGTTTTGGCGTGGCGGCGGAACTTGCCGCCCGGCGCGTTGCCGAATTGCCGGCGCGTTTGCGGGCGATGCAGGCGAAGCTGGAAGCCGGCTTGCTGGCGTTGGGGGCTCGCATCTTCGCTGCCGAGGCCAGGCGCCTGCCGAACACCAGCTACTTTGCTTTTGACGGCATCGATGGCGAAACTTTGGTCGGCAAGCTGGACCGCGTCGGCTTTGCCGTCGCCAGCGGCGCCGCCTGTTCCAGCGCCAACCCGGAACCGTCGCACGTGTTGCAGGCGATGGGTGTGGCGCCGGAAGTTGCCCGTGGAGCGGTGCGCGTCAGCCTCGGTGCGGCCAATACCGAGGCGGAAATCGAACAATTCATCAACGCCTTGCAGGTGACAGTCGGACGCCTGCAGGGACTGACAGCGGTTGTCGCCAACTGAGCTGTCTGAACAACCCGACTTAGCGAGAATGACGATGAAACTCCCGATCTACCTGGATTATTCGGCAACCACCCCGGTCGACCCGCGCGTCGCCGAAAAAATGATCCCCTACCTGTGCGAGCATTTCGGCAATCCGGCCTCGCGCTCGCATAGCTTCGGCTGGGTGGCCGACGCGGCGGTCGAGGAGGCGCGCGAGCAGGTCGCGGCGCTGGTCGGGGCCGACCCCAAGGAAATCGTCTGGACCTCCGGCGCCACCGAGTCCAACAATCTGGCCATCAAGGGCGCGGCCAATTTCTACGCCGGCACCAAGGGCAAGCACATCATTACGGTGAAGACAGAGCACAAGGCCGTCCTCGACACGGTGCGCGAAATGGAGCGCCAGGGCTTCGAGGCGACCTATCTCGACGTCAAGGAAGACGGTCTGCTCGACCTCGATGTCTTCAAGGCGGCCATTCGCCCGGATACCGTGCTGGTCTCGGTGATGTACGTCAATAACGAAGTCGGCGTCATCCAGCCGATTGCCGAACTGGGCGAAATCTGCCGCGAGAAGGGCGTCATCTTCCACGTCGATGCGGCGCAGGCCACCGGCAAGGTCGATATCGACCTGTCCAAGCTCAAGGTCGACCTGATGAGCTTCTCGGCCCACAAGACCTATGGCCCGAAGGGCATCGGCGCGCTGTACGTCCGTCGCAAGCCGCGCATTCGCCTGGAGGCGCAGATGCACGGCGGCGGTCACGAGCGCGGTTTCCGCTCCGGCACGCTGGCGACGCATCAGATCGTCGGCATGGGCGAGGCTTTCCGCTTGGCGCGCGAAGAAATGGCCGAAGAAAACGTCCGCATCGGCAAGCTGCGCGACAAGCTGCTGAAGGGTTTGCAGGATATCGAGGCGACTTACGTCAATGGTGACCTCGAACGCCGGGTGGCGCACAATTTGAACATCAGCTTTGCCTATGTCGAAGGCGAGTCGATGATCATGGCCATCAAGGATCTGGCCGTCTCGTCCGGCTCGGCCTGTACTTCGGCCAGTCTGGAGCCGTCCTATGTGCTGCGCGCATTGGGGCGCGACGACGAACTGGCGCACAGCTCGATCCGTTTCTCGATCGGCCGGTTCACCACCGAAGAGGAAATCGACTACGCCGTCGACCTGTTGCACAAGAAGGTTGGCAAGCTGCGCGAACTGTCGCCGCTGTGGGAAATGTACAAGGACGGTATCGATCTGAGTACAGTCCAGTGGGCGGCCCATTGATTTCCGAGGCCACCGCGAGCTGCGAACTGGCGACCAACAACTGAATTTAGGAGCATCAACATGAGCTATAGCGTAAAAGTCATCGATCACTACGAAAACCCCCGCAACGTCGGTTCCTTCGGCAAGGAAGACGACGGGGTCGGCACCGGCATGGTTGGCGCTCCGGCCTGCGGTGACGTGATGAAATTGCAGATCAAGGTCAATAAATCCGGCGTCATTGAGGATGCCAAGTTCAAGACCTACGGCTGCGGCTCTGCGATCGCTTCGTCGTCGCTGGTTACCGAATGGGTCAAGGGCAAGACGGTCGACCAGGCCCTGGCGATCAAAAACACCGAAATTGCCGAGGAACTGGCGCTGCCGCCGGTTAAAATCCACTGCTCTATCCTGGCTGAGGACGCCATCAAGGCGGCCGTGGCCGATTACAAGAAAAAGCACGGAGAATAAGCATGGCTGTGACCTTGACCGACAAGGCGGCAAAGCACGTCGCCAACTACCTGACCAAGCGGGGCAAGGGCCTCGGCCTGCGCCTCGGCGTACGGACCAGCGGCTGCTCCGGCATGGCCTACAAGCTGGAATTTGTCGACGAGGTTGATCCCGAGGATATGGTTTTCGAAAGCAACGGCGTCAAGGTTTTCGTCGACGCCAAGAGCATGCCGTATCTGGAAGGGATGGAGCTTGATTTTGCCCGTGAAGGTTTGAACGAGGGTTTCAAGTTCAACAACCCGAACGTCAAGGACCAGTGCGGCTGCGGCGAATCGTTTAACGTCTGATGGACTTTCGGGCCGATCACTTCGCCTTGTTCGGACTGGAGCGGATTTTCCGGCTCGATCTGACCGATCTCGACTCGCGTTACCGCGACATCCAGGCTCAGGTCCATCCGGACCGTTTTGCCAATGCCGGCGAGGCCGAGCGGCGCCTGTCCATGCAGTGGGCGACCCACGCCAACGAAGCCTATCAAACGTTGAAAAAGCCGTTGGAGCGGGCCAAGTATCTGCTGCATCTCGCCGGTCACGACATCCAGGCGGAAAACAATACCGCCATGCCGGCCGATTTCCTGAT
>Ga0316605_10000858_pt1 | contig 18730 bp, 18 predicted proteins | sample OWC_soil_day20_n_FD_207666 | JGI IMG/M metagenome (GOLD analysis project Ga0316605, IMG submission 207666) | Wetland soil microbial communities from Old Woman Creek delta, Ohio, United States - OWC_soil_day20_noCT | ecosystem: Environmental > Terrestrial > Soil > Wetlands | place: USA: Ohio...
GGAACTACGGCATCGACACCTATCGCCACCAGCTCGAAATCATCACCGCCGAACAGATGATGGATGCCTATGCAGCGATCGGCATGCCGGTCTATTACCACCACTGGTCCTTCGGCAAGCATTTCCTGGAAACCGAGAACCGCTACAAGCGCGGCCAGATGGGCCTGGCCTACGAGATCGTCATCAATTCCGACCCGTGCATCGCCTACCTGATGGAGGAAAACACGATGACCATGCAGGCCCTGGTCATCGCCCACGCCGCCTACGGCCACAATTCCTTCTTCAAGGGCAACCACCTGTTCAAACAATGGACCAGCGCCGATGCCATCATCGATTACCTGGTCTTCGCCCGCAACTACATCGCCGACTGCGAGGAGCGCCACGGCGTCGATGCCGTCGAGCAGTTGATCGACGCCTGCCATGCGCTCTCCAATCTCGGTGTCGACCGCTACAAGCGTTCGCCCCCCTTGTCGCTGGAAAAGGAAAAGTCCCGCCAGCGCGAACGCGAGGCCTACCTGCAGGCCCAGGTCAACGACCTGTGGCGCACCCTGCCGCACCACGAGGCAGCGGTGGCGGCAGCCGAGGAAAGCCGTTTTCCCGAGGAGCCGGAAGAAAACCTGCTTTATTTCATTGAAAAAAATGCGCCGCTGCTCGAACCCTGGCAGCGCGAAATCGTCCGCATCTCCCGCAAGATCAGCCAGTATTTCTACCCGCAACGCCAGACCCAGGTGATGAACGAAGGCTGGGCCTGCTTCTGGCATTACACCCTGCTCAACACGCTGTACGACGAAGGCCGGGTCAACGACGGGTTCATGCTCGAATTCCTGCAGTCGCACACCAATGTCGTCTACCAGCCGCCATACAGCAGTAAGTGGTATTCCGGGATCAATCCCTACGCGCTGGGCTTTGCCATGTGGCAGGACATCCGGCGCATCTGTGAACGGCCGGACGACGAGGACCGGGAGTGGTTCCCGGACATCGCCGGCAGCGACTGGCGGGAATGCTTCGATTTCGCCATGCGCAACTTCAAGGATGAGAGCTTCATCGCCCAGTACCTGTCTCCACGTCTGATGCGCGAATTCCGCCTGTTCGCCGTGCTCGACGACGACAGCAAGGCCAAGCTCAACGTTGATGCCATCCACAACGACCAGGGCTATCGCAGCCTGCGCCGGCATCTGGCCGAGCAATACAACCTGGGTAGCAGCGACCCCAACATCCAGGTGTGGAACGTCGATTTGCGCGGCGACCGTTCGCTGACCCTGCGCCATTTTTCCCACCAGCGCCGGCCGCTGTCGTCGGCCAGCCTGAGCGTACTCGAACACCTGGCCAGCTTGTGGGGCTTCAACGTCCGGCTGGAGCAGCAGAATGCGGCCGGCGAATGGCACTTGCTGGCCGAACGCAAGACCGAGCGGCGCAGGCAATAGCTGAGGGCCGTCATGGTTTTGCCCGTTCGGCTTCGACAGCCTGCCGCAATCGTGTGAAAATGCGGAAAATTACAGGGGGGAAACATGTCGGCCGAATTGCAAACCGCTATGCAGGTGACAGCGCCGTCGGGGGCGCTCGACGGGCACATGCTGCTCATTTTGACCATCATGCTGATCGCCGGTCTGCTCGGCGGTGCGGCCAATTACTTCCTGGCCGAGCGCCAGGGCGAACCCGGTCGCCGAGACTGGCTGAAATACCCGATTTTAGGGGTGGTGGCGGCGTTGACCGTACCGCTCTTCCTGAACATGATTTCCAGCACCCTGCTCGAAGGGGCGCGCACCAAGCCGGTCGATTTCTATACCTTTGCCGGCTTCTGCCTGATCTACGTCGTGGCTTCCCGTCGCCTGTTCGAAAACGTCGCGTTGCGCCTGCTCGGCCAGATCGATCAGGTCAAGCGCGAAGTCGGTCACATCAAGCAACAGAAACGCGAAGAAATGATCGCCGCGTTGCAGCCCAAGGCTGAGCCGGAGCCGGTCAAGGCGCCCGAGCAGGACCCGCGCGAGTCGCTGTCCTACAACGATGTCGAAATCTTGCGGGCGCTGGCCGAGGAAAGCTTCGTCTATGGCAATCTCGTGGCCATCTGCGAACGCACCGGTCTTGGCCGCGATTTCGTCAGCCAGCGGCTGACCGCGATGAAACTGCTCGGCGTCATCGAAACCCGCATCAACGAAAAGAACGTCCTGCACTGGTTCGTGTCGGCGCGCGGCAAGGCCGTGCTCGGCGACATCCTGAACGGCCAGGACGACAAGAAACTCGCCTGAACCCGGCCGGCCGGCGGCCGGCCCCAACCTGAAGCTGCCACCATGAACATCGTCATCCTCGCTGCCGGCCAGGGCAAGCGCATGCATTCCAATCTGCCCAAGGTGCTGCACCCGATTGCCGGCAAGGCGCTCGCGCAGCATGTCATCGACACCGCCCGCGCCCTGGCGCCGCAGAAACTGGTCGTGGTATACGGCCACGGCGGCGATGCGGTGCGGTCGACGCTGGATTCGGCCGATATTTCCTGGGCCAAACAGGAGCCGCAACTGGGTACCGGCCATGCCGTGATGCAGGCGGTGCCGGCCATCGCCGGTGAGGGGCAGACGCTGGTCCTATATGGTGACGTGCCGCTGACCCAGGTTGCCACGCTGCAACGGCTGCTGCAGGCCGGCCAGGACGGCCTGGCTATCCTCACGGTGAATCTGGCCAACCCGACCGGTTACGGCCGCATCGTCCGCGATGCCGCCGGCCGGGTGCAGCGCATCGTTGAGGAAAAGGATGCGACGCCGGCCGAGAAGGCGATCGCCGAGGTCAACACCGGTATCATGGCCATTCCGTCGGCACGCCTGGCCGATTGGCTGGGGCGGTTGTCGAACAATAATGCCCAGGGTGAGTACTACCTGACCGACATCGTCGCCCTTGCCGTCGCCGAAGGCATGCCGGTGCATACCGCGCAGCCGGCCGGCGAGTGGGAGGTGCTCGGGGTCAACAGCAAGGTGCAACTGGCCGAACTGGAGCGGGTACATCAGCGCAATATCGCCGAGGCCATGCTGGTCGGCGGCGTCCGCCTGGCCGACCCGGCGCGGATCGACGTGCGCGGCGAGTTGTCTTATGGCCGGGATGTCGCCATCGACGTCGGCTGTGTGTTCGAAGGGTGTGTCGAACTGGGTGATGCCGTCGAAGTGGGTCCTTACTGCGTACTCAAAAACGTCAAGGTGGGGGCGGGCACCCGCATCGCCGCCTTCTGTCACTTCGAGGATGCGGTAATCGGTCCGGACGGCGTGCTTGGCCCTTATGCCCGCCTGCGTCCCGGCGCCGAACTCGGCCCGGAAGTGCATATTGGCAATTTTGTCGAAGTGAAGAACAGCAAGATCGCCGCCCAGTCCAAGGCCAATCACCTGGCCTACATCGGTGATGCCGAGATCGGCCAGCGGGTCAATGTCGGCGCCGGCACCATCACCTGCAACTACGATGGGGCCAACAAGTGGAAAACCATCATTGAGGACGATGTGTTCATCGGCTCCGATACCCAGTTGGTGGCACCGGTTACCGTCGGCCGCGGTGCGACGCTGGGCGCCGGCACCACGCTGACCAAGGATGCGCCGCCCGATGCCCTGACCGTTTCCCGCGCCAAGCAACTGACGCTGACCGGCTGGGTCCGACCGAAAAAGGTGAAAAAATGATGGATATCTGGTTTACCGCCTTCGTCTTCCTGGTCGCCATCCTGGTCGCCGTTGGTGCCTCGCTGCTGCTGGTCGGCTATGTAAATACCCTGCCGGCGTCGTTTTCCTTCGGGTGGCGCTGGTGGTTGCCGTCCCTGCTGCTGCCGGTGTTGGGACCGTTCTGGTTCGCCTGGAAGCACCAGAAGGAATTCTCGATGGCCGCCAAGCAATTGATGATCGGCGCCGTGCTGGTGGTGGCGGCGGCAGTCATTCTTTATGGTGGCGGACCCTATTTCGTCGACCGCATGGCGCTCGGCATCAAATAAATTCCAACAACCGAGGGAGAGCAAGATGTCCAGATACACCACTCAGGCCATCCGTTCCGTGGCGCTGGTCGGCCACGGTGCCGCCGGCAAGACCAGCCTGGCCGAAGCCCTGCTCGCCGCGGCGGGCACCATTCCGGGGAAGGGCAGCATCGAACGCGGCAGCACCGTCTGCGACTTCGACGCGCAGGAAAAGGAAGCCGGCCACTCCCTCAATTCGGCCATCGTCAATTTCGCCTACGAAGACAGCCACATCCACCTGATCGACACCCCGGGCTACCCGGATTTCGCCGGCCCGGCCATAGCCGCGCTGGCTGGCGTCGATACGGCGCTGATCGTGGTCAACGCTCAGGCTGGCGTCGAATTGATGACCGAACGCATGATGCGCCATGCCGCCGAGCGCAAGCTGTGCCGGATGATCGTCATCAACAAGATCGACACCGACAATCTCGATTTGCCGGCGCTGGTCGCCGATATCCGCGAACGCTTCGGCCCGGCTTGCCTGCTGCTCGACCTGCCGGCGCATGGTGCGGCCGAGGTGGTGGAAGTACTGGAGCATGATGCCGGCGAGGCCGATTTCGCTTCGGTCGCCGCCGCCCACCGGGCGCTGATCGACCAGATCGTCGAGGAAGACGAAAACCTGCTCGCCCAGTATCTGGAGGACGGCGCGGACCCGAGCGCCGCCACCATGCACGCCCCGTTCGAGAAGGCCCTGCGTGAAGGCCACCTGATTCCCATCCTGTTCGTCTCGGCCAAGACAGGCGCCGGCATCCCGCAACTGCTGCACGTGCTCGCCACGCTGGCCCCCAATCCGGCCGAAGGCAACCCGCCGCCGTTCTACAAGGGCGAGCCGGGCGATGTCAGCGAACCCTTCGACGCCGAACCTGATGCCGGCAAACATGTGCTGGCCCACGTCTTCAAGGTGGTGGCCGATCCCTACCTCGGCAAGATCGGCATCTTCCGCGTCCATCAGGGCACGGTGAAGAAAGACATGCAACTGTTCGTCGGCGACGGCAAGCGCCCGTTCAAGGTCGCCCACCTCTACCAGTTGCAGGGCAAGGACACCATCGAGGTCGATGAGTTGCTGCCGGGCGACATCGGAGCAGTCGCCAAGGTCGAGGAAATCGATTTCGACTGCGTGCTGCACGACTCGCACGACGAAGACCACATCCATCTGGCGTCGCTGGCATTCCCCAAGCCGATGGCCGGTCTGGCCGTCGAAACCAAGAAAAAGGGCGACGAACAGCGCCTGTTCGACATCCTCGGCAAGCTGGCCATGGAAGACCCGACTTTCATCGTCGAGCGCCATCCGAGCAGCAACGAGACGGTCATTCGCGGCCTCGGCGAAATCCACCTGAAGGCCAAGCTGGAAAAGATGGCCGGCCAGTACAAGCTGGAAGTGGACACCAAACCGCCGCGCATTCCCTACCGCGAAACCATCACCGGCCCGGCCGAGGCCATGCACCGCCACAAGAAACAAAGCGGCGGGGCCGGCCAGTTCGGCGAAGTGCATCTGCGCATCGAGCCGAAAGAGCGCGGTGCGGGCTTCGAGTTCGTCGATGCGGTCAAGGGCGGCGTCATTCCCGGCGTGTTCATGGCGGCCGTCGAAAAAGGCATTCGCCAGGGCCTGGAAGGCGGCGTCGTCGCAGGTTATGCGGTCGACGACCTGAAAGTCACGGTTTTCGACGGCAAGACCCATGCCGTCGATGGCAAGGAAGTGGCCTTCGTCACTGCTGGCCGCAAGGCGGTGGTCGAGGCCATCCGCAACGCCAAACCGATCGTGCTCGAACCCATTGTCACTATCGAGATCGTCGTCCCGGAAACGGCCATCGGCGATTTGACCGGCGACCTGGCCGGCCGGCGCGGCCACATCACCGGCACCGACGGCCGTGGTCACGGTTTTGCCGCCATCAGCGGCGAAGTACCGCTGGCCGAACTGAACGACTACCAGTCGCGCCTGAAATCACTGACCGGCGGCCAGGGTAGCTACGCCATCGAATTTGCCCGCTACGCCGCTGTGCCGCCGCACATCCAGCAGCAGCTGGCCGGCAAGTTCCAGTTGCACGATGAAGACGAATGAAGGACGAATGACCGCTACACCCGAAACAAGCAATGCTTTCGCCGCCCTCGGCCTGAGCGAGGCGCTGTTGCAAGCCCTCGCCACGCTGGGCTACCAAACGCCGACCCCGGTCCAGGCGCAGGCCATTCCGGCCGTGCTGGCCGGGCGCGACCTGATGGCCGCGGCGCAGACTGGTACCGGCAAGACCGCCGGCTTCGCGCTGCCGCTGTTGCAACGGCTATCCACCGAAGCGGCACCGGTGGCCAGCAACAGCGTCCGCGTACTGGTGCTGGTACCGACCCGCGAACTGGCCGAACAGGTCCATGCCAGCTTCCGCCAGTACGGCCAGCACCTGCGCCTGCGCTGCTATTCTGCCTACGGCGGGGTCAGCATCAACCCGCAGATGATGGCGCTGCGCAAGGGCGTCGACGTGCTGGTCGCCACCCCCGGCCGCCTGCTCGATCTCTACCGGCAGAATGCTGTCAAGTTCGGCCAGGTGCAGACCCTGGTCCTCGACGAAGCCGACCGCATGCTCGATCTGGGCTTCGCCCGCGAACTCGACGCGGTATTCGCCGCGTTGCCCAAGCGCCTGCAAACCCTGCTGTTCTCCGCTACTTTCTCCGACGACATCCGGACCATGGCCGGCAAGCTGCTGTGCCAGCCGCTGTCCATCGAAGTCAGCCCGCGCAACAGCACGGTGAAGAGCGTCAAACAGTGGGTGGTGCCGGTCGACAAGAAACGCAAGACGGAATTGTTCTGCCACCTGCTCAAACAGAAGCGCTGGAGTCAGACCCTGGTTTTCGTCAAAACCCGCAAGGGGGTCGACCAACTGGTCGAGACTTTGCTCGCCAAGGGCATCAGCGCCGATGCCATCCACGGCGACAAGGCGCAGGCCGCTCGTCTGCGTGCGCTGGAACGTTTCAAGGCCGGCGAGGTCCAGTTGTTGATCGCCACCGATGTTGCGGCGCGTGGTCTGGATATCGACGATCTGCCGCTGGTGGTCAATTTCGATCTGCCCATCGTCGCCGAAGACTACATCCACCGCATCGGCCGTACGGGCCGGGCCGGGGCCAGCGGCGAAGCGTTGTCGCTGGTCTGCGCCGACGAAGTGGAACTGCTGGCCGCTATCGAGACCTTGAGCAAGCAGGTTCTGCCGCGCACCGAGATCGATGGTTTCGAGCCGGAGCACCGGGTGCCAATGACCAATGCTTGCGGTCAACTGGTCAAAAAGCCGAAAAAGCCCAAGGCGCCGAAAGTCGGTGGCAAGGGCGTACCGGGCAACTGGGTCGGCTTCGATGATGGCTTCGGTGGCAAGCCCAAGGCAGCGGGCCGGCGGCCGACTGCCGGTGCCAGGAAACCGGCCGGGAAAAGTCGCAGCCGTTAGCCGCTTGGCCGGGTCGGGCAACTCGCTTCACTGAAGAGGAGTAAGGCAAATGGACCAGGAAACCCGCTGGAGCAAACGTTACCAGGCCGCCGGTGACGACTACCTGTTCGGCACCGCGCCCAACCGCTTTCTCGAACGGCGCGCCGCGCTGTTTGAGCAGGGCCATAGCGCCCTGTCAGTGGCCGATGGCGAAGGGCGCAATTCGGTCTGGCTGGCCCAGCAGGGGCTGGCCGTGACCGCCATCGAAATCTCGCCGGTCGCCGTCGAAAAGGCCCGGCGCCTCGCCGCCGGCCAGCGGGTCGAGGTCGCCCTCCACTTGGCCGACATGCTGGCCCCGGGCTGGCCGCCGAAGGAGATGGAAAATGCCTACGACTGGGTGGTCGGCATCTTCATCCAGTTCGTCGGTGCCACCTGGCGCGACGTGCAGTTCGAGCGGATGAAACAACTGACCCGTCCCGGCGGCCTCATCCTGCTCCAGGGCTACACGCCGCAGCAACTGGAATACCAGACCGGCGGTCCGGCGGAAATCGAGAATCTGTACACCGAAGAAATCCTGCGCACCGCCTTTGCCGACTGGACGGTGGAAGAGCTGGTCGAGTACGAGGAAGAGGTAACCGAAGGGCTGGGCCACCGGGGAAGTCGGCCTTGATCGGCATGGTGGCGCGCAAGCCGGGATAAATTGTTGCTGGCGGCGCAGCACCGTATGCCTGCAAAGGGGTATCCCGTTCCGCCAGCATATTTCTCCGGGGGCGCTACCGGTTCGGCGCGCTAGGTCCCATGCCGGGACCCATTCCCATGCCACGAGGCGGTGGCGATTCAGGCAGGGTGACGCCTCTCTCCTTCGCCCTTTCCTGCATCTTACGATGGTGTTCCGCCCGGAATGCTTCGCGCTCCCCCTCTGTCTTGAGGTTGCGCATCGTTCTGCGGTGAGCCATACGTTCCTCTGGCGTCATCAATTGGCTACCATAGATTGTTTCCTGCGCTGACGTCGGAGTCGGCGTTGGTGCTGGATTAGACATTGGCGCCGGAGTCGGCGTTGGCGAAGGGGTGGCCGCCAAAGCGCTTGAAGAGAGCAAGCCTGCCAACAACAAAGTCAGCAGCGACTTGCCTGGTCTCGTGATTACCATGTTGCTTCTCCCGGTTGTAATGAAGGGCTGCGGATCGGTTTTACCGTTCATGTATTTCCAAGGCTCAGAATAGTCCGGCATTGTTTCTCGTTCTTGAGCCGCGCCTGGCCCATTGGAACCAGGGGGTACTTTGTCGCAGGCTGCTCCCCGACTTGAATGGCAAGAGGGAGGGGAGCGCTCTGCTCCGTCAGTCACTCTCGCGGTGGGCGCTACCCGAAGTCGCCTGCGGCATCGGCCAGCCAGCCGTATGGAGTCCCCCAAAGCAGGAAGGCCGGCGCAGTTGCCGGCCTTCGATCATTCCCTGTGCTGACCGGCGCCCGGGGGAGGCTGCCGGCAGCCGGTCAGTGGGCTGGTATCAGCGAGCGCTCGGAAACGATCAGTCGCTTCCTGATCCCCGCACCTATCTTGCGCTCCACTTCCCACATGGCCAGACCTTTGACCACGGCCACTTGCTCGATGGCGGTTACCACGTCGCCCAGTTTGGTGCACAGATACTCGGCACCGCGTTCGATTGAAGACTTCACTTTCATTCGGCCAAATCTCCCGTTTCGTAGTTGCGTGAATAATCCTGCTTGCTTGATCCGAAGCTGTAAATCCGGTATTTCACAATTACTCATCAAATATACGGAAGAGTCATCTTTACATCAATCGGCTATTTTGAGCTCAGCGGGACTGCAACATCGTGTATCAGAATGTTGCCTCCGCCGAGCGCCAATTCCTCGCTCCCGTTCTGCCCCGCGTGGGACAATGTCGCCCCATGAACGCAGCTTCCGCCGACGACATCGACCCCACCGTTTCCTGCACCACCTGCGAGGCCTGCTGTTGCCGGCTGGAGGTGATGTTGATGGGCGACGACAATGTGCCGGCGCAGTTGACCGCCGAGGACGACTGGGGGGGGGAGGTGATGCGGCGGCTCGATGACGGCTGGTGCGCGGCGCTCGATCGCCATACCATGCTGTGCACCATCTACTCGCACCGGCCGTTCATTTGTCGCGATTACCGGATGGGGGCCGGCGATTGTGTCGAGGAGCGCACGCTGTTTTTCGCCAGGCAGCCGGTGCGGCAGCCGATATCGAATTTTTGACCACGACGATTCATGACGCAAACCCCGAACAAAGACCCGCTGCACGGCATGACGCTGGAAAAGATCCTCAACGAACTGGTGGCGCGCCACGGTTGGGAGGAACTGGGCCGGCAGATCGAGATCCGCTGTTTCACGCACGAGCCGAGCATCGCTTCCAGCCTGAAATTCCTGCGCCGCACGCCGTGGGCGCGCGAGCGGGTCGAATCCTTCTATCTCTACACCTTGCGCCACGCCCGAAAATGACCTACGAAGAACACCTCGACGAAGTAACCACGCTGATCACTGAGAAGTACAACGTCGCCGACCAGAAAGCCATCCAGATGGTCATGCGCGCCCAGGCTGACGATTTCTTCAGCGGCCACGATGACGATCCGGCGATCTGCACGCTGGAGCGCGCCCATCAGGACGCGCGCGCCGTGTTCAAGAAGTACAAGTAAGGTACCAGGAAACCCGCCATGCGTTCGACCCGTGCCACCGCCGCCGTTGCCCGTCTGAACCGGCGCAGCGAAGGGCGGCAGTTCCTGATGGTGATGACCGGCAACGGCCTGTTCGTCTTACGCGAGCGGCTGGCCGATGGCGAGCAGGCGGTCGGCGAGGCGCTGCCGCTCGACGATTTCGTGCGTTTCGTCGATGGCCAGGGGCCGCAACTGGCGCCGAAAATGAGCAAGAACGACCTCGCCTTTGCCCGGCAACTGGGCAAAAAACTGTGAGCGGTCGCCGCTGACCGTCGCCTGCGGTCGACGGCCGAAACGGGCCGATTTTTTGTCTGCAGCCGGCGGAACGACATTGATCGTTTTCCTTCATTTGTTACCTAGTTGACACCCTTTTTCCGGCACGACGCCCGGAAAGCCTTGCCATTCCATTGTTCTTGGTGTGGCATGCCTATTGCTGCATTGTGCCGCCCGCAAAAAAACGACAAAGCCGGGCGACAAAATGTTCCCGGATTGTCAGCATGGTCCGGGCCGAGGGGTGTGGCCGGAGGCATGAGACATGGCAATCTACAAGGGTATCGAGATCGACGAGGCGCTGGCGGGCATCATCCGCCACATGCCGGGGGTGGAGGACTACCGCGAGGTGCTCGGCAAGTTGCAGGGGGCCTGGGACATCCTGTCCCTGCTCGGCCAGCTGACCGGGGCGGCCACCGAAATGTCCGGCACGCGTGAGGCCTTCCAGCACCTGACCGGCGATCTGCTCAACCACCTGGGCAAGGAGACGCGGCACAAGGCGGTGGCCGACCTGCGGGCCAAGGCGCAGATCGGCATCGACATCTTGGTGCGCAACCTGTTCGAACGCACCGCCGACATCGGTTTCCTGTCGGCCGATGACGACATCCGCGACTTCCTGGCCGATCCGGCCGCCGAGCGAGCGGTGCTCGAACGGCGTTTTGGCGAGTATGTCGAGAAATACTCGGTCTATTCCGACATCGTGCTGTTTGCCGCCGACGGCAGCATTCGCGCCCGGCTGGCGCCGCACCCGGCGACGGCCAGCCGGCATGGGCTGATCGACGAGGCGCGGTCGACCGCCGCCGCCTACGTCGAATACTTTGGTCCGGCCGACTTCCTGGCGCCCGGCGACCATCTGCTCTACGCCTTCCGCGTCGATGGTGCCGACGGTGAATACCTTGGCACGCTGGCTCTGGCCTTCCGGCTGGCCGACGAAATGGCCGGCATTTTCGCCAATCTGCTCGGTGAGCACGACAGCACGCTGCTCGCCAGCGTTGATGCCAACGCCCGGGTGGTGGCCAGTTCGTCGGCCATCCAGTTGCCGGTCGGCACCCAGCTGCCGGCCAGCCTGATGCAGCTGCGCGGCGACGTTGTGCGCCTGGCCGGCCGGGAATACCTGGCCGTCGCCTGCCCGGCGCACAGCTACCAGGGCTACCCCGGGCCGGGCTGGCGCGGGCTGGGCCTGTTGCCGGTCGAGTTCGCCTTCGAACACAACGACACCCGCCGGCTGGCCCATGTCGACGCGCAGGCGCTGGCCGCGGTGACCCGCAACCCGACGCTGTTCTCCGATGAGTTGCGGCTGATCCCGCAGCAGGCCGAAGCCATCCAGGAAGATCTCAACCGTTCGGTGTGGAACGGCTCGGTGCGTCAGGTCGCTTCCGGCCAGGCCGATGCCGCCTTCGGCAAGACGCTGTTGTGGGAAATCTCCAATACCGGGCGCAAGACGCAGGCGGTGTTCGAGCAGTCGATCAGCAACCTGCACGAAACGGTGGTCGCCGCACTGTTGCAGAACACCATGTCGCGCGCCGCCTTCGCCATCGACGTCATGGACCGCAATCTCTACGAGCGGGCCAACGACTGCCGCTGGTGGGCCTTGAACGCCACCTTCCGGCGGGTGCTGGCCGGCAACCGGGTGAGTGCCGACGATGCGGCGCGCTGCGCCGACATCCTGGGCTATATCAACGGCCTGTACACCGTCTATCACAATCTGATCCTGTTCTCGGCGCAGGGCCAGGTGATTGCCGTGTCCAATCCGGATACCCAGGCCCTGCTCGGCACCCGCTTGAACGAGGAATGGGTCGGCCGTTGCCTGGCGCTGAATTCGTCGCAGGGCTACGTGGTTTCGCAATTCGGGCCGACCCCGCTCTACGGCCAGCGGCCGACCTGCATTTACGCGGCCGCCGTGCGCGATCCGGCTGGGGCGCAGGTGGTCGGCGGCATCGGCATCGTCTTCGATGGCGAGCCGCAGTTCTCGGCCATGCTGGGCGATGCCCTGCCGCGCGATGGCAGCGGTCAGCCGGCGGAGGGGGCGCTGGCCGTCTTCGCCCGGCGCGACGGCAAGGTGCTCACTTCGAGCAGCCCGCGCTTTCCGTCCGGCAGCACGTTTCCGTTACTCGACGGACAGCGCCGCCTGGGGCGCGGCGAGCGCGGTTTTGACATCATTGTGCTGGACGGCAAGTACTACGCGCTGGGGGCGGCGATGTCGGCCGGCTACCGCGAATACAAGACCAGCGATGGCTATGTGGACGACGTGCTGGCCTTGTTCGCCGTCCCGCTCGCCCCGCTGGGTGCGGCGGACAAGGCGGCTGGCCGGCAGAAGGCGGCGCCGGCCCAGGGCCGGGCACGCCGGCTCGGCAACGGGGCCGACGCTCTGGAAATCGCCACCTTCTACATCGGCCGCCAATGGCTGGGCATCCCGGCCGGCGAGGTGGTCGAGGCCATCGGTACCGACGGCATCACGCCGGTGCTCGGCGCCAACAGCCCACTGGTGGCCGGCATCAAGACCTATCGCGGCAGCCTGATCTCGGTGCTGCACCTGCAACGGCTGATCGCCCCGGAGGCCGAGCCGGCGGCTGCGGCCCGGCAGATTGTCGTGGTGCGCAGCAAGGGCAAGATCTGCTTCGGCCTGCTGGTCGATGAGCTGGGAGAGATTCCCGAGGTGTCGCGCAACGAAATCCACCCGGTCAACAACATGGTGGCCGGGGGCGGGACGCTGACAGTCGGCGTAGTCAACGGCCTGCAGCCGGAGGGCGGGCGGCACGGCATTTTGTCGGTGCTGGGTACCGACGGTCTGTGCCTGCGGGTCGGCTGTCAGTGCCAGTCCGAGTCGGGCTTGATGCTGGCCGGTGCTTCGACCGCGGCGCGGGTCTGGGAGGCGGTGCCGGCCGGCGGCTGAGCGGGCAGGCCGGGCGCTATTTGCGCTGGCGCGTGAAAATGTCGTCAGCCTGCTCGTTGAAGACCGGAGCTGGGGCGGCGGCTTTTGGGGGGCGCTGGACAAACAGGGCTTGCCATTCGCTCTCGGACATCTCGATTTCCATGGTTTCCGGCATGCGTCGCTCGGCGTGGCGTCGCCTTTCCTGCCAGCCCCTGGGGGGGCCGAGGTCGATGGTGCGCCGGTCGCTAGCGCCAAGTCGATTTTCCCTGGTCTTCATGTTGCCCCCTTTTCTCGATCCCGGTCGCGTGTCGAAACAGCGCCGATTCCCATTGGAGTGATTCGTGGGCGGCGGGTTCCCAGTGACTTGCCCGACGCGATGCTATGGCGCCACCGGGCGGCCGTCCATTTTTGGCCGCTAGGCGCGGTCGACCGCAGGCAGCAGTCGAACCGGCTCGAACAGCGAGCGGATTTCGACGCGGCCGATGCCCGGCTGGTCGGGGATGGCGTACAGCACGTCGGTCATCATTTCCTCGAAGATGCCGCGCAGGCTGCGCGCGCCGGCCTTGTATTCGAGGGCGAGGTCGGCGATCTGTTCGAAGACGGCCGGGGCGATGGCCAGCTCGACGCCGTCCTGGCGCAGCATGGCGGCAAACTGTTTGACGATGGCGTTTTTCGGTTCGGTCTGGATGCGCACCAGCATGTCGCGGCTCAGTTCCTGCAGGCGGGCGACGATGGGCAGGCGGCCGGCGAACTCGGGGATAAGCCCGAATTCGAGCAGATCGGTCGGCTTGACCCGGGCGTTCAGACGGTCGAGGATTTTCTGGTCGTCGGCATCCGAAGTCGAGATGAAGCCGAAGGTGTGCGTCTTGGTCAGGATCTTGTCGAGGCCGACGAAGGCACCGCCGCAGATGAACAGGATGTGGGTGGTGTCGATGTGGCGGCCATCCTTGAGGCGGACCGGGGCGCCTTCCATGATTTTCAGCAGGGCATGCTGGACGCTTTCGCCGGAAGAGCCGCCGCCGCTGGTTTTCAGCTTGTCCACCTCGTCGATGAAGACGATGCCGCGCTGGGCGTTGGCCAGATCACCATTGGCCCGGTCCACCAGGCGGTGCAGGATGGCCTCGATTTCCTCGCCGACGTACTGGGTCTGGGCCAGCGAGGTGGCGTCGGCGGTGACGAAGGGAATGTCGAGGATGCGGGCCAGGGTCTCGCAGAGCAGGGTCTTGCCGGTACCGGTCGGGCCGATCAGCAGGATGTTGCTCTTCAGGATGTCGACCTGCCCGGACAGGCCGCCGGCCATCTTGCGGAAATGCGAATGGATGGCGACGGCCAGCGTCTTCTTGGCCGCTTCCTGGCCGACGACGTGCAGGTTGAGCTGGCGGACGATTTCGCTGGGTTTGGGCAAGGCGGGCATCGGGGCCTCCGCGAGTTTGCTAAGGCTCCGATGCTAGCCCGCTCAGGGCTTTTCGGGAAGGACGATATTGACTTCGAGAACTTCGTAGTTGCCCTGTTTTTCCAGCGAGACGCGGATGTCTTCGGTATTGACCTTGACGTACTTGGAGATGACGGCGATCAGTTCTCGTTGCAGGTCGGGCAGGAAGTTGGCGCTGCTGCCGCCGCCATCGCGCTCGTGGGCGATGATCAGTTGCAGCCGCTCCTTGGCGACCTGGGCGGTTTTCGGCTGGTTGCCGAACAGTTTCTGGAGCCAGGACATGTTACTTGCCTCCGAACAGGCGCTTCAGCAGGCCTGGCTTGACGTAATCGACGAAGCGCAGCGGCTTGTCCTCGCCGAGGAAGCGCGAAATCACGTCGTGGTAGGCCTCGGCGGCGTCGGTGGCTTTCTGGTGGATGACCGGCGAGCCCTGGTTGGAGGCTTGCAGCACTTCCTCGGATTCCGGAATGACGCCGATGATCGGCACCCGCAGGATTTCCTGGATGTCCTTGTAGGAGAGCATTTCGCCGGCCTCGACGCGGCCCGGGTTGTAGCGGGTGATCAACAGGTGCTCCTTGACCGGCTCGCGGCCTTCGATGGCGCGGCGCGACTTGGCTTGCAGAATGCCGAGGATGCGGTCGGAGTCGCGCACCGACGACACTTCCGGATTGGTCACGACCAGCGCCTCGTCGGCGAAGGTCAGGGCCATCACGGCACCCGACTCGATACCGGCCGGCGAATCGCAGACGATGTAGTCGAAGCCCTGGTGGGTCAGTTCCTGGATGACCTTCTCGACGCCTTCTTCAGACAAGGCATCCTTGTCGCGCGTCTGCGAGGCGGGCAGCACGTAGAGGTTGTCGCAGTGCTTGTCCTTGATCAGCGCCTGGGTCAGCGTCGCTTCGCCGTTGATGACGTTGATCAGGTCATAGACGACGCGGCGCTCGCAACCCATGATCAGGTCGAGGTTGCGCAGGCCGACGTCGAAGTCGATGACCGCAGTCTTGAAGCCGCGCATGGCGAGGCCGGTGGAGAAGCTGGCGCTGGTGGTGGTCTTGCCGACCCCGCCCTTGCCGGAAGTGACGACGATGATTCTGGTCATGGAGATTTCTCGTGGGTAAGTTATTGACTTGGGATTATTTTAACGCAGCGCCAGCGGCTGGACGGCCAGGCGAGGTTCGCCGCCTTCGTCGATCAGGCTGACGGTGGCCGGCTGGCGGGCCAGTTCGGCTGGCACGCCGGCCTCGAAGGTGCGGTAGAGGCCGGCTACCGATACCAGTTCGGCCTCCAGGCTGGTGGTGAAGATGCGCGCCGATTTGTCGCCGCTGGCCCCGGCCAGGGCGCGGCCGCGTAGCGGCGCATAGACGTGGATATTGCCGTCGGCAATGACCTCGGCGCCGGCGCTGACCATGGCGGTGACGATCAGGTCGCAGCCCTTGGCGTAGAAGCGCTGGCCGGAGCGCAGCGGCTTGTCGAGGGTGATGGTGCGTGGCGGCGGTTCGGCCGGAGCGGGCGGAGGGGGCGTTATTTCCGGAGCCGCCGGGGCGGCGGGCGGCGTTTCCGGCGCGGCAGGCGCTGCTGCCGGGGCCGGGCGCGCCGGCCGGCTCAGGGCGTCCGGGCCGAGGCTGGGCAGGCCGTTGGCCTGGGCCTCGGCGGCCAGCGCTTCCGGCAGGCCGAGGGTGGCGACCGCGTTCAGCCCGGAGCCGGCGAGCAGGCGGCGCAGTTCGGGCCAGGCGATGCTCGGCGGCAGCTGGTCGGCCTGGCGGAAATCGAGCACGGCTAGTTCGTTCTCGAAAAAGTCCGGGCTGTTGCCGGTGAGTTCGGCCAGCGCGTCATGCAGCTGGGCGAGGTCGGCGCTGCGCAGGTGGGTGTGGATGATCTTGAGCGAAGTGCCCTTGAATTGGATCGGTGCGTCTTTGGCCATGCGGGCGGCGGGTGTTGCAAAAAGGGTGGTGATTATCCCATAGGGTGCTGGGTGGCCTGCGAAATTTGGCAGGGCGCAGCATTGGCTTCAATCAGTCGGGCTTGCTCAACTGCCGGCGGTAATGGGCCGGCGCCATGCCGGTCCAGTCGACGAAGGCGCGATAAAAGGCCGAGCTGTCGGCATAGCCGAGATCGGCGGCAACCTGGGCGACTGAATCCCGGGTCTTGCTCAGCCGGGCCAGCGCCAGGTCGCGGCGCAGGGCGTCCTTGATGGCGCGGAAGCTGGAGCCTTCCTCTTCGAGCCGGCGGTGGATGGTGCGCGGCGACAGGTAGAGCCGTTCGGCGATGTCGTCGAGGCCGAGCGTCGCCGGCAGCGCGGCGCGCAGCAGGTCGCGCACGCGAATGACCATGTCTCGGTCGCGCCGGTAGAGGGTGGTGATCTTGCCCGGCGCGCCGTCGAGAAAGGCGGTCAGCGCCGCCTCGTCGCGGCGGATGGGCAGGTCCAGCAGGTTGGCGTTGAAGGCGGCGACCAGCGTGGCGTTTCCGCCCGGCACGGTCGGTGCGAAGCGCGAGTCCTCGGTGAAGATCAGTGCGTAGTCGGCGGCATGGGCCGGTCGGCGATAGGGGAAGATGACGCTGTCGAGGCCGATGCCGCGTCCGGCCAGCCAGCAGGAGAGCCCGTGCAGCAGGCGGAGCAGCCATTCGAAGGCGAAGACGCGCCCCGGGTCGTCCGGGTTGTCGGCCAGTTTGCGGCTTTCGCCGATGACCAGTTCGGCGCGCCCGTGCGCCCGGCGCACGCCGACGATCAGGTCGGGCAGCACCACGTGCAGGAAGCGGCTGGCGCGGGCCAACGCATCGGCCAGGGTCGGCGCCGACAGGCAGCCGCGACAGAGGAATTCGAAACTGCCGACCCGCATCGGTTGGGCGAACAGGCCGAAGCCCTCGTCGTCGAGTTCGCGGTTGATGCGGTTGTACAGCGCGGCGTAGCGGTCGACCGGAATACGGCTGGCGGTGTCTGCAATGTCGATGCCGGTGGCGGCCAGCAGCGGTGCCGGGTCGATCCGCCGGCGGGCGAGGCCGGCCAGCATGCCGGTGACAAAGCCCATGGCGACAGTGGCTTGCCTGCGGGTGGGGGAGTCCGGATTGCTGCGGTGCGGCATTTTTGGCCTGTTTTTGGCGTCGACCGCAGTACTCTATCATCTTGGCGGAATTTGCACGATTGCCGTCATTCGCCACAATGGCAGGCTGCCCAAAGCGGCCTACCATGAACGTCTTTCCATCTTTTTGCTGAGGCTGGCGTCATGACCGATCTTTCCGTTGCCAAAAAACTGGTTCCGTACAAGCCGACCAACAAGGTGCGTTTCGTCACCGCCGCCTCGCTGTTCGACGGCCACGATGCATCGATCAACATCATGCGCCGCATCCTGCAATCGACCGGTTCCGAGGTCATTCACCTCGGCCATAACCGTTCGGTGCAGGAAATCGTCAATGCCGCCTTGCAGGAAGACGTGCAGGGCATCTGCATCACGTCCTACCAGGGCGGACACGTCGAGTTCTTCAAGTACATGATCGACCTCTTGAAGGCCAATGGCGGCGCCAACATCAAGGTGTTCGGCGGTGGCGGCGGCGTCATCGTGCCGTCCGAGATCAAGGAATTGCACGAATACGGCGTGAGCCGCATTTATGCGCCGGAAGACGGCGTGCACATGGGCCTGCAAGGGATGATCAACGAAGTCGTCGAGCACTCCGACTTCGACCTGGCCGCTGAAGGCGTGCCGACCGCCGAACAGGCGCTGGCCGGCCTGCAGGCCGGTGACCGCCGCCTGCTGGCGCGGATCATCACCCTGCTCGAGAATGGCGCGGCGCCGGATCTCAAGGAGCCGCTGCTCAAGGCCGCCGCCGCGCTGGCCACGCCGGTGCTCGGCATCACCGGTACTGGCGGCGCCGGCAAGTCGTCGCTGACCGACGAACTGGTCCGTCGCTTCCGCCTGGATCAGGGCGACTCGGTCAAGATCGGCCTGGTCTCCATCGACCCGTCGCGCAAGCGCACCGGCGGCGCGCTGCTGGGCGACCGCATCCGGATGAACGCCATCGAGCATCCGAACATCTTCATGCGCTCGCTGGCCACCCGCGACACCGGCAGCGAAATCTCCGTCGCGCTGCCCGAGGTCATCGCCG
>Ga0316605_10000859_pt1 | contig 18725 bp, 16 predicted proteins | sample OWC_soil_day20_n_FD_207666 | JGI IMG/M metagenome (GOLD analysis project Ga0316605, IMG submission 207666) | Wetland soil microbial communities from Old Woman Creek delta, Ohio, United States - OWC_soil_day20_noCT | ecosystem: Environmental > Terrestrial > Soil > Wetlands | place: USA: Ohio...
ATAGGCCTTACTCGGGTAAAGTGAAGGGTTCTGGCCGTTCGCGCCGCAAGTATTCCCGCTGCCCCATGATTAAGTCCCTGTCTTCGCTAACCCTGAAGAATCGGGTTGCCCTGACCGTGTTGTTGCTGTTCCTCGGCGGCATCTGGAGCCTGACCTATCTGGCGACCTCGCGCTTGCAGGATGACTTCGTCTCCGTGCTGGCAAATCAGCAGCAGGCTTCGGTAAGCCACACGGCGGCGGAGATCGGGCAGAAGGTGCAACTGCGGCTTCACGCCCTGGCTGCCGTGGCCGAGGAAGTTGCGCCCCAATTGCTCGCTGATCCGGCCCGGCTGGAGCAACTGTTGATCGAGCGTCCGGTGCTTGGCGTGTTCTTTGGCGCCGGTGTGGTGGTGGTCGGTGCCGATGGCCGCGCCATCGCCGATCATCCGGTCGTGCCGGGGCGCGTCGGGGCGGACTTTCGCGAGCTTGAGTATTTTTCCGAGGTCATTAAATCCGCCAAGCCTGCCATCGGCAAGCCGCGTGTCGGCCGGTTCACTGGCAAGCCCGGCGTAGCCTTTGCCGCACCGGTGCTGAATCCGAATAAGAAGGTCGCGGCCGTGCTGGTGGGGTTCTCGACCCTTTCCGATCCCTCCCTGTTCGGGCAGATCGAACAGTCGCGGGTAGGTCAGAGCGGCTGGATTGCGGTGAGCGATGCGCGCTATCGGCTCATCATCGCCATCAGCGATCCGACACGCGTGTTGCAGTCGTTCCCGGAACCCGGCGTCAATGTCATGCTCGACAAGTTCGCAGCGGGGGGCGAGGGCTCGGGAACATCCACCAACTCCAAGGGGATCCGTGTCCTGACGTCGGCGAAGCAGATTCCGGCCGCCGGCTGGTTTGTGCAGGAAGTGCTGCCCCTGGAAGAAGCCATGGCGCCGATCGAGACCCTGAAGCAGCGCTATTTCTTCAGCGCCGCCGTGTTCTCGCTGCTGGTTAGCATTATCGTCTGGTTGCTGGTGAGGCGCCAGCTTCGGCCCCTGGAAGAGGCGGCGAAGAAAATTCGCGACATGGCCACCGGTTCCACCGAACTGGCCCTGCTGCCGGTGGCGCGCAACGACGAACTGGGCGAGTTGTTCACCAGCTTCAACACCCTGTTCCGGCAACGCCAGCAGGCCGAAGAGAGCCTGCGCATCGCCGGTTGCGCCTTCGAAGGCCATGAAGGCATGGTCATCACCGATGCCGACAATCGTATCGTGCGGGTCAATGCGGCCTTCACCCGTCTGACCGGCTATGCGGAATGGGAAGTCCTGGGCAAGAACCCGAAAATTCTCTCTGCCGGCATCACGCCGCCGGAGGTGTTCCAGGATATGTGGCAGCGGCTGCGGCAAGGCGGCGCCTGGGAAGGCGAACTCTGGGACCGGCGCAAATCGGGTGAAACCTATCCCAAGTGGCTGTCAATCTCCATCATCCGCGACGCCAGCGGCCGAGTCAGCCATCATGTCGGCAGCTTTTCAGATATTTCCGAGCGCAAGGCCGCCGAGGCGCGCATTTTGCACTTGGCCCACCACGACGCACTGACCCAGTTGCCCAACCGCCTCAGCCTTCAGGAACGCCTGATGCAGGTGATCCAGCTGGCGAAGCGCAACCGCAGCCATGCTGCAATGATGCTGATCGACCTGGATCGTTTCAAGGTCATCAACGATACCCTGGGCCACCATGTCGGCGACCAGCTTCTGGTGGAGGTAGCGAATCGCCTGGTGGCCTCGGTGCGGGAATCCGACATCGTGGTACGTCTGGGCGGCGACGAGTTCGTGGTGGTGCTGACCACCATCGAGTCGGCTGCCGACGCCAGCCTAGTGGCGGAAAAGATCGTTGCCAACCTCTCCAATCTCTACCAGATCGCCGGCAACACCCTGCGCACCAGCCCCAGCATCGGCATCTGCCTCTACCCGGACGACGCCACCGAGAGCGGCGACCTCATCAAGTACGCCGACGTCGCCATGTACCACGCCAAGGCCAAGGGCGGCAGTTCCTATCAGTTCTACGACGCCAAGATGAGCCAGGCGGTGACCCGTCGCGTCACCCTGGAGGCCGATCTGCGCACCGCTATCGACCAGGGGCAGTTCATCCTGCACTACCAGCCGCAACTGGACCTGCGCAGCGGCCGCCTGTTCGGCGTCGAGGCCCTGGTGCGCTGGCAGCATCCGGTCCGCGGCCTGGTGCCGCCGGGGGAATTCATCCCGATTGCCGAAGAAACCGGCCTCATCGCGGCGATTGGCGACTGGGTGCTGCAAGAGGCCTGCCGGCAGCTACAGGTATGGCATCAGCAGGGCCTCGGGCATATCCACATGTCGATCAACCTCAGCGCCAGCCAGTTTGCCGACAAGGGACTACCGGTTCGCATCGGTGCGCTACTGAACGACGCGGGACTCCGTGCCGACAGCATCGACCTGGAAGTGACTGAATCCATGGCCATGGGCTCGCCGGACGAAACCATCGCCATGCTGCAATCCCTCGCCGGTACCGGCATGTCCCTGTCGATTGACGACTTCGGCACCGGCTATTCGTCGTTGGCCTACCTCAAGTTGTTCCCGGTGCGGGTGCTGAAAATCGACCGATCCTTCGTCAAGGACATCGAAACCGACCCCAACGACGCCGATATTTGCGACGTCATCGTGCTGCTGGCCCACAAACTGGGCCTGGAAGTGGTGGCGGAAGGGGTGGAAACCGAGGCCCAGCTCAACTTCCTGCTCAGTATCGGTTGCGAGAAGATTCAGGGCTATCTGCTCAGCAAACCCCTGCCGGCGGGGGAAATCCAGACCTTCATTGAAAACCACCGCCCCATGAGCCATCTTGGCGACGTTAACCTCTGGGTCGAAGCGGAGCCGGAAACCGCGAACAGCCAGGCTGACTCGCTATAATGCGCCGTTGGCATCAACGTGCTTCGTGCCCGGCAGGCTTATAGCCCCGGCAGCTGCGCGAAACCCGTCCTGACCGGACACCCTCCAAGCACGACATAGAACGACTCTGGTAATGCGCCTGACCAAACTCAAGCTCGCCGGCTTCAAATCCTTCGTCGAACCCACCACCGTCCTTTTCCCGGGCCAATTGGCTGGGGTGGTAGGACCTAACGGCTGCGGCAAATCCAACATCATCGACGCCGTGCGCTGGGTGCTGGGCGAGTCGAAAGCCTCCGAACTGCGCGGCGAGTCGATCCAGGACGTGATCTTCAAGGGCTCCGACACGCGCAAGGAAGTCAGCCGCGCCAGCGTCGAGTTGTTCTTCGACAACGCCCTCGGTCGCGCCGCCGGCCAGTGGTCGCAGTACGCCGAAATCACCGTCAAGCGCGTGATCGACCGGGAAGGCACGTCGAGCTACTACATCAACAATCTCCACGTCCGCCGGCGCGACATCATCGATTTGTTCCTCGGCACCGGCCTCGGCCCCCGTGCCTACGCCATCATCGGCCAGGGCATGATCTCCCGCATCGTCGAGGCCAAGCCCGACGAGCTGCGCATGTTCCTGGAAGAAGCTGCCGGCGTCACGAAATACAAGGAACGCCGCCGCGAGACGGAAAACCGCCTCGAAGACGCGAAAGAAAACCTGGCGCGGGTGGACGACATCCGCAACGAACTCGAACGCCAGATCGGTCATCTGGAAACCCAGGCCGAAGTGGCCCAGCGCTACCGCGAATTTCAGGGCCAACTGGCCCACAACCAGAATCTGCTCTGGCTGAAAAAGCGCAACGACGCCCGTGGCGAGGCAGTGCGTCACGCCCGCAACGTGGAAGAGGCGATCAACCGCGTCGAGGCCGAAACCGCCCAGTTGCGGGAGGTGGAAGCCCGCGTCGAACAGGCCCGCGAGGCCCATTTCGCGGCTTCCGACGCCCTTCATGCCTCCCAGGCTGAGATGTACGCGGCCAATGCCGAGGTGAAGCGCCTCGAATCCGAGATTCATCACATCATCGACTCCCGCGCCCGGCTGGAGGCGCGTCTGGCCCAGCTCGACACCGAGCGTACCCACTGGTCCGGTGAGGTGAAGCGGGTCGAGGAAGAAGACTTCCGCTGGAAGTCCCTGCTGGAAAACTCCCGCGACCGCGCCCTAACCGCCGCCGCCCGCCACGAAGAAGCCATGGAGCGCCTGCCTCACGCGGAAGACGCCGTGCAAGAGGCTACCGCCCAGGTCAACGATGCCCGCCGCGCCATGGCCGAAGCGGAGCAGGGCGTCCGTTTGGCCGAGGCCGACCGCGGCCATGCCCTGCGCGCGATCGAAAACCTCACCCAGCGCAAGATGCGCCTGGAGTCGGAAAAGGCCGCCCTCGGCGCCGCCCCCGATCCCCTGCAACTGGCCGCGGCCCAGGAAGCCGAGGCCCGCGCCGAGGAAGAGCAGACCCGCTGGCAGGAACAGGTGGCAGAGATGCAGGGCCGCCTGCCGGAACTCGACGCCGCCCTACGCAGCGCCCGCGAGCGCCTGCAAGCGACTCACCGCCAGCTCACCGAAGCCCAGGCCCGCCACGGCGCTCTGGAGCAACTCCAGGCCAAGGTTGCCCAGAGCGGCGAGATCGGTGACTGGCTTAAGGCCCGCAACCTCGCCGACGCCAAGCCCCTGTGGCAGAGCATCCAGGTCGAGAAGGGCTGGGAAACCGCCGTCGAATCCATCCTGCGCGAGCGTCTTTCGGCCCTCATGGCCGACGGCAACACCGCCCTCGACGCCCTGATCGAGCCGCCGCCGAGCATTCTTTCCCTCGCCCTGCCCGATGGCTCCGCAGCCCAGCCCGCTGCCGCCGACAGCCTGCGCGCCAAGGTGCATTGCGACGATGGCCGCTGGTCGGTGGTGCTGGATGAGTGGCTGGCCGGCGTCAGCGTGGTGGAAAGTGCCGATGCCCTCGCCGAAGCCGGCGGTAGCGGCATTCGTGTCAGCCGCGAAGGCCACACTCGTACTCTCCACGGCCTGACCCTGTATGTGCCGGATACCCGCACCCACGGCATCATCGAACGCCAGCGGGAAATCGAAGAACTCGGCGCCCTGATCGAAGCGCGCCAGGCCGAAGAAGATGCTGCCCGCGACATCCAGACCGAAGCCGAGCAGCAACTGGCCGAACTCCAGCAACGCCTGGCCGAAGGCCGCCGCGCCAGCCAGGACGCTCAGCAGCGCCTCCACGGCGCCCATGTCGAAGCCCTCAAGCTGACCCAGGCCCAGGCCCGTTACGAGGAGAGGGCAGGGCAGATATTCACCGACCTGGCCGAGATCGAACGCCAGGAAGGCAACGAGAAAATCGAATTCGAGCGCGCCGAAGACGAAATCGCCCGCTGCCGCGAAGCCCTCGATGCCGTGCGCAGCCGTCTCGATGCCGCCCAAAACGCCCAGCGCAATGCCGACACCGCCCTGCGCGAAGCCCGTGCCATGGAATCGCAACTGGCCCGCGAGGCGCAAGACGCGGGCTTCTCCGAGCGGGAGTGCCTGAACCACCTGGAAGCCAACGCCCGCGCGGCGGCCACCGCCAGCGCCCAGATGGAACGGGTAACCCAGGACACGGAACAGGTGACGACCGAGCTGGCGGGCATTTCTGACGCCATCCTGCAAGAGCAGTTGCAGACCGCCCTCGAATCCAAGCAGGGCCGCGAAGGCTCGCTCGGCGAACGGCGCAACGCCCTCGAAACCGCCGCCGCCGAATTGCGCCAGCTCGACGAAACCCGCCTGCGCCTGGAGCAGGGCCTGCAACCGGCCCGCGACAAGATCAACGACCTGCGCCTCAAGGAACAGGCCGCCCAGCTCAACGAAGAACAGTTCCAGCAGCGCCTGGTGGAGGCCGGCGTTACCGGCGAGGAAGCCGAAGCCGCCCTAGCGGCCAGCCTGACGCCGGGCATGCGCGAGTCCGCCCTGCAAGGGGAAATCAGCCGCCTCGGCGCCGAGATCGAAGCTCTCGGCCCAGTCAATCTGGCGGCCCTGGAAGAACTCAAAACCTCCCGCGAGCGCAAGGGCTACCTGGATAGCCAGTCGGCCGACCTAGCCGAAGCCATCGGCACCCTGGAAAGTGCGATCAACCGGATTGACAAGGAAACCCGCGAGCAATTGCAGGAGACCTACGATTCGGTGAACCGCCACTTCGGCACCCTTTTCCCGACCCTATTTGGCGGCGGTCAGGCGCGTTTGGTGCTGACCGGCGACGAACTTCTCGATTCCGGCATCCAGATCATGGCGCAGCCGCCGGGCAAGAAGAACACCACTATCCATCTGCTCTCCGGCGGCGAAAAGGCTCTCACGGCGATTGCCCTGGTGTTTGCCATGTTCCAGCTCAACCCGGCGCCGTTCTGTCTGCTCGACGAAGTCGATGCGCCTCTGGACGACAGCAATACCGAACGGTTCGCCAAGATGGTGAAGCAGATGTCCAATAACACCCAGTTCATTTTCATCTCCCACAACAAGATCGCCATGGAAATGGCCCAGCACCTGATTGGCGTCACCATGCAGGAGCGCGGCGTGTCGCGGGTGGTGGAAGTGGATATCGAAGAGGCCCTGCGTATGACCGAATCGGAGGCGGCGTAAATGGTTGTGAATGAATTGCAGTTGGCCCTGATCGGCCTTGGCGCCGCCGCCGTGATCGGCGTCTGGGGCTACAACAAGTGGCAGGAGCGCAAGCACTTCAAGCTCGCCGAGAAAGTGTTCAAGGGCCAGCAGCCCGACGTGCTGATGGACGACGATCCGGATGCCACCCTGGTGGATGTGCCGGCCCCGGCCATGGACGCCCCTCCCGCCCAGCCGGTCGGACGTGTGGAGCCGGTGTTCGCCGAGACCCGGGAAGAACTGGTGGCGGAACGCATCGAGCCCGTCATTCCCGCGTCGGAGGCCGAAGACGAAGCGCCCCTGGCCCCGTCGGTCACCACGCGCCGGCCGGCAGCCCCAATCGAACCCGCCCTGCCGCCCAAGGCCGAGCCGCCGGTGCTGACCGAGGCCCCGGCGGAACTGGCCGACCCTGGCATCGAATGGGTGGCGCGTATCGACTGCGCCAACGCCTTCGCCACCAACGAAATTCTCGCTGCCCAGCAGAGTCTGGCCCAACATCTGGCCAAGCCCCTGTCCTGGGCCGGCTGCCATGACATCAGCCACGAATGGCGTCCGATCGGCATCGGCGAGAGCGGCCGCTTCCGCCGTCTGCGCGCCTGCCTGCAACTGGCGGATCGCCAGGGGCCGGTTTCCGACGCCGACCTGACGACCTTCGAGCAGGGCGTACAGTCCCTCGCCCAGCAGTTCCAGGCCCAAATGGAACTGCCGTCGCGGGAGGCGATTCAGGAACAGGCCATCGCCCTCGACGACTTCTGCGCCGGTGTCGACATGCAGGTCGCCGTCCATGTGGTCCATGCCCAGGGTGGCGAAATGCGCGGCAGCAAGCTCCTCGGTGTCGCCCAGGCCTCCGGTCTCGAATGGTGGCCCGATGGCCGCTTCCACAATCCCGAGCCGGATTCCGGCGTTTCCCTTTCCAACCTCGGCGGCGCTGCCTTCGACCGCGACGGCCTCTCCGGCCAGACCACCGCCGGCGTTACCTTCTGGTTCGACGTGCCCTGCGCCGCCAATGGTCCGGCGGCCTTCGACCGCCTCGTCACCCTGGCGCGCCAGTTCGCCACCGCCCTGGAAGGCGCCTTGGTGGACGACCAGCGCAATCCGCTGGGCGAACCGATGATCGCCGCCATCCGCAAGCGTATCGCCGAACTCCAGCAGGCCATGGCCGCGCACCAGATTCCCGCCGGGGGACGGCGCGCTCAACGCTTGTTCCGTTGATCGCTGCTGAGTGGTCGTGACTGACGTCGCCGCACGGGCCGCATGGCTGCGCACCGAAGTCGAGCGCCACAACCACGCCTACTACGTCGAAGACCAACCGATCGTCCCGGACGCCGAGTACGACCGGCTGTTCCGGGAATTGCAGCTGATCGAGGCCGAACATCCCGAACTGGCGACAGCCGATTCGCCCACCCTGCGCGTCGGCGGCAAGCCCCTGCCGCAGTTCACCCCGGTGCGGCATGCGGTGCCGATGCTTTCGATCAAGACCGAGACCGACACCACCCCCGAGGGTGCCCGCGCCTTCGACAGCCGGGTGCGCCGCGCCCTGGGTCTCAACGACTTCGAACCCGCCATCGACTACGCCGCCGAACTCAAGTTCGACGGCCTCGCCATCAACCTGCGCTACGAGAATGGGGTGCTGGTCCAGGCTGCCACGCGCGGTGACGGCGAGACCGGTGAAGACGTGACGCAGAACGTGCGCACCATCCGCTGCATTCCCTTGCGGCTTCATGGCGACGCTCCCGAGGTGCTGGAACTGCGCGGCGAGGCCTACATCAGCCGCCCCGATTTCGAGCGCTACAACGAGAAACAACGCGCCAAGGGCCGGCCCACCTTGGTCAATCCACGCAACGGTGCCGCCGGCAGCATCCGCCAGCTTGACCCGAAGATCGCTGCGGAGCGGCCCCTGTCCTTCTTCGCCTACGGCCTTGGCGAAACCTTGGGCTGGAATCTGCCACCGAGCCATGGCGGGGTGCTCGATGCTCTCGCCGCCTTCGGCCTGCCGGTGTGTGAGCATCGGGCGCGGGTCGCCGGCGCCGACGGCCTAGCAGCCTTCCACGAGCGCATTGCCGCGCTGCGTGACAGCCTGCCCTTCGACATCGACGGCGTGGTGTACAAGGTTGATTCCCTCGAACTCCAGGCTAAGCTTGGCTTCGTCAGCCGCGAGCCGCGCTGGGCCGTGGCGCACAAATATCCGGCCCAGGAAGCCCTGACCACGGTGGAAGCGATCGAGGTGCAAGTTGGCCGCACCGGGGCCATCACCCCCGTGGCGCGGCTGGCGCCGGTGTTCGTCGGCGGCGTCACGGTGACCAACGCCACCCTGCACAACGAGGACGAGGTGCGGCGCAAGGACGTGCGCGTCGGCGACACAGTAATCGTGCGCCGCGCCGGCGACGTGATTCCCGAGGTGGTGTCGGTGGTGCTGGAACGCCGCCCCCTCGGCGCTTCCAGCCACGACCTGTTTGCCCAGGAGCCGATCCACCCGCCCTTCGAGATGCCCAAGGCCTGCCCGATCTGCTGCTCGGCGGTGGAAAAACCGGAAGACGAAGCCATCGCCCGCTGCACCGGCGGCCTCTACTGCCCGGCTCAGCGCAAGCAGGCCCTGCTGCACTTCGCCGGCCGCCGCGCCATGGACGTGGAAGGTCTCGGCGACAAGTTGGTGGAACAACTGGTGGATGGCGGTCTGGTGCAAACGCCTGCCGACATCTACCGGCTCGGCATGGCGACTCTGGCCAACCTCGAACGCATGGCCGAGAAGTCGGCGGCTAACCTGCTGGAGGCCATCGAGAAGAGCAAGGCCACGACCCTGCCGCGCTTCATTTTCGCCCTCGGTATTCGCAACGTCGGTGAAACCACGGCGAAAGACCTGGCGTGGCATTTCGGCGACCTGGATGCCCTGATGGACGCCGACGAAGGCCAGTTGCAGATGGTGCCCGACGTCGGCCCCGTGGTGGCGGCTAGCCTGCGCCACTTCTTTGCCGAAGCGCACAACCGGGACGTCATCGCCACGCTGCGCGCGGCCGGCGTCCATTGGCCGGTGGAGCAGGGGAGGGCCGCCGACCTGCCCCTGGCCGGCAAGACCTTCGTCCTCACCGGCACCCTGCCCAGCCTATCCCGCGACCAGGCCAAGGAAATGATCGAGGCCAAGGGCGGCAAAGTCGCCGGCTCGGTGTCGAAGAAAACCCATTACGTCGTCGCCGGCAGTGAAGCCGGCTCGAAGCTCGACAAGGCTCAGGAGTTGGGCGTCCCGGTTCTCGACCAGGCCCAACTGCTAGCCCTTCTGGAGGAAACGCCATGACCCCGCAAGAAGCCCGTCACCTGTTTGCCGAAGCGGACCTGATCCGTTCCGCCACCGAGATTCATGCCGCCATCGAGCTGATGGCCGCCCACCTAAATGAGAAGCTGGCGGACAAGCATCCGCTGGTGCTGACTGTGATGGGCGGCGCCGTGGTGTTTGCCGGCCAGCTGCTGCCGCGCCTGACGTTCCCCCTCGAATGCGACTACCTCCATGCCACCCGCTACGGCGACGTCACCACCGGCGGTGAACTGGCCTGGGTGGTGGAGCCGCGCACCCCGGTGCAGGGCAGGGTGGTGCTGGTGCTGGACGACATTCTCGACGAGGGCGTCACCCTCGCCGCCGTCAAGCAGCGCCTGCTGACCCAAGGCGCCACCGAGTGCATCGTCGCGGTGCTGGCGGAAAAAGACCTCGACCACGAAAAGCCACTCAAGGCCGACTACGTGGGAGTGCGCCTGCCGAATCGCTTCGTCTTCGGCTGCGGCATGGACGTCAAAGGCGCCTGGCGCAACCTGCCGGCGATCTATGCGGTGAAGGGGATGTGAGGCGGGGTAACCCGCTGAATCTCGATTGCGTGGTTCGTTAGCGCGCTGGCGGAGCCGTTTTCGAGGGTATGCCGGGAGCCGCGTGGAATGGGCGTTGCAGGCAGGGCATGCCTGGGAGCGCCATTCCATGGGCTTTTTGGGCATGCCGTTAGTAGTTCCGGAACAGGTGAAGAGTATGACAAAAGAGCCATGGCCGCATGGGGCCACGTGCAACCCTCCGCGAGATGTTGATCATTTGCATTAAGCGTAATTAAAGGAATTAAAGGCCTATCCACTGTGAAGGTGCGGCAACATTCAACTCGCGTACTTTCTTAACCGTATCAGTGTTCCATACCTCGACGGGGAGATTTCCTGATCTATCTCCCCACTTAATTATCCAGCAATACTTTCCATCCTGAGATAAGGCAACTTTTCTCAAGAAAAAGGACTCCACCGGCAACGCCTTCTTCTCGCCGGTAATCGCGTTCCATATTTCAATGTGTTTCGCCGCTATAACGAATGTCTTCCCATCGGCCGATATTGCAATCGGTGCCCCTTCTCCCGAAATGACTTTCCCTGTTGAGATATTTCGGAGTGCCCAATTTCCGTTGCCACGATAGAGAATCTGACGTCGACGTATGAAGCCTACGTCTTTGCCTCCAGAATTCAACTTCTCCAAACTTCTATTCTCTCTTCTACTTGCCACATTCCAACGGTCGAACTGGCCTCCGTAGGTCCGCGATGAAAGAAGCTGTCCATCGGATGAAAGTTCTACTTGGGCAACAAACTTCGAAGTATGAGCAAGGTGTAACTGTTCGAGAGCTTCTGCATTCCGTAGCTGGGCGGCGTCGTAAATGCTGGATGCAACTAGACTTTCGATCAGCGATTTCCCCGGCGGTGAATAAATTGTGTCTTTACCCCAAGGTACGTGAATCTCGCGGGTCTTTCGACCATTCGCTATGTTTAGCCAGGTGAGAGTCGTTGCGAAATGGCCAATGCCACCAATATAGTAGTAGCCAGTTTCGGACATGGTGATGATAGAAGCGCCGTCATCCGACAGGCGCATACCTGGCTTCCGCGTTGGTTTATCTTCGCGTGTGTAAAGCTCTTTGCCATCGGTCGTTGTCCAGGCCTTAATTGTGCTGCTATTTCTAGCAATAAGAATCTTCCCATTTGTTGAATAGAGAAGACTGACGATTTTGTCCAGAACCAGTTCGCGCCTATGGGATTGATTGACGGAATGCGTCCACATGGCGGTTGCCTCCATGTTGGCATCAATGTCCCAAACTTTCACTTCGCCACATGCCAAGCCAATTGCCAAATAGTGAAAGTCTGGTGAAAACTGCATCGCGGTAATATCGTTGGGCAGAAGACGCGCAGGAAGAGATATTCGAATGAAAGGCGAACGAGCCTCTTCAGCTTGGACGAAATCTGACCCGCCGAAGTGCGCAGTGACTGTGGTTATGAAAATTCCGAGGATTCGGGATGTGTACCGCCATCGGTTTCGCAATGAGTATGTGTTCATTTCGGTAAGTCTGGCTATGTCGGAATCCGCCCAATTTACCTCACTAAATATGCTGATTGCAAATGAATTAAAGGGCCGTGGTCGACTATTCTCGATGAACCTTTAAGTCGTTGTCGCCAAACAAAAAGGCCGGGGATTTCCGGCCTTGGTTCACAGAATCGGTGGATAACTAATTCGTCAGTTCCAGCCGGCGCTCGATGCGTTCCAGGCGCGCGTTTAGGCCGTCGGCGGTTATTTGCTGTGAAGCATCGGCGGCGCCAAGTGGCCCAAGTGCTGGATAACTGATGCCTGTCCGGCTTCCAGGTTGCCGGTGCGACGAATCAGTTCATCAAGCTTGCGGTTGATGTTGTCTTGTCCTGCCTGGAACTTCTTCGAGTATTCCAGCAGTAGGTTTTCGATGTTTTCGCTCATGGTGCCCTGCTACTTTCTGGGGAGCTTAGCCTATTCAGGCTTCGCCTGCGAACTCAAGGGGCCGTGGTGGACTTTTCCCGACGAACGTAGCCCGATGGCCTGAGACGCCCGTGAATAGGCGTGTCCAGGCCGATGTTTGCTATTCAGGTTCTGTTTCCAGCCTTGCCGGCAACACTCGTTTCAGCGCTCTGACCTGCTTCCAGAGAACGGCCTTGGGGATCGTCATCGCCATGGCTTTCATGCAGCGATCCATCCAGTCCGGGCGGGTTTGCAGGCGGGCGATGGCTTTGTCGAGATCTCGCAGGATGGATAGCCCGTAGGCTTGCTCGGCCTTGGCGATGGCCTTGCGCAGCAGGGGCAGGGCGGGGGTCATCATGGCCAGATCAATTACGTCGCGGTTGAAGACGCCGTCGTCGTTCCAGCGGTCCGAATTGGCGAGGAGCTTGCTCGTCAGCAGATCGAGGGGCGTGAGGGTGGCGATACCGCAGATTTCGTCCGCCGCGCCTGGCTTCTCCAGAGGGATGCGGCCTTCGAGGACGATTTCAAACTTGATCGGTTGCTCGGCGACCTGCAACAGGGTTCGGATGCCGTACTGATCGGCACGGATTTCCCGTATCTGTGTCAGCGGTGCGGCGGCTTCCCGCGTGATGGCCTTGAGGCCGCCGGGGCTGGTGAGCTTTTGCCGCAGGTCGCGGTAGCACTGAATGTCGGAGACCAGGAAGTCGATATCCACCGATTCGCGGTATTCGCCATAGCACAGCGCAATGGCGGTGCCGCCGCCAAACAGACAGTTGGCTTCGCGCAGCAGGGAGCCGTCCAGGGCATGCAGCACCTGGGCGATGAACTGATGATGGAGTCGCTTGAATGGCTCAGGGGCCATCTTGCGCATCTCCGAATGCCAGGCGCAAGGCGTCGATCAGGTTACGCTCCCGTGGTTCCAGAGCGGAAACGTCTATGTGGCGCCAGTTGCGCTCGTATATGCCCAGAGCCTCGACGGGCTTGAGTTCGTTGCTGCCCTGAACTTGCCAGGCGAGTTGCTTGAGTTGCGGATAGTTTTCCAGGGGGATACGGGCGGGAATCCACCCCGACTGGTCTAGTGCTTCTTTGGTTGAAGGCGAATTCGATGGGGCCGTGACGCCCAGTTCCAGTCCCAGGGCCGTCATGGCGTTCAGGTAGGCGCCCATGGTGACCGAGGGTTCGCCGCGCTCGATCCGGTGCAGGGTGATCCGCGACATGGCGGCCGCTTCAGCGGCGGCGACGGCGCTGACCCGCAAGGCTTTGCGTTGGGCGCGAATCTGCTGGCCGAGATGGGCCAGCTTTTCGGCGGTGGCTCGGGTGGTTTCGGGTGTTTTCGCCGGCATAGTGATTCTCATACTAGACATTTTTAATTAAATGTCAATATTGAGAAACACATTGGCGCGACAGGATTGACTCTGTTTTCTTAAAGCCTATTCAGCCGTAGATCTTGCAGAGCAGGGGGCTGACGCCGGACGGGCCGCTGAAGTAGCCGATCAGGGAGAGCAGGGCGGCAACTAGGGCCAGACGCAGTGCCCAGCGGGTCCAGTGCGGCCACCGGGGCGGCGGCGGACTGGCGTCCGCTGCCGCTTCCGGGAGTTCAGAGCCGGTTGGCTCCTCAGGTCGTGCTGTCTTCGCGGGAGGCGCGCTTGCGCTCATGTTCCTTCAGGTGACGCTTACGCAGTCGGATCGACTTGGGCGTAATTTCGACCAGCTCGTCGTCGGCGATGAATTCGACGGCGGATTCGAGGGTGAGCTGGATCGGCGGCACCAGGCGCACGGCTTCGTCGGTGCCGGAGGCGCGCACGTTGGTGAGCTGCTTGCCCTTGATCGGATTCACCACGAGGTCATTGTCGCGGCTGTGGATGCCGATGATGATGCCTTCGTAGAGGGGGTCGCCGGGGCTGACGAACATGCGGCCGCGATCTTGCAGCTTCCACAGGGCGTAGGCCACGGCGGCGCCGTCGTCCTGGGAGATCAGCACACCGTTGCGGCGCTCGGCCATGGTGCCAGCCATGGGGCCGTAGTCGTCAAAAATGTGGCTGGCCATGCCGGTACCGCGCGTCAGGGTGAGGAATTCACCCTGGAAGCCGATCAGGCCACGGGCGGGGATGCGGTATTCGAGGCGGACGCGGCCCTTGCCGTCCGGTTCCATGTTTTGCAGGTCGCCGCGACGGCGGCCGAGTTCTTCCATGACGCCGCCCTGGTTGGCTTCTTCCACGTCGATGGTCAGCAGTTCGTAGGGTTCGCACTTCTCGCCGTTGATTTCCTTGAACAGCACACGGGGGCGGGAAACCGCCAGCTCGTAGCCTTCGCGGCGCATGTTTTCGAGCAGGATGGTCAGGTGCAGTTCGCCGCGACCGGAGACGAGGAACACGTCGGCGTCGTCGGTTTCTTCCACGCGCAGGGCGACGTTGGAGAGCAGTTCTTTTTGCAGACGCTCGCGAATCTGGCGGCTGGTGACGAACTTGCCTTCCTTGCCGGCGAGGGGCGAGGTGTTGACCTGGAAGTTCATGGTCAGGGTCGGCTCATCCACCGTCAGGGGCTTGAGGGGCAGGGGATTGGCGGGTTCGCAGAGGGTCACACCGATGCCCACATGCTCGATGCCGGTGACCAGCACGATGTCGCCGGCTTCGGCTTCGGTGGCCTGTTCGCGCTCCAGACCCTTGAACATCATGATCTGGCCGATCTTGGACTTGCCCTTCACTTCGTCGCCGTAGAGCACGGAAACTTCCTGCGCCACCTTGAGGCGGCCCTGGGTGATACGGCCAATGCCGATGCGGCCGACGTAGCTGTTGTAGTCGAGGGAGCAGATTTGCAGTTGCAGCGGCAGGTCGGAGTCGACCTTGGGCGGCGGCACGTGCTTGAGAATGGCTTCGTACAGGGGACGCATGTCGGTGCCGGGCTTGGCGGCGTCGAGCATGGCAAAGCCGTTGAGGGCCGAGGCGAAGACGACGGGGAAGTCGAGCTGTTCTTCGGTGGCGCCGAGCTTGTCGAAGAGGTCGAAGGTATGATTGATAACCCAGTCCGGACGGGAGCCGGGACGGTCGATCTTGTTGATGACGACGATGGGCTTCAGGCCCAGAGCCAACGCCTTGCGCGTTACGAAGCGGGTCTGGGGCATCGGGCCTTCGACCGCATCCACCAGCAGCAGAACGCCGTCAACCATGGACAGCACCCGTTCCACCTCGCCGCCGAAGTCGGCGTGACCCGGGGTGTCGACGATGTTGATGTGGTTGCCTTCAAAGTCGATGGCGCAGTTTTTTGCCAGAATGGTGATGCCACGCTCTTTTTCGAGATCGTTGGAGTCCATCACCCGTTCGGTCACCGCTTGGTGAGCGGCAAAGGTGCCGGATTGGCGTAGGAGCTGGTCCACGAGGGTGGTCTTGCCGTGGTCCACGTGGGCGATGATGGCGATGTTGCGAATAGAGCGGGACATAGGGTGGTGTGCTGACGATAGAAAAAGGAATGGGAAGAAGAGCACTGCCCTTCTTCCCGAAGCCCGCCATTTTACCTTATCTGGCGGCCAAAACGAAGCTAATTACTGGATTTCATTGAAAGAGATGACGGTGTGAACCGTAACAAAAAAACCGTAGCGCCCGCGCCGCCCGCCCATTACTGGCAGGCTTGGTTTGATGGCGCCGCCCTGCCCAATCCGGGCCGGGTGGGCATCGGCATGGTCTTGATTTCTCCCGCCGGCGAGCGCCAGGAGAGGGCGCTGCTGCCGATGACCTGGGGCTGTAGCAACGAGGCCGAGCTTCATGCCCTGTGCGCCGTGCTGCAATGGGCCCATGAGCTTGGGGCACGGCACCTGTGGGTGAGGGGGGATAGCAGCTTTGCCGTTGGGCAGGTGGGCGGCCTGGAAGCGACGGCAATTCGCCGGCTGGTCGAGTTGGTGGATTGCGGCAAGGAATGGTGCCGCCGCTTCGAGGACGTGCAACTGCTCTGGGTGCCGCGCCACCGCAATGGCGATGCGGACCGGCTTTCGCGTCAGGCCCTGGGCCTTCCGGAGAAGCCCGCCATGATTCCCGGCGGCAGGAAACGGCGGCGGCGTTAAAGGCTGTTTCCCGTTATGATCGGCCCGACGAAAAGCGCAGGAGCATCAGCATGGGAATTCTCACCAACATCGTGGCCGCCGACGAGGATGAACTGGAATCCATCGTCGACTCGCTGCGCCCGGTAGATCAATGGAGCGGCATTGAAAAGCGCGGCATAGACACCGCAAAAATAGCAACCCTCCACAGCTTGCTGACGGGGGATGAGTTTGATCTGGCAGTGAGCCTCTACGAGCCCGTGGCAGGCGGCGAGGCGGCCATCGTGCTGCGCCTGGCCGACGAGGTCTTGGAAAAGCTCGCAGGCTACGAGGAGGATGCCCTCGACGCCGTGGCCGCCGAACTGGCGGCGACAGAGGAGTTCGAGTTCGAGGGCTGGGACGAAGAAGAGGTCCATACCCTGGTGCTGGAACTCGCCGACTTGGCGCGGATTGCCGACTCCCAGGGCCAGGTAATGTTCGTCTGGATGCACCCGCTGCTGACCTGATGCAGCCGGAAGACCTGGAATTGCTGGTAACCCGCATCATGCCCTTCGGCAAGCACAAGGGACGGCTGATTGCCGATCTGCCTGGCAACTACCTGAACTGGTTTGCCCGCGAGGGCTTTCCTCCCGGTGAGATCGGCCGGCTGCTGGCGCTGATGCAGGAACTCGATCACAACGGTCTCAAGCCCCTATTGGACCCATTGCGTAAATCACAGCCCCTACCAAAATGACTCAAATGCCTGAAACCGCTCCGCTCTCAGAGCAGGAACTGACCGAACTTGACCGCTTCCTGAGTTCCGATGCCACCTCCGACCAGACCATGATGATCGACGCCGTCGATGGCTACCTTACCGCCCTGGTGCTGGGGCCAGGCGAGGTAAGCGTCGATCGGTGGCTGCCGGGAATCTGGGGGCCTGACGCCAGTCACGCCCCCGGCTTTCGCGATGCGGACCAGGCGCAACGCATCCAAGACCTGCTGATCCGCCACCACCAGGGTATTGCCGCCGCCCTCGATCAGGCACCAGACGGCTTCGAGCCTATCCTCGACCTAGTGTCCTACCAGGACAAATCGCGCGAGTACCTCGATGGCGAAATGTGGTCCTATGGTTTCATCCAGGGCATCTCCCTGGCGCGGCAAGCTTGGCAGCCCCTGTTCGAGAATGACCAGGCCATGGATGCCCTGTTGCCGATTTATGTGCTGGGCGCCGACGACATCACGGCGGAGCAGAAGGCCCTGATCGACACCCCCGCCAAGCGCGAAGCCCTGGCCCAGCAGATCGCCGCCAGCGTCGCCGCCCTCTGGCGCTTCTGGCATCCCGAACACCAGCCGAGCGGACGCCCCCTCAGCGCTGGCAGTATGCCGGTTCAACGTGCCGAACCGAAGATCGGCCGCAACGACCCTTGTCCCTGCGGCAGCGGCAAGAAATTCAAGAAGTGCTGCGGCGCGCCTGAACGGCTGCACTGAGCGGCTGCACTGAGCCGGAAAGCGGCGAGGGCAGGGGACTACTTCATTTTCGACGGCAGTTTTAGTGTCGTTCCGGCTACCGCGAACACGCCGCGCCCACGATGGTGCAAGGTCGCCGGGTCCTTGCAGGACGGGGCGATCCAGGCCTTGACAACTTCCAGCACGAAAAAGTTGTAGCGATTCATCAGTCGCGTGTCCGCCACCTGGCATTCGAGATTGGCATAGCACTCGGCGATCAGCGGCGGGGCGACGAGACTGGCTGGCGTCGGCGTAAGGCCGAAAGCCTTGAACTTATCCATCTCCCTCCCGGAGCTGTTGCCGCACCCCACCACTTGGGCCGCCAACTCCGCCGTCGGAATGTTGATAACGCACTGGCGCGTCGCCTTGAGGGCGGTAAAACTGTAGTCACGGCCGCTGACCACGCAACCCACCAGGGGCGGCTCGAACTCCATCATGGTGAGCCAGGACAGGGTCATCACGTTGGTTTTGCCCCGGTGAGCCGTGGTCAGCAACACCACTGGCCCGGGCTCGAGCAGTCCATAGACTTTGGCGAGGGGGAGGCTACGCTTTCGCATGATTATTGGGCGGAGGGTTGCTGCAAATGCTGACTGAAAATCCAGCCGATTGCCTGCGTCGTCCGAATTCCAAGTGCTGTCGGGTTTTCCGTTCCGGACATGATACCGAGCCGGCAGCCAGGCCGCCGAAATCGCCGCTGGTTGACAGCACATCGAACTCAAGTCTAAGGTCGATTGTTCGGCATATTTTCACCACAAATGACATGAACCCGTTTGCCACCTTTGCCTAGATATTCAAATCGTCGCCCGCCGCGAGTGGCGACGTGCTGGCGGCGCTATCGCATGTCGCCGTTACCCTTAAGGATCTGGGTACCGCTGGCAAGATGGCCGTGGCCGACGCGGGTTT
>Ga0316605_10000862_pt1 | contig 18681 bp, 11 predicted proteins | sample OWC_soil_day20_n_FD_207666 | JGI IMG/M metagenome (GOLD analysis project Ga0316605, IMG submission 207666) | Wetland soil microbial communities from Old Woman Creek delta, Ohio, United States - OWC_soil_day20_noCT | ecosystem: Environmental > Terrestrial > Soil > Wetlands | place: USA: Ohio...
TTTATGAACGCTGTGGCTGAAAAAGACTACGTTATTGCCGATCTTGCACTCGCCGATTGGGGGCGCAAGGAAATTCGTATTGCCGAGACCGAAATGCCCGGTCTGATGGCTATCCGCGAAGAGTACGCCGCGCTGGAACCACTCAAGGGCGCGCGCATCACCGGCTCGCTGCACATGACCATCCAGACCGCCGTGCTGATCGAAACGCTGGAAACCCTCGGCGCTCAGGTGCGCTGGGCTTCCTGCAATATTTTTTCGACGCAGGATCACGCTGCCGCGGCGATTGCAGCCGAAGGCATCCCGGTGTTTGCCGTCAAGGGTGAGTCGCTGGTGGAATACTGGGATTACACCCACCGCATTTTCGAGTGGCCGGATGGTGGTTATTCCAACATGATTCTCGACGACGGCGGTGATGCCACGCTGCTGCTGCATCTGGGTGCTCGCGCCGAGAAGGATATTTCCGTTTTGGCCAAGCCGGGTTCCGAAGAAGAAACCATTCTCTTCGCCGCCATCAAGGCCAAGCTGGCTGTCGATCCGACCTGGTATTCGGTGCGTTTGGCTGCCATCAAGGGTGTGACTGAAGAAACCACTACTGGCGTCCATCGCCTGTATCAGATGCACGAGCGCGGTGAACTCAAGTTCCCGGCCATCAATGTGAACGACTCGGTCACCAAATCCAAGTTCGACAACCTTTATGGCTGCCGCGAATCGCTGGTCGACGGCATCAAGCGCGCCACAGATGTGATGATCGCCGGCAAGGTAGCGCTGATCGCCGGTTACGGTGATGTCGGCAAGGGCTCGGCTCAAGCCATGCGCGCCCTGTCGGCGCAAGTCTGGGTGACTGAAATCGACCCGATCTGCGCCCTGCAGGCGGCAATGGAAGGTTATCGCGTCGTCACCATGGAATACGCTGCCGACAAGGCCGATATTTTTGTCACCTGTACGGGCAACTACCACGTTATCACCCATGACCACATGGCGAAGATGAAGGATCAGGCCATCGTCTGCAACATCGGCCACTTCGACAACGAAATCGACGTCGCCTCCATCGAGAAGTACCAGTGGGAAGAAATCAAGCCGCAGGTCGATCACGTCATTTTCCCGGACGGCAAGCGCATCATCCTGCTGGCCAAGGGTAGGCTGGTGAATCTGGGCTGCGGTACGGGGCATCCGTCTTATGTCATGTCGTCGAGTTTTGCCAACCAGACCATTGCCCAGATTGAGCTGTTTACGCGCACGGCGGATTATCCGGTCGGCGTCTACACGCTACCCAAACATCTCGATGAAAAGGTGGCGCGCCTGCAATTGAAGAAGCTCAACGCCCAGTTGTCGCAGCTTTCCGAGCAGCAGGCCGCCTACATCGGGGTGCCGATGAATGGCCCGTACAAGGCTGACCACTACCGTTACTGATCGGAGTTACGAAGATGCGGATTCTCATTGTCTGGGTAATCAACACGGTGGCACTTCTGCTGCTGCCTTACCTGCTGCCCTCGATCAAAATTGGCGGGTTCGGTACGGCCTTGATCGTTGTCGCCGTGCTTGGCCTGATCAATGCCCTGCTCCGGCCTTTGCTGGTTCTGCTGACGCTGCCGGTCACCGTCCTGACACTGGGGCTCTTCATCTTCGTTCTCAACGCCTTGCTGTTTCAACTGGCTGCCTATCTGGTGCCAGGGTTTTCCGTCGGCGGCTTCTGGTCGGCGCTCTTCGGTTCGGTGCTCTACAGTATCGTATCGTGGGCGCTGTCCGGCCTTTTGTTGCCCAATAGCAAGCGCTGATTCCGCAATATTTGTCCAAATTACCCATGATACCCACCGAAATTTCCGTCGAATTTTTTCCGCCGCAATCACCGGCCGGTTTCGAAAAACTGCGAGCCGAGCGTGCCAAACTGGCTGTCTTGAAGCCGGCGTTTTTTTCGGTCACTTACGGCGCTGGTGGCTCCACGCGCGAGCGCACCTTCGACGTCATCCAGGAAATTGCCGCCGAAGGCCACAACGCCGCACCGCATCTTTCCTGCGTTGGCTCGTCCCGTGCCGATATCCGTGAAATATTGCAGCGCTACAAAGACAAGGGGATCAAGCGCATCGTCGCCCTGCGTGGCGATTTGCCCTCCGGTATGGCCGAAGCCGGCGAACTGCGCCACGCCAACGAACTGGTCGAATTCATTCGCCACGAAACCGGCGACTGGTTCAGGATCGAAGTTGCTGCCTACCCGGAATGGCATCCGCAGGCCAAAAACCCGAAGGACGATCTCGAAGCCTTTGCCCGCAAGGCCAGAGCCGGCGCTGATTCGGCCATCACCCAGTATTTCTACAATCCGGACGCCTATTTTCATTTTGTCGATCATGCGCAAGCCCTGGGCGTCGACATCCCCATTTTCCCCGGCATCATGCCCATTATCAGCTTTGCCAAACTGGCGCGTTTTTCGGATGTCAGTGGCACCGAAATTCCGCGCTGGATGCGACGCAAATTCGAGAGCTACTACGACGATACCGATTCCATTCGCGCCTTCGGTCTGGAAGTGGTCACCGAACTGTGTGAACGCCTGCTCGGGGGCGGCGCGCCGGGGCTGCATTTCTACAGCATGAACCAGTCAGCGCTGACGCTGGAAGTCTGCCAGCGCTTGGGCTTGCAGGGAACTCAAGAGCCTCAGTGAATCGCGCGTAAGATCAGATTGTGTAAGGGGTGGGCGGTATGTTGGACGGCAATCGGCCAAAAGCGGAATTCGGTGGGAGCCTGAGACCGCCTGAAAGCAGCCATTCGCATTCAAGATAGAGGGCACAAAGTCTTGCCAAACTGTCCGCCCTATTGGAATTGTTATACGGACCCCAGCAAGAAAAATTCCTTGCGAATCATTGGATTGCCGGGACATAATTGCTGCATGGATATTAATTATTGTACTGACCCAAAACTGGTCAGCCTATTTACTGTTATGCGACCACAAGCCCATGAGTAGTTTGAACCTTGGCAATCAGCTAAATCAAATCGTGACATCGGCTCGGAATGCGATGTTCGATCAAGGCGAACTCGCGCAGTTGACCTATGGCGCTTTCGACATAGCGGCAAGAGGAATGCAGGACATGGAGCAGGAGGAGATCGAGGTAACCTTTCCTGTGGGGTATAGCGCAGACAAATCGGCCATTCCGAGTACGCGTAAGTACAGAAAAGATCAGCTTCTTTCCAAATACCAGTTCCTTGCTTTCCACCAACTCAGCGTAAATGCGCTGGTACAACTGGTCACAATCGTAGAAACAATGCTTGGCGAAATTGTCCGCGCCGTCGTAATGCGATATCCGCAAAAGCTTGGTGGAAAGCGAAGTCTTTCGATTCAAGCGGTACTCGAATCCACGTCTCTTGAAGAAGTGCACCTTCGGGCCACCGACGCGCTGATCAACGAACTTGCATACAAATCACCGACCGAGTTTGCTGACTCGATGGAAGATCTGTTGTCGGTCAATCTTCTCGAATGTCCCGCATTCCACAAATACATGGAAGTCAAAGCGACGAGAGACATTTTCATCCACAACCGCGGAATTGCGAACGAAGTCTATGTTCGGAAGGCTGGTTCCCACGCACGCGTCAGGGCAGGTATGGGATTACCTGCCGACATTCAGTACTTTCTTGAGTCCTACGAGTACTGCATACAAATCGCGGAATGGCTTGAAATCGAACTTCATGGACACTGGCACAGCTCTGAATATGAGGATCGCAAGAACCCACAGATCGAGCTGCCGATTGCTGAACAACCGAACGATGGCGGATCGATACAGTGAAAAGTCGCATAACCCGGCAGTCCACACGGACGCTGCGCGATAAAGCCGCGCAGCGCCGGTGACTTCTACGTTAAGCATTCAGACTATGCCCCCGTCAAGGCTCCAAGAACTACGAAACCATTGCGTTGCGCTACAGAATGCAATGGAGGCATCGCGCAATTCGCGCACAGATGACGTGTGGCTGCACTCAAGCTTCAAGACGTTTATGCGCAAGTACGTCGAACTTGTGCATGCTACGCAGGGAGTCATGAAGGTTGATGCACCCGTGGATATTTACAACCTTGAGAAGGTCCCAAGCGCCTTCGATTCAACCACCATCCAACAACGCATTTACTTCGATGAGGTCTACGCCAATCTCTCAATACTTCGGGCGTTCATCGAGGCGAACGGTGGGCTCAATGAGGTCGAGGCAGATAACATCTTGAATTTCTTAAGGGCCAATCTTCGTAAAGCGATTCACGCAGAGCCAGAGCAAGAGCGAGACGTTCAAAATGCCATTGAAAACCTGTTAGTCGGTAAGGGCATGCAGAAGGGACTCGCCTATGATCGTGAAACGGGTCGCGTTAAACACGCGGGTAAAGAGTCCATTCCCGACTTCGTCTTCCACAACGAACAGATGGTTCTTGAGGTCAAGTTCTGCAACCGCCAAGGAAAGTTGGCTGAGATCATCGATGAAATGAACGCAGACATTGTCTCCTACTCAACCGCCTATGAGCGTGTTTGGTTCCTTGTCTACGATATGGGGTTTATACGAGACGAAGATGAAATTATCCAAGGGCTTCAGCAGTCCGAGCATGTCAAGTGCGTTGTTGTGAAGCACTGAAGCTTAGTTTCAACTTTGAAGTGCAATAAGCCAGACCAGCGGGTAAGCGATCTTAGTCGTTGAAGGTCCGCTTTCCCAGTATGGCTACTTCTGCTTAGGGTCGTTTGCCGCCAATGGCCTGTGACTCCAAACGCTACAGACCCAAATTGGCCCACATTTGATCGACGCGGTTTTTGACTTCCGCATCGGCGACAATCGGCCGCCCCCAGACGCGACTGCTTTCCTGCGGCCACTTGTTGGTCGCATCAATGCCCATTTTGCTGCCGAGGCCGGAGACCGGTGAGGCGAAATCGAGACAATCAATCGGCGTGTTATCAACCAGCGTGGTATCGCGGCTGGCATCTACACGGGTCGTCAACGCCCAGATCACTTCTTTCCAGTTGCGGATATCGATGTCGTCATCGACGACGATGATGAATTTGGTGTACAGGAACTGGCGCAAGTAAGACCAAATGCCGAACATGACACGCTTGGCTTGACCGGGATACTGCTTCTTGATGCTGACGACGGCCAGCCGGTACGAGCAGCCTTCCGGCGGCAGGTAAAAATCGCTGATTTCCGGGAATTGCTGCTGGAGCAGCGGAACAAACACCTCGTTGAGCGCCAGCCCGAGAATGGCTGGTTCATCCGGCGGCTTGCCGGTGTAGGTGCTGTGATAGATCGGATTTTGACGCGTCGTCATGTGATCGACGGTGAACACCGGGTATTCGGCCGGCTCGTTGTAGTAGCCGGTATGGTCGCCAAAAGGCCCTTCCAACGCAGTCTCACCGGGATAAATATGACCTTCCAGCACAATTTCGGCGCGCGCCGGCACTTGCAAGTTCGAACCCAGGCACTGCACCAGTTCGGTCTTGGCGCCGCGCAACAGGCCGGCGAACTGGTATTCGGAAAGTGTGTCCGGCACTGGTGTTACCGCCGCCAGTATGGTCGCCGGATCGCAACCAATGACCACGGCTATTGGAAAAGGCTCGCCGGGATGATCCTGTTGGTGCTCAAGAAAATCGAGTGCACCACCGCGATGCGCCATCCAGCGCATGATCAGCTTGTTGGAAGCGAGCAATTGCTGGCGGTAAATGCCCAGATTCTGGCGCTTCTTGCGCGGCCCACGGGTAACGGTCAGCCCCCAGGTGACGAGCGGTGCCGCATCGCCCGGCCAGCAGGTTTGAATGGGCAGGGTTGTCAAATCAACCTCTTTGCCCTCGTACACAATCTCCTGACAAGGCGCGTTCTTCACCAGTTTTGGCGCCATGTTAAGTACTTGTTTCAGGATGGGGAATTGGCTCCAGGCTTCCTTCAAGCCAGCGGGCGGTTCCGGCGCCTTCAAATAGGCCAGCAGTTTGCCGACTTCGCGTAGCGCAGTGAGAGGATCATCAGTCTCAGCGCTGCCGATACCCAAAGCCACCCGGCGCGGCGTGCCGAACAGGTTTGCCAGAACCGGCAGGGCGTGTCCCTTGGGATGCTCGAACAGGAGTGCCGGACCTTCTGCCCGCAATACCCGGTCGCAGATTTCGGTCATTTCCAGATGCGGATCGACCTCAACGGTCACCCGCTTCAGTTCGCCCAGCGCTTCCAGTCTGGCAATGAAGTCGCGCAGATCGCCGGATTTCAATGCAAGCCCCGTGGGAAAAACCAGTAATCGAGGGCAATGCCGGCAAAAATGGCGAGGCCGACGTAATTGTTATTGAGGAAAGCACGAAAACAGGCCAGTCGGTCGCGGCCGCGAATCAGGAAATAGTGCCAGCCCATGATGCTTGCCGCCACTGTCAGTCCGCCGAAGAAGACCCAGCTCCGATGCAGTCGCCAGCCCATCCAGCCCAGCAGGCCAAGCGTCAGGATGTAGCACAACATGACGGCCAGCACATCGAAGCGGCCAAAGGTGATGGCGGAAGTCTTGATGCCGATTTTGAGGTCATCCTCGCGATCGACCATGGCGTACTCGGTATCGTAAGCAATAGCCCAGAAAACATTGGCCAACAGCAGCCACCAGGCATCGGCCGGAATCTGGCCGAGATGTGCGGCGTAGGCCATGGGAATGCCGAAGCCGAAAGCAACACCGAGATAGGCCTGCGGAATGGCAAAAAAACGTTTGACGAAGGGGTAAGTGACCACCAGAAAAAGGGCGGGCAGGGTGAGCAGAAGCAGCGTCTTGTTGCCGAGCAGGGCAACAAGGGCAAAAGCACAGATCGAAAGCGCGGCAAACAGGGCGATGGCTTCCTTGCTGCTGATTTCGCCAGCTGCCAGAGGGCGCTGGCGAGTGCGTTCAACCTGACGGTCGAATTTCCGGTCAGCGCAATCGTTGATGGCGCAGCCGGCAGAACGCATCAAAACCGTACCCATGATGAACACCCAAACGACGATCCAGTCCGGGTGGCCAGCGCCAGAAAACCAGAGTCCCCACAGCGTTGGCCACAGCAAAAGCAGGATACCGATGGGCTTGTCGAGCCGCAGCAGGCGCTCGTATGCGTCCAGACGGGTTTTGAGGGCTTGCCAGTTCATCATGCAAAGATTTTAACCTACATTGCCCAATAGGGCGATTCCATGGACATGGCAGACCTGCGCTGAAGAATGTAAGTGGACATTATTGAATATGCGCCGTTACTATTCGCTATATTCCTTGATCCAAAGGCAGAAAACAGGTGTCGTACCAGTCGAAAATTTCTGGCCTCATCGATTATCCAGGACACACCCTCCGCGTCCTGCTGTCAGTTTTCTTTTTGTTTTCTCTTTGCTCCGCCTCTCTGGCAGAAGCGTCAGAGCCCGACAACAAACCGCCCCAAAGCATCACTGTCGTTATTGACGACAACTATCCACCCTATATTTTTCGCGACTCCAGCGGCACCTTGCAAGGCATCCTCAAGGATCAATGGATGCTCTGGCAGGACCGCACCGGCATCCGCGTCGATCTGCAGGCGATGGACTGGGGGAAAGCCCTGCAAACCATGCAGTCCGGCAAGGCCGACGTTATCGATACGCTATTCTTCACCGCAGAACGCAGCAAGATCTACGACTATTCAAAGCCCTACGCCCAACTCGAAGTCCCCATCTTTTTTCACAAGAGCATTGGCGGCATTACCGACGCACAATCACTCAAGGGCTTTACTGTCGGCGTCAAGGACGGCGACGCCTGCATCGACTATCTGCAGAGCCAAGGCATTACCAACCTGAAGCGCTATTCCAGCTATGAAGTCCTGATCCGCGCAGCCGGCGGCGGCGATGTTCGCGTCTTTTGCGTTGATGCACCGCCAGCCATCCACTTTCTGTACAAACTCGGCCTGGAAAAAGAATTCCGCCACTCGGCGCCGCTCTACGTCGGGCAATTTCATCGCGCCGTGCTCAAGGGCAACATCACCGTTCAACAAATGGTCGAAAGGGGCTTTGATCGCATCAGCGCCGAAGAGCGCCGAGCCATTGAAGAAAAGTGGCTGGGCAGAGCCACCGGCAGTGATCAACTCTTGCTCTGGGCAAGCCATGTCGGTTTTTTCCTGCTTGCCATTACCATTCTCGTTCTCTTTCTCGGCCTCTGGAACTACAGCCTGCGCCGGCGCGTCGCCAGCAAGACCCTTAATTTAACCGACGCCCTTGATTCCCTGCGACGATCCCAGCAGGAAACCGAAAAGGCACACAACCAGCTAAACGCCACGCTGGAAGCCATCCCTGATCTATTGTTCGAACTCGACGACCACGGCCGCTATCTCGACTACCGCGCCGCCAGGAGCGACCTCCTGATCGCCCCGCCCGATCAACTGCTTGGCAATACCGTCTTTGACGTCATGCCACCCAATGCGGCAGCCCTGACTATGGCCGCCCTGCGCGAAGCTTCGGAAAAAGGCTCTTCGCATGGCACTTTGTTGCGCTTGTCAGTTCCGGCTGGCGAACACTGGTTTGAACTTTCGGTCGCCAAAAAACAGACGGCGCCCGACGAGGAACAGCGTTTCATCGTCCTCTCGCGCGACATCAATGACCGTATGCAGGCGCAGGACGAGATCGAACGGCTGGCCTTTTACGACTCCCTGACGCAACTGCCCAACCGCCGCCTGCTGATCGACCGCCTGCATCAGGCACTTTCCGCCAGCCAGCGCCGCAACGCCCACGGCGCCCTCCTCTTCATCGATCTTGACGATTTCCGCACCATCAACGACACCAAAGGCCACCCCACCGGCGATCTGCTCCTCAAGGAAGTTGCAAACCGCCTCAACAACTGCGTCCGCGTCGAGGACACCATCGCCCGTATTGGCGGTGACGAATTTGTCATCATGCTTGAGGACTTGAGTCCCAATGTCAAAGAGGCTGCGGCGCAGGCCGAAATGGTCGGGGAAAAGGTATTGCAAACGATCTGCCGTCCTTTCCAACTGGGCGTGCATGACCACCACAGCACCGCCAGCATCGGCATCATTCTGTTCTTCGGCCACACCGACAACGAAGACGAGTTATTAAAGCGCGCCGATTCAGCCATGTACCGCGCCAAGACAGCCGGCCGCAATACGGTGCGCTTTTTCGACCCGGACATGCAGGCCAATCTGGAGGCGCGCGCGGCGCTCGAAATCGAGTTGCGGCAAACCATTTCAAACCAGCAATTACAACTCTACTATCAGCCGCAGATCAGCCACGACCAGCGTATTTTCGGTGCCGAAGCCCTGATTCGCTGGCTGCATCCTGAACGCGGCATGATCTCTCCCGCCCAGTTCATCCCGCTGGCCGAGGAAACCGGGCTCATTGTCCCCATCGGTCACTGGGTGCTGGAAACCGCCTGTGCCCAACTCAAACTGTGGGAAAACGATGCGCTCACCCGCGACCTGCACCTGTCGGTCAATGTCAGCGCCCGCCAGTTCCGCCAGGCCGATTTCGTCAACAGCGTACTTTCCGTCCTCGATGCCAGCGGCGCCAATCCGGCCTGCCTCAAAATCGAACTAACGGAAAGCCTGGTGCTCGACAATGTTTCCGACTCGATTGAAAAAATGCATGCCCTCAAAGCACGTGGCGTCAGTTTTTCAATGGACGATTTTGGCACCGGTTACTCATCGCTGTCCTACCTCAAGCGTCTGCCGCTTGACCAGCTCAAGATTGACCAGTCCTTTGTGCGCGACATCGCCACCGACCAGGGCGATGCCGTCATTGTCCAGACCATTATCGGTATGGCGCACAACCTCGGCCTGAATGTCATCGCCGAAGGCGTAGAAACCGAAGCCCAGCGTGAATTCCTGATGAAAAACGGCTGCCTCGCCTTCCAGGGTTTCCTGTTCAGCCGACCGGTACCTATCAAGGATTTTGAGGCGCTGCTGAAGGCGGTTTGAGGCTGAAGGTTTCAACGCAAAGGCGCAGAGAAAAACCTTTCTGACACTCTGCGACTCTCCGCGCCCTCTGCGCCTCTGCGTTGAAAACAACTGAGCGAACGGCGGGCACGAACTACCATTCCTTCCACTTGCCGTCGGCCTTCTCGAAGGGCTGCTGGCGCAGCATCTCGGCAAATTCATCGGCCGGCAGCGGAACGCTGAACAAATAGCCTTGCGCCATATCCGAATCGCCTTCTTCGAGAATATTGAGCTGCTCCTCGGTCTCGACCCCCTCGGCCAGAACATTGAGGCGCAGGCTGTGGCCAATGCTGACGATGGTTTCTGCAATGGCGAGGTCGTCACGATCCTCGGCAATATCGCGCACAAAAGACTGGTCAATCTTGAGTTTGCCAACCGGAAAACGCTTCAAGTAGGCGAGCGATGAATAGCCCGTGCCAAAATCATCGACAGCCAGTTCCACCCCCATCTTGCTCAGCGCTGACAAAGTACCGAGATTGACTTCAGCATCATGCATGACGGTGCGCTCAGTCAATTCCAGTTCCAGACACGACGCTGGCAGTCCGGAAGTCTGCAGAATCTCGGCCACCATCTCGACAAAACGACTCTGCCGGAACTGCACGGGCGAAACATTGACCGCTATCGCCTGCAGAGGCAATCCCGCATCCTGCCAGGCCTTGGCCTGCCAACAGGCCTTGCGCAGAACCCATTCGCCGATGCTGTTGATAAGACCACTGTCCTCGGCCACCGGGATGAATCGAATCGGCTGAATCAGGCCAAGTTCGGGATGCTGCCAGCGAATCAGCGCCTCGCATCCGACAATATGGCCAGTTCTGAGCAATACCAGCGGCTGATAGACCAGCAGGAATTGATCCGCCGCCAAGGCATTGCGCAGGCCATGTTCGATGAACAGGTGTTCGAGGGTGGCCGAATTCATGCTCTGGGAATAGAACTGATAGTTCTGGCGGCCGTCTTCCTTGACCTGATACATGGCCAGGTCGGCATTTTTATAGAGATGTTCGAAATCCTGGCCATCCGTCGGGTAAAGGCTGATGCCGATAGACGGTGTCACTGTCAGTTCATGACCCGTGATAATGAAGGGCTGAGCACAGGCATTGATCAACGAACGCGCCATTTCGGCCGCACCTTCCGCATCCGAACCGGGAAGGACAAAGACGAATTCATCACCGCTCATACGGGCGATGGTGTCGGTTTTGCGCACCACTTTTTTGATACGGGTCGCCACCGAACAAAGGAGTTGGTCGCCAACGCCGTGCCCGAGCGAATCATTGACCCGCTTGAATTTATCGAGGTCGAGAACCAACAGGGCCAAACTGCCCTTTTTGCGTTCGGCTTCAGCCACCGCCTGGCCGACACGGTCTTCCAGCAATCGGCGATTGGGCAGGCCGGTCAGCGGGTCGAAAAAAGCCAGTTCGATAATGCGCTTTTCGGCCTGCTTGCGTTCGGTCAGATCGAAAATGGTACCCGTCCAGGCCGGGCGCCCCTTGTAGCTCGTCGGCGCCGCCAGCACCATGGCCGGGAAGGTGCTGCCATCTTTACGCACGGCGACTGTTTCAAAAGATCGGCTACTTTCCGACCCCTTGCTGCGCTGTTCCTGCACCACACTTTCCCGCAGTTCCGGCGCCACCAGATCGAAGGGCGCCATGCCCACCATTTCGTTTTCCCTGTAGCCGAACATGCGCGGGATCAGCGGATTGACGTAGGCCAGCTTGCTGTCCTGCACAACAAAGATGCCGACCTGAGCCGCACCCATGGTGGTCAGGAAAAGTTCTTCGCTCTCGGTCAGCGCCAGTTCGGCGCGCTTTCTAGCGGTAATATCGATGCCAACGCCCACCACCCGCTGCCCCGACGCGCTCGCGGCATCACCCACCCGATAAAGCCGGAAATGCAGCCAGTGCAGATGGTCGGCGGCATCGACAATCCGGCAGTCGCACGCCGCCTGACCCGTTTCCAGCACCAGCTGATCGGCATGACCGGCCATGTCGCGATCGTCGGGATGAATGGCCGTGCGCCAGAGTTTTGGATTGGCGAGGAATTCCTCTTTCGAACGGCCATAAATGCCTTCAACGGCATCGTTGACATAGATCACCTTGCGTTCATTGACCGAGTAACACCAGACAATTTCGTGCAGGCTGCCAAGCAGTTCGCGAAAGCGTTCCTCGCTCGCCCGCAGGGCATTTTCGATCAAAACGCGATCGGTCAAATCCGGCGCCGCGTTGCCACTAGCAGGCGCCTGAGCGCCATTTTCATCATGCGTAGACAATTGCATTTCCCAATTGCGATTCATTGATCTGCTTATTTCGCAGCCTTCCAGCGCCGCAAGAGCAGCGAACTGGTCACCACGGACACCGAACTCAAGGCCATCGCCGCTCCAGCCAGCACCGGGTTCAAAAACCCGAATGCCGCCAGCGGAATGGCCAACACATTATATCCAAAGGCATAGGCAAGATTGTGCCTGATCTTCTTCAGTGTGGCGCGGGATAAATCAATGGCGTCGACGACGCTGTTGAGATCATTGCGAATCAGGGTCAAATCGGCAACTTCGATGGCCGCATCGGAACCTGCTCCCAGCGCCAGACTGACATCCGCTGCCGCCAGCGCCGGTGCATCATTGATGCCATCACCGGCCATCGCCACTAAGGCACCACCAGCCTTCAGTTCATTGATGGCCGCCGCCTTGTCGCCGGGCAGAATGCCGGCGCGCACTTCATCGATGCCCACCGCGCGGGCAATCACCGCTGCTGTTGCCGCATTGTCACCCGTCAGCATGACCACCCGGATGCCACGTTGCCTGAGACGTTCCACGGCTCGGCGAGAACCCGGCCGCAAGGCATCGGCAATGGCGAACAGCGCCAACAGCCGGCCATCTTCCACCAGCGCCACCACGGTCTTGCCCTCGGCCTGCAGGACAGCAATGCGTTCATCTTCAACACCTAGCCAATCCGGTGCGCCAAGGCGTAACAAGCGGCCATCCACTTTTCCTTCGACGCCCTGCCCAGCTTTAGCCAGAAATCCTTCCACATTGGGCAACGTCAGCCCTGCGGCTTTTTCCAGAATGGCACGCGCCAGCGGATGCTCCGACCCAAGCTCCAAAGCCGCCGCCAGGCCAAGCACAGAATTGGCATCGCCTTCGACCACAATGATATCGGTCACCTGCGGCTTACCCAACGTCAGAGTGCCGGTCTTATCCACCGCCAGCACGGCAATTTTCTCGGCCCGCTCCAGCGCTTCGGCATTCCTGACCAGAATTCCCGCCTTGGCACCCTGCCCGGTACCGACCATGATCGCCGTCGGCGTCGCCAAGCCAAGAGCACACGGACAAGCAATCACCAGCACCGCCACGGCATTGACCAGCGCCGCCGCAAAGTCGCCCCCCAGCCACCACCAGCCCAACAAAGTCGCCAAAGCCAGTAGACAGACCACCGGCACAAAAATGGCGGCAATGCGATCGACCAAACGCTGCACCGGCGCTTTCGATCCTTGTGCTTCGCCGACCAGACGAATAATGCCGGCCAACAAAGTATGTTCGCCAACGCCGGTAGCGCGGCAGCGCAACATGCCGTCAGCGTTGGCGGTAGCGGCAAAAACGGCAGCGCCCGCCAACTTTTTCACCGGCATGCTCTCTCCCGTCAGCATCGCTTCATTCACGCTCGACTGGCCATCGATGACCTCGCCATCCACCGGCACGCTTTCACCGGGGCGCACGATAAAAACATCGCCCGGCATCAAGCTATCGACCGGAACTTCACTGACCACGCCGTCGCGCTCGACGCGCGCTGTTTTCGGTTGCAGGCGGATCAGCGCCTCGATCGCTTCCGAGGTTTTGGCCGTGGCGCGCCGTTCCAGAATCTTGCCGAGAAAGACGAGGGTGATGACCGCCGCCCCGGCCTCGAAATAGACATGTTGTTGCAGCCCCTGCAGCGTAACTGCCGTCGAAAAACCCCAGGCGATGCTGGTTCCCAGTGCCACCAGCACATCCATGTTGGCGCCGCCACCGCGCAGAGAAGTGAAAGCCCCCCGGTAAAAACGCCAACCGATCCAGAACTGCACGGGGGTGGCCAGCATCAGTTGCAACCAGCGCGGCAATTCGGCATGACTGCCACCGAACATGAAGGCCATCTGCGCTACCAGAGGAAAGGTCAGCACCACAGCAATCCAGAACAGCCGCGTTTCGGTCAAAGCTTCCTGGGCTTTTCGAGCCTTTTCCTCGTCGCGCGTATGGGCATCGACGATCTTGGCGGAAAATCCCCCCTTGGCAGCTACCGCAACAACATCATCGACTTGCGCTTCGCCAGCAAAGCGTACGCGCGCCCGTGCTGTCGCCAGATTGACGTTGGCTTCAACGCCAGGCAAAGCCGACAACGACTTCTCCAGCCGCGCCGAGCAGGAAGCGCAGTGCATGCCGGTAATGGAGAATTCAATAACTTGTGGCGTAGTCATTTTTTGATTCCTTTTTTCCACCGCAAAGGGGCTAAGGCGCGAAGTTCGCCAAGAAACAAGCTTTTTTCCTTCGCGGTCTCAGCACCTTGGCGTCTTTGCGGTGAAAGTTTTTTTCAAATCACTTTCGAGTAGCGTGTTTTCTGCCGATCCACTCGCAGATAGAGGTCAAAGACCATGGCAACAGCACGCACCAACAAACGGCCAGCCGGTAACACCTGGATGCCGGCCTCTTGCACTATGACCAGCCCGGCAGCTTCAAGTTCGCGCAATTCTTGTAATTCAGGCAAAAAATACGGCACAAAATTAATGCCAAAAGCGTTTTCAATGGCGGCAAAATCGAGCTCGAAATGACACATCAGCGCTTGAATGACGGCACGGCGCAGCAAGTCGTCGGCATTGAGTTCAAAACCGCGTGCTACCGGCAATTCATGCTGGTCGAGCCGTCCATAGTACTCGTCCAGAGTCTTGCAATTCTGGTAATAGAGCGACCCCACTTTACTGATGGCAGAAATGCCAAACGCCAGCAGGTCACAATCGGCATGGGTCGAATAGCCCTGGAAATTGCGCTGCAGCCGACCCTGCCTTTGCGCCACCGCCAACTCATCTTCCGGCTTGGCAAAGTGATCCATACCGATATACACATAGCCGGCCTCAACCAATTTGCGAATTGCCAGCGCCAAAATCTGTAAACGGGTTTCGGCCGACGGCAGGTCGGCTTCGGCAATGCGGCGCTGCGGCTTGAAGAGTCCGGGCAAATAGGCAAAGTTGTAAACTGACAAACGGTCCGGTTGCATCGCCAATACCCGGTCGAGAGTGTGCTCAAACCCGGCCAGGCTCTGGCGTGGCAAGCCGTAAATCAGATCGACGGAAATGGATTTGAAGCCCTGCGCACGGCCGGCTTCCATCACCAACGCCGTCTCCGCCTCGCTTTGTTGACGGTGAATGGCTGCCTGCACGGCCGGGTCAAAATCCTGCACGCCGACACTCATGCGGTTGAAACCGAGTTCAGCCAGCAGCGCCACAGTAGCGGCATCGACTTGACGCGGATCGATCTCAATCGAAAATTCACCGCCATCAAGCAACTTGAAATGCTGCCGGATCAGCACCATCAACTGGCGCATTTCCGCCGACGACAAAAAATTGGGGCTGCCTCCCCCCCAGTGCAATTGCACGACCTCGCGACTGCCTGCAAGCGTTTCGGCCTGCAGCGCCAATTCACGGCCAAGGTACCTGATGTACTTGCTGCTGCGACCATGATCAGCCGTAATGATGCGATTGCAGGCGCAGTAATAGCAGATGGAACTGCAAAACGGGATATGGAAGTAGAGCGACAGCGCCTTGTCGGCGCGGCATTCGCTCAGCGCCCGCAGGCAGGTCGCAGCGTCGAAATCCGGAACGAAGCGATCTGCCGTTGGATACGAGGTATAGCGCGGCCCCTTGATTTCGAAGCGTTTGACCAGATCCGCATTGAATATCGAAGTATCGCTAGCGAAATACATCATCAACCCTTGAAAAATCGCAGTAAGCCGTCCGTAAAGAACAAGGGGCGGACACCCATTGCGAGTATCCGCCCCTCTTGGCAGAGCTATTGAAGCTTATTTTTCGAGAACGTAGGTTCCCGGTGTATCGCCCAAACCAGGGAATTTCTTGTTTTCCACCGGATAGGCCGGAACCATCGGGCCGCTGCGTTCGTTCAGCCAGACCATCCAGTCTTCCCACCATGTACCCTTACGCTTCTCGGCACGATCCATCCAGCGTTCCCAGCTTTCGTTACGCTCGGGTTCGCCTACCCAGTAGGCGCGCTTGGGCGGATTGGTCGGCGGGTTGACGATACCCAGAATATGGCCGGAGGTGGAAACGACGAAACGCACCGGCGCCTTGACATTGACGAACTTGCGGATGCGGTAGCAGGCTTTCCAGGGCGCAATGTGGTCGTCCTCCGCCGTCACGGCGTAAAGCGGCTGCGTAATCTGGTCAAGGTCGATCGGCTCACCGGCAACATGCAGATGATCGCGCTTGATCAGGTTGTTTTGCAGGTACATTTCGCGCAGATACCAGGAGTGCATGGCATAGGGCATGCGCGTGGTATCCATATTCCAGAACAGGACATCGAAAGGTGGCAGATCTTCGCCCAGCAAATAACTGTGCACCCAGTAATTCCAGATCAAACCGTTGGAACGTAGCATGCGGAACGCCGAAGACATCTGGTTGCCTTCCAGATAGCCCTTTTTCTTCATCCCTTCTTCCATCGATTCGATAGTGTCTTCGTTGAGGAAAACCTCGATATCGCCAGGGTTGGAGAAGTCGGTAAGGGTGGTAAACAAGGTCCAGCTCTTGATCGGCATCTTGTCGGCCGCATAGTGACGATTGGCCCAGGCCATGTAGGTGGCGACCAGCGAACCGCCAATGCAGTAGCCCACCATATTGATCTGCGGCACCTTGCAGAACTCGGTCACCACGCGGACGGATTCGATAACGCCCTTTTCAAGATAATCGTCAAAACGGGTGTTGGCCATTTCGGCCGTCGGGTTCTTCCAGCTGGTCATAAACACCGAATAGCCTTGGTCGGTCAGATACTTGACCATACTCTTCTTGGGCGTCAGATCCAGGATATAGAATTTGTTGATCCAGGGCATGACAATCAGGATCGGGGTTTCGTGCACCTTTTCGGTGGTGGGCTCAAAGTGCAGCAACTCCACCAGTTCATTACGCATGACGACTTTGCCCGGCGTCAGGGCAAGATCCTTGCCGACGACGAAGGCGTCCGGATCAACCATCAGGATGTTTTTGGCCTTGACGTCGCGCATCAGATTTTTGAGGCCACGCACAACGCTTTCGCCGTTGGTTTCGACACAACGCCGCATCGCCACCGGATTGAGCCAGAAGAAATTGGTCGGCGCCATCATGTTGATCCACTTGCGTGACCAGAACGCAGCGCGGCGACGGGCTTTTTCCGACAGACCCGGGGTATCGTAGTACATGTCTTGCCAGCGGTGGGTAAAGGCCAGATACCACTCTTTGACGATATCCCAGGTCGCATCGTTAACCCAGGCCGGATCGGTGAAACGACCGTCGTCGGCGTTGGGAACAATCACATCTTCGGATTTCAAACCCATGGCACGGCGCATGACATGGCCAGTGAGTTCCATCAGGTCATCCGACAGGCAACTGGAAGCGCGCAGATACTCCTGCGGATGCGCCAACCAGGCCATCTGGGCATTGATGATGGAGGAAAACGCCCCCATGGGATCAACGGCCTTGGCAATGGCGCCGCCAACTTCCTCAATATGGCAGAATTCCTTGAGCTTAAAAGCGCTCCGGCTTTGCAGACTTTCGGCTGATGCAACTTTGGACATATCTCACTCCGGTCACGTGGCAAGCAAACTCTGCAATTATGTCACAAAAGGCTGATATTGGTCATCCTGGATTTGGCCGGCAGGTCAATCAGTGATGCTTTTTCTGCAGGTATTCCGGCGATTTCCTGAAAAAAGCAAAACAGGTTTTCAGGCGTTCCTGCTGCTCCGGTGCCAGGTCGACAAACTGAACGCCGCTGGTCGGTCGCCCTTCTTCCTGACGCTGCCAGGCAATGCGCGCCCGCAGGTCGAGTGGCGGCTGTTGCTGGTAAGACTGAATATCCTGCGCCGGCAAACGCACCCGGAGATTGATTTCTTTATTCTGGTCAAAATTGCGCGCCGTTCTGAGCCGGGCGCCAGTCAGGCTAAAGTCGACGATCAGTGCTTCCTGGGAACCACCATCAAGCTGCGAAGCCTCGGCCAGTAGCGCCTGTTCCAGCCGTGGCGCGTGGCGTTTGTCGTGGGGACGAACCGTTGAAGCCACCGGGTCGTGATTGATGGTAAAGCCGGCCATCAAATTGCTCATGCGGCCAGTCACGCGATGCAGATCGTTGCCAATACTCGCCGTTGTTTCCACCTTGGTCGAGCTTTCCGCCAGCGTTGCAAACAGGCGTTGCAAGGAAACCTGCAACTGGGAAAAATGCGACAACTGACGGCGACTGGCCTCGGCAATAGCATCGTTGGCAGAAGCGGCCTGACTTACCCTTTCGCCCATCGAATCCATGATACCGGCGGTCTCGTCAGCGACTGTGCGACCGGAACGCACCTGTTCAACAACCTGATCCATGGCGGTATGCACAGCATCGACCTGTCCGGTCAGAGAACCAACAATTTCGGTCACCTCAACCGCTGACTTGGTCGTGCGCTCGGCCAGTTTGCGCACTTCATCCGCCACCACGGCAAATCCGCGTCCCTGCTCGCCAGCGCGCGCTGCTTCGATGGCAGCATTGAGCGCCAGCAGATTGGTCTGACCGGCAATTTCCTTG
>Ga0316605_10000864_pt1 | contig 18668 bp, 15 predicted proteins | sample OWC_soil_day20_n_FD_207666 | JGI IMG/M metagenome (GOLD analysis project Ga0316605, IMG submission 207666) | Wetland soil microbial communities from Old Woman Creek delta, Ohio, United States - OWC_soil_day20_noCT | ecosystem: Environmental > Terrestrial > Soil > Wetlands | place: USA: Ohio...
GTGTGGCTGGAATACCTCCTTTCTAGAGATAGAAAATAAGAAAATGGATTAGAGATAATCCTTCATAGACTTTATATTTGAGCTATAAATTATAGAACAAATACTTTTCGCTACTTTAAATTGGTTTCTTTTTTATAAATAGTCTCGTAGCTCAGTTGGTTAGAGCACTACACTGATAATGTAGGGGTCGGCGGTTCAAGTCCGCCTGAGACTACAAAAGCCGTGAGGCTTTTTTGTTTTCATAATTGTGGATTAGCGTGTGGATTATTTCTACACGCTTTCTTTTTATATATAAAGGATTAATTATTCCTCTAATAGAGAAATAATACAATTCAAAAAGTAATAAATAATATTTCTAATCCTTTTCGAATTCCAAAAACATTGATTTAAACTCTTCGGGAATTACCATTGATGAATTATTTGAGTGGTTGAATCCTGAAAGAATTGTTTGACAAATGGACTTAATATTTCCTGTTTGAGTGTCAATCAAACGTTGTAATATTTTCATGCTTTTATTCCCAAAGCTAATAATTTTTGTTTCTACGTTTATCTTGTCGCCTTGAAATATTGGTTCTAAAAAATCAATTTCAATGTGTACAATCACTACCATTATTTTACTCCAATCCACCTTGCTGCCCATTACAGCTTCAAAGTAATTTATTCTCCCAACATCAAAGTATTGAGAATGGTAGCTATTGTTAACGTGATTTAATGCATCCAAATCGCTAAATCGTATTTGGATTGGTATGCTGTGTTTGTATATATGTGTTTGTTCCAAATTCTATTGTATTTTCGGCAAAATTACAATATTTTGATTTGTTTTTGTAATTTTGTCATCATTTAAAATTGATTTATGAGTTCTGTTTTAGTTAAAGATGATGATTTTTATATGAATGAGGCACTAAAGGAAGCCAAATTTGCCATGAGTTTAGATGAGGTTCCTATTGGTGCAGTTATTGTGTGCAGAGATAGAATTGTTGCAAGGGCTCATAATCTTTCTCAACGTTTAAATGATTTCACAGCTCATGCTGAAATGCAGGCTTTCACAGCTGCTGCAAATGCTTTAGGGGGGAAATATTTGAACGATTGCACTCTATATGTTACTTTAGAGCCTTGTGTTATGTGTGCAGGCGCAAGTTATTGGACTCAAATAGGAAGGGTGGTTTATGGAGCGAAAGATGAAAAACGAGGTTCTTCTCAATGTGGGGTAAATTTATTTCATCCTAAAACAAAAATTACATCAGGGGTTATGGAAGATGAATGTTTGGCTTTGATAAAAGAGTTTTTTAAGAAAAAAAGAGATATTTAGTTGTATGTATATTATTGATGAAGATTTAGAGAGGGTAGAGATACTTAAAAGATATAAGCATCTTATTAAATTAATTTCTTCTACTGCTTCAAGAGAAGAAAAAAGGCAGGTAAGAAGAGCATTTACTGTTGCTCTTAAGGCTCATAGTGGTGTTAGAAGAAAAACAGGAGAACCATATATTTATCATCCTATGGAGGTTGCCAGAATTGCAGCTGAGGATTTAGGACTTGGACCAACTGCTGTTGTTTGTGCTTTGCTTCATGATGTTGTTGAGGATACTGAATATTCTTTAGAAGATATTAGAACTATATTTGATGATAGAGTTGCTCAAATAATTGATGGTTTAACTAAAATTGAAGGAGTTTTTGATTATGCAACAAATTCAATTCAAGCAGAAAACTTCAAAAAACTTTTAACCGCAATGGGTGATGATGTTCGTGTAATTCTTTTAAAGTTATGCGACAGACTTCATAATATGCGTACTTTAGACTCTATGAGAGAGGATAAACAATTGAAAATTGCTTCCGAAACGCAAATGCTTTACGTTCCTTTAGCTCATCGTTTGGGACTATATCAAATAAAGAGTGAGTTGGAAGATTTGGCAACACGCTATATTAATCCAAAAGGTTATAAAGAAATTATCGATAAACTTAAAGATTCAGAAGAAGAAAGAGAATCGTTTATTAAAGAGTTTGCCGCTCCAATTAAAGAAGCTTTAACAAATAATGGTTATAAATTTGTTTGTTCTGCAAGAGTCAAATCCATAACTTCTATTTTGGGAAAGATAGAAAATAAAGGAGTTCAGTTCAATGAAATCTACGATATTTTTGCAATAAGAGTTGTAATTGACGTTCCAATTGAAGTAGAGAAAGTATCTTGTTTTTCTGTATATTCAATAATTAACTCAATTTATCAAGAACAAAAACACGATAGACTTAGAGACTGGATTTCAAAACCTAAGAGTAATGGGTATGAAGCATTACACTTCACTGTTCAGGCAAATAATGGACGTTGGGTTGAAATTCAAATTAGAAGTCAAAGGATGGATGACATTGCGGAAAAGGGACTTGCAGCTCATTACAAATACAAAGAAGTTAAGGAAGGAGAGTTGGATGAGAATTTGGATAATTGGTTAGAGAAAGTTAGAGAATTATTAGATAATCAATCTGCAAATGCAATAGATTTTGTTAATGACTTTACTCTTAATTTAGTTACAGATGAAATAACAACCTTCACTCCAAAGGGAAAACCAATAATTCTTCCAAAAGGAGCAACAGTATTGGATTTTGCTTTCAATGTTCACACTCAACTAGGAATAAATTGTATGGGCGCAAAAGTAAACTATAAGGTTGTTACTCTTGACCATCGACTTAAACCTTCTGATCAAGTAGAAATTATTACTTCTAATATTTCATATCCTAAAGAAGAATACCTTTCATTTGTAAAAACATCCAAAGCAATACAAGGGATAAAGAATTATTTAAGAGATTACCGAAGAGGATTTACTGATGAAGGGACTAAAAAGCTTCAAGCAATTTTTTCAGAAATAGAAATTGAATATAATCAGGAGAACATTGATAAACTTTCAAAGTATGTGGGAATTCCACAAAACATAGATTTATACTACAAAGTTGCAAAGAATGAAATAACTGAGGAAGACATTAGGCATTGTTTTGATAAAAAGAAATCAAAGAAGTCTACATGGATGTTTTTGAAAAATCCTTTTGCTCCTAAAAGAGATAAAGAACAAGGAAAGCTAACACTTAAAGAAGAGATAGAAAGACAAATTGAAAGAAATCCTGAACAGGTTGTTATTAAACAAAATATGGAGAATATGAAATATATAACAGCTCCATGTTGTCGTCCAGTTCCAGGAGATGATATTGTTGGATTGATTAGAGAAAATTCAATTGAGGTTCATAGAACAACTTGCAACAAGGCTATTGATGAAATGAGCAAGTTTGGTCATAGAATCATTAAGGCTAAATGGAGAGAAAATGAAAAGATTACTTTCTTGGCAGGGATAAAAATAAAAGGAATAGATAGGAAGGGGCTTTTACAAGAAATAACTGGTGTTATTTCAGAAGGATGGAATATCAATATTAGAGGTTTAGTAATGGAAAGTAGTGAAGGATTGTTTGAAGGAACAATAATGGTATATATTTACGATGCCGAACAACTAAGCCGCCTAATAAAAAATATTGAAAGCATTGACGGAATTGATAGTGTTAGAAGAATATAAGTAATAAACTTAAACAATAAATTATGATTAACGTCTCTAATATAAAGAAGTGCAATTTTTTGTATTTATTATTGATAAGTTTATTTATCCCAAAAGATATTTATCCTCAAGATAATAAAATTGAGTGTGAGAAAATAATATTAGATGCAGATAGTTTATTTAATAAGGTAGGTGACTTAAAGAAATCTATTTTACTATATACCCAAGCTTATTATAAATGTGGGAATAAAGAGGTTGAGTTTAATCTTTCAAAAGCTCATGCTTTATTAGGAAATAAGGATTCTGCTTTTTATCATCTAGATAATGTATTTGAGAAAGATTCAACATCTGAGTTATTCGATGTTGGAGAATATTATTTATTAATTAAGGATAAGAGATGGGAAACTATTATTGATAAGCAATTGGATAAAATACAAGCTAAGAGTGGTAAAATAAAAAAAATAGACCTTGCTAAGAAACTTATTAATATGAGGATTAAAGATCAATCTTATTATTATTATATAGCAAAATTACCTTATAGCAAGGAACTAAGTGATAAGTATTGGCCATTAAAGGATAAGATTAACAAGAAAAATTTAAAAGAGCTAAAAGAATTAATTCATGAAAATGGAGGCTGGCCTAAGATTTCTGAAGTTAGCTCAACAGTTAGTGGAGCAGCATTTTTAATAATTCAACATAGTGAACCTAAAACAATGCAGTATTATTATAGTTATTTTAGAAAATGTGTAGAGGAAGGAGAAGCAGAAAAGCGTCATTTAGCATTAATGACGGATAGAATGATTGGTAATTTAGGAGCAAAACAAATTTATGGAACTCAAATTAGTTTTGATGAGCAAACAGGTATTTATTATTTGGATTTGAATGAAGTAATTGATCCAATAAATTTAAATAAGAGAAGGGCAGAAATGGATTTAAAACCAATTGAAGAATATCTAAAGAATTGGAATGCTGAATTAAGAAATATTCCTGAATGAAAGATGTTTTAATTTAAAATAGCATTGACGGGATTGATAGCGTTAGAAGGATATAGAGTTAAAGCTTGAGTTTTGAATTCAAATTTATTATAGATTAAAGTTAACTCCACTGGTTAAAAAATAAACGGGACTTTTTTCAAAAAAGTCGGTGATTAAATTAAAAAAGTCGGCATTTATGCAAAAAAAGTCGGTGATTAATTTTGATTAAATAGGGACTTATTTTTTTTGGTTTTGATATAATAATCTTTTATTGAAAATAATTTAGCTAACTATTCGTTAATCATAGTGTTTTGCCTTAATTAGAATTATAAAATATATTACTGCATGAATTCGAATGTACTTATGAAAAAGAAATTCCTTGTTCTGCTTATGCTGCTTTTAAGTTTATCAACTTATGTTAATGCTCAAAGTCAGAAATCAAAATATATTAGGATCAGTGGTTATATGTTTGATGATAAGACTAAAGAAACACTGATTGGTGCAACCATTTATGAAATGAAAAGTAAATTGGGAACTACAACTAATAATTATGGCTTCTTTTCATTGGCAGTTCCTATTGGAGAGGTTGAGTTTTTTGTTTCTTATATTGGTCATGAGAAAATTTTAATTAAACAAAAACTTAATCACGACACCACATTTAATATTTATTTAAAACCTTCTTCTTCTACTCTTCAAGAAGTTGTTATTGAAGATAAGAGTAGTGCTCAACGTTTTATTGAAGACCCAACTCCAGGAAAGATTGTGATTAATCCTTCAACTGTAACATCCTTGCCTTCATTAACTGGAGAAAGTGATTTACTTAAATCATTGCAGCTATTGCCAGGAGTTAAAAGTGGAACAGAAGGAACAACAGGATTATATGTTAGAGGAGGAAATGTGGATCAAAATCTTTATTTGATTGATGGAATTCCAATTTATAATCCTAATCACTTAATGGGATTTATTTCAACATTTAATACCGATGCAATTAAGAATATTGAATTTTACAAAGGTTCTTTTCCTGCAAGTTATGGAGGAAGAGTTTCTTCAGTTGTTGATGTTAGGATGAAGGATGGTAATAATGAAAGAATTCAAGGAGAAGCCAGCATTGGATTAATTTCTGCTAAATTAAATCTTGAAGGACCAATTATTAATGATAAAACAACATTTAGTATTTCTGGAAGGAGAACATATATAGATATATTAACAAAACCACTTGTAGCATATATGAATAAAACTAATGATACTGATGTTGATTTTGGATATTTCTTCAGTGATGTAAATTTGAAATTAAACCACAAATTTTCTCCAAGTAATAGATTAACTGCCAGTTTGTATTGGGGAGAAGATAAATTTACTTTTAGTTCAGAGGATGTTTACAGCAGTTCTACAGATAAAAGTACAGCAAATGTTAATTGGGGAAATTTGATTGGTACAATTGATTGGGCTTACGAAATAAACAATAGACTCTTTTCTAATTTTTCTTTTTCATACAATAGATATCGTTCAAGTATGAATTCAATATTTGAGAGTAATTATGTTGAAAATGGAAGTAATTATGATTATAACTATGAGTTTGACTTTCTTTCAGGAATTGAAGACTGGTCAATGAAAAATAACTATAATTTCTATTTGAATGGATGGAATTCTTTGAATTTTGGAGTTAACTATACTTACCATACTTACTCTCCTGAAATAACTTCTGTTTTGGCAGTTGACGGAACAACGATTGATGAAAAATATAATGTTAATAACAGAGTATATGGAAATGAGCTGATATTCTATTTGGAAGATCAAATGAACTTTACTGAAAAGTTTTCAATAACACCAGGATTACATTATAATTTATTTAGAGTAGGTAACTCAACCTACCATTCTTTTCAACCAAGATTTTCATTACGATACTCTTTATTAAAGAATTTATCTCTAAAAGCAGGATACTCAATGATGAATCAAAATATTCATCTTCTTGCAAATGGAATTCTTTCACTTCCTACAGACTTATGGGTTCCAGTTACTGATAGAATTGCTCCAATAACTTCTCATCAAATAAGTACAGGAGTGTTTTATCAATTGAAAGATTGGGTAAATTTGAGCTATGAAGCTTACTATAAGAGATTAAATAATGTAATTGACTATAAGGATGGCGTATCGTCTTTTAATAGTAGCTCAGAAAAATGGGAGGATAAAGTTGCTCAAGGAATAGGTGAAGCTTATGGAATGGAGTTTTTGGTTCAAAGAGATAAAGGAAATACAACAGGTTGGGTTTCTTATACACTTTCATGGGCATTTAGAGAGTATTCAAATGGAGAAATTAATGCTGGAAAAAGATTTTACGATAGATTTGATTCAAGGCATCAAGTTAATATAGTAGTAACTCATAAATTTAATGATAATATTGATGCAACCTTATCATGGGTTTTTAATTCAGGAAATAGAGTTTCTGTTCCAATATCATCTTATTATGATCCTTATAATGTTGAAGATCCTAATAATAATTATTACTCTCCAAATATAATAGAAGTATATGGAGAAAGGAATAATTATGTTATGCCTTCTTATCATAGATTAGATGCAAGTGTAAACTTTCATAAGAAGAAAAAACATGGAACAAGGACATGGAGTTTGAATATTTATAATGTTTATAATAGGAAAAATGCTTTCTTGATAATGACAAGTAATGATCCAAACAAACTTACGGCTTATAGCATTATGCCAATAATCCCAACAATTTCTTATACCTATAAATTAAAATAAGATGAGGACAATTAAATATATATTAGTAACTTTAATAGTTATGTTCTCTCTTTATGGTTGTGAATATGAAATAGACTATAAAGGGGAGTTGCCAAAAGACAAATTAGTAGTTGCATCTTTTATTGAGGCTGATAGTGTTATATCTTTTGCTTTATGTAAAAGTGCTAAGCCTGGAACATATTCCAATGATAATTGGGGATTAGATAAATTGAATAATAATCAAAAAAATGTACTTGAATCCTTGGTTGTTGATGCTAAAGCAGAATTATATATTGATGGGATATTAAAACAAACTCTCAATCAAGCTACAGACTTTAATTATTATACTTTTTCAACAATTCCAAGAGACAATCAGAAAGTTGAAATAAAGATAAGCTATAAGGATTATGATCAAGCAATAGGTAAGGCGAATCTTAATTTACCTATTCCTCAAATTGACTCTTCCAATGTTATTTTGCAAAGAGGAACAGACCAATATGGTAATACTTATTATAGACTTGTTGTTTATTTAGAAATTAGAGATAATGGCAATAAAGAAAATTACTATCAAATTGAACCAAATATAAATTATGATGATAACTATTATGTTAGCAAACTAACTCTAAGTAACTCTGAACTATTGTGGGAGAATATTCAAGGAGTATTCCAAGAAAATTCCTCCACTTTTGAATCAAATATAAATCGTTTTGGAGTTATTTCAAATAAGAAGTTTAAAGGAGAGGTTTATAAAGTAAAATTTGCTTTGGAGATTTATGATAATACTTACTCAGTTGAAAAAGCAAATGGTAGAATATATGGAGATATAAGAGTTTCTTCAATTGAAAAACAAGCTTATAATTATCTTTTTACTTTAAATAGATATTATAATTCTTCATATATGAATGAACCGGTAATTATTTTGGATGGTATAGAAAATGCTTATGGATTTATAGGAGGGAAGAAGACAAAGAAGGTGAAAAATGTTAATTTGGTGTTTTAAATTGTGAGATTATGATTAAGCGTTATTTATTAGTTCTTCTTTTTTGCGTAACAAGTATTTTTCTTTTTGCTCAAGTAAAGCCTGAAATTGATTGGGTAAGGGTTGAAGGAGGAAGTTTTATGATGGGATGCGAAGAGAGTGATAAAGAATGTTATCCAGATGAACAGCCAAAACATAAGGTAACTATTTCTACTTTTGAGATTGGTAGATATGAAGTAACTGTTGGAGAGTACAAACAGTTTTGCAAGGCAACCAAAAGAAGTATGCCAAGTCCACCTCCAATGGGTTTTATTGATTCTCATCCAATAGTATATATTACATGGCAAGATGCTATGGACTATGCTAAATGGGTAGGAGGAAGACTCCCAACAGAAGCAGAATGGGAATTTGCTGCAAAAGGAGGAATAAATAGTAAAGGATACACTTATTCGGGAAGTAATAATTATGATGAAGTAGGATGGTGCTATGAAAATTCTTCAAATCAAACTCATCCTATTGGTCAAAAACTTCCAAATGAATTAGGAATTTATGATATGAGTGGAAATGCTTGGGAATGGGTAGCCGATAATTATGAAATATTCTACTATAAAACAAGTCCATCTTTAAATCCTAAAGGACCCAAAAAAGGCTTAGGCAAAGTTAATCGCGGAGGATGTTTTAGTTTTGACTATAACTTAATGCAAACTTCTCACCGAAGAGGCTCAGGTGAAAACACTGCTGGTTATGGAACAGGATTTAGAGTGGCAAGAGATGTTAATGCAAAAAAATAATCCTATCCTTATTGCATATTATGGAAGACATTGACTACATCGTCATCATCTTCTAACTTTTCAATTAATTTTTCAACTTGAGCTTGTTGTTCTTCGTTCAAAGTTTTTAAATCATTTGGAATACGTTCAAATTTAAATGATTTAATTTCAAAATTATTTTCTTCAAGATATTTTTGAATAGGACCGAAGTTAGCAAATTCAGCATAGATATTTATTTCTCCATCTTCTAAAAAGCAATCGTCAACACCAAAATCAATTAGTTCTAATTCTAATTCTTCAATATCAAGTCCTTCTTTAGTTAAAACAACAAAATTACATTTTCTTTCAAATAAGAAGTCGCACATACCAGTTGTTCCTAAAGAACCTCCAAATTTTGTAAAGTAACTTCTAACATTTGCAACAGTACGATTAGGATTATCAGTTGCAGTTTCAACAACTACAGCAACTCCATTTGAAGCATATCCTTCATATACCATTTCTTTATATGCTGATGTATCTTTAGAAACAGCTCTTTTAATTGCACGCTCAACATTTTCTTTGGGCATGTTTTCACTCTTAGAAGTTTGGATAAGTAGTCTTAATCTTGAATTAGCTGTTGGATCAGAACCACCTTCTTTTACTGCCATTTCTATTTCACGACCTAAACGAGTAAAAACTCTTGCCATATTTCCCCAACGCTTAAATTTTCTTGCCTTGCGGAATTCAAATGCTCTTCCCATAACTTATTATATTTAATTTAGATTAAAAATTACTTTTAGAATGAAGATGCAAATTTAATATAATTACTCCAATTCAAGAAAATTTATTTCCAAAAACTATCATTTATTGTCCAATAAAACTATGAAATTAAGAATAAATGGCATTAAAATAAAGAGTTTACGAACGTTTATAGCGTTTTTATGAACTCTAAATAAGGAGTTGATGAATGCGAAATGGCATTTTGCATTCCTAATATAAGGATTAAGGTTCCTAAAATCCTTGTTTTAAGGTCGTCTAAACCTTATTCAGACAAAATATTTTACAGTGTCTTATTATGTAAGAGATATGTTTTTTAAAGACTTAAAATAGTGCAAAAACAAAAGTTATTATAAGCCAAAGCAGGCTAAAATGATAATAGTTTAACTTTCTAATGATTTGTTTGACCAATAACCAAAACGGAAATATTAATATCTTTTACTTTTGAAAGTGTTTTAATGCAAGAGTTTAGTGAAGCTCCAGTGGTAACCAAATCATCAACAAGTAATATATGCTTTCCTTCAAGTATGGTAGAGTTTTTAAGTTTGAATATATTCTCAACATTAGTCCATCTTTCAGTTTTAGACATTGATGTCTGACTTTTGTTATTCCTAATTCTTCTTATGCAGTTAGTCTTCATTTCTATTGAGAAATTTTTACTTACTGTTTTTGCAATAACTTCAGATTGATTAAACCCTCTTTTTAATTTTCTTTTCCAATGTAGTGGAAGAGGAATAATGTAATCTATTTCTTTAATCCATTCTTTATCTTTCAATTCATGGCATAAGATTTTAGTTAGATATTTCCCTATAATAATATCTTCTTTGTACTTAAACTTGTGAATTAAATTGCTTGCTAAACAATTTTTGTCGTAGTTAAGAAGTGAAACTGCATTTTTTACAGGGAAATATATTGAAACTCTATTGCTTAAATCATTATTTGTATCATATATGCTATAACTTTTATTAAGTTCCATAAAACATTTTGTACATAATACCGTTTCATAATTAACCAGAATATCATTACAGCCATAGCAATAATGTGGAAATATAGTTTCAATAATAATAGAAAAAATGTTAATCATAATGATAGGTTAATAAATAGAATTATCTTTGCAAATATAAATAAAATAGATGAGAAAACTTACAATTGGTAATTTAGTTGCAAATTACCCAATAATCCAAGGCGGAATGGGAGTAGGAGTGTCACTGTCTGGATTGGCTGCAGCCGTTGCTAATGAAGGTGGAGTGGGAGTTATTTCCGCAGCAGGCTTAGGTCTTTACTACATGCAAGAAGCCAATAATTATATAGATGCTTGTATCTATGGACTAAAACAAGAAATCCAAAATGCAAAAGAAAAAACTAAGGGAATAATTGGAGTTAACATTATGGTTGCTCTTAATAATTTTTCCGATATGGTTAAAACTGCAGTAAAAGAAAAGGCAGATGTAATATTTGCTGGAGCAGGCTTACCATTAGATTTGCCTAAATATTTGGAAGAAGATTCTGAGACAAAATTAGTGCCAATTGTTTCTTCTGCAAGGGCTACAAAAATCTTATGTGAGAAGTGGACATCAAATTATAATTATGTTCCTGATGCAATTGTTGTTGAAGGGCCCAAGGCTGGTGGACACTTAGGTTATAAGATTAACGATTTAGAAAGTAAAGAATATCAGTTGGAAGAAAACTTGCCAAAAATTATTGAAGAGGCATCTCGTTATGAACAAAAGTTTGGAAAGAAAATTCCTATTATTGCAGCAGGAGGAATTTATACAGGAGAAGATATTTATAAGATAATGCAGCTTGGGGCTTCTGGAGTTCAGATGGGGACACGTTTTGTTACAACTTATGAGTGTGATGCTTCCGATGAATTTAAACAATCCTATATTAATGCCAGCCAAAAAGACATAATAATTATTAAAAGCCCTGTTGGAATGCCAGGTAGAGCCATTAATAATTCATTTCTTCAAAGTGTTTTAAGAGGAGAAACACATCCTAAGAATTGTGCATTCCATTGCATAAAGACTTGTAATATTGAAACAAGTCCATATTGTATTATGAGGGCTCTTTTAAACGCTTATAAAGGTAATGTTGAAAAAGGTTTTTGTTTTGCTGGAGTCAATGCTTATAGGGCTACAGAAATTATTTCAGTTCATGATCTGTTTTTGAAATTAATCTCTGAATATGATTATTATGATTCTCAAACTGAAAATAGATTAAATTGAAATCCAGTCTTTAATAATATAAAAGTTTAGTGCTGATTTTTTTGTATATCCTTTAATTGTTAGGTAGAAAACTTATTCATAACTTTGCAAAATAATTTTGGAACTACAAAATCACAATAAATAAAATGAAAACTAAACATATCTTTCAAATATTTATATTATTACTTATAGCTTCTTTTTCTCTTCAAGCACAAACCACTTGTCCAAGAGGACTTGTGAATTGTGAAGGTCAATGTGGTCGTTTTGTTGATGAAAATGGCAATGGTATTTGTGACCCTTCTGAATTAAAACCTGAGGAAACTCAAACCAATGCTCAAAATGTTCTTAAAATTAAAAAGAAGAGTGGAGATAGTAGTGTTGAAACTATAAATTTGAATGATTCTATTTCTTTTGTAGAAGATTCAATGATTAATGATGAAGATATTGTTGTTGAGGCTGATGTTGCAGAGATTGTAACTCATAAATCAAATAAAGAAAAATCACTTCCTCAAACCGAAGAAGAAAATGTTAAGGAAGAAAAGCCATATAGATTAGTAGGAATAAGTGCTATTACATTAATTTGTTATTTATTTACTATGCTTTTGGTTAAGTTCAAAGTCATAAGAAAAATTATTCATAGAAAGATTTGGAATACCATACTGTTATTAACATTCTTAATGTCTTGTCTTTTAGGCTTAATATTAGTAATTCAACTCAACTACAATGTATTTCAATCCATTTATCTAACAAATTTAAAGCTCCATGTTGAGTTTGGAATAGCAATGACTTTGATTTCTATAATTCACATTCTTTGGCATTTGCCATATTTTCTAAAACTATTTCGCAATAGAAAGGTTAATTAATAACCAATTATAAATGAATAAGCGAATATTAAGCTTAGCTCTACCAAATATTATAACAAATATAACTATTCCTCTTTTAGGAATGGTTGACACTGCAATTGTTGGACATTTAGACTCTGATGGAAGTACAATTGACTATATTGGAGCAATTTCTATTGGAACAATGATATTTAACTTTATTTATTGGAACTTTGGATTCTTGAGAATGGGAACAAGTGGTTTTACTGCTCAATCCTATGGAGCAAGAGATTTAAAAGAGTCAATGAATATATTAACAAGAGCTTTATTTATAGCAATTCTAATTTCTTTAAGTCTAATTGTTCTTCAATATCCAACATCTCTTCTAATAAGAAGTTTTATTGAGAATAAAAATGGAGTGTTAGATTTGGGTCTAAGATACTTCTTTATATTGATTTGGGCTGCACCTGCAACACTTGGTATGTATGCTTTGAAGGGTTGGTTGATAGGTATGCAGGATTCTAAAACTCCAATGTTTATTGCAATCATGATTAACTTAGTTAATATTTTCTTTAGCCTTTTGTTTGTTATTAAATTCAAAATGAAGATTGAAGGTGTGGCTTATGGAACTCTAATTGCTCAATATTCTGGATTAATAACTACCATTGTGTTTTGGCAAGTGAAATATGGCAAACTAAAGAAATACTTCAACTTAAAAGAAAGTATTAATTGGGATAAGATGAAGCTATTCTTTAAGGTAAACTCAGATATTTTTCTTCGAACTTGCTGTTTGATTCTTGTAACAACCTATTTCACCATTGCTTCTTCAAAAATGGAGTATCCTATTTTGGCAGTTAATGCTTTGCTTATGCAACTCTTCACGCTCTTTTCCTACTTTATGGATGGTTTTGCCTATGCTTCTGAAAGTCTTTGTGGAAAATATTATGGTGCTAAAGATAGCAAAAACTTAAGAAAGAGTATTAAATACATATTGAGTTGGGGATTAGGAATAAGTTTGGTTTTTATGGTTTTGTATTTCTTCTTTGGAGAAAATCTACTTAGACTATTGACAGATAAAGAACATATTATTTTGGCAGCAAAAGACTATATGGGTTGGGTTTTGCTTATACCATTAACTGGTTTTGTTGCTTTTCTTTATGATGGTATTCTAATTGGAATGACAAAGTCAGCCATAATGAGAAATGCAATCTTTATTGCTACAGCTCTTTTCTTTATTCTTTTCTTTACTCTTAACCCTTTCTTTTCCAATTCAGCTCTTTGGATAGCATTTATAACTTATCTATTGGGAAGAAGTGTGTTAATGGCAGTTTTCTCACGTAATCTAATTTTCAAAAAATAAATTATGAAAGTAGTACATATTGAATTTACAGATCAAAATCTAATGAACGAAGCCAAACAAATTCGTGTTAAGGTTTTTGTCCAGGAACAAAACGTTCCTTTTGAAGAGGATTGGGATGAGGAGTACTCTGAGAATTATTTGATATTAAATGATGAAGAACAAGTAATTGGAACCATGCGTTGGAGAGATTTGGGAGAGAAGATTAAGTTGGAAAGAGTGGCTGTCTTGGAAAAATATAGGAATAATGGTTATGGAGAAAAGCTTGTTAGAGAAGTTATTAAAGACATAAAATCAAAAACCAATAAGCAAATAACCCTGCATTCTCAACTCAAAGCAATTCCCTTATATGAAAGAATAGGTTTTAGACAATATGGAGAACTTTTCTACGAAGCCGATATTCCTCATTATGCAATGAAATTAGAGAAATAAAAAATTATCATTGACTTAATTGAAAATATATCAGATATAAATAAAAATATATCAGACATATTTTTATTTATATCTGATATATTTTTTATTATGATTGAGCTTTTTCAAAAAATAAATCACCTGTTTTTATATTAGAAATTATAATGTATTTCTAACTTTCTATTTCTTCTTTTTCTTTATTTGGTTTAATTTGATGAATAAGGATTTCCAAAAAGAAGAATACTATTAAAAATAATGCTATCATTATATCTCCTAAACTTATGGTTTTTAACCCAACAAAGAGTAAAGGGATAATTATAAGGAAGATTTGTGAGATGAAAAATGAATAATAGCCTGTTGTAAAACCTCTAAACATAATAACTAAACTGCTTACTAAGAATATGTTCAATAATGATTTTATAATAAAATATGCTCTACTAATGGAAAGAATATCTAAAATTGTATTGCGATAGAAATATAGATAGGATGGGAGGTTTGAGCTTTGAATCATTTCTTGTGAAGCGTGGTTAAAAATGCCAATAAAACCATTTAGTAATGCTGAAAAACCAAATCCTATTATGCAAATTAATAATATTATTCGCATAAGTATTGTAGGTCGATAACCTTTTTCTAATTGTTTGAGCCTAAATTTCAATTTAACTATCATAAACTTTTGATTTTAATAAAACTATTCAACCGTTACTTCATCAGCAAAGCAATGTGCAGGATAACCATAACCTGGATGTCCTTCTGGGCATGTCTTTATTGATTTAGCTTCTATTTTAATATAACGAGCTAATGTATCCTTATTGTCTTCTGTTTTATATGTAAATATGCTTTCCTTAGATTTTAATGTTTTAGTATCAATAGAATTTATTTTTTGCCATTCTTTTCCATCTTTAGAAACATAAAATGAAACTACTGTTGGAGCAAATATCCAAGAGCCATTATCATCCAAGAAATTTATTGATATATTATTTATTTTTGTTTCTTCTTCTAAATCTAAGCTTACAACATAATCTTGTCCTAATGTTCCAACCCAACGTTCATAGCTTTGTTTGTTTCCAAATAAACCATCAGTTAAGGAATATTTTGAAGAACCTGAATATTGAGGATTAATATTTTCCATTTTATATTCTTTTCCTGTGGCTTTATTAAGAGTGTAGGTTTGTTGGAAAAGAGGAGATATTAATTGAGGAGTATCTTCAAATGATTTATTGCTTTTACTTATTGCTCTTGCTTTAATTGTTGTAGTATTTCTTAGAATTATTGAGTTTGTGTATTTAATATCTTGCCTTGTTGGATTTTCTCCATTTAGAGTATAATAAATATCAGCATTTTTCATTGGAGAAGATAATAAAACTTGAACTTGTTTTTTTATTTTATTCCAAGAAGTTGAAGCTTGAACTGCATAATGTGAGATTGCATAATTATATTCTAAACAATTATATCTTTCTATTTGTTTTTCTAATCGGTTTAGAAAGTCATCAAAGTTTTTATTTTCTTTTTGAGACCAAGCAATTTCACTTAAGGCAGAAAGACGTGGTAAATCCATATATTGAAGTTTTTTATAAGAGTCAATATATTCTGTCCAAGTGCAAGCTTGAACACCTATTATATGTTTAGCTTGTTCCTCATTTAGTTCTTTTGGAATAGGTTCATATAAATAAACTTTCTTTAAAGGCATATATCCTCCAATAGCTAAAGGTTCTTGATTGGCTGCACCTTGATGGTTATTAAAATAAAGATAAGCTGAAGGTGTCATAATTGCATCATGTCCTGATTTTGCAGCTGCTATTCCTCCTGCTTCTCCTTGCCATGACATTATTGTTGCATTTCCTTTTAATCCTCCTTCTAATATTTCGTCCCAACCAATAACTTTTCTCCCCTTGCTTTCTAAGTATTTTTCAATCCTATTTATAAAATAAGATTGTAATTCATATTCATCTTTAAGATTATTATCCTTAATTACTTTTTGACAAACAGGGCATTCTTTCCAACGAGTTTTTGGACATTCATCTCCTCCTATATGAATATATTTTGAAGGGAATAATTGCATAACTTCATCTAATACATCTTGAAGAAAAGTAAAAGTTTCTTCTTTTGTGCAAAATACATCGTCAAATACACCCCAAGTGCATGCTGTTTCAAGTTTTTCTCCTTTGCAACTAAGTTCAGGGTAAGCAGAAAGAGCTGCAAGTGCATGACCAGGCATCTCAATTTCAGGAATAATAGTTATATATCTATCTTCTGCATATTTTACAATATCTTTTATTTCTTCTTGAGTATAATATCCTCCATAAGGAGTAGAATCAAACTTTTGTGGAAAATTATCAGAATAATGACCAACTAATGTTTCCTTTCTTTGAGAAGCAATTGTTTGAAGTTTTGGATATTTCTTTATTTCAATTCTCCAACCTTGGTCATCTGTTAAATGCCAATGAAAAGTGTTTAGCTTATGAAAAGCAAGAATATCAATATAATCTTTTATTTCTTGAGGAGTAAAGAAATGACGAGAACAATCTAAATGTTTTCCACGATATGAAAAACGAGGATAATCAATAATTCTTCCCGTAGAAAGTTCACATGTAAGCATATGTTTAGAGCTTTCTTTCTCATAAGGTTCAGAAGGCATTATCATTTGAATAAGAGTTTGACAACCATAGAAAAATCCTGCATTTTCATTAGCAGAAAGGACAATTCTATCTTTCAATATATCTATTTGATAACCTTCTTTACCCAGTTTTTTATCACTTGAAAGAACAAATATAATTGAGTTAGCCATATTATACTTTGGATTATCTCTTTTAGCAAGAATTGGTTTTATCGAATAATTAAAAACTTGTAGTTTAGAGTGAAGATATTCAGCAACAGAATATTCTTTGCTGTCGATATTACAAATTATTTTTGTATTGTTGTCAAATATAAATTTAGAAGAATTGTTCAATTTAACACTTACCGGCTGAGGAATAATCTCAATATTATTATTTTGTCCAAAACAAATTGTGGATAATATTAATAGTAAAAGTGATATGGCCTGAATTTTACTTTTCATATATAAGAGTTTATGAATTAATATCTGCAAAAATAAGAAAATAAGTGTTAATAAGAATTTGGTACTCATATTTTATTAAATTTGCACTCTAATTAAAGAAAATTTTTTTGATGAAAAAAGCATTCTGTCTTTTTATTATCTATTTATTATTAATATCTATTCATTCTTATGCTCTAAATGATGTGTATACTAATATAGATACGTGTTTGGTAAATATTTTACCTGGCGATACAATAATTTATTCAAATTCTCCCATTCAAATTCAATTAAATATTTCTCCAGAAGCAGACACTTGTCATTGGACTCCTTCAACAGGTTTAAGTAATGACACAATTCCAAATCCAATTGCGACAGTAAATAATACAACCCAATACATTGTAGAATCATATTATTTAATAGATTCTAATTTGGTTTATAATGGAGACTTTGAGTTAGGAAATACTGGTTTTTTAACACAATATACTAATTGGACAACAGGAGGATTTATTTTTGGAAATTATAAAATAACAACTAATGCAAATACAATAAGTACAGGTTTTACTCCTTGTGATAATGGAGGGAAATATATGGTTTTGGATGGTATTGGAACTCCAAACACATATTTCTTTCAATCAACAGTAAATGTAGAACCCAACACCTTATATGAATTTTCAGTACAATCAGTATTCTTAGCATTTACAGAATTAAGTCCTGCTTACTATCCAAGATTAAAATATTATATAAATAATCAACAATTAGGAGGAGTGGATGTTATACCAAACTATAATTGTAATTGGCATACATTCAAATATAAATGGTATAGTGGGACTAATACAACAGCAACAGTTAAAGTTGTAGATGATAATACAGATGGAAGTGGTAATGACTTTGCAGTAGATAATATCCTATTAAAGAAGATTTGTAAAGCCACCGACACTATAAATATAATCTTTGCCCCACAAACAATTATAGATACAATAGATATAACAATCTGTGAAAACGAGTTGCCATATCATTATTATGATAGTGTATTTACTCAATCAGGAACATATTTGTATAATTTCTCAACAAATAATATTATTGATAGTACATATTT
>Ga0316605_10000866_pt1 | contig 18652 bp, 10 predicted proteins | sample OWC_soil_day20_n_FD_207666 | JGI IMG/M metagenome (GOLD analysis project Ga0316605, IMG submission 207666) | Wetland soil microbial communities from Old Woman Creek delta, Ohio, United States - OWC_soil_day20_noCT | ecosystem: Environmental > Terrestrial > Soil > Wetlands | place: USA: Ohio...
CCGCATTCGCGGACGCGCATCCTGTCCTACTCGCTGAAGATCGGGCCGGAAAAGCATTTCATCAACTGGCAGCAGGATCCGCAGGGCAATTACCTGGCCCGCCTGGTCTTTCCGGAGAAGACCCGCGACTTCCGCGTCGAGGTCGATCTGGTCGCCGAAATGTCGGTGATCAATCCCTTCGACTTTTTCCTTGAGCCGCACGCCGAGAAGATTCCCTTCGCCTACGTGGCCGAAGAACGGCACGAACTGGCACCCTACCTGTACAAGGTCGATTACGGGCCGTTGTTCGAGCAGTATGTGGCCAGTATTTCGCGTGAGGCACAGCCTAGCGTCGATTTCCTGGTTGCCTTGAATGCCCGCCTGCAACGGGATGTCGGCTACACCATCCGGCTCGAACCCGGCGTCCAGACGCCGGAAGAGACGCTGAGCAAGAAAACCGGTTCCTGCCGCGACTCCGCCTGGCTGCTGGTGCAGGTGCTGCGCCACCTCGGCCTGGCGGCGCGTTTCGTTTCCGGCTACCTGATCCAGTTGACCGCCGACGTCAAGGCGCTCGACGGTCCGTCCGGCACCGAAGTCGATTTCACCGACCTGCACGCGTGGACCGAGGTCTATCTGCCCGGCGCCGGCTGGATCGGGCTGGACCCGACCTCCGGCCTGTTCGCCGGCGAAGGCCACATTCCGCTGGCGTGCACGCCGGAACCCTCTTCGGCGGCGCCGGTCAGCGGTGGCGTCGACAAGTGCGAGTGCGAATTCGAGCACCACATGCAGGTGACCCGCATCTGGGAGGCGCCCCGCGTCACCAAGCCGTACAGCGACGAACAATGGCTGGAGATCGAAGGGCTCGGCCACCGGATCGACCAGCATCTGCGCGAGATGGACGTGCGCCTGACCCAGGGCGGCGAGCCGACTTTCGTTGCGGTCGACGACCCGGATGGCGCCGAATGGAATACCGCCGCGCTCGGTCCGACCAAGCGCCTGCGCGCCGCCGACCTCTTCAACCGGATGCGCGAAAAATACGCGCCGCACGGCCTGATGCACTTCGGCCAGGGCAAGTGGTATCCCGGCGAGCAGTTGCCGCGCTGGAGCCTGTCCTGCTTCTGGCGCCAGGATGGCGAGCCGATCTGGCAGAACCCGGCGCTCTACGCCGACGAACGCCAGGATTACGGCGTCACCGCCGAGCAGGCCGGCCGCTTCCTGAGCGTGCTGGCCGGCAAGCTGGGCGTGGACGCCAAATACGTATTCCCGGCCTACGAGGATGCGTTTTACTACTTGTGGCGTGAGCGCCGGCTGCCCGGCAACGTCGATCCGCTGGATGCGCGGCTCGATGACCCGCTGGAACGTGCCCGCCTGGCCAAGGTGTTCAGCCAGGGGCTGACCGACACAGTCGGCCATGTCTTCCCGATCATGAAGAATCCGCTCGGCCGCTGGCAGAGCGGGCCGTGGTTCCTGCGCGGCGAACGCTGCTATTTGCATCCCGGCGATTCGGCCATGGGCTACCGCCTGCCGCTCGATTCCCTGCCGTGGGCCGGCAAGGACGACTACCCCTACGTCAATCCGCCCGACCCCAATGTGCCGCTGGTGCCGCTGCGCCCGGCGGCGGCCATCCGCCAGTTGGGCGAGCACTGGCCGGCGACCGCTGCCGGCGTCAAGCCGGGCAAGGCGCCCGACAGCGTGCCGGGCTTCAAGGAATCGGCCGGCTGGATCACCCGTTACGCCATGTGTGCCGAGGCGCGCGCCGGCAAGCTCTACCTGTTCATGCCGCCGACCGAGGCGCTGGAGGACTACCTGGAATTGGTCGCCGCCATCGAGTCGACCGCAGCCGAACTGAAACTGCCGGTCATTCTCGAAGGCTACGAGCCGCCGTCCGACCCGCGCCTGACCAATTTCCGCGTCACCCCCGACCCCGGGGTCATCGAGGTCAATGTGCAGCCGGCGAGCAGTTGGGAACAACTGGTCGAGCGCACTACCCACCTCTACGAAGCGGCTCACCTGTCGCGGCTGACCAGCGAGAAATTCATGGTGGACGGCCGCCACACCGGCACCGGCGGCGGCAACCATTTCGTGCTGGGCGGCGCGACGCCGGGCGATTCGCCCTTCCTGCGCCGGCCGGATCTGCTGAAGAGCCTGATCGCCTACTGGCACAACCACCCGAGCCTTTCTTACCTGTTCTCTGGCCTGTTCATCGGGCCGACCAGCCAGGCACCGCGCATCGACGAGGCGAGGAACGATTCGCTGTACGAGCTGGAAATCGCCTTCCAGCAGATTCCGCCACCGGGCGAGGAAGTTGCGCCGTGGCTGATCGACCGCATCCTGCGTCACCTGCTGACCGACGTCACCGGCAACACCCACCGTTCCGAGTTCTGCATCGACAAGCTGTATTCGCCGGACGGCCCGACCGGGCGGCTGGGCCTGCTCGAGCTGCGCGCCTTCGAAATGCCGCCGCATGCCCGCATGTCGCTCGCCCAGCAACTGTTGCTGCGCGCGCTGATCGCCCGCTTCTGGGAAACCCCGTATACGCCGGCCCGCCTGACCCGCTGGGGCACCGAACTGCACGACCGCTTCATGCTGCCCTTCTACGCCGAGCAGGATTTCCGCGACGTCATGGAAGAAATGCAGGCCGCCGGCTATCCGTTGAAGGCCGAGTGGTTCGCCCCGCATTTCGAGTTCCGCTTCCCCAAATACGGCGATTTCGCCGTCAAGGGCATCGAGTTCGAATTGCGTCACGCGCTCGAACCCTGGCACGTCATGGGCGAGGAGGGCGGCGGGGGCGGCACCGTGCGCTACGTCGATTCCTCGGTCGAGCGCGTCCAGGTCCGGATCAAGGGCATGGCGCCGGATCGCTACGTGCTGACCTGCAACGGGGTGGCCGTGCCCTTGCAGAACACCGGGCGCAACGGCGAGTTCGTCGCTGGCGTGCGCTATCGCGCCTGGCAGCCGGCCTCCTGCCTGCATCCGACCATCGGTGTCCATGCGCCGCTGGTCTTCGACCTGGTCGATACCTGGATGCAGCGTGCGCTGGGCGGTTGCCAGTACCATGTCGCCCACCCCGGCGGGCGCAATTTCGACACCTTCCCGGTCAATGCCTTCGAGGCCGAAAGCCGCCGGCTGGCGCGCTTCTTCCGCTTCGGGCACACGCCGGGCAAGCTGGCGGTAGAGCCGCCGCAAGCCAGCGCCGAACACCCGTTTACGCTAGACTTGCGGCGTTTTTAACCGGTTGGGCCGCAATTCCTGCGGTCCACCGCCCGACAGGCCGCAAAACGGCCTGTTTTGTTTCCGCCCATGGCCCGAACCCTACTCGCAATCTATCCGCAGTCTGCCCGCCGCTACGATGAAATGCTGACTGCGGACGGGGCCGTGCGGCCGCACTGGCGGCAATTCTTCATCCATCTCGATTCGGTGGCGCCGGACGAGATGCACCGGCGGCTCGATTTCGTCGACCGGCGCATCCAGGAAAACGGCGTCACCTACAACGTCTACGCCGATCCGAACGGCGCCGACCGGCCGTGGGCGCTCGACCCGCTGCCGCTCATCATCCCGCCCGACGAATGGGCGCAGGTGTCGGCCGCCATCGCCCAGCGCGCGACGCTGCTCAATGCCATGCTGGCCGATCTCTACGGCGAACAGAAGTTGCTCGCCGAAGGGCTGCTGCCGCCGGCCCTGGTCTATGGCCAGCACGGCTACCTGTGGCCGTGCCGCGGCATCAAGCCGGCCGGCGGCACCTGGCTGCACCATTACGCGGTCGACCTGGCCCGCTCGCCGGACGGCCGCTGGTGGGTGATTGCCGACCGCACGCAGGCGCCGTCCGGGGCCGGTTACGCGCTGGAGAACCGGCTGATCGTGTCGCGCGTCTTCCCGGAAATGTTCCGCGACCTGCATGTCCAGCACCTGGCCGACTTCTTCCGCGACCAGCGCGACGGCCTGACCGCCTTGGCCCCGGTGGATGGCGACGAGCAACCGCATATCGTGCTGCTCACCCCCGGCCCCTACAACGAAACCTATTTCGAACACGCCTACCTGGCCCGCTACCTCGGCTTCCCGCTGGTCGAAGGGCAGGATCTGACGGTGCGCGGCGATACTGTCTACCTGAAGACCCTGCGCGGCCTGAAGCGGGTGCATGTCATCCTGCGCCGCCAGGACGACGACTATTGCGACCCGCTGGAATTGCGCGGCGATTCGGCGCTCGGCGTGCCCGGGTTGTTGAATGTCGCCCGTGCCGGCCGTGTCGTCATGGCCAATGCGCTGGGCAGCGGCCTGCTCGCTTCCGGCGCGCTGATGGGCTTCCTGCCCGCCATCTGCCGCCGCCTGCTCGGTGAGGAACTGGCCATGCCCTCGGTCGGCACCTGGTGGTGCGGCGAAAAGCCGGCCCTCGATTACGTCAAGGAAAACTTTGACGAACTGGTCATCAAGCCGGCCTACCCGACGCAGCGCATGGACCCGGTGTTCGGCAACGAGCTGACGGGCGAAGCGCGCGCCGAGTTGTTGCGCCGTATCGAGGCCCGGCCGCACGCCTATGTCGCGCAGGAAATGGTCAACCTGTCGCAGGGGCCGACCTGGAGCCGTTCGCACGAACGCCGCCTGCTGGCCCGGCCGGTCGGTCTGCGCGCCTACGCGGTGGCCAATGCCGACGGCGGCTATTCGGTGATGCCGGGCGGCCTGGCCCGCGTCGCCACCGGCGCCAACGCCCGCATCATCTCGATGCAGCGCGGCGGCGCCTCGAAGGACGCCTGGGTGCTGACCGACGGCCCGGTCAGCCAGTTCACGCTGCTCAAGCCCTCGGTCGGTGTGCGCGACCTGGTGCGGGCCGGCGCCAACCTGACCTCGCGCGTCGTCGAGAACCTGTTCTGGCTCGGCCGTTACTCCGAGCGTTTCGACGACAGCGCCCGCATGCTGCGCGTCGCCTTGAGCCGCCTGGTCGAAGCCGGCGGCGAAAAGACGCCGGCGGTGGCCTCGGCGATGGAGCTGGCCCTCAAGCTCGGCATCCTGCCCCAGCCGGAAGAGGACGCCGCAGTCGGCGAGGGCAGCGAGCACGTGCTGCTCGAAGCCATCTACGATCCCAATCAGCCGGGCAGCCTGGCCGGCAACATCCGCAGCGTCATGTGGTCGGCGACCCATGTCCGCGAACGCCTGTCGCTCGACCACTGGCATTCGTTGAACCGTTTGCAGCGCGAACAGCAGGCGGCGCAGAAAAACCACCCGACGCTGGCCGAAGCCATCGCCTTCCTCGACCGCGTGCTCGGCGTGTCGTCATCGCTGACCGGTTTCGCCATGGACAACATGACGCGCGACGACGGCTGGCGTTTCCTCATCGTCGGCCGCCGCCTGGAGCGACTGTCCTTCCTGGCCAACGCCATCGCCAATTTCCTCGATATGGCGTCGACGCGCGGCCCGGGCAGCCTCGAATGGCTGCTCGAACTGACCGACTCGATCATCACCTACCGCTCGCGCTATTCCCGCCTGCCCGAACTGCTGCCGGTGCTCGACCTGCTGGTGTTCGACGACAGCAATCCGCACGGCGTGCTGTTCCAGGCCGGCGTGCTGGCCCGTTATCTCGACCGCATGGCGCACGAACTGGGCGAGGACTGCGGCAGCGCCCTGCCCGAAGTGTTGCGCCGGCTGCGTTCTTTCGATCTGGAAAGCTTCGAGGACATGCAGTTCAGCGCCGAGCGGCCCTGTCCGCCGTGTGCCGAACTGGCCGCCCTGCTGCGTGAGCTCGATGGTGCCGCCGGCCAGCTTTCCGACTGGCTGGGCATGCGTTACTTCACGCATGTCGAAGACTACAGCCGGCAAACAATGGCCTTGTGACCATGGAATCCGTCCGCTACCGCGTCCTGCACGAAACCCGCTACGACTACGGCAGCGCCGTGTCGCTGTCGCAGCAGCAACTGCACCTGTCGCCGCGCATCCTGGCCTGGCAGCGCATCGAGGAGCAGCGCGTCGAAGTCGAGCCGGCCCCCTCCTGGCGGCGCGACGGTCTGGATGCCTTCGGCAACCCGGTCAGCTGGGTGGCCTTCCATGCACCGCACGAATGGCTGTTCATCCGCTCGGCGATGACCATCGCGGTCACCCCGCACCTGCCGGAGAACCTCGAAAGCGCGCTGCCTTGGGAAGCCGTGCGCGAGCGCCTGGCCTACGACTCGTCGGTGCCGTTGCCAGAAGATCTCGATGCCGCCCGTTTCCTGTTCGAAAGCCCGCATGTGCGGGTCAAACACGAACTGGCCGATTACGCTGCCGACTGCTTTCCGCCCGGGACGCCGGTGCTGCTCGGTGCCCAGGCGCTGATGGCCAAGATCTTCCGCGAATTCAAGTTCGACCCGGAGGCGACCACGGTATCGACGCCAGTGCTCGAAGTGCTGGAAAAGAAGCGCGGCGTCTGCCAGGACTTCGCCCACTTGATGATCGCCTGCCTGCGCGCTCTCGGCCTGGCCGCGCGCTACGTCAGCGGCTACCTGCTGACCCGGCCGCCGCCCGGCAAGCCGCGCCTGGTCGGTGCCGATGCCTCGCATGCCTGGGTGTCGGTCTATGCCCCGGGCTTCGCCGGTGGCGACTGGATCGATTTCGATCCGACCAACAACCTGCTGCCCAATACCGAGCACATCACCGTCGCCATCGGCCGCGATTTCAGCGACATCTCGCCGCTGCGCGGCATCATCCTCGGCGGCGGCGGTGCCGAACCGGAGGTTGCGGTGACGGTGACGCCGTTGGACGAGGAAATCCTGCCGCCGGCCCCGGTCGGCAAAGCCTGATGCGCCGCGTCGCCATCATTGGCGGCGGCCCGGCCGGCTTGATGGCTGCCGAGCAGATCGCTGCGGTCGACGGCCTGCAAGTCGATGTTTTCGACGCCATGCCGTCGGTCGGCCGCAAGTTCCTGATGGCCGGCAAGGGCGGCATGAACATTACCCATAGCGAAGCGCGCCCGGCCTTCGTCGGACGCTACGGTGCCCGCGCCGGGGAAATCGGCCGCCTGCTCGACGCCTTCGGGCCGGAGCAACTGCGCGACTGGATGCACGGCTTGGGCGTCGATTCCTTCGTCGGCACCTCTGGCCGGGTCTTCCCCACCGAAATGAAAGCCGCGCCGCTGCTGCGCGCCTGGCTGCACCGCCTGCGCGGGCAGGGCGTGCATTTCCACGTCCGCCACCGCTGGCAGGGGTGGGCCGCCGATGGCGCGCTGCGTTTCGCCACGCCGGCCGGCGACCGCGAAGTGCGCGCCGACGCCGTCGTGCTGGCGCTGGGCGGTGGCAGCTGGGCCAAGCTCGGCTCCGACGGCGCCTGGGTGGCGCCGCTCGCCGCCCGCGGCATCGACATTGCACCGCTCAAGCCGGCCAACTGCGGTTTCGACGTGGCGTGGAGCGAACATTTCCGCCAGCGCTTCGCCGGCCAGCCGGTCAAGCCGGTGGTCGCCAGTGTCGCCGGCCAGCGCCAGCAGGGCGAATTCAACGTTACCGCCAGCGGCATCGAAGGCGGGCTGATCTACGCGTTGTCGGCCCCGCTGCGCGATGCGCTGGAACGCGACGGCAGGGCCGCGCTGACGCTCGATCTGACGCCCGGTCGTACGCTGGAACGCCTGACCGCCGATCTCTCTCAGCCACGCGGCCGCGACTCCCTGGCCAACCACCTGCGCCGGCGGGTCGGCCTCGAAGGCGTCAAAGCCGGCCTGCTGCGCGAATTGTTGCCGGCCGAGGCGTTGACCGAAGCCAACACGCTGGCCGCCGCCATCAAGGCCCTGCCGCTACCGGTCGTCGCCACCCGCCCCATCGACGAAGCGATCAGTACGGCCGGCGGCGTGCGCTTCGAAGCGCTCGACGAAACCCTGATGCTGAGAAACCTGCCCGGCACTTTCTGCGCCGGCGAAATGCTCGACTGGGAAGCGCCGACCGGCGGCTACCTGCTGACCGCCTGTTTCGCCAGCGGACGGGCGGCGGGGCGAGGGGTAATAAGGTTTTTGCGCTGATTTTCGGGCTGTTTACTGCCGGCAATCGATATGGCTGCGGTCGACCGGAGTTTTGAGCGGAAATTTGCTTGCTGCCAGCCCAACGGTGCGACAACTGCTGGATTCCCGTTGGTAAAAGCCGCTCGACCTATTCAGTAACACGCCTTGCCTCGGTTTCCCGGCGTGGTGGCGCCGATGGGTCGCTAGAACAGGCTGTTGCGCGAATAAGCGATCATCGAGTCCGGGATGCGGTCGAGCGGCAGGGTCTGGTCGGCGGCGCCGAGTTTGATGGCTTCGCGCGGCATGCCGAAGACGACGCAGCTGGCTTCGTCCTGGGCGATGGTCTTGGCGCCGGCGTCGTGCATTTCCTTGAGGCCGCGGGCGCCGTCGTCGCCCATGCCGGTCATGATGATGCCCAGCGCGTTGGCGCCGGCGAATTTGGCGACCGAGCGGAACAGCACGTCGACCGAGGGTTTGTGGCGATTGACCAGCGGGCCATCCACTACTTCGACCACGTACTGGGCGCCGTTGCGCTTGAGCATCATGTGGCGGCCGCCGGGGGCGATCAGGGCGCGGCCGGGCATGACGCGGTCGCCGTTCTGGGCTTCGCGCACTTCGATCTGGCACAGGCCGTTCAGGCGTTCGGCGAACATTGCGGTGAATTTTTCCGGCATGTGCTGGACGATGACGATGCCCAGGCAGGTCGACGGCAGCTTGGTGAGTACCGCTTCCAGCGCCTGGGTGCCGCCGGTCGAGGTGCCGATGGCGATCAGCTGGTCGGTGGTCTTGGCCATGGCGGTTGCCGATCCGGGGGAGATCATGACGTCGGCCGACAGTTTTGGGCGGTTGAAATTCATCGTGGGTGCATTGCTGGCTGGCGTTGATCGGGTCATCGCGCGCATGTTGGCGCGGGCGGCGGCGCGCACGGCTTGCACGATGTCGTTCGAGGAATCTTCGAGGAAGGCCTTGAGCGCGGCCTTGGGCTTGGTGATGATGGTGACGGCGCCGGCCGCCATGGCGTCGAAGGTGGCCTGGGCGCCGCTTTCGGCGAGCGACGAACAGATGATGACCGGGGTCGGCCGTTCGGTCATGATCTTCTTCAGGAAGGAGATGCCGTCCATGCGCGGCATTTCGATATCGACGATCAGCACGTCGGGCCACAGGGCCTTCATCTTGTCGAGGGCAAACACCGGGTCGGAGGCGGTGGCGATCACTTCGATGCCGGGTTCCTTGGCCAGGGCCTGCGACACGACCTGGCGGACCAGGGCCGAGTCATCGACGATCATTACCTTGATTTTTTCCGCCATGGCTTAGTTTTTCCGGTAAATGGTCGGGCGGACGGCGGTCAGGCCATCGGAGATGCCGTTCAGGGTTTCGGAGTGGCCGATGATGAAATGGCCGCCGGAAACGAGGTGGGGCAACAGGTTCTGGACGACCTTGCGTTTGGTTTCCATGTCGAAATAGATCATCACGTTGCGCAGGAAAATGACCTCGAACTTGCCGACATCCTCGCTGACCGGCAGGGTCAGGTTAACCTGGCAGAAACTGACCCGCTGGCGCAATTCGGGGGCGATCAGGAAGGTGCCGGCATGGGCGCGCACGCCCTTCAGGCAGTATTTCCGCAGAAATTCGGGCGGGATGCCCTCGTTGCGGTCCATCGGGTAATGGCCGCGTCGCGCCTTTTCCAGCACCTGGGTGCTGATGTCGGAGCCGACGATTTCCCAGGGAGAATTGGGCAGGTATTCGGCCAGGGTCATGGCCAGCGTATAGGCTTCCTCGCCAGTCGAACTGGCCGCGCTCCACACCCGGAAAGTGGCCGGGCTTTTGCGCTTGAACAGGATTTCGTCGCGCAGGAACTCGAAATGTTTCGGCTCGCGGAAGAAATAGGTTTCGTTGGTGGTCAGCAGGTCGACCATGGTTTGCAGTTCTTCCGGGTGCTGGCCGCCGGCCAGCATCCGGTAATACTGCGTGAAGGTTTCCATGTTGTAGTGGCGCAGGCGCTTTTGCAGGCGCCCGACCAGCAATACCTTCTTGGCATCGCTGAGGTTGATGCCGGCAATCTTGTAGATCAGGCGCTGGAACAGGGTGAATTCCTGATCGGTAATGGCGGATTGGCTCATCAGAACAACTCGATTTTCTTGTCGACGCCTGCGGACGACGGCTTGTTGAGCAGCGAATCGGCGTAGGCCTGCTCTTCGCGCCGTAGCGATTGGTTGGAGATCAGGCTGGACGTCACGCGCTTGCAGTAGGCGTCGCCATTGGCCGGTACCAGCAGTACCTTGCGCGACCAGGGACCGAGGAAGTCGGAGGCGATCAGCGGAATGCCCTCGCGGTCCAGCCATTCGTGGGTGAAGTCGGCATTGCGCTTGCCGATTGACAGCGAGGTCGGCAGGTTGGCGTCGATTACCGTGCCGCCGCCGAAAGCCTTGGCCTTGATCCGGTGCTTGGCGGCCCCCTGTTTCAACATGGCGTTGAGCAGGGCTTCCATGCAGGCATCGCCGGCCAGCAGCATGTCTTCATCGGCATGAGCCCCCTTTTTCATCTGTGGCAGCATGAAATGATTCATGCCGGCCAGCGGCAGGCCGGTGTCGATCAGGCAGACGGCAACACAGGAGCCGAGCAGCGTGGAAATCGGCCGCATCGGCTCGATGGCCCATTCGCCGGGCTTGATGTTGCGGGACAGGCGCTCGATTTCGGAAGAGGGGAGCTGGCTATAGTCGATCATCAGCGGCGTCGTACCTGAGCCTCAGCCACCCGGAAGAAACCCATCATTTCCTGAAGTTGCCCGGCCTGGCCACCCAGTTCTTCGGAGGTGGCGGCCAGCTCTTCCGAGGCGGCAGCATTCTGCTGGGTCGCCTTGTTCAAATGGCCGACGGCGTTGTTGATCTGGGCGACGCCGGTCGATTGCTCCTGCGAGGCGGAAGCGATTTCCTGGACCAGGTCGGAGGTCTTCTGGATGGACGGCACCATTTCCTTCAACAGGCTGCCGGCCTGTTCGGCCATCTTGACGCTGGAACCGGCCAGCTGGCCGATTTCCTGCGCCGCCACCTGGCTGCGCTCGGCCAGTTTTCTAACCTCGGCGGCCACCACGGCAAAGCCCTTGCCATGCTCGCCGGCACGGGCGGCTTCGATGGCCGCATTCAAGGCCAGCAGATTGGTCTGGTAGGCGATGTCATCGATGATGCCGATCTTGTCGGCGATCAGTTTCATCGCATCGACCGTCTTGCCGACCGCCTCGCCGCCTTCGCCGGCTTCCCGGGCCGCCTTGGCCGCGATGTTGTCGGTGACCTTGGCGTTGTCGGTGTTCTGTTCGACCGACGCCGTCATCTGCTCCAGGCTGCTGGTGGTTTCCTCGACGCTGGCCGCCTGTTGGCTGGATGACTGGCTGAGCGACTGGGCGGTGGCCGACACCTGGCCGGCGGCATTGGACAGTGCATCGGCGGCGGTGATGATCTGGGCGATGGTCTCCGACAGCTTGGCGATGGTGTTGTTGATCGCTTCCTTCAGGGTGGCGAAATCGCCCTGGTAATTCTGGGTGATGGTCCGGGTCATGTCGCCCTGTTCCATTGCCGCCATGACGCGCTGTACATCCCGGATCGGCGAGACGACGGCATCGAGGGTTTGGTTGACGCCGGCGACGATCTTGCGGAAATCGCCCTGATGCTGGCTGGCATCGGCGCGGGTGTCGAGCTGGCCGGCAACTGCGGCGGCGGAGAGCAGGTTGGCGTCGGCAACCAGCTTGTTGACCGCATCGATGCAGGTATTGAGGTTGTTCTTGACCAGGTTGAAATCACCGTTGTAGTTATCGGTAATCTTGGCCGGGATGTCGCCCTTGGAGATGCGGTCGACGTAATTGGCGGCGACGTTCAAGGGGCCGATCACGGCGTCGAGACAGTTATTGACGCCATGGACGATGGCGCGATAGTCACCCTGAAACTTCTCCGCGTCGCCGCGGGTGGCCAGTCGACCTTCGATGGCGGCAGTTTCCAGATTCCTGGCTTCGGCGACCAGGGCATTGACGGCGTCGATGCAGGTATTGAGGTTGTTCTTGATCACATTGAAATCACCGTTGTAGCTGTCGGTGATTTTCGGCGGGATGTCGCCCCGGGAAATTTTCTCGACGTAGTCGGCGGCAACGTGGAGAGGGCCGATTACCGCGTCGAGGGTGGCATTGAAACCGGCGACCACCTCCTGAAAACCGCCGTGGTGGGCAGCGGTATCGGCGCGGGCGGAGAGCTGGCCGGCGACGGCCGAGGTCGCCAGGTGGCGGGCTTCCTCGCGCATACGTTGCAGACTCTTCTGCACATGCTGTGTGGCGTCGAGAATGGCGCCCATTTCGTTGCTCAGCTTGGCATCGGAGGCGTGATCGAAGTCGCCTTCGGCCAGCTTGTCGGTGGCCTCGACGACCAGCTTGATCGAGCGGCCGAGGTCGCGGATCAGCGAAATGGCCAGGGGGAGCATGGTCAGGAAGATGGCAGCCACGATCAATAGCTGTGTGCGGGCCTGCTTGAACAGTTCGTTGTCCACATCCTCGATGTAGATGCCGGTACCGACGATCCAGCCCCAGGGTTTGAACCCCTGGACGTAGGAGATTTTTGGCACGGCTTTGTCGGAACCCGGTTTGGTCCAGTGATAATCGACGAAGCCCGCGCCGTCCCTGGCGACGACCCGAACGAATTCGGTGAAGAATTTCTTGCCGCTGCTGTCCTTCAGTTCGGAGAGGTCCGTGCCATCCATTTCGGGCTTGATCGGATGCATGATCATCCGGTTGTTCAGGTCATTGACCCAGAAATACTCGTTCTGGTCGTAGCGCAGCTTTTTGATGGCCCCAATCGCGGTCTGCTGGGCGGCTTCCAGGCTGATCCGTCCGGCCTGTTGTTCGTCGTGGTAATAGCCGAGCAGCCCATGCACGGTTTCTACCACGTTGCGGGTTTTCAGTTTTCTGTCTTCGAGGAGGTTCTCGCGCAGCGAAAAGAGACTGAAGGCGATGCTGAACAGGGTGCCGAGCAGGGCAATCAGAACCAGGATCTTGGTTTTTGTTTGGATCTTCATAGGGCTTTGGGTCCAGTTACTGAGAACTGTCACTGGGCGTGGGGTTGGGATGGTTGATGCTATAGGATTTATCGATATTTTTGTTGCGCTGCGACATTTTATGTTTGGCGATTACGACATGCACCAGTGGCCTAACGTCTCCGGGCTACCTGGAAAAACTCCATCAACTGCTGCAACTGCCCGGCCTGACCGCCCAATTCCTCGGCGGTCGCGGCCAGTTCCTCGGAAGCGGAAGCATTCTGCTGGGTCGCCTTGTTGAGTTGGCCCATGGCGTTGTTGATCTGGGCGACACCGGTCGATTGCTCCTGCGAGGCGGAAGCGATTTCCTGCACCAGGTCGGAAGTCTTCTGGATGCTCGGCACCATTTCCTTCAACAGGCTGCCGGCCTGTTCGGCCATCTTGACGCTGGAACCGGCCAGCTGGCCGATCTCCTGCGCCGCCACCTGGCTGCGTTCGGCCAGCTTGCGCACTTCGGCAGCCACCACGGCAAAGCCCTTGCCATGCTCGCCGGCACGGGCGGCTTCAATGGCCGCATTCAAGGCCAGCAGATTGGTCTGGTAGGCGATATCGTCGATGATGCCAATCTTGTCGGCAATCGACTTCATCGCATCGACCGTCTTGCCGACCGCCTCGCCGCCTTCACCGGCTTCCTTGGCGGCCTTGGAGGCCATGTTGTCGGTGACCTTGGCATTCTCGGTATTCTGCGACACCGACGCCGTCATCTGCTCCAGACTGGCCGTGGTTTCCTCGACCGAAGCGGCCTGCTCGGAAGACGACTGCGACAGCGACTGGGCGGTCGCCGATACCTGACCGGAAGCATTGGACAGCGCATCGGCCGCGGTGATGATCTGGGCGATGGTTTCCGACAGCTTGGCGATGGTGTTGTTGATCGCTTCCTTCAGGGTGGCGAAATCGCCCTGGTACTGCTTGTTGATGGTCTGGGTCATGTCACCCTGTTCCATCGCGCCCATGACGCGCTGCACATCCTGGATCGGCGAGACCACGGCATCGAGGGTTTCGTTGACGCCGGCGACGATCTTGCGGAAATCGCCCTGATGCTGGCTGGCATCGGCACGGGTTTCGAGCTTGCCGGCGACCGCAGCGGCGGAGAGCAGGTTGGCATCGGCGACCAGCTTGTTGACCGCATCGATACAGGTATTGAGATTGTTCTTGATGGCGTTGAAATCGCCGTTGTACGAATCGGTAATGCGATTCGGGATGTCGCCCTTGGAGATACGGTCGACGTAATTGGCGGCGACGTTCAAGGGGCCGATCACGGCATCGAGAGTCTGATTGACGCCCTCGACGATGCGGCGGAAATCGCCCTGGTGCTGGCTGGCATCGGCGCGGGTGGACAGTTTGCCGTCGACGGCCGCCTGACTGAGCAGGCGGGCATCGGCGATCATCTTGTTGACCGCATCGACGCAAGTATTGAGGTTGTTCTTGATGGTATTGAAATCACCGTTGTAGGCATCGGTGATCTTGGGCGGAATGTCGCCCTTGGAGATGCGATCCACGTAGGTGGCGGCCACGTTCAAGGGGACAATCACCGCGTCCAGCGTCTGGTTTACACCGGCCACGATCTTCTGGAAATCGCCCTGGTGTTTGCTGGCGTCGGCGCGGGTAGAGAGTTTGCCGTCGACGGCGGCCTGGACCAGCATGTTGGCGTCGGCCGTCATCGCCTGCACGGCGCTCTGGACGGAAGCCACGGCGCGAACCACTTCGCCCACTTCGTCCTTGGCGGTGCTTTCCAGCTTGAAGTTGAAGTCACCGGCCGCCATTTTCTTGGCGGCATCAGCGACTTCAGTGACCGGCCGGGTAATGCTGCGGGTAATGATGAAGGCCAGGATGATGGTGATCAGGGTTGCCAAGGCGGCCAGCATAATCAGCAGGCTCTTGGTGGCAGTCGCCATTTCGTCCGCTTCCTTGCCGGACTTTTCCATCAAGGAGGTCTGCAAGGTGATGAGGTCATTGACCGCAGTCATGTAGGTGCTCTGGGTTTTTCTCAAACTGCCCAGAACCAAGTTCGTTGCATCCTCTTTCTTGCCGGACTTGAGCAGTTCGATAAATTTGTCCTGATCGGCTACGTAAGCTGTGCGGGCATCGCGAATGGCGCGCAGTTTTTCCTTGCCCGCATCGCTCTGAATGGTTTTATCCAGTTTTTCCAGACGGTCGAGAATGACCTTGCGGGCATCCATCAGACGATCCAGTTCCCGTTTGACTTCTTCGTCGGTTTTGACGAGAAGGGTATTGCGAACGACCCGGGCGACCAAATTGACGTTATCGATGATGTCGTTAGCCCAGACTACTTTCGGGAAACGGTCGTTGGCCATCGTGTCAACTTCCCCCGCGATAGTGCTTACCCGCATGATGCCGATCGTGGCAACGATGAGTAGCGCCAGAATAGCCAGCGTGAAGCCGATGGCCAGCTTGGTCCCGACTTTAAGGTTATTCAACATGCTTCCCTCCTGTTTTAAACCACGAAATTTGTTAGTTTTGTGCCGTTGACCGCAGCAATTGCGCGCCGCCACCCTTGGCATGTTCTTCGGCCCGCGCGTTGCGCTGGACCAGGGCTTGTACGTCGAGAATCAGTGCCACTTCGCCGCTGCCGAGAATGGTCGAGCCGCCGATGCCGCGCAGATGGCGGAAGATGTTCGACAGCGGCTTGATGACAGTCTGGAATTCGCCGAGCAACTGATCGACGACAATCCCGGCTTTTTGCCCGGCATATTGAACGACGACGATGTTTTCCCGGGTGGGTTGCTTGCCCGGAATTTCGAACATTTCGCGCAGGCGGACAAAAGGCAGCACTTCGCCACGCAGGTTGAGGAAATCGCGGTCGGCGGTGTTTTCCTTGAGTTCGATGCACTCGATGACCATGTCAAGTGGAATGACATAGGCCGATTTGCCGACGCCGACCAGGAAGCCGTCGATGATGGCCAGGGTCAGCGGCAGGCGAATGGAGAAGGTGGTGCCTTCGCCCTCGGTGCTCGATACGTCGCAGGTGCCGCGCAGGCTCTGGATATTGCGGCGGACCACATCCATGCCGACGCCACGTCCGGAGATATTGGTGACCTGGTCGGCGGTGGAGAAGCCGGGTTCCCAGATCAGGTTGATGATTTCCTGATCGGTTAGCGTTTGTGTTGGCTGCACCAGCCCCTTGTCGATGGCCTTCTTGAGGATCTTGTCGCGCGGCAGGCCGCCGCCATCGTCGATGACTTCGATGACGATACTGCCGGAGTCGTGATAGGCGTTGAGTTCGACCGTGCCATGCCGCGGCTTGCCCTTGGCTTCGCGGATATCCGCCTGTTCGATGCCATGGTCCAGGGAATTACGCACCAGGTGCATCAGCGGGTCGCCGATCTTCTCGACGACGGTCTTGTCCAGCTCGGTTTCTGCACCGGTGATGACCAGGTCGATTTCCTTGCCGATTTCCTTCGATACGTCGCGGACGACGCGGTTGAAGCGGTTGAAGGTTTCACCGATCTGCACCATGCGCAATTGCAGCGCCGAATCGCGGATGTTTTCGACCAGGCGCGACAGCACCGAGGTCGATTCCATGAGGTCGGTCTGGCCGCTGCGCGTGGCCAGCAGGTTGGCCGAGGCACCGGCGATGACCAGTTCGCCAACCAGGTCGATCAGCTGGTCGAGCTTGTCGGCCTGGACGCGGATCAGGCGGGCTTCGACGGCTTTCTTTTCGGTAACCTGATTCTGCTTGCTGATGGCTGCATCGACCACTTCCTTTTGAATGACCTTGTGGTCGACCAGGATTTCGCCGAGGTGTGGTGCCTGGGGCGGCGCTTCGCCATCGACCGCGGCCGGCAGTCTGACCTGTTGCTGGGAGAGCAGGCCTTCATCGAGCTCGGCCTGGGTCAGTGCGCCGCAACGGACCAGCATTTCGCCCAGGCGCATGTCGTCCTCGGGCAGTTCCTTGATCAGTTTCAGGTATTCGGTCAGCTTGCTGTTCGGCGGCAGGATGCGCAGCTCGCAGTCGTCGCGGCAGAAATCGAAAACACGCTCGATGTCGGCCTTCGACGAACGAGTCTGCAGGCGAATCTCGAAACCGAGGTAGCAGGATTCCGGGTCCATGTCGGCGGCCGGCGGCATGGCGTCGGGTACCGTTTCGAGGGCGAGAATCTCGCCGAGCGAGGTCAGGAAGCGGATGAAGGACAGCGGGTCCATGCCGCCGCGCAGCACGTTCGGGCCGAAGCGCACGGAAATGTGCCAGCTGTCGGTGTTGACCACGCCGCCGCCGGAAGACAGCACTTCGGCTTCGGCTTCCACTATTTTTCCGCCCTGGCCAGCCGGCGTGCCGCCGGTGTGGGCCGCCAATTCACCCTGCAGGCCGTCGCCGGCGGCCTTCACTTCCGCACTGGGGTCGGGGAGGCCAGCTTCCAAGACGTCCATCAGGTTGCCGAGATGGTCGCAACAGCGCAGCAGCAGGCCGGTCAGATCCGACGAAACCTGGATTTCATTGTTGCGCAGGCGGTCGAGCACATTCTCGACCTTGTGCATGAAGCCTTCGATGAAGTGGCATTCGATGACGCCGGAAGCCCCCTTGATGGTGTGGGCAGCGCGGAAGATGCTGTTGATGTTGTCGTGATTGTCCGGGTTCTGCTCAAGCTCCAGCAGGCCGTTTTCCATGGCTTGCAGGTTCTCGCGCCCTTCCTGGATGAAGACGCTGGTAAGTTCGTCCATGCGTGACTCCTCAGGCTTGTTCGTGGGCGGTGATGATCACCGGGTCGCCAAAAAAGGCGGCCAGATTGCAAAAGTCGAGCGTCTGGCGGACGACCGGGCTGTGGGCGACGATGGACAGTTGCTTGTTCAGGCGCCCGGCCTCGCGTTTGACGAGAATGAGCAACTGAAGGCCGGCGGTATCCATTTCGCCGACGTGGGAGAGATCGAGTTCCAGAGAGTCGATTCCATCGAGTGCGCTGATCAACTGCTGTTTTTGCTCAAGCGCGTGATAGATGGTCAGGTCTTCCAGAATGGCAAGCCGGTTACTTGCACCCATGTGGGCCTCCGTCAGAACAGTTCAATCTTGGGGGATGCCGCCGTCGATGGCGCTGCGGTGACCGGTTGCTTCAGCGCTTGCTGATGGCCGGAGCGCTGCGTATCCATCACGTAGGAGCTGTACAGCTCGTCCAGATGTACGGACAGCGGGGTGTATTGGAAATTGTCGTTTTCAGCTTCCTTGATCCGGCGGGCCAGGTTTTCGGTATGGGTATCGAGCTTGTCGAGCGCCTTCTGCACCTGTTCGATCTGCTGCCGGGTGATGTCCTGGAACTGCACGCTGGCCAGGACATCCATGAACATGCTGGCCAGTTCGCTGCTCGATTGCTTGACGGTGGTCAGCACGCTCAGGTCGTGTTCGAGCAGTTGCTGGTAGCCGTTGCCCAGGTTGGTCAGCTGGGTCGAAAACTCGGTCAGCGCGGCCCGTTCGGCATCGACATTGCTATGTTCGAGCTTGTCCTGGAATTGCTGGCGGATGGTGTCGGCCACCGAATGAATGCCCTGGTTGATCTTGCCGACCGCGCCATCGGTTTCCGTGGACAGCTTGCGCACCTCGTCGGCGACCACGGCAAAGCCCCGTCCGGCTTCGCCGGCGCGGGCGGCCTCGATCGCCGCGTTGAGGGCCAGCAGGTTGGTCTGGCCGGAAATATCCTTGATCAG
>Ga0316605_10000868_pt1 | contig 18607 bp, 17 predicted proteins | sample OWC_soil_day20_n_FD_207666 | JGI IMG/M metagenome (GOLD analysis project Ga0316605, IMG submission 207666) | Wetland soil microbial communities from Old Woman Creek delta, Ohio, United States - OWC_soil_day20_noCT | ecosystem: Environmental > Terrestrial > Soil > Wetlands | place: USA: Ohio...
TCGCATGCATGGCTCTTCCTCCATCAACGTTTGGTCACCGAGATAGAGGCTCTATCGGCGCCATGCATGCCTTCCTTGATTTGCAACCTATTGAAAGTTCAGATTGATTCGTGGGGAAACCTCAGGGTCTGTCCCCTATTTTCCCCATTACTGCATGATTCTTCGGAGTTGTTCGTGGGGAAACCTCAGAGCCTAGCCCTTTTGATTTTATTTCCTCAATCACAATCAATGTATCGGGTTGGAACACAGCCTGAGTAGGTGCTTGTATTGCAGGAATGCACAAAGAAGGCAACTGCTAGGAGCCAAAGCAAAGTTCGAGTAATTGCTTTTGTTTTCGGATGTTGTGCTAAAGCAAAGACACACCACAACACAGCGAAGAATCCTGCATAGAATTGCAGTAATTGAAATACTGCCTCTGGCTTCTCAACTAGCCATGAAATCAATCCATAGCCAATCGCAAGCAATGGCAAGTAGATGCCAATCAGCATAGCCAATATCATTAGGACGTATTTCAGTTTCGCCATGTTGATTGGGCTGGTGGATTGGTTAGAAGTGGGATTGAATGATTACGAATGGATAGTATCAAAGAAAAAATACCCTATGGTTTCCCATAGAGTCTTAGTCGGCTGGATTGGTGGGTGGTGCTAGTTGATTCTTTGGTGGCTATCCATCAACACGTACAGAGAGCGGCTTGCCCTTGGGGCCCGTTATTTCTTCCAGCCGCCGGCATAGCCGGGACCGACTCACAAGCCGGAGATGGAAGCGGGAATGGACACCCGGGCTAGGACGTGGGCATTCTAGCCGCTTTGCCGGCGGGTGCGGGGCGGGCGGTGGGGGGGGGGCGCCGTGGTTCCATGTGGCGGAATTTGCAATGTCCGGTGGCATGTGTGGCTGAAAAGGCGTCTGCAAGCCTGTCGCAGCCCGATAGTGGTTTATCTGCGTTTGGCGGAATTTGCACGATTCTCCGGTTTCGGTCGGTTTCGGGTTCCCTGGCGTATTCCTGCTTCTTTTGGCCTCGGCCGAGGAGGGCGTGGCCCACGCGCTAGAATTCGCGCCTTCGCTTCCCGGTCTTTTCCGCTCCCGCCATGAATCCTCGTCGTCGCCTGGTTTTGTCTTCCCTCGCTCTGGCTGCCTTGCCGGGCTGCGTCACCCTGGGTAAGGCGCCGCCGACGGCGCAGCCAGCCCCGGCCCCGGTGAAGATTGGCCTGGCCCTGGGCGGCGGCGCGGCGCGGGGGTTTACCCACATCGGCGTCATCAAGGCCCTGGAGGCTCAGGGCATCGTGCCGGACATCGTGGTCGGCACCAGCGCCGGCTCGGTGGTGGGTTCGCTGTATGCGGCGGGTCTGTCGGGCTTCGAGTTACAGAAGGTGGCGATGGAAATGGACGAGGCCCAGGTGGGCGACTGGTCGCTGCCCGACCGGGGGGTGTTCAAGGGCGAGGCGCTACAGAATTTTGTGAACAAGGCGGTGGGTAACCGGCCCCTGGAGAAGCTGCCGCGCACCTTCGCCGCCGTGGCGACGGACCTGCACAGCGGCGAGCTGGTGGCCTTCCGTACCGGCAACACGGGCATGGCGGTGCGGGCGTCGAGCACGGTGCCGGGGGTGTTTCAGCCGGTGAATATCAATGGCCGGGAGTATGTCGATGGCGGTCTGGTGAGCCCGGTGCCGGTGCGTACGGCGCGTTCGATGGGGGCGAATTTCGTCATCGCGGTGGATATTTCCGCCAAGCCCCGGGATGGCAAGACCCAGAGCACCCTCAACGTGATGTTGCAGACTTTCGCCATCATGGGCCAGACCATCGGCCGTTACGAACTGGCGGAGGCCGACATGGTGATTCGCCCGGCGACGGCGGAACTGCCCTCGGCGGACTTCCAGGCGCGCCACAAGGCGGTGCTGGAAGGCGAAAAGGCGGCCGCCGGGGTGATGGCGGAACTGAAGGCGAAGCTGGAGAAGATGCGCCTGGGCGGCGCGGAGGCGCGTTAGGCCCCTGTGTTGGTCAGGCTTTAGTCGGCGACGCGGCGGGCGCCGTTGAAGCGCTTGGTCCAGTAGCGTTCGCGCAGGTCTTCGATGCGCACCTTGCCGCCGGCGCGGGGGGAATGCACGAACTTGTTGTCGCCGAGGTAGATGCCGACATGGGAGAAGGTGCGGCGCATGGTGTTGAAAAACACCAGGTCGCCGGGCTGCAACTCGCGCTTGTCGACTTCTTCGCTGGTCTTGGCGATTTCCTTGGAACTACGCGGCAGGTAGATGCCCATGCCTTCCTTGAACACATGGCGCACGAAGCCGGAGCAGTCAAAGCCGGTTTCCGGCGAATTGCCGCCGCGCTTGTAGCGGATGCCGATCAGGTCGAGGGCGGAATCGAGGGTCGTCTGCACCGAAGTGGAGGCGCGCTGGATCAGGGTGGGGTCGAGCTGGGTGCTCGGCGTCAGGGCGGCCGCCGGCGTGGACGCCACGGTGGTAACGGCGGCAGCGACGGAGGCTTGGGCAGTGGACTGGACGGATTCGTCGGCGAGGACCAGGTTGCTGGCGAGGAGCAGGGTGGTCAGAAGTAGCTGCCGAAAACGGGCCGTGAAACATGTCGTGAAACGCATGGGGGCGGACTATAACTGCCTCTGGCCCGCAAGTAAACCCTATGGATCAAGCCATAAGGTCTGGGGGCTTGGATATAATCGGTTTCAATGCCCCCATACGAGAGGGGTTCATCCCGTGGATGAGAGGAGTTTGACGTGACGTTCAAGGCCTATTTATTAGAGCAGAAGGACGGCAAGGTGTCCGCCGCCTTTGCCGACATGAATGAAGCCCAGCTCGATGCGGGCGAGGTCACGATCCGGGTTGCCTACTCCAGTGTTAACTATAAGGATGCCCTCGCCGCCACCGGTGCCGGGCGCATCATCCGCCGCTTTCCCTGCATTGGCGGCGTCGATCTTTCCGGCGTCGTGGTGGCGAGCCAGGATGCCCGCTTTGCGCCCGGCGACGAGGTGCTGGCCACCAGTTACGACATCGGTGTCGCTCATCATGGCGGCTTTGCCGAAATGGCGCGGGTGCCGGCCGACTGGGTGGTGAAGCTGCCGGCGGGCCTGAGCCTGCGCGATGCCATGGCCCTGGGCACGGCCGGATTCACCGCCGGTCTGGCGGTGGTGCGCATGGAACATGAGGGTCTGAGTCCCACCAAGGGGCCGGTGGTGGTTTCCGGGGCCACTGGCGGCGTCGGCAGCATCGCCATCGAAATTCTCGCCCGCCTCGGCTACGAGGTCACGGCCCTGACCGGCAAGGAGGCCGAGACCGACTATTTGAAGGGGCTGGGCGCCAAGGAGGTGCTGCTGCGCCAGTCCCTCGATCTGGCGCGGATCAAGCCCCTCGACAAGGCGATCTGGGCCGGCGCGGTGGATAACCTGGGCGGCGACGTGCTGGCCTGGATGGCGAGCACCATGCAGATCGGCGGCGCCCTGGCGTCGATTGGTCTGGCGGCGAGCATGAATCTCAACACCACGGTGGCGCCCTTCATTTTGCGCGGCGTCAGCCTACTCGGCGTGGATTCGGTGAATTGCCCGATGCCGGTGCGGGCCGAGGTCTGGCGCCGGCTGGCCACCGACATGCGGCCCCAGAGTCTGGAAAAGTTCACCCGCGAGGTGGCCTTTGCCGACCTGCCCGGCGTTTTCGATGCCTTCATCCAGGGGCGCGCCAAGGGACGGGTTGTCGTCGCCATCGCACCGTAACGCTCCTGATTGGGACGATCACCCACCAATGATGAAAAACGCGAAAAGCGGCATGAAGACCCGCCCCCTCCCGTCCTCCCCCTCGCGGGGGAGGCTATTGGTTTGCTCGCTGCGCTCGATATTTGACCCAGCGCTCGTATTTGTTGTTTCTTAATAACCGGTTCCCGCCATGAACGCTGCAATCCCGGTTTCCCCTGCGACTGCACTGCCAAGGGTAATGATCGTCGATGATTCCCGCATCGTGCGGGCGACGATCATCAAGCACATTCGCGGCAGCTTCGAGGTTCGCGAGGAAACCGACGGCGAGGCCGGCTGGGAAGCGCTGCTGATAGATCCCTCGATTCAGGTGGTGATTTCCGATCTGACCATGCCGCATCTGGATGGCTATGGGCTGCTGGAGCGGATTCGCGCTTCTCACATCGGCCGTATCCGCGATCTGCCGGTGATCATGATTTCCGGCGACGAGGACGAGGCCTCCCGCGCCCGGGCGAAGAACCTGGGGGCGACGGATTTCATCACCAAGGGCATCGGCACCGCCGAACTGCTGACGCGCCTCGATACCCTGATGAAACTTTCGCGCACCCATCAGGATCTGGAGCAAAGCCGTCAGCAGGAAGTGGCTGATCCGGTGTCGGGCATGCTCTCCAAGGCCTTCATGGTGCGTCAGGCCGACCAGGTCTTTGCCCGTGTGCAGCGTCACGGCGGCGAAGTGTGCATTCTGGTGCTCGGCTTTGATGCCTATGACGCCCTGGCTGCGCGCCTGGGAGCGAGCATCGAGAATCTGCTCGGCCAGTTCAGCAAGATGCTCTCCACCCATATTCGCCGCGAAGACAGTCTGGCCCGCTGCGATAACCACGAATTCGCGGTCTTGATTCCCGATGCCGGCCTGGCCGATGTGTCGGCCTTTGCCAAACGGGTGCGGGAGGCCGTATCCGCCGCCCACATCTCCATGCAGGGCGAGGTGCTGCATGTGACCGTCAGCGTCGGCGTTGCCAGCTATCAGGCCGATACTCCCGCCGATATGGTTGCCTTGCTCGGCCTGGCGCGACAGCGCATGCACCAGGCCCAGGCGGCGGGTGGCGACCAGGTGGTGGGCGTCGACAGCCACCGTCAGTCGCTGGTGGCTGCGCCGGGCGTCGATCAGGCTCTAGCGCTGCTGGCCCTGGGCAAGGGCGCCGAACTGGAAGCGCACCTGCCGGCTCTGACGCACACGCTGCTTCCCCTGCTGGCGGCTATCGACCGTCACTATCAACTTGATTTACCGCTACAGCGTCTGGAGCAGCTTGTCGGAACTCCAGCCGCAAATTCGTCTAATCCGTCCAATCCGTCCTGAACCAAGAAACGAAAAGGGAGAGAAGCATGGCAAGTTACAAGGAGTTCCATAAGCGTTCCATCGAGCAACCGGATGCCTTCTGGTCGGAAGAGGCGAAGCTGGTGGATTGGCACACGCCGCCGAAACAGGTGCTGGACTACTCCCGTCCACCCTTCGCCAAGTGGTTCGTCGGCGGTGAAACCAACCTCTGCTACAACGCCGTGGATCGCCATGCCGCCAAGCGGCCGAACGACCGTGCCCTGGTCTATATCTCCACCGAAACCAACGAAGAAAAGATTTACAGCTTCGCCGAGTTGCAGCGCGAAGTGGAGCGCATGGCCGCCATCTACCAGAGCCTGGGCGTCACCAAGGGCGACCGGGTGCTGATCTATATGCCGATGATCGCCGAGGCGGCTTTTGCCATCCTCGCTTGCGCCCGCATCGGCGCCATCCACTCGGTGGTGTTCGGCGGCTTCGCTTCCGGCTCTCTCGCCACCCGCATCGACGACGCCAAGCCGAAGCTGATTGTTTCTTCCGACGCCGGCATGCGCGGCGGCAAGGGCGTCCATTACAAGCATCTGCTCGACGAAGCCTGCAACCTGGCCGAATTCCCCCCCGCCAAGGTGCTGATGGTGGATCGCGGCATCGACAAGGATTTCGCCAAGGTGGAAGGTCGCGACGAGGACTACGCTACTCTGCGCGCCAAGTTCATGGATGCCACGGTGCCCTGCGTCTGGATGGAATCCTCTGAGCCCTCCTACATCCTCTACACCTCCGGCACTACCGGCAAGCCCAAGGGGGTGCAGCGCGACACCGGCGGTTACGCCGTCGCCCTGGCCTCGTCCATGAAGCACATCTTCTGTGGCGGCGAGGGTGAGACCATGTTCTCCACTTCCGATATCGGTTGGGTGGTGGGTCACAGCTACATCATCTATGGTCCGCTGATCGCCGGCATGTGCACCGTCATGTACGAAGGTACGCCGATCCGTCCCGATGCCGGCATCTGGTGGCAGATCGTCGAGCGCTTCAAGGTAAGCGTCATGTTCTCCGCGCCGACGGCGGCGCGGGTGCTGAAGAAGCACGATAACTCCTTCATGCACAAGTACGACCTGTCGAGCCTCAAGCACCTGTTCCTCGCCGGCGAACCCCTCGACCAGCCGACCCACGAATGGATCATGGGCGAACTCAAGCTGCCGGTGATCGACAACTACTGGCAGACCGAAACCGGTTGGCCGATGCTGTCCACCGTGCGCGGCGTCGAGGACACCAAGATCAAGTTCGGCACCCCGAGCTTCCCGGTGTATGGCTACAACCTGAAAATCTTCCGCGAGGATGGCACCGAGTGCAATCCCAACGAGAAGGGCATCGTCGGTGTCGTGCCGCCCCTGCCGCCCGGCTGTCTGTCCACCGTCTGGGGTGACGATGCGCGCTTCGTCAGCACCTATTTCTCCCTGTTCAAGGAGCCGCTGGTGTATTCCTCCTTCGACTGGGGCATCCAGGACGACGAGGGCTATCACTTCATCCTCGGCCGCACCGACGACGTCATCAACGTTGCCGGCCACCGCCTCGGCACACGGGAAATCGAAGAGGCCGTGCAGGGCCACAGCGCCATCGCCGAAGTGGCCGTGGTGGGCGTGAATGACCAACTCAAGGGTCAGGAGCCGGTGGCCTTCGCCGTGGTGAAGGACCCGGCGCGGATTGCCACCCCGGAACTGCGCGCCGCCCTGGAAGCGGAAGTGAAGAAGGTGGTGGACGAGAACCTCGGCGCCATCGCCCGTCCCAAGCATGTGCATTTCGTTACCGGCCTGCCCAAGACTCGTTCCGGCAAGATGCTGCGCCGCTCCATCCAGGCCTTGGCGGAAGGCCGCGATCCGGGCGATCTGACCACTATCGACGATCCGTCCACTCTGGAGCAGATCAAGTCGGCCCTGGGGATTTAAGCGTGTTCAAGGCAAGCGGTCGAACCGGGGTTTGATCGCTTGCCTCCTCATCAACTGAAGGAGTAGCGTATGCCGAGCACAGTGACTCTGGGTGGAAATCCCATCGAAGTGGCGGGTGAGTTGCCCAAGAAAGGCCAGCAGGCGCCGTCCTTTTCCCTGGTGGGTAAAGACCTGGCCGATGTGAGCCTTGCGAGCCTGGGCGGGAAACGCAAGATTCTCAACATCTTCCCCAGCATCGACACGCCCACCTGCGCCATGTCGGTGCGCCGCTTCAATCAGGCGGCGAGCGAGACACCCAATACGGCGGTGCTTTGTATCTCGGCCGACCTGCCTTTTGCGCAAAGCCGCTTCTGCGGCGCCGAGGGGCTGGACAACGTCGCCACCCTATCGACTATGCGTGGCGGTGAATTTCTCCAAGCCTACGGCGTGGCCATCAAGACCGGTCCTCTCGCTGGCCTGGCGGCCCGTGCGGTGGTCGTGCTCGACGAAGGCAACAGGGTGCTGCACACCGAGCTGGTGCCGGAAATCAAGCAGGAACCGGATTACGACGCGGCTCTCGCCGTGCTCAAGTAGGCCTGGGTTGGCGTGACGTTCAGCGGCTCAGGCCGCTCAAGCGCCCAGTTCGAGGTCGCTAAGGTAGGACGGGCTGGGGTAGTGGAAGGCCACGGGGCCGTCGGGTTTGGCATGAATGAACTGGTGCACCGACGGGTCCGTGGAGTTCTGCAGCTCCGTCGGCGTTCCTGACGCCACAACCACTCCGTCGTGGATGAAATAGGCGTAATCCACCACTTTTAGCGTTTCCGGCACGTCGTAGGTGACGACGATGGAGGTGGCGCCAAGGGCGTCGTTCAGGCGCCGGATCAACTCGGCGATGACGTTGAGGGAGATCGGGTCGAGGCCGGCAAAGGGCTCGTCGTACATGGCCAGCATCGGGTCGAGGGCAATGGCCCGCGCCAGCGCCACGCGGCGCGCCATGCCGCCGGAAAGCTCGTTGGGCATCAGGGCGGTGGAACCGCGCAGACCGACGGAATGCAGCTTCATCACTACCAGGTCATGAATCAGGTCTTCGGGAAGGTCGGTCAACTCGCGCATCGGAAAGGCGATGTTGTCGTACACGGAAATGTCGCTGAACAAACCGCCGGCCTGGAACATCATGCCCATGTTGCGGCGCATGTCGTAGAGGCCCTTGTCGTCGAGCTCATGGACGACCTGGCCATTGACGCGAACCGAACCGCGGTCAGGACGTCGCTGACCACCAATGAGCTTGAGGATGGTGCTCTTGCCGGCGCCGCTGACGCCGAGTATCCCGACGATGGACCCGCGCGGAACCGTGAGCTGGATGCCGCGGAGAACCTGGTTTGCACCATAGGCAAAGTGCAGGTCTTCGATTTCGATCAGGTTGTCGGATTTGTCTGCCACGCAAGTGCTTCCTCAGTTTGTGGTGAGCGGGTTTAGCGAGTATTGAACTTTGCAGCGAGCTGTCCCAGTTTTTCCTGACGCTTTTGCTGTGCCTGTTGTTCCTTGATGGCTTCCTGCTTCGCCTTTTCGTCGGCTTTGCGGCGATCGGCGGCTTTCTTGAAGCGTTCTTTCAGCGTTGTGCTGGCGACTTCGCGCTGCTCTTCGGTAATTTCACCCGCTATCGCGCCGTCCAGATCAAAGCGATCCTTGCCCGTCACCTGCGCCTTCAGGTAGCGCGTCGATGCGGTGTGAATTCGCATCGCCAGACGCAGCTGGGCGGCGTCAATCTCGGGCATTCGCTCCTTGATTGTTTTGTGAATGCCGATGGCCAGGGGCTGGCTGTCGCGAAACACCGCAAAGCTTGAGTTCAGTGTGTCGAGGACGGGATTGCTGCGCGTAGGTTTTGCTTCTGTGGCGGCCATGACTGAGCCCCATGAAAAATCCAAGGCGCAGAGTTTATCGGAGAGTTGCCTATTCGGGGGGCAAGGGCAATCGTATGAAGGTCACGCAGGTTGGAGGAACTGAATTGCCCTTGAACCGATCGACACTTCTGAACTAAATTTGACTGTGTCACAAGTTACGATTAACCGAACCGCAGCACGGACAACGCTGAAGTTGTTGATCGATGCGAGCGGCGATGATGGAGCGAAGTGAGCTTCCCTCGTGGCAAAGATGATGTCATTGGCACACCTGCTGCCGTACAGCGGGGGACGATCTTCCGTCCAGTCCTCGGGAAGATACAACTGCCATTGAATCGGCACACTCCCCGTGTCACTGGCCGGCAACAGGCTGACCGCCACTTGGCAGTTCTCCGTCTTGCCCAGTTGCCCGCAGTATTGCCGGGTGACCGACCGAGTGATTTGCTTTGGAATGCCCGTGTCGTCAATAATCCAGTAGCACTCCTGCTCTAGGTTCACGGCTGGCTCAACAACAGTACGCACTTCCCGCAGACCGCACCATCCGACCATCTCGACTTAGCTACAAAGTGGTGCAGCGACTGGTGTTTGGCTTGCACGTGCAGCGGATCCATCGACGCCGCCAGCGGTTCAATACTCTTGCGCTTGATCGGCAACATCACTCCCCGGCAGTAGTCCATCAGCCCCGTCCTGCGATCTACATGTCCCAATACATCAGCCAATCGTTCAAGGTAGCTCTCCAGTTCGTCTTCGATAGCCACGTCATCACCCTCGCAAAAAGAATGATTGGGTTATCGGCACTATTCAGCATTTAGCGACACAGTCCGACTACTGACTCAGGACAAACAGTAATTGCCGGCACAATGCCATTGGGCTGAAAGACAAAAAGCACAGGGAAACTCAAGTGGGCATTCATGCCATTCCTCTGCTGCTAACAGCGGCAGTTCAGCGCAAATCAGCAGGCATGACGAAATCCGGGTAGGTTTGGCGGAAGCGCTCCAGTTGCTCGCGGGCTTCGGCCTCGCGGCCTTCGGTGCGCAGGCGGCGGATTTCTGCCAGCCAGGCCTCCGGGCTGCGTTGCGCCTGATCGGCGGATGAATTGACGGAACCTCGGGCGGCGCGCTCCATGCTCTTGCTCATCGGCGCGGCGCGCTCCAGCAGCGGCGCCGGCGGGGCTGCTGCCGGACGTGATGACAACTCGCCGGATGACGCGGCGGGTTGCGCCGAGGGCGCGGGGGCGGCCAGCGCAGGTGCGGACGCCTTGGCCTCGTCGCGGGACATGGCGGCATCGGCGGCGGCCCCCGCAGCAGAGCGCCGCTCCGCCGGCGGTGGGGCCACGCTGCCGGCGACGGCGGGTGCGGCCGCTTCAGGCGCCGCTGCGGACGTCGCCGCCGGCGCCTGTAGACGCTGGGGCATCGGCTCGGCGGCCGCCTTCTCCTTCTTCTGCTCCGGCTCGACGTTTTGCACCGGTGCCGAAGCAGCCGCCGGGGCATCATCGCCCTGCGCCCCCCTTGGCAGCAGATCTTGCTGCTCGCGCTCGACCAGCATCACCACGGTCACCGTCAGTATCAGGGTGGCAAACACGCCCATCGGTGCGGCAAAGCGCAACCACCAGGGGCGCGAGCGACGGACTGCGGGCGTCACGGGCTTCACTGCCGCCTGGGCGGCAGCGAGAATGCTCCGATCCAGGGCGGGCGGCGGCAAAGCCTCCGCTGCCGCCCGGTAGAGGGCGGAAAGCTCGGCATCACGCGGCAGCTCGCGGGACAAATCGTTTTCGCTCATCGCCATTCCTTCAAGTCGGCCCGCAGCTTCGCCAGGGCGTAGCGCAGGCGGCTCTTTACCGTCTCGCGACCGGTGCCGGTAGTGGCCGCGATTTCTTCCAGGGTCATACCGCCCTCCTCGGCCAGCAGAAAGGCTTCGCGCTGCACCGCCGGCAGGGCATTCACCGCCGCTACCAGCTTCTCGGCCAGGCCCTTGCGCTCCAGCAGCCGCGATGGCGTTTCCTCACCGCTGGCCGCCAGTTCGACCCGCGCATCGAGGGGCAGTTCATCGTCCTCGCCCTCGAACCCGTCCAACGACTCTTCCGTTGCCTTGCCTGCGGAGCGCCAGTGGTCGATGAGGCGATTGCGGGCAATGCGGAACAGCCAGGTGGAAAACTTCGCCGCCACTTCGTAGTGCTCACGGGCGCCGATCACCTTCAGCCAGACATCCTGATACAACTCCTCCGCCCACGCCGCCTGGCCGCACTGATGCAGCAGATAACGGTAGAGGCGGCCGCGCCAACGCCCGTACAAGACCTCGAAGGCCGCGCCGTCACCGGTCTGGTAGGCCAGCATCAAAGCCTCGTCGCTGCGTTCTTCAGTCATTAAACGTGGCGCAGCGACAATCAGGGTTAAAAGGCTTCGTCGGGGCGCAGGTAGCGCCATTGGCCCATGGGCAGGTCGCCCAGGCGCACCTGGCCGATGCGCACCCGCTTCAGGCCGGTGACCTTGAGGCCCACCAGTTCGCACATGCGGCGGATCTGGCGCTTGCGGCCTTCCTTGAGCACGAAGCGCAGTTGCTCTGAATTGGCCCAGGCCACCTGGGCCGGGCGCAGCTGTTTGCCATCGAGGGCGAGGCCGTGATTGAGCAGGGCCAGGTTCTTTTCGTTGAGGGGGCCTTCGACACGCACCAGATATTCCTTCTCCACCGTCGAGTCGTCACCGATCAGCAGCCGCGCCACACGGCCATCCTGGGTCAGCACCAGCAGGCCGGTGGAGTCGATGTCGAGGCGTCCGGCGGGCGCCAGACCCTTGAGATGGACAGGTTCAAAGCGCCGCGCATCCTTGGCCCAGTGGTTGCCGGGAATAATCAGGGTCGAGGCCGGCTGGTGGCCGTCTTCGGCCTGGCCGGAAACGTAGCCGATCGGCTTGTGCAGCAGTATCGTCGCCTGGCGCTCCTGCTGGGCCGATGCGGCGCCGGCGAGGCTGATCTTGGCGTCGGGGGCGGCGCGGGTGCCAAGTTCGGTCACCCGCTCGCCATTCACGAACACCAGGCCGCGCTCGATGAAGGCATCGGCCTCGCGCCGAGAACACAGGCCGCGTTCGGCCATCAGCTTGGAAACCCGGACGCCGCTGACTTCACCGGCCGGGGAAGAGGCCGGGCCGGCAGCCTGACGCGGCGCCGCAGCGGCAGTCGCAGCAGCCGGCGCGGACGCCGCAACACGGCGCACGACACGGGTTAATTTGCCGCCCCCCGCTTTGGGACGGCCCGGCGGCAGGGCAGAGTCGTTATCATTCATGGTTCGCGATTCTACCGCCACCTTGCAGCCACCCCGCCGCCCTCCCTATGCTGAGCTACCGCCACGCCTTCCACGCCGGCAACCACGCCGATGTGCTCAAGCACTTCATCCTGGTGCAACTGCTGCGCTACCTGAACCAGAAGGACAAGCCCTACTGGTTCATCGACACCCATGCCGGCGCCGGCCGTTACAAGCTGGATTCCGACTACGCAAAGAAGAACGCCGAGTTCGCGCAAGGCATCGCCCGCCTCTGGGAACGCAAGGATCTGCCGCCGGCCCTGGCCGACTACCTGGAACAGATCAAGGCCCACAATCCCTCCGGCCCGTTGCGCTTCTACCCCGGTTCTCCCCTGATTGCCCTCGACCTGATGCGCGACGCCGACCGCCTGCGCCTGTTCGAGCTCCACGGCACCGACCAGCGCCTGCTGAATGAGTGTTTCGCCGACACCGGCAAGCGCGTGGCGATCCGCCAGGCCGACGGCTTTGCCGAGATCAAGTCGGTGCTGCCGCCGCCGCCGCGCCGCGCCCTGGTGCTGATGGACCCGGCCTATGAGGACAAGCGCGACTACCTGCGCACCATCATGGCCCTCAAGGAAGGCATCGCCCGCTTCCCCACCGGCACCTACGCCCTCTGGTATCCCTTCATCCAGCGCGGCGATGCGCGCCAGTTGCCGGAAAAACTCAAGAAGCTGGCCAAGGACTGGATCAACGTCGGCCTCACCGTCCACGCACCGCAGGAAGACGGTTTCGGCATGCACGGCAGCGGCATGTTCATCATCAATCCGCCCTGGACTCTCGCCGACACCCTGCGCCAAACCATGCCGGTGCTGACGGAAGCCCTGGGCCAGGATGCCAGCGCCAGTTACAGTTTGGAGACATCGCCGCCGGCCTCCCCGTCGCGGGGCTAGAATGACGGGCAAACAACACTAGATTCAGCCCCACCCAAACCGTGCCCGCCGTCAATTACGCCACCCTCTCCGGCAAGGACATCGAACGCCTCTCCTTCAACATCAATCCAGGAGGCTGGGCGGTGGAGTCCGAGCGCCCCATCGCCACGCTGCTCGGCTCCTGCGTCGCGGTGTGCCTCTACGACCCGAAGCTGAAGATCGGCGGCATGAACCATTTCCTGCTACCCAGTCGCGGCAAAGGCCACGCGGACGACACCGACGTCATTCTCGCCGGCGACTACGCCATGGAAGTGCTGGTGAACGCCCTCATCAACAAGGGCGCCCAAAAGTCGCGCCTGGTGGCCAAGGCGTTCGGCGGCGGCACCATCGTCACCTCGATCCGTATGGCGATTGGCGAACGCAACGCCGAATTCGCCAAGGAATGGCTGGAGCGCGAGGGCATTCCCCTGATGGCCTCGGATTTCCTCGGCCCCTGGTCGCGCAAGGTGATCTGCGTCCCCAACACCGGCGATGCCTATTGCCGCCGCATGCCCATCACCCAGCCCGGCGTCTCTGCCGTGGTACAGGCCGAACAGGCCTACGAAAGCACCCTCATCCGCCCCGCCTCCCCGGCCGGCGCAGGGAAAAAAGTCGAACTCTTCTGACCTGGATCAGGCCAACGCAAGTTTTGGGCGCTTAATCGGATTTTTTGCGGATGTTTTTATTGCGCTGCAACATTTGCCAGCGCAAAATCCGGTTTACACAAGACCAATCCATCCAGCCCCCCGGGAGCTTGCAATGACCAGCGAACCCCTCGATTACATCGAGAATCGAACCTACAACGAAATCCAGGTTGGCGACCAGGCCACACTGGTGCGCACCCTGCGGCCCGAAGACATCCAGATGTTCGCCATCATGTCCGGCGACCTCAATCCCACCCACGTGGACCCGGAATACGCCAACTCCTCCGCCTTCCGCGAGGTGGTGGCCCACGGCATGTGGGGCGGCATGCTGATATCCAACGTCCTCGGCACCCAGTTCCCCGGCCCTGGCACGGTGTATATCGACCAGACCCTGCATTTCGGTCACCCGGTGCGGGTGGGCGATACCGTCACCGTCACCATCACCTGCCAGCGCAAGTTTGACCATAACCACCACATCATCTTCGACTGTCTGTGCGCCAACCAGGATGGCGAAAAGATCATCGGCGGCACGGCGGAAGTCGTGGCGCCGCTGGAGAAGGTTCGTCGCGTCAAGGTGGACATGCCGGAAATCCGCCTCTCGGAAACCCGCAAGTCCCGCTACGAACACCTGCTGGAAATCACTCAGGGCCTGTCACCGATTCCCATGGCGGTGGCCCATCCCTGCGACAAGGAATCCCTCAAGGGCGCCCTCCTCGCCCGCGACCGGGGTCTCATCATCCCGACCCTGGTCGGCCCGGAAGACAAGATTCGCGCCCTGGCTGAAGAATTCGGTTTCGACCTCGCCGAGTGCAAGTTCCTCAACGTGCCCCACAGCCATGCCGCCGCCGAATCTGCCGTCGCCCTGGCGCGGGAAGGCACGGTCGAAGCCCTGATGAAGGGCTCGCTGCACACCGACGAACTGATGAGCGAAGTGGTGGACAAGGCCACCGGCCTGCGCACCGCGCGCCGCATCAGCCATGTGTTCATGATGGACGTGCCGACCTATCCGCGCCCCCTGATGATTACCGACGCCGCCATCAACGTGGCGCCGGACCTGGTGACCAAGATCGACATCGTGCAGAACGCCATCGACCTGGCCCTGATGCTGAAAATCGTCGACCCCAAGGTGGCGATTCTCGCCGCCGTGGAAACCGTGAATCCGAAGATGCAGGCCACCCTCGATGCCTCGGCCTTGTGCAAGATGGCTGACCGGGGCCAGATCAAGGGCGGCGTCCTCGACGGCCCGCTGGCCTTCGACAACGCCATTTCCGTCGTCGCCGCCCGCACCAAGGGCATCAAGTCTGCCGTGGCCGGCCAGGCCGACATTCTGCTGGTGCCGGACATCGAATCCGGCAACATGCTGGCCAAGCAGTTGGAGTATCTTGCCGATGCGGTTTCCGCCGGCATCGTCCTCGGCGCCCGGGTGCCCATCGTGCTCACCTCCCGCGCCGACTCGGCCGAAACCCGCACTTCATCCACCGCCATTGCCGTGGTCATGGCCCACGCCCGCCGGAGCAAAAACAAATGAGCCGCAGCGTCCTCACTCTGAATGCCGGATCCTCGTCGATCAAGTTTTCCCTCTACCAGCTGGTGCATGGCACCGACAGCAGCATTCCGCCGCTGCCGCTGATGTCGGGCCAGATCGACGGCATCGGCACCAACGCCCATATCAAGGCCTCCGACGGCGAAGGCAACCGCATCGACGATGGCGACATTCCCCTCGCTGGCGATCCGGAAACCCAGCACCACCAGGCCCTGGAATTCCTCATGACCTGGCTGCACCGTCACGCGATTGGCGGTCAGATCGTTGCCGTCGGCCACCGCGTGGTTCATGGTGGCGAGCGCTATTCGCGCCCGATGAAGCTCGACAGCAACATCATCGAGCACCTGACACGCCTGATCCCCCTCGCCCCCCTGCACCAGCCCCATAACCTCGACGGCATCAACGCTCTCTGCGCCCTGATGCCCGAGGTGCCCCAGGTGGCCTGTTTCGACACCGCCTTCCACCGCACCCAGCCCGGCGTCGCCCAGATGTTCGCCCTGCCGCGCTGGATCACCGGCGAGGGCGTCAAGCGCTATGGCTTCCATGGCCTTTCCTACGAATACATCGCCCGCGTCCTGCCGCAACATTCGGCCCGTGCCGACGGCCGCGTCATCGTCGCCCACCTGGGCAACGGCGCCTCCATGGCCGGCCTGATAAATCGCCAGAGCCAGGTCTCCACCATGGGCTTCACCGCCGTCGAGGGGCTGATGATGGGCACCCGCACCGGCAGCCTCGACCCCGGCGTGATGCTGTATCTGATGGAAACCAAGGGCATGGACGTCAAGGCCCTGACCAAGCTGCTGTACAAGGAATCGGGCCTGCTCGGCGTTTCCGGCGTTTCCTCCGACATGCGTGCCCTGCTCGCCAGCGACAAACAAGAAGCCAAGGAAGCCGTCGAGCTGTTCTGCTACCGCATCAGCCGCGAAGTGGGTTCCCTTGCCGCCGCCATCGGCGGCCTCGATGCCCTGGTGTTTACCGGCGGCATCGGCGAACACGCCGCCGAAGTGCGCCGCCGCGTCTGTCTCCAGGCCGCCTGGCTGGGGGTGGAACTCGACGAGACCGCCAACGCCGATCACGCCGTGCGCGTCAGCTCCGCCCGCAGTGCCGTCGATGTGTTGGTGATCCCCACCAACGAGGAATGGATGATCGCCCGCCACACGGCGACCCTGCTCAACCTCTGAGCATGCAGCGGGGCCGCCCGCCGTGCCCCGCTGAGCGGAGCTAGACGTCCATGTCGGTCAGGGCGCCGAGTTCGTCGGCATAGGTGGCCCTGACCTTCAGGATCTGCGGCAACACCGAATGCAGGGCGGGAATCAGGGCCGGATCAAAGTGCCGGCCGGCCTGGGCATTCATGTATTCCATCGACTCCTCAAGAGAGAAGGCCGGCTTGTAGGGACGCGCCGAGAGCAGGGCATCGAGCACGTCGGCAATGGCGACGATGCGTCCAGGCAGCGGAATATCCTCCCCCACCAGCCCGGCCGGGTAGCCGCTGCCATCCCATTTTTCGTGATGGGTCAGGGCAATGATGCCGGCAGTGCGCAGCAGGTCGTCGTCGTGCTGACCGACGATGTCGGCGCCCATGCCCGGATGCTGGCGCATCAGCACCCAGTCATCCGCATCGAGTTTTCCCGGCTTGAGCAGGATGCTGTCGGGGATGCCGATCTTGCCGATATCGTGCATCGGCGCGGTGTTGAAGATGATGTCCTGGGCGGCCTCGCCGAGACCGGCAGCGGCGGCGATCAGACGCGAGACATAACTCATGCGGATGACGTGATTGCCGGTCTCGTTGTCCTTGAATTCCGCCGCCCGCCCGAGGCGGCGAATGATCTGGCGTCGCGAGGTCAGCAGTTCCCGGGTGCGCTGATCCACCATACGCTCCAGTTCCCGCGACTGATCGTAAAGCGCCAGGTGGGTCTTGACCCGCGCCCTTACAATCGGCGGACTGATCGGCTTGGTGATGTAATCCACCGCCCCCATGTCGAGGCCAAGGCGCTCGTCGTCGATTGAGGTCATGGCAGTGACAAAGATCACCGGAATGCGGCGGCGGTCGGGATTCGCCTTGAGCCGGCGGCAGACCTCGTGGCCGGAAAGGCCGGGCATCATGATGTCGAGCAGGATCAGGTCGGGCGGCGTATCGGAATAGGCGATCTTGAGCACCTTGTCGCCATCGCTCGCCACCTTGACCTGATAGTCCTCCTTGAGGATGGACGCCAGAAGCTCCAGATTTTCCGGCTGATCGTCGGCCACCAATATGGTTTGCCGGCTGCGAAGGTCTGCCATCGAATGTCCCCTGAGAGTGCGAGCGCCGAACCGAAGCAGATCGGGATCGCTTCCGCATTCTATACATCTACCGTAGAAGTGGTTTCCAATCGGTTGATTTTCGGGGAAAAACCACCCCGATATCGGCCTTTGGTTTCGCCTCAAAACCTACTACATATAGTGGCATGAGACTTGCCAAGACACTACCGAAAACACCAAGTCATTGTTTTATATGAAAGTGAAAATTTTTTTCTTCCAATCAACGGGAGCCGGGGGTATTCTCTCGCGCTCAAAATTAACAAAACCTAACAACCATTTCGGGCGGGGCTATGACATCTGAAATCAATAACCAAGAGGAAACCGTTCAATATCAACACATTGGCCAGCTCGGCCTATTGCTTCCGCAAGAAATCTCAGGCGAAGTCCTGATTGAGAAATATGCCAAAGGCAACGAACAGAACGTCCACGAGGTAAGAGCCCGCGTTGCCCGCGCCCTGGCCTCCCACGAAAGCGACGAAAAGCGCGCCCATTGGGAAGCGAAATTCCTCGAAGCCCAGGAAAATGGCTTCGTGCCCGCCGGCCGCATCAACTCCGCCGCCGGCACCGATCTGTGCGCCACCCTCATCAACTGCTTCGTCCAGCCGGTGGGCGACTCGATTTCCGAAATCGTCGATGGCCGCCCCGGCATCTACACCGCCCTGCAACAGGCCGCTGAAACCATGCGTCGCGGCGGCGGCGTCGGCTATGACTTCTCCTCCATCCGTCCGGTCGGCGCCCACGTCAAGGGCACCCAGTCCCGCGCCTCCGGTCCCGTCTCCTACATGCGCGTCTTCGACCGTTCCTGCGAGACCGTCGAGTCCGCCGGCTCCCGTCGCGGCGCCCAGATGGGTGTGCTGCGCTGCGACCACCCGGACATCGAAGACTTCATCCACGCCAAAGACAAGGGCGACCTGACCAACTTCAACATTTCCATCGGCGTCACCGACACCTTCATGCGCGCCGTGGAAGCCGACGGTGAAGTCGAACTGACCCACCGCGCCGAGCCCGCCGCCGACATCAAGGCCGCCGGCGCCTACCAGCGCGAAGATGGCCTCTGGGTCTATCACAAGCCCCG
>Ga0316605_10000869_pt1 | contig 18601 bp, 17 predicted proteins | sample OWC_soil_day20_n_FD_207666 | JGI IMG/M metagenome (GOLD analysis project Ga0316605, IMG submission 207666) | Wetland soil microbial communities from Old Woman Creek delta, Ohio, United States - OWC_soil_day20_noCT | ecosystem: Environmental > Terrestrial > Soil > Wetlands | place: USA: Ohio...
GAAAGCAGCTCCAAATCTACCTCTACCGTGAAACAAGCTGGTTTGGCGCCCTCGGCTTCAACGCTGATGTTTAGGTTTTCTACTAGTCTCTGATTGACTTTGGAAAAGATGTGTTTTTTGGCTGCGTTCTCGGCTAACTGGCTAAGCGCTTCGATTTGCTCATCCGTTAACTCGGGGATGCCAAGGTCCGCCAGGGCTTTTCACCAAGCCAGCTAGGAAGTTGTCGGCGACTGTGAAGTAGGACTTAGGTCTGCTTGCAGCTGTGTTTGCAAATCTTTCAGTTGGCTTCGGATTCGTTCCTCTTGCCTTGCGAGGACGGTTTGTCTCGTGGAGAGAAGATCTTTGCGTTCGGTGAGGTCAGTAATGACCTTGGTTTTCTCTGCCTTAACTAGGAGACTGCCTGCAGTCTTGTAAATTATTGCATCGTCCGCAGTTTTCTGCAGCTCCGCCAGTGTTTGGTCTATTTCGGTGGCTTCCATATCCACCTGCTGTTTCTGCTGCAGGATCGTTTGAAGAGTCTGCTGAAGTTGCTGGAGCCTCATGAGGCGTTCTTGAACTTGAGGAGGTAATTTAGATAATTCGTCGCTCATAATACATTCCTTCTATGATGCCAAGAAAACGCGCCCAATTAAATAAGGATTATCCAAACAGATTCAAAGATTGAATAACCCGGCAATCTCGAAAACTTGGGATACCCCGAAGGGTCAAAATATACAGCGTCAAATCTGTGCTCATTAACTATTAATTGGTTTCTCTAAACTAGAAACCTTCATTGCAGACCATCCGTTCAGCTCCGTTTTTCTTGTCCCCTTTAAAAGGAAAGGTTTTTAGTGTGGCGCACCCATGAGAATTGGCGAACAGAGAAAAGACGCTTAAAGAGGTTTAAAATTATGTCTGTATTTGCAGCACCAGGTGCTTACGACCGCGCAATTACCGTTTTCAGCCCAGATGGCAGATTATTCCAAGTCGAATATGCCATGGAACTTGTAAACCGAGGAGCAACCATCCTTGGCATAACCAGCACAGAAGGCATCGTCCTAGGCGCAGAAGAAAGCATTGAACCCCTTGAAGAAGCGGGTTACAGCTGGAAAATCTTCCGCGTAGACGAACACATCGGCGCAGCGATTGTCGGCTTATCCAGCGATGCGCGTATCCTCATAGACCAGGCACGAGTCTACGCCCAGAGCAACAAACTAACCTACGACGAACCAATAGATACTGAAGTCGTTACAAAACGCATCTGCGACATCCAACAAATGTACACTCAGCATGCAGGAGTCCGGCCTTTTGGAGTAAGCCTAATATTTGGTGGAGTCGACCAAACAGGTCCCAGGGTCTTCGGTACCCACCCGAGTGGGACATACCGTGGATACAAAGCAACTGCCCTAGGCGCAGGACGAGAAACCGTCCTTGGCATATTCAAAGACGAATATAAAGAGAACCTCAGCCTGGAAGACACTAAAAAACTCACTGTGAAATGTCTTGTTAAAGCTCTCGAAGCCAGACAACTCCCTCCACGAATCAAAGTTGCAGTCATATCAACAGAAACTAAAAAGCTCGAAATGCTCTCGGATGAAGCTATAGACGGATACGTGAAGCAGTTCACTTCGGGCAAGTGACCCTATCATGAGCGAAAGGTTCACCATAGCGCGTTACACAAAAGAAAATGAGCATTTCGAAGTTCTGGTCAAGCCCCAAAAAGCCCTTGACTATCGCAATGGCAAAATTGCAGGTATAACCGACGTACTCGCGGCAGAGACAATATTCTCCGACGCTAATAAGGGCACACGCGTACCAGAAGATGCCCTCAAAAAAGCCTTTGGCACAACTGACTCCCTAAAGATCGCTGACGTCATAATTAAGAGGGGTCAGCTGCAACTTACCACGGAACAACGCCGAAAGATGGTGGAAGACAAACGCAGACAAATAATCGATTACATCAGTCACCAAGCAGTTGATCCAAAAACTAACTTGCCTCATCCACCTATGCGCATAGAGAATGCAATGGAGCAAATCCGCTACCCTATAGACCCATACAAAAGCGTCGAGGAACAGGCTCGAGAAATAGTCAAACTACTCAGACCTATCTTGCCCCTAAAGGTTGAACAGATCTCCGTAGGTACGCATATACCCGCTCAGTATGCCCAACGTGCCTACGGCTCAATTAAAACATTTGGCGTCATAAAACGGGAAGAATGGCGGAACGATGGCTCATGGTACGGTGTGCTTGAAATGCCTGCTGGCAGCTACGCCTCGTTCCTCAACAAACTAGGCGAAGTAACAAAGGGCAGCGGAGAAGCAAAGATAATCAGTTAACATAAATTCGAATCTAAATGATAATGGAGGAAAAACAAACCATGCCAACATATTTTGAAGCAAAACAGTTGGTTACGCCTGGAGAACTCCTCGCAGAAGGCGAATACCAAGCTGGAGAAAACACGTACGTCGAGGCAGGAAAAATATTTGCCTCGCGAATAGGACTCGTGGACTTAGACAACAAGAAGGTAAACGTCGTCGCCCTAAGAGCATTCTACGTTCCCAAACCAGGCGACATAGTGATTGGCTCGGTCATCGAGGTCGGATTCAATGGTTGGACTGTCGACATAAAAGCACCCTACACCGCAATGTTGCGTGCATCAGATGTGCTTAGCCGACCCTTCAAACCACAAAACGATGAACTCAGCCAAGTTCTTGACGCTGGAGACCTAATCGTAGCTAAAATTGCCTCTTTTGACCGCGCTCACGACCCACAACTCACCGTCGGAGAACCTGGATTGGGAAAAATCACGCGGGGACAACTAATGCGTGTCACTCCAACCAAGATCCCGCGAGTTATAGGGAGAAAGGGCTCCATGATAAGCATGATTAAGCAAGAGACAAACTGTCAAATCATCTTGGGCTTGAACGGTGTTATCTTGGTGACCGGAAAGGCTCCAGCTGAAGAGGAGCTTGCCATGAGGGCAATTAAGAAGATTGAAGACGAATCCCACACGACTGGTCTAACAGATCGCGTTACCCAGCTTCTAAAAGAAGAAAAAGCTAAACATGAGGAAAACAAACAATGAGCGAAAAACATGAAAAACTAATCGATAAAAAAGGCATACGTCTTGACGGCAGAAAAGCCGACGAGCTACGGCCCCTAAAACTTGAAGTAGGCGTCCTCCCCAACGCTGACGGATCAGCCTACGTCGAACACGGTAAAAACAAGATTCTGGTCGGAGTGTTCGGACCACGAGAAGTACACCCGAAGCATCTGATGCGTCCAGATCGCATGGTCCTTAAATGCCGCTACCACATGGCTCCTTTCAGCGTGCCCGAACGCAAGTCACCAGCGCCTTCACGTAGAGAAGTAGAACTCAGCAAGGTGATCAGGGAATCTCTTGAACCTGCTTTGTTCCCAGAGCTTTACCCTCGCACAGGAATAGATGTTTACGTAGAAGTCTTACAGGCTGACGGCGGAACCCGATGCGCAAGCATCACAGCAGCTGCTTTAGCACTTGCGGATTCAGGAATACCAATGCGTGACCTCGTAGTTGCGTGTGCAGCAGGAAAGGTTGAAGACACTGTTGTCCTGGACTTGTACGACGCTGAGGACAAGCTCGGCGCTGCAGACGTTCCAGTGGCTTACATGCCGAACTTGAACGCAGTGACGTTGCTGCAGATGGACGGTGCGTTGTCGCCTGAGGAATTCGAAAAAGCAGTAAGCATGGCTATGGAGGGCTGCAAGCAGATTTATGCCATGCAAAAAGAAGCCCTAAAAAACAAGTACATGAAAATCAAGGAAGAAACCAAAGAGGAGACTGAAGAATAATGTCAAGCCCATTAACCAAAGTCCGACAGAGACAAGTCACTCAAAACATAGACGCAGGCAAACGTCTAGATGGCAGAACGCTTACCGACTACCGTGAATTTAAAATTGAACAAGGCTTAATCGAGAAAGCCGAAGGATCAGCTAGGGTGTTCTTGGGCAAAACCGAGGTCCTTGTAGGGGTAAAGGTTGAAACCGGCGAACCGTTTCCGGATACACCTAACGAAGGCGTAATGACCGTTAACGCAGAGCTTGTACCGTTGGCTTCACCCACTTATGAGACCGGACCACCAGACGAAACTAGCATAGAGTTAGCCCGTATCGTTGACCGGGGCATCCGCGAGTCAAAAGCAATCGATACAGAGAAGCTGTGCATTGATCCTGGTAAGAAAGTGTTCGTGGTCTTCGTGGATGTTTGGGTGCTTAACTACGATGGAAACTTAATTGATGCTGCCGCTTTAGCTGCTATGTCTGCTTTGATGAATGCGAAGATGCCGAATTACGAGGTTAAAGATGGCGAGTTGAAACTTAAACAGGGCTACAATCCCATACCGCTGAAGAATCACCCCGTTACCGTGACAATTGGCAAGATTGGCGACAAACTAATCGTGGATCCGGGTTTGGACGAGGAACAGGTGATGGACGCAAGATTGACAATGGCAATCAACGACGAAGGTAACATCTGTGCTATTCAAAAGGGCTTGTCGGGTTACTTTACGCCGCAACAGATAATAGACGCCTCGAAGCTTGCAAGAGAAAAAGCTGCTGAACAACGTAAGAAACTTAAATGGTGAAAATAGTTGCCGAGAACAAAGAAAGTTGGTCATACAGGCGGTTTAGGAGTACGATACGGTGGCACAGTCCGCAAACGATACATGCAAGTCACTGCTGGACTCAAAATTGCCCACAAGTGCCCTCAATGCGGCTTCATGAAAGTTAAACGCAAGAGCGTCGGTATCTGGCAATGCGGCAAGTGCAACTTCACCTTCACGGGTGGCGCGTACATGCCTGCAACTAAGTTAGGCGCAGTTGCCAAGCGTGCTGCGAAAGGCGAAATTGCAGAATCAGCAAAGCCAGTTGAGGAAGAAAGCACCTGAGCTTTTTTCTTCCATTTTGTTTTTTTGCTTTTTGTCAGCTTCAATCTTTTTAGGCTAACATCTCTTTAAGTTACAATGCATTTCGCTCTTTCCAAAGGAGCTCATGTCATGAAGGCTAAGGCTATTGTTCGTTTGACACTTAAGTCAGAAATACAGATGAACGCTTTAGTGTCTGCTTTATCTCCTGAGGTTCAAAGGCAAATCGCAGTGCGCTCAAAAGTTGCTTTATCGACGGATACTCAGGCTCTGGTGCTGACTGTTGAAGCAGAGGACACCATAGCTTTGCGTGCAGCACTAAACGCTTACTTAAGATGGATAAACTTAACACTGAATGTGCTTGATGTCATAACACAGAGAACCTGAGATCTACCGGACTCGGAACGTCCCTGCCTTTTGCGCTGCACGAGGAAGGAGACTGCACGGTAGCATCTTGACCTTGTCAGTCTCCATTAATTCATAGCATTCCAAAATGGGTTCGATGTGAAAAGAGCAAATTGCAGCGCCAATATAGGAGTTCGGAATCGGACCTGGTGTCTATAGTAGAATAGAACATGCTTGCGAAAGAAGCAGACGCAACAAGTCGTGAATTTTCTGTTCCAACGCTTCAAGGTGACCTGCCAGTGGTGTGAGCTTTTTTCACAGAGCTCTTGGTACGTGCGCGTATTTCGGGTAGTTAGTGCGACAGCCCACCAAATTTCTCACCCGCAACAAACTGCTTGGTCAATATATTGTGAGGCAATTCGCGCTGCCAAAAACCGACTATCCGGATGAGAATTGGCCACGATTTAAACTCTTAAATCTAAAACAGTCATCACACACTATAGAGGCAATCTCAATGACCGACAAAATCACGTTTGAAGCCCCAAGTTGGCGCCAAATTTACAGCATGCTGATCAGGCAAAGCCAAAGAATATGCGGCTGTGGCTTCAAACCCGACGTTATCGTGGGAATATCTAGAGGTGGATGGGTTCCCGCGCGCGTTTTATCGGATCTGCTTGAGAATGCTAACCTTGCAAACGTCAGAGTCGAATGCTATGTGGGCATAGGTGAATCGTACAATCAGGCACGATTGGCTCAGGGTGTTTCCGCCGATGTTGAAGGCAAACGTGTGCTTGCTGTAGATGAGATTACTGATTCTGGGAGGAGCCTTCAACTCGCCGTTGCCCACTTGCTAGGCCAGGGCGCACGACAGGTGAAAACCGCTTCATTGTTCTGCAAGCCAAATAGCGCTTTCGAACCGGATTTCTGCGAGAAACAAACGATGTCCTGGGTTGTTTTCCCTTGGGAGATTAAAGAAACCGTTAGACTTATCCATGAATCACGCAAAATCGATCCTGCCCGGGCAGAGGAAGAGTTTGTAGCGCTGGCGGCAGTTGGGGTACCTAAACAGCTAATAACGCGGTTCCTTAGGGAATTCTCGGAAGCGAACACATGCTGAAGCACTTGGATGAATATCGGAAATTCTTGGAAATCACGGGCTTCCAATGTGGCAAGATAGGCGTCGCGAAAGCGTTTGTTGATTCGATTTGCAGAGAATTACCGAAAGGGGTTGAGGTTCAGCTATTCGATGCCTATTTGGTTGCGTCTTGGGAGCACCTATACTTTGCTGCTTTAAATGCGTGCGCTGCCTTCCAAACCGGGCGTGGCATCTCCAAGAATATTGCGGTGGAAACAGCGTTGTATGCTTCTTCCCGGCGGCAAATTAAGAGAGCCCTTGAATTCATCGGAGTGAAACCTGACACTTGTAGTGTTGCTGTTTTAGTGTTAGGTGCTGATGCAGCTTCGGTAAAGACGGCGTTGTCGATGGTAACGAAACGTTTTGGTTCAGAACCCGAAGAATCAATATTGGAATTGTCTGAAGAAAAGAAAAGAATTATTCGGAGCGCCTTTGCAATTTCAAATGCTGAGCTTGAAGCCGTATCTGCAGCTGACCCAGACCGGGGACTCGTTGACCTAGTGATTGAGCGTGTTGCTCTGTTGTCCACCGCGCTTTAACCCTACAACATTTTTGCCTTCAGAACCGAAAGGATACTGCTTGGTTTGAGAAGAGACACTCCAGTGTATCCGCCAAGGTTTTCGATGAGCAGGATCCAGTCGGGATTTTCCAAGTTCACTCTGTTTTGGATGTTGGTGGCGACTGCTTCGATGAAGTCGCGGCTGTGAATATCTGTGAAGCGCTTCTCCACGGTTACGCGGAACGATTCGGTTTCACTCATCTTCGTTGCAAGCCCTAGGGCGGCGTTCTTAATTTCTTCGAGTTCGGTATGGACGACTTTTTCAATTGGGATTATTCTTAGTGAGTAGCGAAATTCGTACGGCTTTTCCAGCAACAGCGCTCGGAATTTCTCAACAGCTTCAGCGGGGTTTAGGTTGGTTTTAGCTACGACTAAGCCTCTGATGCCTGATTTGTCCACTTTTGGGTCCGCGTCACCGACCTCTTTAAGCAGGAAGGCAAGTTCGTAGCACATTGGGCGTTCGTTTCCCCGCATTGTTGAAGCGAGCAAGTTAAAGTCTGAAAGCAACACATAACAACTCCGTTTAGGGGTTGTGCAGCGAAGCTTATTTCTGTTTTTCTACTTTTCGGCTGGAAAGGCTTCAATGGGTCAGTGTTGGATTGGCTTTGTTTTCACTGCTCCCGAAGGGGCTCCTAGCCGTCGCCTCACATCATACCCGCTAGAGCGGTGGAGCGCTCAGGATTTATCCATTTTGATTAGGTGCTTTGGTTTTAGAGAAGAACTGCGGCGAAAACACCTGCTGCTCCATTGAGCGCTACCGTAATATACGTCATTTGACGAATGATAACCTTTAAACCGCGCCAGAGCAAGGTAAGCTCAAACAGTCTGCTTGTGAGGTGAAAAAATAAAATGATTTTCATCGAAGAGGACGAAGAATGGGAAGAAGGCGAAGAGGAAGAGTGGGAAGAGGAAGAATGGTAGACCCATCTTGAGCGCTGATTGCCTAAAACGTCTTTTCTTTTATTAATTTTTCCAACTTGTCCGCAATACATTTTGCCGGTTTGCCCCATTTTTTACGGGTCATTATTTATTACTCTCAAGTTTCCTTCATATTCCAGAACAATCATGACCCGCATTGCAATAATGAACACCGACAAATGCAAGCCGAAGAAATGCAACCAGGTTTGCATAAAATATTGCCCCATGGTCCGTAGCCGAGTTGAAGCTATCCGGTTCGAAGAAAATAAAATTGTCATATCTGAGAAACTTTGCAGCGGATGTGGGATATGCGTCAAGAAATGCCCCTTCAAAGCCATTAGCATCGTCAACCTGCCGGATGAATTGGAGAAGGACTGCAGCCATCGCTTCGACGAGAACGCCTTCAAGCTTTTCAGGTTGCCCATGCCTTCGCCTGGTACGGTGTTAGGATTGCTGGGTCAAAACGGCATCGGCAAAAGCACCACACTTAAGATTCTCTCGGGAGATATCAAACCAAATTTGGGCAATTTCAAGAATCCGCCGGACTGGACTTCTATCATCCAGTTTTATCGTGGTTCTTCCCTGCAAGAATATTTCCAGAAGATGAGTGAAGGTAACCTCAAAGTCAGTCACAAACCCCAGTATGTTGACCGAATCCCAAAAGCAATTCAGGGCAAAGTCAGCGAGATCCTTGAAAAAGTCGACCAACGCAAAGTCCTCGATAACCTAGCCGAAGAGCTTGAGCTGAAAAAAATCTGGGATCGTTCCTTGAACATCCTGAGCGGCGGCGAACTACAACGTGTGGCCGTGACGGCTGCTTTGTGCCGCGACGCTGATGTTTACCTCTTCGACGAACCCTCAAGCTACCTAGACGTGGAGCAGCGCCTGGAAGTGGCTAAAGCCATTCGCAGTCTGAAGGAGCTACAGAAAACAGTTGTTGTCGCAGAGCACGACCTCGCCATAATCGATTACCTATCAGATCAAATCTGCGTGTTCTATGGGGAACCAAGCGTCTACGGCGTTGTCAGCCACGTTCACGGTGTTCGCACAGGTATCAACATTTACCTGCAAGGATACATCCCAGACGAAAACATTATGTTCCGCACAGAAAGTATAGTCTTCCACGAGAAACCCCCAACCGCCTCAACCACAATTGGGACAGAAATCCTCCTCAAATGGGGTCCTATAGAGAAAACCTTCAATGGCTTTAAACTTACCGCGGAGCCTGGAGAAATCCGGCGCGGCGAAATCATCGGCATCCTTGGACCAAACGGCATAGGCAAAACCACATTTATCAAAGTCCTTGCGGGTCTGGAAGAATCCGACGACAAACAGAAGTTCGGAGAACTAACCGTTAGCTACAAACCCCAATACATCGCTGCGGATTACACAGGCACTGTCATGGAGCTGCTCATGAACGTAGCGAAAGAAAACTACACAAGCAGTTGGTACAAAACCGAGATACTGCAACCTATGCGTGTGGAGCCTCTTCTCGATCATAATGTGATGGAGCTAAGCGGAGGTGAACTGCAGAAAGTCGCCATAGCCGCTGCCCTAAGCCGTAAAGCTGACCTCCTTCTACTGGACGAACCAAGCGCTTACTTGGACGTTGAGGAGCGCTTGAACATGGCAAAGGCTTTGCGTCGTGTGGTGGAAGCCCACAACCTTCCAGCTTTCGTCGTGGAACACGATGTGGTAACCCAGGATTTCATCGCAGACAGGCTTATGGTTTTCAGTGGTAACCCAGGCGTTGAGGGCACAGCGAATCCTCCGACAACTCTGCGTCGGGGAATGAATCTGTTCCTGAAGGAGATGCATGTAACTTTCCGTAGAGACTCCGTTACTAGGCGTCCAAGGGTAAACAAAGAAGGCTCTAGACTGGACCTGATGCAAAAAGATGTAGGCGAATATTACTACACGCGTTTGCGCCCCCAATCGGAACCTTCTCCTCCAGTTGGGAAGCAGAAAAAGGTGTAATGAGGACTCCAAATTAAGACTATCACGGCAAAAGCGGCATGGCACAGGGTTTCTTTTGGGAATATATCAGTACACATTTAGAAAACGCTTTCCCTCTTGCTCATTAGAACTGCGCGGTTTTTGCATTAAACATGTAGGTAACTTAAATTATAGGCGCCAACACAGTGTAAGAAAAATGACTGCAGAAAGGATCTATTGGTGGCGCTAGGGTGGCACAAACATTTGAAGAGATTTCGGCATCAGACTTTTTCTATAGGAACCGCGATATCGCGGGTTTCACTAACCCCAGCCGAGCCATCTTCGTCGCTATTAGGGAGATTGTCGAAAACTCTTTGGATGCTGCTGAAAGCCAAAAAATTCCCCCTGACGTTTTTGTGCGGCTGAGTTTTGAGGCTGAAGCCACCAAGGACACCCAAATCTACAAGCTTCATGTGGAAGATAATGGCTGCGGTATCCCGCCTCGGTTTATACCATCTGCTTTTGGGCAGATTCTGTTTGGGTCTAAGTACAAGCTTAAGCAAACCCGTGGTACATTCGGTTTAGGTGGCAAGATGGCGCTTCTTTATGGACAGATCACCACACATCAGTCAGCCACTATAACATCGAGTACTGGAGACACCAATAAAATTTACCAGTTTAAGCTGATGATTGACATCCAGCGTAACCGCCCGATAATTATTGACCGTAAGGTGATGATTAACAAAGACGGCTGGCGGGGAACAATAATCGAGTTCACTCTTGAAGGCGATTATCTGCGTTCTATGCCCAAGATTCTGGAGTATTTCAAGCAGACCGCCATGGTTAATCCCTATGCAAATCTGACGTTTGTGGATCCGAAAGGCAGGCTCTATAAGTTCATCCGTGTCACAACGGACATGCCTGAACCGCCCAAAGAAACGTTGCCTCACCCTTACGGCGTGGATGTGGAGTTGCTCCAGCGGGTAATCGCGATGACTGACTGCACCAATATGCTTGACTTTTTGAGGCGCCACTTTCATCGTGTTGGAGAAATTACCGCGCAAAAATTCCTCGAGTTTAGCACCTTAAGCCCCACCAAAAATCCAAAGAAGCTTTCACATGAGGAAATTGTCAGGTTAACTCAGAACCTCAAGAAGTACAAGGATTTCCTTCCGCCCGATGCCAGTTGTCTTTCGCCACTTGGTGAGGATCTTCTTAGGGCAGGAATTGTGAAGGAGTTGTACCCGGAGTACCTTGTAGTTCACCAGCGTAAGCCTTCCACTTACGCAGGGCATCCGTTCATAATCGAGATGGGTATTGCATACGGTGGCGGAGTTCCTAAGACTGGAGGGTTTGTGATTTATCGTTTCGCGAACAGGATCCCCTTGTTGTATGATGAGGCAAGCGATGTCTCTTTTCGCGTAATAAACTCCATGAATTGGCGCAGGTATAAGGTAGCACCTGATATGCCCATCGCAATTGTGGTTCATATCTGCAGCACTAAGGTGCCATACAAAACGGTAGGAAAAGAATTCATTGCCGACAGAGCCGAAGTCCGTCGCGAAGTGGCGAATGCATTGCGCGAAGTGGCGCGCCAATTGGGTCATTTCTTGACTCGTCAGGAGCACGTTGACCGCGAGAAGAAGCGTATTAGCATATTCTCCAAGTACCTCCCGCGTATTGCGCAGTTTTCAGCTATGTTAGCTGGAAAGGAACGGATTCCTGACATAGAAAAATTATTGAAGAGTGTGCAGAAGTATGGTGCAGAAGAATAGTAAGAGCAGTATTGTTGAGCGACAGAAACAAGTTGTAAGCAGCCTTAAGAAATTAGGCACAGACATTTACAATCAGCTGGACAAGGGCGTTTTTCCCACAATCAACATGCCCAGTCGCAGCACTGAAAACATAAACTACGATCCAAATTCTCGCCAATACATCCTGGGTGACCGAGTGGTTAGCCGAAGCGCCAGAAATATACGCCACGTCAAACCTTTCACCCAACTCGCCTGGTGTGCCTTGTTCAGCAACGAACTCACGACTAAAAAGAAGACCTCAACGCTGAGAGATGTTTACTATTCAGCCCAGGCTTACGAGATGACCTTCACGGACCAGCAAGAATCTAACAACATCATTACTGATCTGGAAACGGTTACAGGCTTTTCGCGTGAAGATTTCCATATTTTTCCTGAAGAACGATCAGCTATCTTCGGTGACCTAACCATTGGCTATACTGTCCCAGGTTACGAGGGTAAACAATTAAATTTGACAAGTCACCCTGACGGTGTTCTCATCGGTCCAGCATTGACTTCCTCCGAATTCATAAGCACCAAAGCGGACAAAGTAATCGCCATAGAGAAAGGCGCGTTGTTTACACGGTTCATAGAGGAGAATGTGCACAACAAACACAACTCGCTACTCATAAGCTGCGGTGGGCAAGCACCTAGGCAGACTCGCAGTTTCATCCGCAGGCTTAAGGAAGAATTGAATTTGCCTGTCTACATATTTACTGACGGCGATCCCTGGGGTATGCACATTGCCCAAGTTATCATCTCAGGTTCGGCGAATGCCGCACACCTTCGTGATTTGAACACTCCTGACGCAGTTTGGAGTGGTGTCTGGGCTAGCGACATCATTGACTACAAGCTGCCAACCGACCCGTTAGATGAGGTTGACATTAAAAGGCTTTACGAGTTACAGAAAGATCCTCGCTACCAAAACGATCCGTTGTGGCAACGTGAAATCAAGACTTTCTTGAAAATTAAGAAGAAGGCGGAACAGGAAGCTTTCAGCAGATACGGCTTGACTTACATAGTAGATGAATATCTGCCTAGAAAGCTCGAAGGAAAGAAGTGACAAGCCGTCACTCACGCGGCATCATGGTGAACCTTAAAACTTACCATTCAAATTCGGCTTGCCCACCTTTTTGGTTTTGGACAGCTACGATAGGAGGTGTGCCTTCTTTTCCCCAATCTCCACAATGGCAATTTTGCCGAACCTTTGCAGGTCCTGCTGAACTCCTTTTCAAAGCGGCTTTGCTTTTACTTAACTGGTAGATACACTCACGAAACTGTATCTCAATTGAATCATCTGAGTTGAGGGCTTTTTCTTGCCTCTTGCAACTGAGTATTCTGTGCTCATGCTTTCGCAGCTTCCTTCTGTGATTTCTTAAGCATTTGCGGTTTACATAACTCTTCGCTCCGTGGAGCATGTTCAAACGCCTGGAACAAGAGAAATTTAAAATAGTCTGTCGCTTAATGTAGCTGTGCAATAACCGACAAAGGACAAATGGATATGAGCGAAGAAGGAGCGTCATTCTGGTTAACGTTAGCCGAGAAATTCATAGGCTTAGTACTCATAATCTTGAGTATTCTACTCATTTATTTCACAGCAACAAGCACAACCGTGCTCACCGTGTTCACGGGCTTGTTTGCATTCATGAGTGCAGTGCTCCTAATCGGCGGGGCATTCCTTATAGTCGTTAAAGCTCCAGAGTAGTCTGTTTCAGGTTACTCTCTTCTTTCAACCACTATCTGACTTTTTGTTGCCAATGCAGCGATGACACCCAATGCCGCAAACCAAGGCGCGATGACCGTTCCTATGACGCCGACAGTTGCCGGAATCTCCAACATTGTGCTTCCTTTCTCATCTTTCACAATGATCCGCGTTACGTTACCTTCATGTAGTAACTCCTTCACTCGGTCCATAAGGTTACTGCTTGAAACGGTGTATTCTTCTTGAGTAACCTTTACTGTGGGTGCACCACAAACTGGACAGAATTTGTCGCCTTCTTTGAGTAATGCTCCACATTTAATGCAGTAAACCATTTGTTCACTTCGACCGTTATGTATACGGGAAACTGAGCTGGACTTAAACTTTATTGAAGTTTTCAACCCATAAGCAGTAATCGTTTTTCTCTGATTTATTTCTGAAGTGCTTCCTATAATCGAAAAACATTGGGTTGAATTTAATTATTCGTTTACACTTTGGCGGTATAATCAATGCGTGACGTTTCATGTATGCAATCGGCCACTTTGCGCTCGGATACATTGCGGGAAAGGGGTCATCTAGACTTCTCAAGACCAAAATTAGCGTGCCTTTACTGATGGCGGTTTCAGTCATTCCCGACATCGACCTGCTTCTAGAAATTGTAAATCCTGCACTTTTCATGCACCGTGGCCTCACGCACTCCGTAATCACCTACACTGTTCTAATGATCCCATTCTTCGTGCTGTACCGAAGACAGGCGATTCCATACTACGTCGTGTTGCTTTCACATTCCTTAATAGGCGACTTCTTCACTGGAGGCATAGAGGCTTTTTGGCCTTTGTCTCAGGATTGGTTCGGCAACAAACTCATGGCTATTGGACGCCCGCTAGACGTGGCGGCAGAGTTGACGTTGTTCGTTGTTGCAACGTCAATCATGTTCAAAGCAGGGGATTTGAGGGCTCTCCTGCGGCCAAAGGTTCGAAATTCGGTCTTGCTCATCGCTTTTGGAGCTGTTTTGGGTCCCATGCTCTCGGTAGGCGAAATAGAGAGTAATTTTCCGGGGCTTCTGGTTGGTCCAAGTCTATTCTGGATAGCATTGTTCGGCTATTCGATATTTCTGGGGCTGCAGAGTAAACCTCCTAAGCCTTCACCAACGCGGATTAGCCCACTTTCGGAAAAACAAAATTAACTAAAAAAACCGAAAGAAGAGAATCGGATATCGATTTTGACGAGTCAGGTCGGCAGATACTCCAAAGAGGCATCCAATTAGGAGGCGCCCACCTTCAAGAGCTAATCGACTCCGTAGCGAAGCTCTCCTCGATGGTGAACACCAAGCATGCTTTGAATAAACATGGTTATGAAAATCGCAACTGAGACTTTGCCGGCCGAGTTGTATATATGTCGTTCGCGAAGAAGCTGTGCACGAAAGGTGAGTAAATCAAGAAAAACATCTCTTAGTGGACAGGATAGCGAGGTTGAAGGGCATGACCACGGCATTGGCAAAAATGCTTGAAATTTACGACAAGCGTAAGGGCGTTAGGCTTAGTCTCAGGCTGAGTATTTATTAACCGTAACCTTACTAATTTTCTAACATTCAAAGCCTTGTTTATCTTGGCTAGGGAAACTGAAGGAGCTGCAATTCAAATATGCCTATTCGTCAACCAATCGTTTGCGTTCTTGGACACGTGGATAGTGGCAAAACATTGCTCTTAGATAAAATCCGGAAAACAAGTGTAGGTGCCCGGGAAGTCGGAGGCATCACGCAACATATTGGTGCGAGTTTCTTCCCTGTGGAAACCCTTCAGCAACTCATAGGTCCGCAGCTTTCTTCCGCAATGAAAGGTGGTATTGAAATTCCTGGTTTGCTCGTTATCGATACACCTGGGCACGAAGCCTTTACGAACCTGAGGCGCAGAGGGGGTAGCGTGGCTGATATAGCAATCCTGGTTGTAGATGTTCTGCGAGGTTTTGAAGCGCAAACTTACGAGTGCATTGACATACTCAAAGCACGAAAAACCCCGTTCATAGTGGCAGTAAACAAGATTGATCGAGTGGCTGGCTGGAAAGCCCAACCCGATTCTTCTTTTCTGAACTCATACGCCAAGCAGAACTCTTTCACGAAAGAGGATTTAGATAACAAACTATACGATGTTATGGGCACATTTTCGCGATTAAAAATCAACACGGACCGGTTTGACCACATAAAAGACTTCACCCAAACCGTTGCCCTAGTCCCCGTTAGCGCAAAAACAGGCGAAGGGATTCCTGAGCTCCTAATGGTTCTAATTGGCTTGACGCAGCAATACCTGAAGAAACAGCTGCTAACAACTGAGGGTCCAGCGAAAGGTTCCGTGTTGGAGATTAAAGAAGAGCCTGGTTTGGGGTTAACGTTCAACGCAATAATTTATGATGGCACATTAAACAAAGACGATGTCATCGTAATTGGTGGAAAAGAGAAACCCATCGTGACTCGAATTAAAGCAATTCTTGTGCCTAAGCCATTGGATGAAATGCGTGACCCACGCGATAAATTCACATCAGTTGATTTTGTTTTTGCAGCAGCGGGTGTGAAGATCGTTGCTTCTGACATCGAGGGAGCCCTTGCAGGTGCTCCTATGTACGCTGTAGGTCCGGCTGAGACTCCTGAAAAATATGCCAAGATAATTGAGGATGAAATCAAAAAGATACGCATTGTCAAAGAGATCGAAGGCGTAATTCTAAAAGCAGACACGTTGGGTTCACTTGAAGCTATTGCTGAGATGTTAAAGCAGAACAATGTTCAGGTACGCATAGCAGATGTGGGCGACGTTTCCAAACGGGACATAATTGAGGCTTCCGCTGTGAAATCACATGATCCTTTGCTGGGCGTTGTCTTGGCGTTTGGAGTGAAACTATTACCCGATGCAGAAGAAGAAGCTGCGGCACGTGGTGTTCAGATATTTAAAGAGCAAATCGTATATCATATGATAGAAAAGTATTTGGAATGGGTTAAATCGCGAAGTGAAGCCAAAATTGAGGCTGAACTCGAAAAACTGGTGAAACCCGCCAAAATATTGGTTATGTCGGGCTACATCTTCCGTAGGGCAAAACCCGCCATTTTTGGCGTCGAGGTCCTCGCAGGAAGCCTTAGACCCAAAACCAACCTCATTAGGGCAGAAGACGGCGAGGATATAGGTGAACTCCAGCAGATTCAAGACAAAGGCAAAGCCGTACCTGAAGCCACGCAGGGCATGCAGGTCGCCGTGTCAATGGACAAACCGACAGTTGGCAGGCATGTGTTCGAAAAAGACGTCCTCTTCGCCAAGGTCCCCGAGCCCGACGTCAGAGCGTTCCAGGGCACCTTTGCCGACAAACTTGACGAGGAAGAGAAAGAAGCCCTCAAAAATTATGTCGTGGCAATGCGGAAAAAATCGCCCTTTTTTGCTTTCTAACTCGTTTTGACTAGCCGCCGCCGACTGGGGGAACAATCGCCAAAACATCCCCGTCCTTCAATTTGCTTTCTAATCCGTTAAACGCTGAAATGCTCTGCCCATTTATTAAAAACTGCAGAAATCCTTTAGCTATACCAGTTTGTAGGTCGTAAACATATTCAACAAAAGGCTTCCCGTAACGCGCGGACAACGTCTTAAGAATGGCATTAACGGTGACTTCTTCATCTTCCCTGAACTGAAGCAGTTCCTCTTTTTTTCCTGAGACTTCCCTTAGGACAGTGAAGAAACGAACTGAAACCTGCATTACAGGATACCTTAGACTTTATTTCCAAAAGCTTGCAAAATAAACTTTTGGACCCCGCCTGCACTTTTTGGACGATTAATGTATCTAATTCGACATTGTTTTCAGTATTCTATCGAGTCTCCCCGAAGAAGCCAACATTTAACCTTGCTGTTTTTCCACCACAACTTAAGGAGACCAAAGCCCAAACAAGCGAAAAAGACGATCTAAACCAAAACAGACAGCAACAACTGAGGTTAAGGTTTATATTTCCGTTTGATTTTTGCTTAAATCCGATATAAACAGGTTCTACACTTGGAAAATGGTAGGTTAATGGTATGGCATACTTAACAACAACAAACTCAGGACAACCTGTCCTGATCCTCAAAGAAGGAACAACAAGAAGCAGAGGCAAAGAAGCACAAAAAAACAACATAATGGCAGCACGCGTAGTAGGCGAAGTCCTAAAGACGACCCTTGGTCCGCGCGGGATGGACAAGATGCTCATCGACAACCTCGGCGACATCACCATAACTAATGATGGCGCAACTATCCTCAACGAAATCGAAGTCGAACACCCAGCAGCGAAGATGATGGTTGAAATCGCTAAAACCCAAGACGACATGGTCGGAGACGGTACAACCACAGCTGTAGTCCTGGCAAGCGAACTCCTCAAGAAAGCAGAGGAACTCCTCGACCAGAACATTCACCCGACGATTCTAGTAAGTGGCTACCGCAAAGCAGCACAAAAAGCAATAGAAGTCGTCGAGAAAGTCGCCGTCCCAATAGATGTCAAAGACAAAAAAACCATGCTCAAAGTGGCATTAACATCAATGGGCAGCAAAGCCGTAGGGAGCGCCAAAGATCGCCTGGCAGAAATAGCCATAGATGCAGTTACTCAAATTGCGGAGCAACGCGGAGACAAAACAATAGCCGACATAGATAACGTTCAGATGATTAAGAAAGCAGGCAAGAGTCTCCTTGAAACAGAACTCGTCCAAGGCATTATTGTTGACAAAGAAATAGTTCACCCAGGCATGCCCCGAAAGAAAGAAAACGCGAAAATCGCACTTATTGACTCAGCCCTCGAAATAGAGAAGACCGAGATGAGTGCCGAAATTCGAATCCGTGACCCGTCACAAATGAAAGCTTTTCTCGATCAAGAAAACGACATGCTCCAGAAAATGGCAACCCAAATCAAAGCTGCAGGTGCAGACATAGTTTTCTGTCAAAAAGGTATCGACGACATGGTCCAGCACTACCTCGCCAAAGCAGGTATTATGGCAGCACGCCGCGTTAAAGAATCTGACATGCAGAAACTCGCACGGGCAACCGGTGGAAAGGTGGCTAGCAACTTAGACGACCTCAAAGCAGCAGACTTAGGTTTGGCCGGTCATGTAGAAGAACGCAAAATCGGTGACGATAAAATGATCTTCGTCGAAAAATGTAAAGACCCCCACAGCGTGGCAATCCTCATCCGCGCAGGTCTAGAACGGATGGTTGACGAAGCAGAACGTGCTATGACTGATGCGCTTTCTGTCGTTTCAGATGTTGTCGAAAACAACAAGATCGTCGCTGGTGGCGGAGCAGTCGAGGTTGAAGTTGCCAAGGAACTTCGCAAATACGCTAAC
>Ga0316605_10000870_pt1 | contig 18598 bp, 17 predicted proteins | sample OWC_soil_day20_n_FD_207666 | JGI IMG/M metagenome (GOLD analysis project Ga0316605, IMG submission 207666) | Wetland soil microbial communities from Old Woman Creek delta, Ohio, United States - OWC_soil_day20_noCT | ecosystem: Environmental > Terrestrial > Soil > Wetlands | place: USA: Ohio...
TGACAACCTTGATTCTCAATGCTTTTCAGGCCTTCTTCCCGATCGAAGTGGCAACTGAACAAAAACCGACTTTCCTTGACGCCTGGTTCATGACCAACAACGGTCAAGGCTAAATTCAACGAATATTAGGAGAACATCATGACAACCTTGATTCTCAATGCTTTTCAGGCCTTCTTCCCGATTGAAGTGGCAACTGAGCAAAAGCCGACTTTCCTTGACGCCTGGTTCATGACCAACAACGGTCAAGGCTAGTCTCAGCAAGTTCTCGGAAAGCCAGATAAAACGCACATTGCTGGAATTGCTGGTGTATTCCTGAATTTTGCGGACAGGCAGGCTGATTTGAAACAAGTCATGGGAATTGCCGTGACTTGTTGAGGTTCGGACTTGCCAAAAATAACGTAACGCCACTCGAGCGCCACCCATAACCAGAAGCAGTTGCTGCCTGAATATGGCGACGCCGATAAGCGTCAAATATGGAGACTGAAATGCAATCGCACAAATTTTTAGCCATTCTGACCGGAGCGCTGCTGACCAATGCGCTGGTCTATTTTGGCCTGACCAATGCCGTCGTTGCTGCGGCAACTGTCGGGCTTGTTTTTGCCGTCATTGCCGTTGCGGGACGTTTGAAAACGTTGACCGAGTTATTGCCCATGATCTACATGGGCACCTTTGTCGGCATGTCGAATCTGAAATCTCTTTCATTGCCCATCGCCCTGTTGTCTCTGGTTCTGGCCTCTGTCGGCGCCTTCTTGCTGACGCAACTGCTGGCCAAAAGATTTATCGGCATGGGTGGCAAGCTTGGTTTGATCGCCTTCGCAGCAGGAGTACCCGTCTTCCTTGCGCAAAGCATGTTTCAGTCCGGCCAGAGCATGGAACTGGATGGTAATGCCGCTGTCACGATGGCCGCCATTACCATGGTAGTTTTGATGATCTCGGTGCATTTGCGCAAACTGGTAGCCAATCCGGTTGGTGTATCGGCCTTCATCTCCCTGCTTGGCGCACTGACCCCATATCCGGCGCTGATCATGTCTGCTTCCTTTGCCGGCATGTCGTCTGATCAAAACCTGTCAGGATGGCGATTGACCGCACTGGCCTTTACTTTTGCCGCCGTGTTTGGTCTCTCTTCCGGCTTGGTGCAAGGAGTGGGCGGCTGGCTGGGCTTTATGGCTTGCGTGTCTGTTCTGGTCATGGTGACCGGTGAGAAGATCGTCATGTCGATCCGCAGCACCCTGGCTCAAGCGGAAGAAGCCGCCTGATGCCTGCGCAACAATGTCCTTTTGAACATGGTCGATGTTTTCACGGCGCATCGATCTGTTTTAGCCAAAACAATGGTGTTACCTGTCCAATCGTGATCCTGCGGGCAGCGGTTCAAAATGCAGGCTCGACGGTAGGGAACAGCAAATAGTTTGTACTATGGGTTTTTGGGGGGCGAATAGCCCCCCATTTTTTTGGCCTGCAATCAGGCGGCCATTGAAGTGAATCCCAAACATTTCATTCCATCATTCCGGCGAAGGCCGGAATCCAGAAGATCCAGCGGGCTGGGCACCCGCCTTCGCCGGCGTGAGGAATGTTTAGGGGTGAACCGAATTCAGTCGAACCTTAAATTCGACAAACCGGCCAAATTCGGAAACAACCTCGATTTTGCCGCGATGCTGATCCACAATTTTTTTGCAGATGTAAAGGCCAAGACCTGAGCCTTTGACGCCTTCAGTGCCGCTCTGCTTCAGGCGCTCGAAGCGTTTGAACAAGCGTGTCTCGATATCAGTGGTCTCGATGCCTGGCCCCTCGTTGAAGACAGAAATCAATACCTGACCATCCTGCTGGTAAACCTTGACCCGAATATCGGTTTCGGCGCGACCGTATTTGATGGCGTTATTGACCAGATTATTGACTACGATGCGCAGCAGATTGGCGTCGCCCGACACGGGAGGCACATCATCATAAGTCGCCTGCAGCCGCATCCGCTTCAGGTTCTTGGCGTATTCCGGCTTGTCCACGGTGGCAGCGACCACATCTTTGACCAGATCGATGCTCGTTTCCTTGAATTCGAGATTGCCAAGCTCCATTTTGGAGAGGTCGACGTAACAGCGGATGATGTCTTCGAGATACTGGCAATTGCGCATGATGGTTTCGAGCCCTTTGCGCTGATCCGGTGTGAGCTGACCAAAATAACCGCCATATAGAGTATCGGCCGTAGTTTGCACGGCAGCGACGGGGCTCTTGAATTCATGTGCGACGATGGCCATGAGGTCAATCATTTTGACCTCCTGCTCATTTTCGAGACTCCTGAGGGCATTAGCGACCACATCGCGCAACTCAGTGGCGGTGAAAGGCTTGGGTATGTAGTCGAAAGCGCCCATTTTCAAGGACTCGCGCGCCGTCTCCACCGTGGCAAAACCGGTGAAGACAACCACAAGTTGCGTCGGATCTTTGGTCTTGATGCGCCTCAACACCTCAATGCCATCAATGCCGGGCATTTTCAGATCGGTGACGACCAAGTCGTAATGGTGATTGGAAATTTTTCCCAGGCCTTCCTCGCCGGAATGCGCTGTTTCGATGTCGTAACCGCGATCCTTGAGAATTTTCAGGCAGCTTTTCAGAACGATTTCTTCATCGTCGATAAACAGGAGTCTGTAGAGCTTACTCATACGTTGGTTCCTCCGAATGCAGCGGGAGCTGGATTTCGATGCGCGTTCCCACGCCCATCTTGCTCTGGATATTGATAAAACCGTTATGGCGCTGAACGATGCCATAGGTGACCGAGAGACCCAGACCGGTTCCCTTGCCGGTTTCCTTGGTGGTGAAGAAAGGATCGAACACCTTGAGCAAGTCATCATCACGAATACCAGTGCCGGTATCGATGACCTCAACACTGGCATACTTGCGATCCGGCGTGATCTGACTGGTGATGGTCAATGTCCCGCCATTCGGCATGGCATCAGCGGCATTGACGATCAGATTGCTGAAAACCGACTTGATCTGGTTGATATCGACCAGAATTTCGGGAAGGATGGGATCAAGTCTGCGTTCAATGGCGATATTCTGGAAAGAAACGTGATTACGCAAAATCTTCAACACCTCGTTGATGATCTGGTTCAGATTGGCGTTCGTTTTTTCCAGTTTGGTTTCACGCGCAAAATCGAGCATGCCACGCACAATGCTGCGACAACGCAAAGTTTCTGCCTTGATCACCTGCAAGTCTTCTTCGTATTCGGTGCCGGCCAGGGATTCCAGCATGACGTCCGTAAAAGCCAGCACTCCCGTCAGCGGATTATTGATTTCGTGTGCAACACCAGAAGACAGGCGACCTAACACAGCCAGCTTTTCGGTACGTTCAATGCGTTTCTCAACGCTTTCCATCAATTTGCGATCTTTCTCGACCAAGGCGTCAATCATGCTGTTGAAGACCTGGCTGAGATAGCCCATTTCATCGCCGGTCGGAATATCAACCTTGTGATAATTACCGGCCGCCACCCCCTGGGCAGCATCGACCAAGGCATTGATCGGCCGGATGAAGTGATGCACCAGATAGACCGACAAAAAGAGTGAAAGCAGGCCGGAAACGATAATGATGAGCAGGAAGGAATTGTTGGTGCTCTGGTTGATATGGGCAAATTTTTCTTCCAGAAAGCCGGCGTATAAAATCCCGATGGTTTTGTCTTCGATGTCCTTGATCGGTTTGTAAGCGGCGATCGTCCAATGGCCGACTACCATGGCGCGATCCCGCCAGGTTTGCCCTTCTTCAAAAACCTTTTTGAAGACCTCCTGCGAGACCTGCGTACCGACAGCCCGCTCACCGCTCTCGTCACGCACACTGGTTGAAATGCGCAGCCCATCCATAAAAAGTGTCGCTGAGGCAACCTCACGGCCATTGATCTGTTCCTGCCCAAGCATCAGGTTTTTGGCGCGATCAAGAATGGTGGTCTCGTTGTTGAGCAACAAGGCGCCGTAAATAACCCCGACAAACTGGCCGTCGTGCCAGATTGGCGCTGCCACCTTCAGCACCATGCCACGGGTTTCGGTCTGCGCCTCGTTGCGACGGCCTGCAGCATCAATCACCTTGACCGGCACTGCAGCGCGCATGGCCAATTCGAGCCCTTCCTTGGCCAGGTCACTGGATTCCATGACATCGAAGCCGGAAACAGCAAGTTTGTCTTTCAGTACAGCCCGAACGTACTTGTCGAGGGCAACAGAATCGTCGGCAATTTGTGCATTTCGTGAACGCACCAGCACTTTGCCCTGTGCGTCGGTAACATTCAGAAAATCGAAGCTCGGCTCCTTGAGCCCCTGCACGGCATCAAAAATCTGCGCACGCCTGCCACTGGCAACATTGCGCTGGAACTCGGCGTAAGAGGCCAGTGAGGAAATCAGGCGTTGCTTGACATAAAGACGGTTGTTATAAATTTCGCTGAACACATCCAGCTTCTGCGCTACTTCGACTTGCGCCTGACTGACAATATTGCGGTTGATCACCATTTTGGCAACCAGCAGGGCGCCCAGTCCCGAAACCAGAACGACGGTCAGCAAGCTGAGTACCAGCTTGGTTTGCAGTGAAATCCTGATCGAACGTTTGCTGGCCAAGAAATTCAAGATGGGCTACCCAATGCGTTTGCGCACACTCTGATCACGCCTCATCTGAATAATGGAGCAAGGAGAGGCGAGGAATGGTGACCCCACCCGCCACATTGATTTGTTCCCTGGACAGGCTCAGCAGTCGACGAATCGCTGAAAGCAGGGTGAAGGGTGCCACCGGCTTATCGACAAAGGCATCAACCGGCAACGACAGGCCGTCACGATCGCGGTCAAAACCGCTACCGACCTCACTGGCAACCGAAGTCAGCATCAGGATCGGAACATAGCGCAATTGTTCGTCTTGCCGCAATTTGCCGGCAACATCGAAACCTTCCCGGGCATAGCGCATCATGACATCGAGAATGATCAGATCCGGATTGCAGGTTTTGGCCAGCGCCAGACCACGGTCACCATCGTAGGCGAATTCGACGTCGTAACCGGAGCTGCCAAGAATCGAACGGTAGCTGTCGATAATGTCGCGGTCGTCGTCGATACACAATACCCGTTTGCGTTGGCTGATCGTTTCAGAAACCGCAATAGATTCGCCACCGCTTGGTGCACCACCAGTGCCAAGAATGCGCGCGAAATAGGCCGATTTCTCCAGGGCAATGGCGATATCGATATCCTGCACAAACACGTTTTCCGGCACCTTGAGGCGAACCGAAGTGAAATTGACAAAGGCGCGCACCCCCGCCTCCATCAATTGATTGGCCATGTCCTGCGCCACATTGCTGGGAACGGCAACGATGGCAATCAAGGCATCTTCTTGGCGAACAACGGTGCTCAGGTCATCGACGGACAGGCAGGGAATGTGATTAAAAGTCTGGCCTACCTTGGCCGGGTCGACATCGAAGGCGGCGACCACGCGCAAATCCGGTCGCATGCCATCCAGATAGCTGGCGATGGCGCGACCCAGATTGCCGACACCGACCAGCACGGCTTTTTGTCCGCCCTCGCCTTCAATAATCAAGCCCAATTCTTCGATGATATTGTCGGTGTAATACCCATTCTTCGGCGTACCGAGGGTTTTCAGCGACATCATGTCGCGCCGCACCTGCGCCGAAGTAATGCCGGCTTCGTCAGCCAGTTCGTGCGAATGAAAGCGCTTCTTCCCCTGCTGATGCCAGCGGAACATGATGCGCCGGTAGGCGCAAAGTCGCTCAATGGTACGTTCTGGAATGGGAGGCATAGGGCTAAGTCCTTGAAGTTCATGTGAAATGTATCACATTGTGCGTTTATTCACAAATCACTTCCGGCAAGTAAGGCCGCCGAATTTTTCAACGTGCCGAGCGCCACCCGAAACCCGGTCAATTCGGCATAATGCTCGCATCAAACGTCCCGACAACGCTCTTCATGCAAGCCAAAACCCACACCTTGCTCCTGCACCGGTTCTGCAGCAGGCTTGGCCTGATTGCAGCACTACTGCTGGCACTCGGCGCAAACGCCCAGCCCAACAACTGGTCGGAAATCAAAACGCCTTCTTCCGGCCCTGCCAGCGCGATCGGCAGCCCCGGCAACGGCTGTCTGGCCGGCGCCGAGACCTTGCCCGAGGAAGGCAATGGCTATGTCAACATCCGCCGCCACCGCAACCGCTATTACGGCCATCCTGAACTATTACGTCTGATCGAAGACCTTGGCAAGACGCTCGGCAAAAGCGACGCCCTGCTGATGATCGGCGATCTCAGTCAGCCGCGTGGCGGCCCGATGTCCTCGTCGCACCGCAGCCATCAGAATGGCCTTGATGTCGACATCTGGCTGCCACTTGCCACTTCCGCCCAGGCCGCCCAACAGGCATTTCCGGAAGGAAACAATCCACCCAGCCTGGTCAGCACCGACGGCACGCAAATCGTCTCGGGCTGGGGCAAAGCACAGCGCCTGCTCCTGAAAACCCTGGCGGAAGACATACGGGTCGACCGCCTGTTCATCAACCCCGCCATCAAGCGCACCCTGTGCGAATCGGAAAAGGAAAATCGCAACTGGCTGCACAAACTGCGTCCTTGGTTTGGCCACGATGCCCATGTGCATGTCCGTATGAAATGCCCGACGAGCGACAAGGACTGCGAAGCTCAAGCGCCTCTGCCAGCAGGCAATGGCTGCGGCAGCGAACTAGCCTGGTGGTTCAGCGACGAGGCGAAGAAACCGTCCAAACCGACGCGCCCACCAAAACCGCCAGCAATCCCTCCAGCCGCCTGCAAGGCTTTGTTGCACGATCATTGAAAAGGTGGCGCCATGGAAATACTCATTATTTCAATCGCCGCTTTACTCGCTTCCGGACTCACGCTTTTTTCCGGCTTCGGACTCGGAACATTGCTCATGCCCGTCGTCGCAATTTTCCTTCCGGTCGATATCGCAATTGCAATCACGGCCATCGTACATTTGGCCAACAATCTGTTCAAAGTGGCACTGCTGGGAAAAGACGCCAGTCGCGACATTCTCTTGCGATTTGGTCTTCCTGCCATTGCTGCAGCATTTTTCGGGGCTTTCCTTCTCGGATGGCTTTCCGGCATCCCGTCGATTTTCGACTACATGATATTCGGGAAGGAATTGCGCGTATTTCCACTCAAAGCCGTTGTTGGACTGTTGATACTTTCTTTTGTAATTCTTGAACTGTCACCGCGATTTTCATCAATCTCCCTGGATAGAAAGTTTCTGCCCCTGGGTGGCCTGATCAGCGGTTTCTTTGGTGGTTTATCCGGTCACCAGGGCGCATTCAGAAGCATGTTCCTGCTCAAGGCCGGATTAAGCAAGGAATCCTTTGTGGCAACCGGCACTTTGCTTGCCGTCATGGTCGACCTTTCCCGTTTACCTGTTTATGGCTGGGGAATCACGACCCAGCCGGACAGAATCAACTGGTTCCTCGTCGCTTCGGCATCCGCTTCGGCATTTGCCGGCGCCTATTTCGGTGCCAAACTTCTCAAAAAGGTCACCATAAAATTCGTGCAGACCACGGTATCGGTGCTGTTGGTTATCGTTTCTCTGGGCATGATCTCCGGCGCACTGTAGTAAGTCTTTCCATAAAAAAACGGGGAGGCTTTTGACCTCCCCGTTTTGATTATGCGACAACCGGATCAGAACGCTTCGGGATAACCGATATCGACGAAGAGCGTTTCCAGACGGTTTTTGTGACCCAGTTCCATGTCAGCCAGATTGTTGAAAATCACCTTCAGGCTGTCGTCAGTGCACTGCGCTGCCATGGCTCGATAAGCTTCCATGGCCTGCTGCTCCTTTTTCATGGCCAGGGCGATGGCATCAGCCGGCTTCATGTCGGTGGAGAGTCTGGGCAAGGCTACTTCTTCAGCCACCTTGTAGTCGACAGCGGGCTTGATCATTTTCATCGGCAGGGTCGGATCCTCGCGGAAACGCTCCAGCAGTTCCATGTGACCGAGTTCGTCCTTGGCCAAGTCTGTGAAAATGGCCTTTACACTGGCGTCCGTCGAGGCCTTGGCCGCTTTGGCGTAGAACTCGTTGGACTCAATTTCACGCTCGATGGCGATGCCGAACAGGCGGCGGATTTCTTCAACTTCCATCATTATCAAATCTCCTTGCATTCGCTATCAGGACGCCAGCTCAACACGTGCCGCGCAGACCTTGTATTCCGGGATCTTGGCAATCGGGTCGAGGGCGTTGTTGGTGAGCATGTTGGCGGGTGCCTCATGAAAGTGGAAGGGCATGAACAGCGCGCCCTTGTCGACCGTGGCCGTCACCTTGGCGCGCACCTTGACCTTGCCACGCCGGGTTTCGATATTGACCCAGTCGCCACTCTTGATCCCCAGCTTTTCGGCATCTTCCGGATGCATTTCGAGTTCGCATTCCGGCTTCAGCGTATCAAGCGTAAAGGATTGACGGCTCATGTTGCCACCGTGGTAATGCTCGAGCAGACGGCCTGTCGCCAGCAGCAACGGATAGTCGGCACACGGCAGTTCCATCGACGGACGGTATTCGAGCGGTACCAGCAAGGCGAGACCACGCGTGAACTTGGCCGTGTGCAACACCGGCGTCCCCGGATGATCTTCGGTTGGGCAGGGCCAGCGCAAACCGGACTTGGCCAGACGCTCGTAAGTCATGCCGCGATAGGACGGGGTCACCATGCGCATTTCCTCGAACAGCGCTTGTGGCGTGCTCGGGAAATTGCTGGCGCCCAGACGCGTTGCCAGATCGGCGATGATTTCGCTGTCCTGCCGCACGCCGGGCAAAGGTTCCAGCACCTGATAGCCCAACTGCACGCGGCGCTCGGTGTTGGAGTAGGTTCCCAGCTTTTCGGCAAAGGAAGCTGCTGGCAACACGACATCAGCCATTTCCGCCGTCTCGGTCAGGAAAATATCCTGCACGATCATGAAGTCGAGCTTCTCCAGTTGATGCTTGGCGTGATGCAGATCAGGGTCGTTCATCATCGGGTTTTCACCCATGATGTAGAGCGCCTTGATCTTTTCGCCGGCATTATCGACCATCAGCGTCACCGGCATGCCGACTTCGGCATCCATCGTTGCTACGTCGATACCCCAGGACTTGGCGTATTTCTCGCGCACAGCGGCATCGGTCACCGGCTGGTAGGCCGAAAAGACATTGGGCAATGCGCCCATGTCGCAAGCGCCTTGCACGTTGGACTGGCCGCGTAGCGGATTGACACCGCCGCCCTCGACACCGAGATTGCCTGTAATCAGGGCCAGATTGGAAATAGCCTTGACGTTGTCGACACCATGCGAGTGCTGCGTGATGCCCATGGCGTAGTAGATTGCCGCCCGGCCACCAGTAGCATACAACTTGGCGATGGCCGTCAGGTCTTCCTTGGAGATACCGCTGACCGCAGACACCATTTCCTGCGTGTAGGCCTGCAGGCTCTTCAGGTAATCGTCCCAGCCTTCGCAGCGGGTATCGATGTATTCCTTCTTGTGCCAGTTGTTGTCGATGATGATCTTTTGAATGCCCATCAGCCAGGCGACATCGCTACCGCCCTTCTGGCGTATATGGATATCGGCAATCTTGGCGAGGTCGGTTTCACGCGGATCGATGACGATCAGCTTGACGCCCTTTTCCTTGACGGCTTTCTTGATCATGCCACCGAAAACGGGGTGACACCACGTTGTGTTGCTACCAGTAATCAGGATGACGTCCGACTTCATCGCCTCCTGCATGCTGTTGGTCATTGCGCCAGAACCCAGAGTCGCAGCCAGACCGGCCACGGTAGAGGAGTGTCATAATCGGGCGCAGTGATCTATGTTGTTTGTCTTGAGCACCCCGCGGCTGAAACGCATCATCGCGTAGTTGTCTTCGTTGCTGGTCTTGGCCGAAGACAGGCAGCCGATGGCACGCGGGCCATTCTCGTCCAGCACCTTTTTCAGCCCGGCAGCGGCAGCCGCCATCGCCTCTTCCCAAGTCGTTTCGACCAGTTGGCCGTTCTTCCTGACCAGCGGTTTGGTCAGACGCTTCGGGCTATTGACGTAATCCAGACCGAAACGGCCCTTGACGCACAGACTGCCCTGATTGGGCAATTCCTGCCAGTTTTCTTCCGCACCCAGGCCGTAAAGAATCTTGCCGTCCTTGGTGACGACATCGATATTGCAGCCGACGCCGCAGTACGGGCAGATGGTCCGGGTCTTCTTCAGTTCCCAGCTACGCGCCTTGCCTTCCGCCGCTTTGCTGACCAGGGCGCCGGTCGGGCAGACCTGCATACATTCTCCGCAGCGCACGCAGGACGACTCACCCATCGGCAGGTCGTCGTCGCAGATGACACGCATGTCGTGGGCACGCTCGCCCATGTCCAGCACTTCGTGCATCACGACATGGTTACAGGCATCGACGCAACGATTGCATTTCACGCACTTGGTGCCGTCCTTGATGATGGACTCGGAACTGGTATCGTAAAGATCGCAATGCCTTTCGCCGACGTCGTAAGACGGCTTCTTGATGCCGAGGAAGTGGGCCGCGGTCTGCAGTTCGCAATCGCCGTTGCGCTGGCAGGACAGGCAATCGTGCTCGCCGCTGGACAATTGCAGGTCGATGACCATCTTCTGCGCCGCAATCGCCTTTTCGCTATTGGTGCGGACAACCATGCCTTCCTGGACGATGGTCGTACAGGTAGTGACCAGACCGCGCATGCCTTCGACTTCAGCGACGCAGGCACGGCACTTGCCGGCTGTGCCGGTGCGTGGGAAATAACACAGCGAGGGAACGTAAAGACCGTTCTCCCGCGCAGTTTGCAGCACGTTGGCGCCTTCCTTGGCGTCGCAAACAATGCCGTTAATCGTGATTTTCATCGTTCAATCTCCTTATTTCTGCACCAAGGCTTCGAATTCGTCGCGGTACTTGCTGACCATGGCGCGGATCGGCACCGAGAAGGCCTCGCCTACCGGGCAGACCGTCAGGCCGGCAATGGTATTGGTCAAGGCGATAATGCGGTCGATGTCGGCCGACTTGCCCTTGCCTTCCAGTAGTTTCTCGATTAGCCGGACGATGGCCATCGAACCGTCGCGGCAGGGTGTGCACTGGCCGCAGGACTCGTGCGAGTAGAACTTGATCGTTCTCAGCGCCAGCTCGGGAATCGAAACCGTGTCATTGACCACCATGATGCCGCCGGAACCCAGCGCCGTACCAGCCGCCGCGCAAGCGTCGTAATCCATTTTCAGCGTCGCCGCTTCGTCCGGCTTCAGGATCGCAACGGACATGCCGCCGACGATGACGCCCTTGAGCGTGCCCTTGACGCCGCCGGCCGCTTCCAGAATGGTCATCAGCGGCGTGCCAAGCGGAAATTCATAAACACCGGGCTTGTTGACCTGACCACTGACGCCGAAAATCTTCGGGCCGTAGCCGCCGGGGCCACCCATAGCGCGGAAGGCATCTGCCCCCTTACCAATCACAAATGGCAGGCTGGCGAGCGTTTCGACGTTGTTAACGATGGTCGGGCAACCGTACAGACCCTTGTTGGCCGGGAACGGCGGCTTCAGACGCGGCGTGCCGCGACCGCCTTCGAGCGACTGCATCAGCGCCGTTTCGTCGCCGCAGACGTAGGAACCACCGCCGCGATGGACGACGATATCGACGTGCGGCAGCAGGTTGGCCGCCTTGGCTTCGTCGATGGCCTTGGCCAGAATCTCGGCAATCCACTTGAATTCGCCGCGAATGTAGATGAAGGCCTTCTTGGCGCCAATGGCGTGGGCGGCAATGCCCATGCCTTCGACCAGCAGGTGCGGATCGTATTCCATGATCTGGCGATCCTTGAAGGTACCGGGCTCGCCTTCGTCGGCGTTGCAGATCAGATAGACCGGACGCGGATCACCCTTCGGCAGGAAGCCCCACTTGGTACCAGCCGGGAAACCGGCGCCGCCACGACCGCGCAGAATGGCGCGCTTAACTTCGTCGATAACGTCCGCCGCTGGCATCGCCAGCGCCTTGGCCAGTGCCGTATAACCATCATCGGCCTGATAGGTGGACAGCGCCGTCGAATTGGCAGTCAGACGGTGCTTCATCAGCACGGTACGCTCGCCGCCGACGTGATAGACCGGCTCGGTCGCCGGCATTTCGCCCTTCTTCAGGGACGCCACCAGCGCATCGACCTTGGCAATGTTCATCGACTCGTAATAGGTGTCGTTAACCTGGATCATCGGGCAAGTGCCGCAGGAACCGAGGTCTTCGACATGCGACAGCGTGAACAAACCATCGGCCGTAGTTTCGCCGCAACCGATGCCCAGCGTCTTCTTGAGGTGCGCCATAATTTCGTCAGCGCCCATCAGCATGCCCGGCACGCAGGTGTCGACCTGCAGGTGATACTTACCGACTGCCGTCTTGTTGATCATCGTGTAGTAAGTCGCCACGCCGCGCGCCTTGCTCTTCGAAACCTTGAGGCGAGCCGCCACCTGGTTTTCGTCTTCCTTGCTCAGCAGATTGCCGTTTTCGCGCTGGACAATATCGAGCGCCGGCAGCAGGGCGGAAGCGCCCTTTGGATAACGTTCTGCCAGCTTGTCGATCCGCTGCAGAGTTTGTTCGGAAATCATCGCTTGCCTCCTTGCATGAATGAAACGATTTTCCGGGCGCTTGCATCACAAATGGTCATCGTGAACTTCCCATGGAAAGGTTAAAAAGAAAGAAAAATTTTGTCTTGGGATTATACCTATGAAGGCCTGTGCATAGGCTGTCCGTGCTTATGAATCTTGTAACCAAAGCAAGGCGTTCTGAACTCCTGCCCGTCTTCGACTTGATCGGTTTGCATCGGCTACTGCCCAGAAAACATTAACCTTGAAGTTTCCATGCTTATCCGGTTGATTGACAACCGTCACACCGGCGAAAGCCGGTGTCCAGTTCGTTAATTTTCCTGGATTCCGGCTTTCGCCGGAATGACAATCCATGGGGTATTGGTAGCAAACCCGGATAAGCAGGGAAATTTCTTCAGGCGGGGCAATTTCATTGCCACCACTTGCAGAACAATACCGCATCGTCGCCGAAGTCGACCGCCGCCTCTCGCTCGTCCGCACGATCGAAGCCGAGGTCGATGCCAATCTCAAGCGCGCCGAGCACCTGCGCCAGTCGATTCTGGCCAGAGCGTTTGCCGCTTGAATCCCGTCGATTTGGACGGCGCTGCTCTTGCTGCAATTATTTTCTCGTTTCGCGAAATGAGAAAATATTCTGCAAGCAATTGACCGCAAATGGATACTTCAAAATATTCGCCATTTGCAAATAGCGAATAAGGAATAAGGAATAACCTTTCATGTATCACTCCAAGTCGAATCTGCAAGCCGTCTTGCGCCCCCAGGATATGTTGGTGCTGTTAGGGCAAGTTATAACGAACCCGAACGACCCCAATGTCGCGCTGCTCGATTGCCGAATGAAATAAACAACGCCAGCCAGAAAATCGCTTAGCGCACGAACCGTTCCTTGCCGGAAAAGATCTGGTAATGCCGGCCACGAGCGCGGCCGATCACCGTCATGCCGACCTGCCGCGCCACTTCCCAGCCCATCTGCGTGATACCGGAACGGGAAACCAGAAAGGGAATGCCCATCTGTGCCGCCTTGATGACCATCTCGGAGGTGAGTCGCCCGGTGGTGTAGAACATCGTGTTGTCGCCACTGATTTCCTCCAGCCACATGCGGCCGGCGATGGCATCGACGGCGTTGTGACGCCCGACATCCTCGATATAGACCAGGATTTTCGGCTCGGGCAAGGTGTTCTCAATCAGAGCGCAGCCGTGCACCGCCCCAGCTTCCTTGTAGACCGATTCATATTGCCGCACGCCAGTCAGCATGGCAAAAAGCGCTTCTTCGCTCAAACGCGCTTCGGTTGGAAGACGGACCTGATCAATTTCCGCCATCAGATCGCCAAAGACGGTTCCCTGACCGCAACCGGTCGTCACCGTCCGCTTCTGCAAGCGCGCTTCGACCTCCGCCGAATCCAACTGACCGCTCCGCGTCCACACCGCCGCCGCATCCACTTCCCAGTCGACCTGCACGCTGGCAATCTCATCCAGGCTGTTCACCAAGCGCTGATTGCGCAAATAGCCAATGACCAGCGCCTCGGGCGATTGGCCAAGCGTCATCAGCGTAACGATTTCGCGCTTGTCGACGTAAATGGTCAGCGGATGCTCGCCGGGGATAGGCACCCGCACCGTTTCACCGGTTTCGTCGACAGCTTCGACCGTGATGGTCAACGGCCGGATAGCAATGCTAAGGAGGGGGAGAAGGCGTGAAGCGCTCATGGCGCAATCTCACAAATAAAGCACAAGGCAGTTTATACCCGATCAGCAAGAAAAGTCAGCACCGCCAACAGCTTATGCCAATTTTGCTGCTATATGGTGGCGGCCAAGGCTGGTATCCTCAACCGCCACCATGACATCAGAAACGGTAACGCGCCCCGAGCATGAGCGACTTCGGTGTGTAATTGATGGGCAGATTGGCCGTGCCATCAAAGCCTAAATTGCCACCACCCGCATAGATCGAGTTCGTACCACCATTTTTGTTGGTGACACTAGCATAGTAGACGTACAGGTCGGTTTCCTTGTCCAGCATGTATTCGTAACCGAGGCCAATATGGTTGGAATCACGGTTGGTTGCCATGCGGTCATTCAAATGGCTGAAGACAGCGCGGAAGGTATGAACATCCCTGAACGGTACCGAAACACCGAGCCACCAGGCGTGTTGATCGAGCGATTTGACCCTGCCGGCCTGGGTGTCCTGGCCGGCTTGATAGTAGCCATAGAGCTTTGCCACCTTGAAGTCGTATGTTGCTGCCAGACCCCAGGCCTTACGCTTCACATTTTCTGTTGCGGGCAGCACCACGTTGCCATTACGCAGGTAGCTCAAATAACTGGCGCCGACAAACAGCGGCCCTTTTTTGTAGGTCAGGCTGGCGTTCCAGCCCTTGCCTTCGCTTTCCGGCCCGGTGCTGGTGTTGAAGCCGCTGGCGCCAATTTCGGCGCGGCTGTTGTTTTCCATACCGGCCGAATAGGCAATTTTTCCCTGGAAGCCATTGAAATTCGGGGTTGCGTAGAAAATCGCATTGTCGAAACGCCCAGCGGCGGAGCCGGCAAACAGGCGATAAGCGGTACCACCACCCGCAGCAAAGGGATCGGCTGCGCTGGTAATCGAGTAGATGGGAATAAAATCGCGACCGAATCGCACATCGCCAAACTTACCGCGCAATCCAATGAAGGTATTGCGGGAAAAAACAGCGACGCCGGTCGTGCTCTGCGTTGAGGCGGAGTTCGTTCCCCGGATCGGATTGCTGATATTGCTCGAATGCGCCGTATTCTGGCCATTGTCGACAGAAACACCGGCTTCAAGCTGGAAATAGGCAACGAGATCGTTACCAAAACCGCGCTCTCCCTTGAAGCCAAGACGGCTCGCCGAACCCAGACCGCTCTGAACCCTTGCCTTGGTGCCCTGTCCGTAATCGCCGATTTCAACGCCCGCATCGACGATGCCATAGACCGCCAATCCCTTGGGCATGGACAAGCCCGCAGATTTTTCAGCCGGGACGGCCTGCTTCGCTGCCTCCTTGGCCGCTACCGTTTCCTTGACCGCCACCTCAAGTTTCTTCTCCAGGGCATCCATGCGCGCACGCTGGGCGGCAAGCTCGGCACGCAGTTCGGATATGGTATCGGCCGCAGAGACTGGCGCCGCAGACATGGCCAGGACGGGCGCAAATATGCCCGCCATAATATTCACCAAAACTTTTTTGTTCATCATTGCTCCAACTTGTTAAAAATCATTGAAATTTGAAAGCCTTTAAAATACATAACCTTAGTCGTATTTTTTTGCATACGCAGCGTCGTTGTAGAGCGCCTCGCCAAAACGGTCACGCCCATATTCGCGGATGATTTTCTGGCCCTTTTCGGAGGCGACGAAGGCGATGAATTTCACTGCCGTTTCGCGCCCCGGCGTAGCACCGGGCGCTGCTGCCAAAGCGTGGTAGGTATTGACCAGCGCCTTGTCACCACGGAAGAGAATTTTCAGATCAGGCGCCACGCCCTTTTCCATGATCCAGGTGCTCGAATCGGACATGAAATAGGCGCGTTCAGTATTGGCGCGCTTCAGGCTGGCGGTCATGAAGTCCTTGGTGACAATATAGCCGGCGCCTTGATAGGAAACGCCTGCCGCTTTCCACAGGTCCATTTCCTTCTGGTGCGTGCCGGAATTATCGCCGCGCGAAACCCATTTGGCGGCACTGCTGGCTACGCGGCGATAGGCTTCCTTGGCGTCCGCTGCCGCAGCCAGTTTGGCCGGATCATCCGCCGGGCCGACAATGTAAAACTCGTTCGAACCGATCAGCGTCTTTTGCGTCGCCCAGCCTTCTTCCAGCGCCTTGGCCACTTGCACTGGCGCATGCACCATCGCCATGTCGACCTTCTTGTCCTTCAACAAAGCCAGTGATTTGCCGGTGCCGGCCTTGAACCAGACCATGGTCGCATCGGCTTCCTTGCCAAATTCCTCGGCCAGCACTTTGAGCAAACCCAATTCACCGGGGCTACCGGTCGCCAGCGCAAAACGGTTCTTGCCACTACCGTAGGCCACGCCCTCCTGACCCATCGCCAGCGGCGAAAGGGTCGCCATGACGATAATCAACGCGGCAAAAACACTCCATGTACGTTTCAACATCTTCATTTCTCCTTATTTCCTGGCATTGGGGAAAAACAACTGCTCGCCGCCAATCTTGTATTCGGCGATGGTCTTCTGACCCGCTTCGGAAATCAGCCAGTCGATGAATTTCTGCCCTGCTTCCTTTTTCACATGGGCATACTTTTCCGGATTGACCAGAATCACGCCGTACTGGTTAAAGAGGCGCTTGTCACCTTCAACGACGATGCTCAGGTTCTGGCGGTTCTTGAAGGAGAGCCAGGTGCCGCGATCAGCCAGGATATAGGCATCGAGCGAAGCGGCGGTATTAAGTGCCGGACCCATACCGGAGCCGGTGTCGCGGTACCAGGTGCCCTTCTGCTGGGCAAGGTCGATGCCAGCCGCTTTCCACAAGCGCAGTTCAGCCGCGTGCGTGCCACTCTTGTCGCCGCGTGAGACGAAGGCTGCCTTCGCCGCCTCGATCTTTTTTAGCGCCTCGGTAATATCCTTGCCGCCCGCCACCTTGGCCTGGTCGGCTTTCGGCCCGACCAGAATGAAGTCGTTGTACATCACCTCGTCGCGTTTGACGCCAAAACCTTCGGCAATGAATTTTTCTTCCGCCACCTTGTCGTGCACGAAGAGCACATCGGCATCGCCACGCCGGCCCATATCAAGCGCCTGGCCAGTACCGAGGGCAACAACGCGCACCTGAATGCCGCTCGCCTTCTGGAAAACCGGTAGCAGATGGCCGAACAGTCCAGATTGCTCAGTCGAGGTAGTTGAAGACACCGTAATGTAGGTATCGACCGCCTGAACGGGCAGGATGCCGAGCAGCGCACAGCCGAGCAGGGTGATAAAGGTACGGCGTATTGGATTCATGGCAATTCTCCTTCAAGGTAAGTTTTGGCTTCGGGTGAAACGGGCTGCGCAAAAAAACGCGCTGCCGGCGTTTTTTCGGTCATCCGACCCTGATGTAAAAAAATGATTTCTTCGGCCAACCGCCGGGCCTGCCCCAGGTTGTGGGTCGTCATCACAATGCTGGTGCCGCTGGCGTGAATATCGCCGATGACCTGCTCGATCGCCGCAGCAGCGGTCGGATCGAGGCTGGCAGTCGGCTCGTCAAGAAAGAGAATGGCCGGATCAAGCGCCCAGGCGCGCGCCAGCGCCACCCGCTGCTGCTCGCCGCCCGACAACACCCGCGCCGGACGGTCAGCCAGATGCGCCAGACCCACCCGCGTCAAGGCGGTGCGCGCCCGTTCCATGCGCTCACCATCGCGCACCCCGGCCAGCTTCAGCCCGTAGGCCACATTGGCGAGGGCAGAACGACGCAGCATGACCGGCCGCTGAAAAACCATGGCCTGCGCCCCCGGTCGAAAGGGCGTATCGCCCCATTGCACACGGCCACTGGTCGGTGGCAGCAAGCCGTGCATAACGCGCATCAGCACACTCTTCCCCGCACCATTGGCGCCAAGAATGACCGTGCGCGAACCGGCAGCAATCGAACAATTGATACCGGACAGTATCGATACCTGATTGGCGGCAAAACCAATATCAGCCAAAGTGAGCGGGAACATCGCCATCAGCCCAGCCTCCTTTGCGCCCACTGACTGGTCACATACGCCACGGCATTGATGCCGAGAACGAGCGTCACCAGAATGAAGCCGAGCGCCAGCGCCAGCGGCAGATCGCCCTTGCTGGTTTCCAGGGCAATGGTCGTGGTCATGACGCGGGTGACGCCGTCGATATTGCCGCCGACGATCATCACCGCCCCGACTTCCGAAACCGCCCGGCCATAACCCGCCAGGACGACAGTCAGTAGCGAGTAGCGCGCATCCCAGAGCAGAGTCAGCATGGCCTGCGGCGTATTAGCGCCGAGCGAACGCAACTGTTCCCGGTATTCCCCCCAACTGTCCTCGACGATCTGCCGGGTCAGCGCCGTCAGCAACGGCGTAATCAGAATGGCCTGGGCGATAACCATGGCCGAGGG
>Ga0316605_10000871_pt1 | contig 18583 bp, 14 predicted proteins | sample OWC_soil_day20_n_FD_207666 | JGI IMG/M metagenome (GOLD analysis project Ga0316605, IMG submission 207666) | Wetland soil microbial communities from Old Woman Creek delta, Ohio, United States - OWC_soil_day20_noCT | ecosystem: Environmental > Terrestrial > Soil > Wetlands | place: USA: Ohio...
CGACTTTACAAACATCAACATTGGCGGAGTAAAGGCAGACGGCAGCGACGGGGTGAGCGAAGTATCATACATAATCCTCGAAGTTCTTGAAGAGCTGCATATACTTCAACCGGGAGCATCAATACACATCAGCAGCCGCACACCCGAAAGGTTCCTGAAGGCAGGGTGCAATGTTATCCGCAAAGGATACGGCTATCCGTCGGTTTTCAATGCAGATGCTTATGTGCAGGAGCTTACAAGGCAGGGTAAATCTCTAACCGACGCACGCGAAGGCGGGTGCAGCGGTTGCATTGAGGTGGGCGCGTTTGGCAAGGAGGCATATCTGCTCACCGGATACCTGAATGTCCCAAAAATTCTTGAGATTACGCTCAACAACGGAACCGATCCCGTAAGCGGAAAAGTTGTGGGGATAAAAACCGGGGACCCGCTCGGATTTAAAAGCTTCGAAGAGCTGTACGAGGCATTCATAAAACAGCTGAATTACATAACCGACCTCAAAGTGAGGGTAAGCAACTATATCGACAGGATGTTCGCAAAATATGCTCCCGCCACATTTTTGTCGGTAGTAATCGAAGACTGCATCAGAAAAGGGAAAGACTACTACAACGGAGGCCCGCGCTACAACACAAATTACATCCAGTGTACAGGGCTTGGAACCGTAACCGATTCCCTCTCGGCAATCAAATGGCACGTTTTCGAAAACGGGACTTTTTCAATGGAAAAATTACTGAATGCCATTGCCCGGAACTTCGAAGGGGAAGAGATATTAAGACAGACAATCATAAACAAAACTCCATTCTTCGGGAACAACGACAATTACGCCGATTCAATAGCTGTGAGGGTTTACAACGACCTTTTCAATGCAATCGAGGGCAAGCCAAACACAAAAGGGGAATGTTTTCACCTTAATATGCTCTCAACAACCTGCCATGTCTATTTCGGAAAAGTTATGGGAGCAACTCCAAACGGAAGGCCGGCGGGAAGAGCCATTTCGGACGGCACCTCACCATCACAGGGTTCCGATACCCACGGCCCTACCTCGGTAATCCAGTCCCTCGGCCGGCTCGACCAGATAAAATCCGGAGGTACCCTTTTAAACCTCCGCTTCCTTCCGAATCTTGTAAAAACCGAACAGGATGTCACGAAACTCGCCTCTCTCATCCGCACATATTTCTCCCTTAGCGGCCACCATATCCAGTTTAACATAGTGGACACCGCCACGCTTCGCGATGCACAGCAAAAACCCGAAGAGTACCGCGACCTGCTCGTGCGCATGGCCGGATACAGCGACTATTTCAACGATATGAACACCGACCTTCAGGAGGAGATTATCTCCCGAACAGAAAACGACTCGTTTTAGCTACTAAGATTTATAATGCTAACTTAACACTGAGTTTAAACCGACAAAAATATACGGATAGTTATGAGCTACATATTTGACATAAAACGCTACTCAATAAACGACGGGCCGGGGATAAGACTCACCGTCTTTTTCAAGGGCTGCCCCCTGTCCTGCGTGTGGTGTCATAACCCCGAAGGGATTGACAAAGGCCAGAACAAGTTATATAACCGCCAGAAATGCCTCAATTGCCTAACCTGTGTAAATACCTGTCCACAAACTGCACTTGCAATGACATCGGATGATATCTCCACCGACATGTCTCTTTGCACCGGATGTGGAAAGTGTGCAGAAGCGTGCCCCACAAAAGCTCTTGAGATGTCGGGAAAGGAGATGAGCACCAACGAGATTATGAAAATGATTGAGAAGGAAATAATCATTTTCGACCAGTCGAGAGGCGGAGTGACATTTTGCGGAGGGGAACCACTGTACAACAAAGAGGCTCTTATCGAACTCCTGGACAGATGCAGGAAACTCTCAATTCATACAACAGTGGACACGTCGCTTCACGCAAATCCTGAACTTGTAAAGGAGGTTGCAGGAAAATGCGACTTGCTGCTGATAGACATAAAGCATATGGATTCCGGCCTTCACTATAAATACACCGGAGTAAAGAACGAACTCATTCTCTCAAACATAAAGATGGTTGCCAAAATGGGTGTTCCGTATATCATAAGGATTCCCCTTATTGACGGAGTGAATGTCGATGAAAAGAACATGACCGATACCGCTCGTTTTATATCCTCCCTCTCCGGAAAGATGCCAACAGTGGAATTCCTTCCATACCACGATATTGCAAAAGGAAAGCACACCAAACTGGGCAGCGTTTACAACCCAAATAATGTTCCTATGGAAAAACCATCCGAAGAGGTCATAGGAAGATGCGTAAAAATATTTAAAAATGCCGGGGTAGAGGCTATTGTAAAATAGGGATATGTCCGCTGTGTGAAAAATTAATTAACTTTATAAGGGTTAGGCGAAAATTGAAACCTTAAAGGATTTTCAAAATGAAACAAATTAATTACAAAATATCAAGCATAGCGAACTTGTGTGAGATATTACAGTCCAAAGAATTAGTTTCCTTTTGTAACTTTCAATCTCAGCTAGTTCAAATTTATTCTGCAAAAAACGATAGTAAATGGTATCTGTCTATCGGGAATGAGATAAGAAAGGTTTTTCCCTTATCTGTTATCATAGGAGCCTCCTCAGTAGGAGAAATTTGTGATGGCAAAATGTTCACTGACTCAACGGTGATTGTATTCTCGTTTTTTGAAAGCTCATCGCTTAATATTTTCTCGTATGAATGTAAACTAGGAAGCGAGCAAGCAATCGGAGAAGCATTAGTAAAAGATGTTGAAACATTGAATGCAGATGTTAAGGGAATGCTTTTGCTTTCAACACCGGTCACCAGTGACGCCGGAAAATTATTTAACAGCATTACTGCAGGTAATTTGAACTATCCGGTTTTTGGCGGCGGAGCAGGAGATTACGCAAATAAGCGAAAAACGCTGGTCTTTGATGGGATACACTGTTATGAACAAGGAGTTATATCTGTCGTTTTTTCAGGAAAGAGCCTATATATTGAGCCATTTACATATCTTGGCTGGCAACCGTTGAGCAAAGAAATGACCATAACTGAAATTGGTGAAATGTCCGTTAAGTCTCTGGACGGGAAGCCTGCATTTTCGGTCTATGAAAAATATTTGGGTATAAAAGCCGACGATAGTTTTTTCCAGAACAGCCTAGAATTTCCATTTCTCATTTATCGAAATGGTCAAATAATTGCCCGCACACCTTTCTTTGTCAATGAGAAAGATGGTTCAATCCAGATGGTGGGTGATGTACAAGTCGGTGAAAAATTTAGAATCGGATACGGAAATCCCCAGATGATTTTAGCGGAATCCGTACATATTCAAAAACAGATGCAGGATTTTAATCCTGAGGCAATTTATTTATATACCTGTATCTGTAGACGATTTCTGCTGCAACAGGATGCTAATCTTGAAACATTGCCATTTAACAGCATCGCCCCAACAGCCGGCTTTTATACTTTTGGCGAGTTTTGTTCCAATGGCACTTTTAATTCATTACTTAATTCAACGATGGTTGCAGTAGGTATTCGAGAAGGTGCTAATGGTAAAGAAACAGAAAATGATGAGTCGGTATTAACAAAAAATGCTAAACCTAAATTAGATCCCTATACGAATCAGCACTCCAGAATCCTTTCACGCTTATTATATTTTATTAATGTAACAACACAAGAGCTTGAAGAGCAGAACCGACTATTAAAATCCCTGAATGAACAAAAAAATGAATTTTTAGGGATAGCCGCCCATGATTTGAGAAATCCAATTGGAGTCATTCAAGGTTTTTCGGAGCTACTCGAAGAAAGTATAGACGATGAATTTAAGGATTATACGGGGATGATAACAAAAATGAGTTCTAAAATGCTCAGCTTGCTTGACGATCTCCTGGATATTTCGAAAATAGAAGCGGGAAAGCTGGATCTTAAAAAAGAAGAAACAGACTATAACGCATTTGTTGCGCAGAACATCAGAATGAACGATTTTTTGGCCAGGAGTAAAGGAATTAAGATTGTTAGTGACTTGGGAATGACAGAGCTAATTGTTTCTATTGATAAAGAAAAAATAGATCAGGTTTTGAACAATCTTATTGGCAATGCCATAAAGTATTCCTACCCTGGCTCAACAATAACAGTAAAAGTATTCAAAGAAATAAATCAAATTGTCACACAGGTAATTGACAATGGACAGGGCATTCCGGAAAAAGAAATTGACGGATTATTTTATCCATTTAAACAAACAAGTGTAAAACCTACGAGTGGTGAAGCTAGCCATGGGTTAGGCCTTGCTATAGTTAAGAAGATTATTGAAGGCCATAATGGGCATGTAGGAGTTACCAGCGAATTTGGAAAAGGGTCTGTTTTTTCCTTTATCCTGCCAATATAAGATAGTTTCACCCCCCCATCTAAATGATCTCCAGTTGTTTGTTATCAATCCTGGCCGTGCTATGGATGACATTTGTGATCCTGGTTAATCGTGTTTTTAGTAAAATATTATGATATTGCAGGTTTTTATCCGCTTAAACTTTAGCGGCAAACTTAGAAAAACGATCTTGCATCTAATAAACAGAAAAAATTCATGAATGAGATACCAATAATAAGAAAAGGGAGCCTAAAAGACTATTGGTCAAGCGGTTTTAGAGGAGGATTATTAATTGGATCATTAGTATTCTTAATTTCGTTGATAAATAATAGCGCATTGAATTCATTATATTCTGGACTTATCGCCTGGATTGGAATAATTGTGATTTGGATTGGAATTGGATTTACAGGTGAAGAATATTTTAAACGGAGAATGAAAATTAAAAAACTAACTTCCGAAAAGTATGCATTTCTAGATAAAAACAATTTTACCCTTCATCAAGATTTGTTTTTTGAGGGAATTTATAATGGATACTTTTTCCGGGTTCTCCCAATGACTAAATGGATTGAGAAAGGAAGAGGCCGGGGGAAAGATATTGAATATATCGCTATTGAATCCTTTTATTCGTTTGATTCAGAACTCAATACCAATGACCGGGAACAAAGAATGAGCGGCGACTATTTTATTGGGGAAATACATTTTGCCAATCATTGCGCCGGATTTATACCTAAGGATTGGGAAAATCCCGATTTTAAGGAGAATTTTGATGGGCTGATAAATATCTTCAAAAGAGAAAACTTGAAATCGTTGATGAGAGATGAGTGGGAAAATACATATGGTAAAAAGCTTAAAGCGAATAACAAAAACGAGGAAATTAATAGTAAAAATTAAATATTTTTAGGATTGCAATGGAAACAAATTTTAGAAATATTCCGGATAATGTTTAAAAAAATGCAACTTATGCCGAAGTTGTTGGCCCAAATGTAGATGTCAGAATCTTAGCCGATAAATCCGGTTGCTATGACATTATGGTTGCATTGGGTAGTGATAACAAAAAAATAAATGATTATACACTTAAAGAATACAACTCAATTATGGCAGCTTAATTGGAAAAGCTAGTCCAAAAAGGGGATTTTGACACTGAAACAATAAAACTAACATTGCGGAGAATAATTGCATCATTCCCATTAAATATGCGGAGAATAATTTGTATATTTGCCGCATAATTCAATATTAAAATGGCAAAATATATCTATCAATTCGAAAATTGGCCACATTTTTCCTGGAATGAGCAAGAAATACAGGTGATATTGGGAAAAGTTCGTCATTTACAAGGGAAACTGTTGGGACAAATGAGTGCTTTAGGATTTTCGTTAAAGGAGGAAACCATTTTATCTACTTTAACAATTGATGTTCTAAAGTCTTCTGAAATAGAAGGAGAAAAACTCAACTACGAACAAGTGCGTTCGTCTATTGCCAGAAAATTAGGAATCGAGTATGCAGGCATGATATATTCAGATAGAAATGTTGATGGTGTGGTAGAAATGATGCTTGATGCGACACAAAATTACACTCTGCCTCTTGATGAAGAGCGCTTATTTGGCTGGCATGCCGCTTTGTTTCCTTCTGGTAGAAGTGGTATGCATAAAATTGATTCTGGTTGTTATCGCAAAGGAGAAATGCAAGTCGTTTCCGGGGCTATGGGAAAAGAAAAGGTTCATTTTCAAGCTCCACCCCCTGGTCTGGTGAAAGACGAAATGGATGCCTTATTAAATTGGATTAACAATAATACAAAAATTGACCTTGTACTTAAAGCTGCAATTGCTCATTTTTGGTTTATAATTATTCACCCTTTCGATGATGGAAACGGTCGTATTGCCAGAGCAATTTCAGATATGCTGCTTGCACGGTCTGACAATAGTCCTCAAAGATTCTATAGTCTTTCGGGGCAAATACTAGTCGAACGAAAAGTGTATTATGAAATATTACAAAAAGTCCAATACAGTAATGGTGAAATAACCGAATGGTTAAATTGGTTTCTAAATTGTCTGTACCAGGCGATAAAATCCACGGAAGAAATATTACAAAAAGTACTTCACAAAGCGGAATTTTGGGATAAACATAATGAAACCATCTTGAATAGCCGCCAACGACTGATTCTTAATAAACTTTTTGATGGCTTTGATGGAAAACTAAACTCATCAAAATGGGCAAAGATTGCGAAATGCTCGGCCGACACGGCGTTGAGAGATATTCAAGATTTAATAAAAAAGGAAATTCTTAAAAAATCTGAAAGCGGAGGAAGGAGCACGAGCTACGAAATAACCGATTTTTAAGAACAAAATCCTTCCCGCATTTTTTCTATATTTGCACCTGAAGTATATATGAAATAGAGTTTATGATTAAAAACGAAATAACAACCAGAGCCACTGCCCTTTTTGGAGTTGTGGACGGGATTTATCAAATGCTCATCGACTGGGGAATGTCCCCGGTTCTTGCCGGGTGGATGGACGAAATAATAAGCATGACGCTGCTTTTCATTCTGGTATATATCGTGGACCTCATTTCAAGATTTTTGGTACACAGGGTAATCGGGCACATTGCAAAATTCACAACCGCTATCTGGGATGATATTTTTGTAGAATATAAGGTGTTCAAGTATCTGGCACACATAATTCCCGGTATAGTTTTCTACCTGTCTACTCCCATTGCACTAAAGTCGGTTTTCTGGGTCAATCTCTTTGAAAAAGCAGCTCTCATTTTTGTAGTATACGCAGTAATACGTGCAATTCATGCGGCAACCAAGGCTTTGACAAAAATTTTCTCACAAACCGGAGATTATTCAAACAAGCCTATTCAGATAATTTTTCAAATTGTTGCGGTAATAGCCTACTTCATAGGCGGTATCTCATTTTTGAGCATAATAATAGATGTCTCTTTTGGAACTCTCATAGCAGGGATGGGTGCCTCTATGGCAATTCTGATACTTGTATTCAAGGACACAATTCTTGGCTTTGTTGCCGGGTGGCAGCTATCTTCAAACGACATGCTACGCCAGGGCGACTGGATTACTGTCCCAAAATACGGGGCCGATGGTGATGTTGAGGAGGTGAGTCTCTATTCGGTGAAAGTGAGGAATTTCGACAACACAATCACAACTGTACCGCCTTATGCTTTGGTAAGCGACTCTTTCCAGAACTGGAGGGGTATGCAGGAATCAGGAGGAAGGCGCATCAAGCGTTCTATCATTATAGATATGACCAGCATCCGCTTTTGCACCCCTGAAATGCTTGACCGGTTCCGCAAGGTAAGTTACCTGAAGGACTATATAGACCAGACAGAGGATACCATCCGCAAATACAACGAAGAGAACAAATTCGACAACTCTGTTCTTGCAAACGGCAGGCGCCAGACAAATATTGGCGTATTCCGCGCATACATTCAGAAATATCTCGAAAACCACCCGGAAGTGAACCACGATATGACAACTATGGTGCGTCAGCTTCAGCCTACAGAAAAGGGGATTTCAATAGAGCTTTACTTCTTCACAAAAGTCAAGAACTGGGTTTACTACGAGAATGTTCAGTCAGATATATTCGACCACGTAATGGCAATTGTACCGCAGTTTGAGTTGCGTGTTTTCCAGTTTCCGTCAAGCAAAGATGTTGTTTATCAGCCCTATGTCGATTAATATTCTTGTTTATAGAAAATAATTGCCACACTAAACAGGTATTGAGAAGCGAAGTTTGGTTATTATTCCATTGTTATGCTCAATATCTATCCAGAAATCTTCGATATTGAAACGATAGTTCCCATCCGTATTTAGTGTTAAGGAACCAAATCCCAACTGATGGAACTTAGATAAAGAATCTCCTACTTTTATTCCCCCACTAAGGCGAGAAGTATAAATAGCAAATCGATTATTTTTTAATACAAATGCGGAAAACGAACCATTTTCTCTGAATCTTAAAAGATTTGTATCGAAATAATACTCCTCATCTAAGCCCTCTTCTCCCTTACCGCTCCAATAACTTGTCGGTTGTCCCAACGTACTAATAACGGAACTGTATGTATATACATTTCCTGTAACAATACCCTCAACATCCGGTAAGGGGCATTGTTGTGCAAGCAGAGCATCAGATGGAATGACGTTTAAAAGTATCATTGCCATAAACAGATAAAATATTGGTGTTGTAAAATATTTCATATTTCTACTTTAAAATATAATGCTCTCACTCGGCCGGGAGGTGTAAATCTCAATACGTCTGTATCAAAGAACCTTCTTCAGGTGTTTGTACAACTCCTGCGAAAAACGCAAAAACCCAAGGTCGGTAAGGTGGACTCCATCAACGGTAGGTTCATTGTCATTGCCTATGAGGCCGGCACCTTGCACATAATGCAATTTTTTGTACCCCTCTTTACGGAGGCCTTCGTATACCTTTAGCCACTCTGCATCCTCATCTTTGAGCTCTTTAGCCATCTTCATGTCAACTGCGGTTTGAGGAAATTCCGGGTTTTCAACCATAAATATTTCTGTAGCAGGTCTTTTATCAAGTATCATTTTGATGAAAACCCAGGCACTGTCCCGCACAATCTTGTCGGTACAATTTGGAAGGCAATCCAGAACCACAATGCTTGCATTAATGTCGCAAATTGTTTTTGCCATTGATTTGTCGAGACGGCCGTTTCCGGAAAATCCCAGATTAAAGGTCTCTCTTCCTGTCATTCTTTCGAGAATTGCCGTATAGCCCATTCCCGGACGGGTAGCGCATCCTCCTTGTGTTATGCTGGTTCCGTAAAAAAGTATAGACCCTTTTTTCTCCGGCTGACGGACAAGAATATTATTTTTAGGTTTAGATATTTGCGCAGTGGAGTCTATTCCAATTTCCACACTCGTTACTCCGTCGTAAAGAGGAAAATAGGCGATGTATTCTCTTTGTTCCGGCTTCATTCCCTTTATGAAAAACGAGTTGTTCTCAATCTTTGCAGATGGACGGGCAGTCCCGATGTATATCCATTTTTCTCCGTCAAGAGTATAAAGGTCCATCCCTTTTATGCCGGTAGATGGCATGTGGCCCATTGAAGCGTTTTGAACGAGGGTCCATCTTGCAGCTATTGATGTACTGTTGGACGAGAATCTTACAGCCATTCCGGCAGAACTCCTTCCAATATCCCAAAGGTCTTTCCTAAACTCGCTCTTCCTTTCAATTGGCAATCTGCTAAAACGGGCTGCATAGCTTAAGCTGTCTGTTTTCGAAACAGACGAATCCGGAATATCATATCCTCTGCCAAGAATCATTAAGGTTGCGGCATCATAATATTTTTGCGACTGGTTATTTTGAGCGGGGAGGAAATTTGTGTTCAACAAGAACAGAAATGGCAATAGAATTAAGATGTTTAATTTTCTCATATCGTTTTGTATATATAAAAAGCATAAAAGCCCCAAAGGCGGCAATTGTTCCAACTATGTAACCGATAACAGGATTAAGGCTTAGCCCTCCGGCATTATAAGGAGCAACCATAAAATAGGAGGCGCAAATCATAGTCATAAATGTAGCTGGAACAGACAACATCCAGTGAGGTTTTTTAACACTCACCAGATATACCGACCCTGTCCATAACATTATAGAAGTGAGTACTTGATTGCCTATTCCTACATATTTCCAGATTGTCGAAAAGTCTACATTACAAAAAAAGTATGCCATGGCAAATATCGGCACTGATATTATCAATCGGTTCCTGATTGGCTTTTGTCCAAAATGAAGCGCGTCTGCCAAAAGCAGTCTTAATCCCCGGAAAGCAGTATCTCCCGTTGTAATGGGGCAAACCACCACTCCTACTACTGCAATAATTGCACCTGCACGCCCAAGCCAGGAATTGCATATTTCATTCACGATTATTGCAGGGGACTTGCCTCCGTCGATAGCACTGTTCAGCCCGTCTGCCCCGCCGAAATAGGCGATGGCTACTGTTGCCCATATTAATGTCACAATTCCTTCGCATATCATAGCGCCATAGAAGGATGGCCGGCCGTATTTCTCGTCGGACATGCACCTTGCCATCATTGGAGATTGTGTTGCATGGAATCCCGAAACCGCACCGCACGACATCACAATAAACATCATGGGAAATAGAATATTCGACCCCGGATTTGAATGAAAGTTTTTGAACGATCCGAGACTTAGTTCCGGAATTATAATATCACCGGTAAATCCCTTAAACACAAGTGCCCCTCCAATGGCAACGGCCATAAAAATAAGAGTAGCACCCATAAAAGGGTATATTTTCCCAATAATTTTATTAATTGGCAAAAGCGTTGCAAGTATGTAGTATGCAAATATTATATATAACCAAAATGAGGCACTCATGCCGGAAAGTTTTGAGATGAGATCTGCCGGTCCGGTGACAAAAGCAACGCCTACAGCCATTAGAAGAAGTCCGGTAAAAACAGCTAATATGTTTTTTATGCTTCCTCCAAGATATTTCGCCACTATGTCCGGTAAACTTTTTCCATCGTTTCTTATTGAGAGCATTCCTGAGAAATAGTCATGTGTTGCCCCCATAAAAATACAGCCTAAAACAATCCAGATATAGGCCATTGGCCCATATGCCGCTCCAAGGATTGCTCCAAAAATAGGCCCGAGTCCGGCAATGTTTAAAAATTGAATTACAAAAATTTTCCAGGGCTTAATTTCCTGATAGTCCACTCCATCGGCCAGCCTTTTTAATGGCGTTTGGATTGACGATGACGCACCGAAAAATTTCTCTACAAATTTCCCATAAATGAAGTAACCTCCTATAAGGAGGAGAATTGATAATCCGAAAGTTATCATATTATAAGGTTAAGTTACATTTGTAATCATCAACTTTCCACCCACTCAATGTGAATTCCTCTTCGCTCCATTCCCCGGAACCAAGTCATCTGCCTTTTTGCAAACTGATGTATTGCTGTTGCAAGCTGGAACTCCATCTCCACATACGTAAGCTTCCCGGTAAGGTAGAGAGTTACAAATTTATATTCTAGTCCGTAGTAAATTAAATCTTCGGGGGTAATTCCTGAGGCGATAAGACGCTCAACCTCTTCTATCATACCATTTTGCAGTCTTTGTTTAAGCCGTTGGTCTATTCTGGCATTTCTCTCTTCCCGGCTGACAGATATTCCTATATATTTTGTTTTAATAACAAGTGGTTCTTCACGTATCACAGGGCTCTTACTTTCAAAAACAGCAATTTCCAGTGCACGGATAACACGCTTTTTACTATCCAGGTCGGATACGTTGTGAAGAGATTTCATAGATGCAAGGCGTGCCGATAACTCCTCCTTCGTGAATTTTTCAAGTTCATCTCTAAGCTGCGGATCCGGCGGCACCTCGGGAAGTGCATAACCTCTCGTTGCCGCCTCAATATATAGGCCGGAGCCTCCGCACAGAATCGGTTGTTTCCCTCTTGCAATAATGTCTTTATATGCGTTTATGAAATCGCGCTGATACCGGAATATATTGTATTTCTCTCCGGCATTTACAATATCAATAAGATGATAAGGAACGGAGATGCCATCGGCTGAATAGTCGGCAAGATCTTTTCCTGTGCCAATATCCATTCCCCTGTATACCTGACGCGAGTCTGCGGAGATAATTTCTCCGCCTGTTTCCAGGGCCAGTTTTACAGCATATTTTGTTTTGCCGGAGGCCGTTGGACCCAAAATGCAAATCAAATCTTCGTTCATTCCACAAATTTACACTATTTTTGCACTCCCATGACTAAAGGAAAGAGTAAAATAGAGATTAAAAACAAGCGTGCATCTTTTGAATATGAGTATATCGAGAGTTTCACCGCTGGTATTATCCTCACCGGAACAGAGATTAAATCTATCCGTGCGGGTAAGGCTTCTCTTTCGGATTCCTATTGCTATTTCGTGAATAAAGAGTTGTATGTGAAAAACATGCACATTGCCGACTATTGGTGGGGGACATTCAATGCACACGATCCAAGACGCGACCGTAAGCTTCTGCTAAACAAAAAAGAGCTTAACCGGCTTTTTCGCGGCTCCCGGGAAAAGGGGCTCACAATTATTGCCACGCGCCTGTTTATTGCCGAAAACGGATTTGCCAAACTTAATATTTCTCTGGCAAAAGGGAAGAGAGAATACGACAAGAGACACACAATCAAAGAGAATGACCTGCGTCGCGAATCGGACCGTAATCTCTAACCGGTCGCATCAATAATATATACCTGAATTATTTTTTGCCGCGAGACCCTGCCTGTGTCACTTTTGTTCCGGTCTCAATCATTGCCGGTTTCCCCTTATAAATACTGTAGATTAAGAGAAGAACTCCTCCCGCAATAAACGGAATACTCATCCACTGTCCCATATTGAGCGACATGCCTTGTTCGAATGCAACCTGAGGTTCTTTAACGAATTCGATAAAGAAGCGAGCAGTGAACATGCCTATAAGAAAGAGTGCAAACAGAGTTCCCCTTTTGAGTTTCGGAAGAAATTTCTTGTATATAAGTATCAGAACTATAAATATTGCAAAATATGCAATTGCTTCATAAAGCTGGGTAGGATGTTTAGGAACGGTTTCCCCTCTGAGTGTAAAGATAAACCCCCATGGCGAGTCGGTGGGGTTTCCGTAAATCTCCGAGTTCATGAGGTTTCCGAGCCGTATCAACATCGCAGTAAGTGCCGTTGGAATCATAATCCTGTCCATCAGCCACAGAAAATCAAATTTAAATTGTTTTCCGTATTTTGCCACGAACCACCACATTGCCAGTATAATTGCAATTGCTCCTCCGTGGCTTGCGAGTCCTCCTTCCCATATTTTCAGGATTTCTAAAGGATGGGCAAGATAGTAATCGGGTTCATAAAAGAGACAGTGACCGAGCCTTGCGCCAACCATAGTAGCACCAAGGAGTACATATAATAAAGTGTCGAGAATGTTGGTCGGTAAATTTTCTCTTTTGAAGAACCCTGAAACAATATAGTATCCGATTATAAAACCAGATACAAATAAAATGCTGTAATATCTGAGATGGATTGGTCCAATCGAAAAAATTTCGGGTGATGGAGCCCAGGTTATTGCCAGAAAATTTATCATAATCTTATCTGCTTAGTCGTACAAAAACACTTAAAGGAAGTGCTTTATTGAATTTATCGTTTAACATGAGCTCGCCAAAAGAGAGTTCATAGCTTTTTCCCTTCTCCTCTTTTTTTAGCCCAAAAGATGTATTTACAAGTGTTTCGGCCAAAACTGCCGAGTAGCCGTTTGAATACAGGTTGAGAACTACGAAGCTCTCTTTAGGAGCAGTAATCGCAGAAACCTCCTGCAGAAATTCAAACAATAGTTCGTCCAGTTTCCATTTTTCACCCTCCGGTCCGTGTCCGTATGCAGGCGGGTCCATGATTATTCCCTGATATATATTTCCTCTTTTAGCTTCGCGCTTAACAAACTTAAGAGCATCCTCTATCACCCAGCGGATATTATCAAGGCGGCTTAGTTCCATATTTGTCTTTGCCCAGGTCACAACCTGGCGGACAGAATCGAGGTGGGTAACATCGGCCCCTGCACAGTTTGCGGCAAGTGATGCAGCACCGGTATATGCAAAAAGGTTTAGAACTTTTGGTCTGATACCTGTATGAAGTCCAATGAGCCTTTTAGTTTCTTTAAAAATATAGTCCCAGTTTGGAGCCTGTTCCGGAAAAACACCTACATGTTTAAACGACGTTAATCCCATTCTGAGATTAAACTTAAGGCCTCCTGTTTTGATGTAACTAATCTGCCACTGATCCGGCATTTTTTTAAGCTGAGTCCAGGTTCCGGCATCTTCCTTTCCCGACTTCCCGAAGCCTGCGCCCTGAGAAAATCTGGTATGCGCCATTGACAGCCACTCCTTGTTGGACAGGCTTTTTTGCCACAGGGCTTTTGGCTCAGGTCTTATTAAAATATAAGATCCAAACCTCTCTAATTTTTCGAAATCACCGGAATCTAACAATTCGTAATCATTCCAACTTTTTGGGGATTCAAGTAATATCACGTTATTCAACAATTTTAGAAATTATTATAGGGCCGAAGGTAACTATTTTTGTAATAATATTTCTAAATTTGCCACTTGATAGTATATATATTTAAAACATACCGACATGCAAAAGATTGACAGTTACGATTTTTCGGGGAAAAGGGCGATTGTAAGGGTAGACTTCAATGTGCCACTCAATGAGAATTTTCAGATAACAGACGATACAAGAATACGGGCAGCCATTCCTACACTCAAGAAAGTACTGGAGAAAGGCGGGTCTCTCATAGTTATGTCACACCTTGGAAGGCCAAAAGGGCCTACAGGCAAGTACTCTTTAAAGCATATTATTGGAGCGATTGAGGAGAAACTCGGAACAAAAATTAAGTTTGCTCCGGACTGTATGGGAGCAGAGGCTGCAGAGCTTTCTAAAAATCTAAAACCGGGAGAAGTTCTTCTTCTTGAAAACCTGCGGTTCTATGCCGAGGAAGAGGGAAAACCACGCGACCTTGCGGAAGATGCATCTGATGATGTTAAGAAGGTTGCCAAGGCAGAGATGAAAGAAAAGCAAAAAGAGTTCACAAAAAAACTCGCTTCTTATGCCGACTGCTATATTAACGACGCTTTTGGTACAGCACATCGTGCCCACGCATCTACAGCTCTGATAGCCAAATATTTTCCTAACGACAAAATGTTCGGTTATGTAATGGAAGGAGAAATTGTTGCAATTGACAAAGTTCTCAAATCTCCGGTACACCCTGTTACTGCAATAATCGGTGGTGCCAAGGTATCTTCAAAGATTGCCATTATCGAAAAACTGTTCGATGTTGTAGACAATATGATTATTGGCGGCGGAATGGTATTCACATTCATCAAGGCTCAGGGCGGCAAGATTGGCAAATCACTTTGCGAAGACGATCAGATGGAACTGGCTCTGTCAATAATTGAAAAGGCAAAACAAAAGAACGTTAAATTATACTTCTCTGGAGATGTGATTATTGCTGATGCTTTCAGCAACGATGCAAATACAAAGATTTGTGCCGACAACGAAATTCCTGACGGATGGATGGGTATGGATGTTGCCCCTGCAACTCTAAAAGAGTGGGAAGCAGTTCTCAGAGCTTCAAAAACAGTTCTTTGGAACGGCCCTGTGGGAGTATTTGAAATGCCAAAATTTGCAAATGGAACAACCGGAATTGCAAAGATACTTGCAGACATCACCTCAACAGGCGTGTTCACACTTGTTGGCGGCGGAGACTCTGTTGCAGCGGTAACTCAGATGGGTTTTGCCGACAAAGTAAGCTATGTGTCAACCGGAGGCGGAGCAATGCTTGAATACCTCGAAGGTATCGAACTCCCGGGCATCAAGGCTATACGCGAAGTTTAGCGGCTGACATACAGACGCGACAAAGAGAAAGAGTACGCTGGGGTTCGATAGCGCACCCCGGCGTTTTTCTTATTCATCCTTCGGTTTTCGTGTTAAGTCTCACATTTTAAGCGCATTACAAAATTTTTCTATATGCATAACATTCAGTCATTCAGCCCATTAACACGAAAACCGAGGGATTGGTTCTTCGTTGCGTGTCTTTTTTTATTCCTGGCAACCGGGTGCGGAAGTGCACTCAATATAGAGGCACCAAGGGAATCATATGTTCCGTCTTCGCTTGCTCCTTCTATGTCGGAGCTTCCGCTGGATGCCGAAATAGATGTACGGGCAATGGAGAGTTTGGTTAACACCAAATTCACCGGATTGCTTTACGAGGGCAAAAACATAAATGACAAAAACATATCCGTTAAGGTTTGGAAAGCAGATAACTTTTCGGTTTTTGTAAACAACAACGAAATAACATACCGTGTTCCGCTTAAGATTTGGGCCAATCTTGCATGGAAAGTTGAAAAATTCGGATTTTCCGTTTCGGATGAATACGAAGCTACGGGAACAATTGCATTGGTATATAAAACCAAAATTGAAATTGACAACAACTGGAAGGTTGTATCCAAAACGACATCGTCGGGATATACCTGGATTGAGACCCCAAAATTCAATGTTGCAGGATTCACTATTCCTGTGAAACCAATTGCCGATTTTGCCCTTTCCCGCACAGAAAAAATGATTACCGAGCAAATTGACAAATTGCTTTCCGAATCGGTTGACCTAAAGGCTGAGCTATCCAAAACATGGACCGACATTCAGAAACCGTTTATCATAAATCCCGATTATAATCTGTGGCTGAGGGTAACTCCAAAAGAGGTTTTACTCTCTCCCTTTACAACAAAAGGGGCAAAACTTCATATCCCAGTTGCATTTAATGCGCAAATAGAAACGTTCATGGGAGCAGAACCGCCTCAGAATATTCCATCCCCTCTGCCTGCTCTCAAAATAATAGAGCGACAGCCTAAAGAGTTCAGTTTAAATGTGGCTGCCGATGTAACATACGACCAGATTTCCAAAGTTGCAAAGGAACAATTATCGGGATTTACATTTAACGAAGGCGGTAAATCTGTAACGATTAAAGACATTCAGGTATACAGCAGTAATGGGAAGGCAGTTTTTATACTTGATGTATTAGGGTCGCTTAAAGGAAAAATCTATTTCTCCGGTAATATGAGATATAATCCGGACAGTACTTCTATCGAGATTACCGAACCCGAATTTGATATTAAGACCCGCAACGCTTTGGTAAAATCGGCCAACTGGCTCCTTCACGGAATGATTCTTAAAAAAATCACACCATACCTATCCTATAAAGTTGCCGAAGACCTTGAAAACGCAAGGCTCGAAGCAAACAAGATGATGACAAAATACTCTCTTCTTGAAGGAATCGACCTAGAAGGTTCGCTCTCTGCCATTACCGTTACAAACCTGAACATGGTTCCCGGAGCCGTACGGCTTCAGGTAAACCTGAAGGGCAATGTTGGAATCAAGGTGAATACTATTAAGATGTAGTTTCGGGCTTGTGCGTCCTCCTCCGCTTTGCTTCGTCCGGCCGAATCGCCGGCGTCGGGTTGCGTTTTTATCTCTGACATCTATACATTGCCAACTAATCTCTTCGGGCTTGTGCGTCCTCCTCCGCGTTGCTTCGTCCGGCCGAATCGCCCTCATCAATTAGTTGGCAATGTAGAAAATTGTTCAGAAATATTGCAACCCACCGCCGGAGACGACTGAAATCTGCAAAAACAGCTGAGACAAAACGCCATAATAGATAGATAATCAATTAGTTGCTAAAAACAATCAGATATTATGTCTGTTTGTTTTTAGCATATCGCATACAATCAGGCGCTTAGCCCTGCTCGTGGCGGTTGGATGGAGCAGGTAAGGTGCTCCTGCGTCGCAGGTCTACGCCTTCGGCGGAAAAGATTTGCCGCCGCATGGCTTAAAAACCGCGGCAAAGCCGCACCATATTTTTAGTAATTGATTGTTGCTCAGGAGGTTTCTAAGAACAAAAAGGAAGAATATTTTTTTGTTCTTAGAATACCACAGATTATCAGCGATTTAACAAAGAGAGTGTTGTCTGACATTATTGACGTATAATCTTGCAAAACTATTATACCGGGCATACTCAGCCGGACGAAACGGAGCAGAGCGAAGTGAAGGAGGATGGACTTGCCCGGTGTAATAGTTTTGCAGGTGATACCACGATGGGAGTATATATTAACAAAAAAATGCCCGACCTTTCGGCGGGCACTTTTTATCTTTATAAAAGAATTCAACAACTCACACTGTCATTATCTCTCTCTCCTTGATTGCGAGAATTTCCTCAATCTTCTTGTTGTAGCTGTCGGTCTCTTTCTGAAGTGCGTCTTCACCGTCTTTTACAACATCCTCGGGAAGGCCCTCTTTCTGAAATTTCTTCAGAAGGTCCACTCCGTCTCTGCGGATATTGCGCACGCTTATTTTAGCTGTTTCTCCTTCGGATTTAACTTTTTTAACCAGCTCTTTACGCCTCTCTTCGGTGAGTGGGGGTACATTGATTCTGATATGCTCTCCGTTATTTTGTGGTGTAAAACCTATGTTTGCAATCATGATTGCCTTTTCAATAACGGGAATCATTTTTTTGTCCCATGGCTGGATTAACATTGTTTTGGCATCGGGAGTGGTGACGCTTGCTACTTGTGGTACTGGTGTGGGATTACCGAAATAATCCACCATCACATTGTTGAAGACAGCAGGATTGGCTTTTCCGGCTCTGTAGGTCTTGAGTTCTTCCTCAAGGTGCAGCATAGC
>Ga0316605_10000872_pt1 | contig 18568 bp, 15 predicted proteins | sample OWC_soil_day20_n_FD_207666 | JGI IMG/M metagenome (GOLD analysis project Ga0316605, IMG submission 207666) | Wetland soil microbial communities from Old Woman Creek delta, Ohio, United States - OWC_soil_day20_noCT | ecosystem: Environmental > Terrestrial > Soil > Wetlands | place: USA: Ohio...
CGTTCAGCGTTTGCTCACCCAGGTCATGCCGGCGGGCCTTCCAACAACGCATCCGCCTGGCGCAGCAATGCGGCAGCCATCGCGTCGATGGCCTCGCGGCTGAAGGCGCTGGTGCGAAAGGCGAAGCCGAGATGGATCTGATCATGCACGCGGGTGACGGCCAGCACCAGCGGGCACAGCGGCCCGGTGGGCACGGCGCGCAGATAGTCCAGGCCAGCGGTGTCGGCGGCGGCCCCCGGGCCCCAGACGGCGTTCAGGTCGAGCGAGGTGACGCCGGCCCACACCGGGAAGTGCTTGGGGTAGATGCTGTGACGCTGCAGCGGCGTCAGCAGCGGCCACAGCAGCGCCGAGACGCCCAGCCCCAGCAGGCTTTGCAGGTACAGATGGTTGCGCTTGATGCGCGAGGTCTGCTGCTGCACCTCCTGCGCGAGCTGGCGCAAGCCGATGTCGTCGGGCACGGTGTGCGAAACCCTGAAGGCCGCCAGGAAGGGGCTCAGCGCATCGCGACCGTCGGGGCGCAGGTCGCGCCGCATGTTCATGATCGAGGCCACGGCCAGCTGGTTGCGCCGCGGCGCGCCGCGGCGCCGCGCGGCCAGCGGCGACAGCGAGCGCAGCAGGCAGGCCGTCAGCAGGTCGTTCAGCGTCACACCCCAGTCCTTGGCCGCAGCGCGCAGCGCCCCGGTCCGCGCCGCGTCGACATGCACGTAGGCATACGCGTTGTGGGTGTCATCGATGCGGCTGTAGGGCACACGGCATGCCCGGCGGGCTTCGGCGATCAGGCGGGGCAGGCCGAGCAGCGAGCGCAGCGCCCAGCCAGGGTGGCGTACCAGTGTTCGACGGTATCCGGCCGAGCGGCCGGCCAGTCGCAGTGGCGCGGGCGCCGTGCCTGGCCTGGCCATCGCACAGGCCAGGCTGGTGAGCAGACGGGCGATTGAATCACCGCTGGCGACATAGTGGTCGTACACCAGCACCAGCAGGAAGGCTGCGCCCTCGTCGATGGCGATGAAGCGGAACGGCTGCTCGTGCGCCGCCGGTTCGAAGGGCCGGTTGATTTCACACTCGATCGTGTGTGCCAGCAGTGCGCGCGGGTCCTGTCCGCCGACCAGCACGCTGAGCTTGACCTCGGCCGGCCCGCCTTCGTAGCGGTAGCGCCAGCGATCTCGGTCCACGGCCAGACCGGTCAGACCCAACGACTCCAGCCGCTCGACGACGCAGGCGCGCAGCCGATCGGGGTCGAGCGCCACCGGCACGCGCACCACATGCACCGGGTTGTACGGATGAAGCTCGCGCCATCGCAGCATCATGCGCTGGAAGAAGTTGAAGTGCGCCCAGGCCGCCGTCACCGGCCGACGATCGTCGCGCGGGCGATCCGGGTCCGAGGCACGCACGGGGGCGGCCGCAGGCAGCGGCGGAGCCGACAGCAGAACGTCACGCGTCATCTCGAGCGCCGGACCGCTCCCACAGGCGCGGCACGAAACGGCCGGTGCGCCGCATGTAATGTTGGTACGCAGGGCCATGCCGCCCGACCAGGAAACGCTCCTCGTTGCGTGCCTTGGTCAGCATCAGGCCGATGTGGACCATGGCCATCGCGGCGACGGGCAGTGTCGGCACCACGACCACCGTGCAGGCCATCAGCAGGATGCTCAGCGCATAGATCGGGTGCCGCACCAGCCGATACAGGCCGGTGGTCACCAGTTCGGTCTGCTGGTCGGGGGCGATCGCCATGCGCCAGTTGCGGCCCATGCGCCGCCAGCAGTGGATGCTGAGCCCCAGGCAGGCCAGGCCCACCCCCGCGGCCGACCAGCGCAACAGCATCATCGGCATCTCACGTGCGAATGCCGGCAACTGCCAGGGCGGGCTGGACGCGCTGGCTGCAACATAGGGCAGCACCATCCACAGCACGACCAGCGGCACCCAGACGACCCACATCAGTTGCTCGACACTCTGGCTGGGCACGATGCCCGACAGCTTGCGGGTGCGCCGGCGCACGCGAATGGTCATGGCACCGACACAAGCCCAGTAGGCCCAGACCGTCGCGGCCAGAACAATGCAGGGCAGGTCCTTCATTGACTCGGCGTCGAACAACCTCGCGGGACAACCCGTTGCGCGCGAAGCTTCATTCCGTCAATGGTAGACGATGCGACCGACGGCACCGGCACACTCCGCGCATGTTGCTCAGCATCCGCCATGCGCTGCTGCCGCTGCTGGCCATTGCCCGGGCCTGTTGCCCGATTGCGGATAGCCATAGCTGTCGTCGTCGAAGCGGTCCAGGTAGTCGAAAAACCGGAAGCGGCAGTCCGAGGCGGACAACGGCGCGGTCACGCTGATTCAACGCTTCGGGTCTGCCGTCAACCTCACCAGGATAGGATTTGCGGTCGCCGGCACGACAGGGTAGTCTCGAGTGCATGACGCCGACGCGCAGGGATCTGATGGGGGCCGGGCGCGGCGCCGGCCTTCGGACCGGTGCTGGCGCAAGCTGCCGCGCCCGCGCAGGTGGCTGTGGCGAGCGTGCAGCATATGATCACGCTGCAGCGCGATGCGCGGGCGGATGCGGGGCCTGGTAGCCGCCCATGAACATGCGAACCTGCCTCCGACCTTGAAGCGCCACCTGTCCATCTTCGTTCTCGCCACATTCGTCGGGCTGCTGGCCGGCTGCGCGGCGCCGCCGTTGCCGACCGACCGCGTCGAGTCGCAGGCGCTGACCGACACCGCGCAGACGCGGCTGGGCCAGGCGGTGGCGCCGAGGCTGGCGCAGCATCCAGGCCTGTCCGGCTTCATGCCCTTCGAAGACCCGCATGATGCCTTCGCGGCGCGCGTGCTGCTCTCCCGCCTGGCGGACCGCTCGCTCGACGTGCAGTACTTCATCTGGCACGGCGACGCCGTCGGCACGCTGCTGTGGCAGGCGATGTGGGAGGCCGCCGAACGCGGCGTGCGCGTGCGCTTGCTGGTCGACGACGCCAACAACGCCGGGCTCGACCCGGTGCTCGCGGCGCTCGATGCGCACCCGAACCTCGAGCTGCGTCTGTACAACCCTTTCGTCAACCGCGGCTCGCGTGTCATCGGCTACCTCACCGACTTCGGCCGGCTGAACCGGCGCATGCACAACAAGTCCTTCACCGCCGACAACCAGGTCAGCGTGGTCGGCGGCCGCAACATCGCCGACGAGTACTTCGGCGCCGCCGAGGGGCTGGGCTTTGCCGACCTGGACGTGATGGCCATCGGAGCGATGGTGCAGGAGGTCTCGCGCGAGTTCGACCTGTACTGGAACAGTGCCTCGGCCTATCCGGCCGCGCCCTTCGTCGGGCCACCTCCCGCCGACCCGGCGGCGGTGCTGCAACCACGTTTCGAGGCCGTGCCGCAGGACCCGCGCGCTGCGCTGTACCTGCAGGCGGTGCGCCAGGCCCCGTTCGTGCAGGAGCTGCTAGAACGCCGGCTGGAGTTCGACTGGGCCACCGGCCAGGTGCTGTACGACAACCCCGCCAAGACACTGGATGCCAGCGCGGACAGCGACCTGATCTTGCTGCCGGTGCTGATGCGGCGCATGGGCTCGCCGCAGCAGCGGCTGGACATCATCTCACCGTATTTCGTGCCCGGCGCCGTGGGCACCGAGATGCTGGCCGACATGGCCCGGCGCGGCGTGCAGGTGCGCGTGATGACCAATTCGCTGGCCTCGTCGGACGAGCGCGTCGTGCACGCCGGCTACCTGAAGCGGCGCATGGACCTGCTGCGCGCCGGCGTGCAGTTGTACGAGCTGAAGCCCGGCGCCGCCAAGTCTTCATTGCGCGTGCGCGGCCGCTTCGGGCCGGGCAAGGTCTCGGGGCTGCATGCCAAGGTCTACGCCGTGGACGGCAAGCGCATCTTCGTCGGCTCGTTCAACTTCGACCAGCGCTCCGCGCACCTGAACACCGAGATGGGCTTGGTGATCGATAGCCCGCTGGCCGCCAAGCAGCTGGCCGACGCCTTCGAGACCGAGGCGCCCGACATCGCCTACGAGGTGCGCATCGCGCCCGATGGCACCAACCTGCAGTGGGTCGAGCGCACCTCTTCGGGCGGGACGGTGGTGTACGACGTCGATCCCGAGACCAGTGCGTGGCAACGCATGCAGGTCGGCTTCCTGGCCGGCCTGCCGATCGACTGGCTGCTTTGAGCTGTGCGGCAGCCCACGCCCGACCGGCTGCTCAGTACGGCGGATTGACCACGATGAACTGCGACCCCTGCGGCTGGTACCACGTGCTGCCGCACTGCTGGTAGACCATGCCTCCGTAGTTCACGGGCACGCAGTTCGCCGGCACGGTGCGCACCATCGAGCCGATCACGGCCGAGGTCACCATCACCGTGGCGGTGACCGCCGCGGCCGTGGCCACCGGGTGGTAGTCGTTGTCCCAGCCGTTGTCGCAGCAGTTGTTGTTGCCTTCGACGTTGACGTTGACGTTGGTGTTGCGGCTGGTGTTGACATTGTTCACGCTGGTGGAGCGCACGTTGTTGCTGCGCTTGTCGGCCTTGGCGTTGTTGGCCTGAGGCGTCGCCCGGTTGGTGCTGCCGGCGCTGGCTCGAGCCGAACCGCCGCCGCCACCGCGGCCCTCGCGCGCGGCCTCGGCCAGCGGGGCGAGTGCGAAGCCGGCAATGACGATGGCGACCAGACCGGCCTGGGCCCGCTTGTTGAGTAAGGCTTGCATGTTGACGCTCCTTTACTTCGACTTCACCGGAACGATCTCGATCTTCGTGGCCCCCTTGGGCGGCGTGAACCTGAAGGTCGATGCGCTAAAGGTGGGTTTCAGGTTCCAGTCGATGATGCTGACCGATTGCGGCCGGGCCTCGTCGGCACGGCTGGTGATCACCAGCTTGCGCGGCAGCGGTTTGCTGCCCGTCGTGATCCAGATCTGCCAGTCGAAGTTGCCCTGCCTGAAGGCGTAGTGGTCGCACAGGTCGTCACCAACGAAATCCTGGCCCGCATTCATCGCCGAGTCGATTTTGTCGACCGGCGCCGCCGGCGTTCCCCATTTGAACAGGTCGGACAGCGGAATCTCGACACCGAAGCGCTGCTCGAGCCGGTCGACCAGCTCGGCATTCGTGCCGCTGAATTCCACCTGCGAGTAGTACTTCGGCGCCGGGACGAAGATCGTGAAGGTCTTGCCGTCGAAGAACAGCTGGCGCTCCGATCGTGCACTCCACATGCGCGCATGCAGCTTGTTGGGCCGTTCGGCGTCGAGTGTCGCGTAGGCGATGTGCTGCAGCTTCTGGCCGTCGGTGAGCACCCTCTCACCGGTCAGCGTGCTCGACGCACGGAAGCGGTTCAGCGATTGCAGGTGGGCGCCCATGTCCTTCAGCGCCTGGATCGAAGCCGGGTCGACCGGGTTGGCAGCAGGCGCCGGCGCACTGGCCGCCGCGGCCGCCTGGCCGTACACGGCCGGTGCCGCCAGCGACAGCACCATCAGCAGCGTGGAAAGTTTTCTGGAGTTCAAGGGACTCTCCCTTTGAGTTGAAAAGGCCAGCGGTGGGGCCGACAATACACCAGCGAAGCGACTATGAGGACATGCACATGAAGAAGTACGCAGCGGAGTTCATCGGAACCTTCTGGCTGGTGCTGGGCGGCTGCGGCAGCGCGGTGCTGGCGGCGGCCTTCCCCGAGGTCGGCATCGGCCTGAGCGGCGTGTCGCTGGCCTTCGGCCTGACGGTGCTGACGATGGCCTTCGCCATCGGCCACATCTCCGGCTGCCACCTGAACCCAGCGGTGTCGATCGGTCTTTGGGCCGGTGGCCGCTTCCCGGCCAAGGAGCTGCTGCCCTACATCGTCGCGCAAGTATTGGGCGGCATCGTCGCCGGCGGCGTGCTGTACCTGATCGCCAGCGGCAAGGCCGGCTTCAGCCTGAGCGGGGGATTTGCCTCGAACGGCTACGGCGAGCATTCGCCGGGCGGTTATGCACTCGGCGCGGCCTTGGTCTGCGAGGTGGTGATGACGATGATGTTCCTCGTCGTGATCCTCGGTGCCACCGATGCGCGCGCGCCGGCAGGCTTCGCGCCGATCGCCATCGGCCTGTGCCTGACGCTGATCCACCTGATCAGCATCCCGGTCACGAACACTTCGGTCAACCCGGCACGCAGCACCGGCGTCGCCGTGTATGTCGGTGGCTGGGCGGTCGAGCAGCTGTGGCTTTTCTGGCTGGCGCCGATCGTCGGCGCGCTGCTCGGAGCAATGATCTATCGCATCATCGGTTCCGAGCGCTGAGCACTACGTGCCGGCGTGCTCCCTGCCCGGCGGATAGACGCCGGCCAGGCGGGCGATCAGGATCGCCAGGAAGAGAGCACCCACCAGCTGCTCGAGCACGCACAGCGCGCGCGCGTAGCGCAGCAGCGGCACGGCGTCGCCGAAGCCGGTGCTGGTCAGCGTGGTGAGACTGAAGTAGAGCAGGTCGCCGAGCAGCGGCGCTGCGACAGTGCCGCCGAACGCGAAGGACCCCGGCTGGAGATGGTTCGCGATCGCGTAGAGATAGCCCCACAGCACGCCGAGCATGAGGTACGCGGCCGCGGCGCCGTAGAGCTTGTCGGCCGTCATGACGTCGCGCTGGAAGACGTAGCGCAGCAGGTAGGCGATCGTCGACGCGTACAGCACTGCGCCGAAGGCCCACGAGTGCAGCAGGAACCGGGACTCGCCGCCGTCGATCGCGATCACTTGGAAGAACAGGGTCGGCACCGCGAGCAGGAGTGCGATCACGAACGACAGCTGGGTGCGTCCGACCGCGGCGACCGCTGCCACGACCACGAGGAGATTGGCGACGTTGAGCATGATCCGTCCGCGCGGCGTGGGCTCGAGCAGCAGCACCACCATGATGAGCGACAGCACCGCGACGAAAAGGTAGAAGCAGCGCTGGAAGAACACCTGTGCGAGTGCCGTGCGTGCGCGGTCGATTGCCATGTCTCAACCCCTCGAGAGCCTGGGCCGATGTTAGGGCCCGCCGAGCAGTCACGCGCCACCGCCGGGCAGGGCCGCACGGTCGGCGATGGATCGCTCGCCGCTCAAGGCCTGAACCAGGCATTGCCCACCTGAAAATACACGGCGGTGGTGCCGGGGCTGTGCGCGATGTCGATGCCGGCGTGCAGGCCGAACTTGCGCGCCAGCTCGTAGCGAAAGCCGAAGCCGCCGCTGCTGACATCCTGCGTCGCCGTGAAGGCCTGGCGGCTGGTGCGCGTCATGCCGGCGCCGCCGAAGGCGGCGACACTCCAGCGCCCGTCGAACTGCCAGCGGCCCTCGATCTCGGCCGACGCCATCTGCTGGCCCTGGTAGCGCATGGCCGGCACGCCGCGCAGCACCACGAAGGGCTTCAGGAAGAAAGGCGTGCCCGAAGACGACCAGGCATAGTCGCCGCGCGCACCGAGCGTGACGGTCGGCCCCAGCGGATACCAGCCGATCAGCAGCTGCTGAAAGCGCTCGAAGTCGTCGCTGGCCCCGAGCGCTTCGCGTGAGGCCAGGTACGAGGACTCGGCGTACAGCCCCGTCGTCGGCGTGAACAGGTTGTCGCGGCTATCGAACTCGACGATCGCGGTCGGCGCGGACACCTTCACGCGCACCGCATCGGCCAGCCCGGGGAAGACCGTATCGTCGCGCAGCGTCGGGTCGACGTCGGCATAGACATAGCGCAAGCCGATCCACCACGGCGACTTCGGCGCGAGTTGCCAGCTGGCCTGGGCCACGGCGGCGCTGAACTGCAGCGAGTAGCGCACACCCTGGTCGAGCGCAGGCAGATCGAGCCCCTGGCCGTAGAAGTCGAGATTGACGCGGCCGGTGCCGATTCCGGCCAGCGTCTTCAGCCGCCCGTCGAACCACCGGCTCGCATCACCGGCGAACGCGCCCCAGGTGCCGTTTTGCGTGCCGAAGGCGCCGACGCCTGCGATATCGGGCCGCGACCAGCCCTCCTGCCCGGCCTCGCGGCGCGGCCGCAGGAACATGCCCGCGGCGCCACCGCCGTAGCCGACCGCGGGCTCGGTGACGACGATCGGTATCGGCAGGAAGCCCTGCGCCGTTGCAAGGAATTCGCTCAGGTCCAGCTGCCCGTCCTCGGGGTCGATGAAGCGCGACTTGCGCTCGGTCGGCGTGGCGGCGGACGCCGGATCTTGCTGATGAGCGCCGGCCGTTGCACACAGCGCTGCGCAGATCGCAGCGGCCAGAAGTCCGAGACCAGGCTTGTTCATCGCGAGGCATTGTGCCGTCGGGCCACCGCACGAGCGGCGCGTCTCGCGCGTCAACCGGCGGCAGGGAGGGGTGTGCCGCCACCCGCTTCGGATCAGTCCGGCAGGTCGATCTGTTCGGGGCGCAGGTACTTGCGGGCATAGCGCCGGCACACGCCGCTCGTGACGAACAGCTCGAACAGCTCGCCGTCCAAGTGCCGGCGCTCGCACATGCCACCCATGATGGCCAGTGATTCCGAAAGCGTCTTGCCGCGTTTGTAGGGCCGGTCGGACGCGGTCAGCGCCTCGAACACGTCGGCGATGGCCATCATGCGTGCGGCGGGGCTCATCTGCTCGCGCGTGAGGCCACGGGGATAGCCGCTGCCGTCCATCTTTTCGTGGTGTGCCCCGGCGATTTCGGGCACCGCGCTCAGGTGCGCGGGCAGCGGCAGTTGGGACAGCATCTGGATGGTCTGCACGATGTGGTGGTTGATGACGTAGCGTTCCTCCTCGGTGAGCGTGCCGTGGCGGATCGCCAGGTTGAGCAGCTCGCCGCGGTCGTACTGCAGCGCCGGCACCGGCATGTTGAAGTGCAGGCCCGCATCGCCGGGCAGCGCGGCGCCGGCCGTGCGCTCGATGCGGTGCTCGGGCTTGTCGGCCAGCAACGGCTCGGCCACCGGCAAGGGCGGCGCGTGCGTGCGCTGTTTGCGCTGCAGCTCCTCGTGCGAGATGCCGATGCGGTCGTCCAGCGTGCGCAGCCAGCTGCGGCGCGCGATCGTGTGCAGCCGCTCGATGTGCGCCGCGTCCATCGATTCGCCGCCCTCGTTGCACGCGGCGACGAAGCGGAACTCGTCGTCCAGCGTCGCCAGTTCGGTGTCGCGTTCGGCCTCGCAGTCGGCGCGCACTGCGCCCTCGGCGATGCGCCGCCAGCAGCGGATCTGTGCGTCGCGCTTGAGCACCTCGAAGCGCATGCGCACCTCGTGGATGCGGTCATACAGCGTCTCGAGCTTGGTCGCCTTGTCGACCACGTACTCGGGCGTCGTGACCTTGCCGCAGTCGTGCAGCCAGCTCGCGATCTGCAGCGCCTCCCACTGCGCGTCGTCGAGCGCATAGTCGGCGAACTGCCCGTCGGCCGCGTCGCAGGCGGCGCGCGCCAGCATCAGCGTCAGTTCGGGCACGCGCTGGCAGTGGCCGCCGGTGTAGGGCGACTTGGCATCGATCGCGCCGGCCAGCAGCCGGATGAAGGCGTCGAGCAGCGCCTTGCGCTCCTCGAACAGGCGCTGGGTCTCGATGGCGATCGCCGCGGTGGCCGACAAGGCCTCGGCGAAGGCGAGCTGGGCCGGCTCGGGCGCCGCGCCGCCACCGATCGCGAGCGCGAGCACGCCCAGGCGCTCGCCGGCACGGTTGGCCAGCGGCAGCGCCACCAGCGAGGTGGACGCCGGCGCGCCCAGCGGCGCCAGCACGCCGCCGCCCGCGCCGGGCGGCGCGACCACGCGCTTGCCGTCGCGCAGCGCCTGGGCGATGGGCGAGGCCGCGTCGAGGGCGATCGGCGGCAGCGCTGCGCTCGCGGCGCTGCCGTTCGCGCCGACCTGCGAGGCGCTGTGCAGCGTCGCGCCATCGGCCGAGCGCAGGTAGATGGCCGCCGCGTCGGCGCCCACGGTGACCAGGGTCTCGCTCGCGACGCGTTCGAGCAGCACCGGAAAGCGCCGCTCGGCGGCCAGCGAGGCGGTCAGATCGAGGAAGCGCCGGATCGTCGCGCGCATGCGGTCCATGGCCTGGGCGAGCTGGTCGACCTCCAATACCGGCGAGCGGCCCGTCGGCGCACCGTCGAAGCGGAAGGCGCGGATGTCGTCGGCCAATGCACCCAAGGTCTGCAACGAACGCGACACGCGCCGCGACAGCCCGTAGGTGAGCGGCAGCGCGAGCAGCATCACCGCCAGGGTCGCGGCCAGCGTGCGGTTGCGAACTGCGCGCGCCGGCGCCAGCAACTCGTTGAGCGGGATCGCCATGCCCAGCGACAGCATCTCGCGGGCCGTCGGCACCGGGACCACCATGCGCTGCCAGGTGCGGCCTGCCGCATCGTCGATGCGCGTGGCGCTGCCGCCCGGCGCGGCCGGCTCCAGGCTGGCGAGCGCCGCGTCGGCGAGGGTGGTGAGCAGCGGCAATCCGGCGCCGTCGTCGGTGTCCAGCGGCGTGCCGGCCGAGCTGGCGAGGACGCGCCGCGCTCCGTCGAACAAGACGGCACGGGCGCCGGGCAGGGGCAATGCCTCGGCGAGCACGCGGCCCAGATCGTCGAGCGCGACGTCCAGCGCCACCACGCTGCCGCCGGCGCTGCGCCGCGCCACCGTGACGCCGGCTTGGCCGGTCGAGAAGAAGCGGTAGGGTGCGGTCACGATGCGCCGCTGCCCTGCCTGCCGCGCCTCGCGGTACCAGGGGCGGGTGCGCGGGTCGTAGGGCCCGCCCTCGCGCGCGCGGCGGCCGATCTCCGCAAGCCCTGCGTCCAGGAAGATGCGCTGCGCTGCGGCGCCGCCGGCATCGATCGCATCGATCAGGTAGGCGGCGGATTCTGGCGCCGCGAAGCGCGTGCGCCGCGCCGCATCGCGCAGCGGGCGCAGCAGGAAGAACGAGCCGTCGGGGGCGCCGATGTAGACCGCCTCGAAGGCCTGGCCTTCGACCGCGGCGGCGAGCGAGCGCAGCGCGCCGAGGCGGGCCGCAATGCCGCGCGCGGCGACGACCGGATGCTCCGCCAGCAGGTCGACGGCACGTGCGCCGGGCGCAAGGGCCAGCGCGAGCCGGGCACCGGTCTCGCGCGCCAGCCCCGCGAACTGCGTTTCGCTGGCGGCCAGCGCGATCGCACGACTGCCGGCGTAGCCCAGCCCGGCGAGCAGCGCGCCGGTCACCAGCACCAGGCCGGAGAACAGCACCGTCAGGTGCACATGCAGTGGATGGCGCCGCGTGGCGGGGTGGGCATCGGGCATCGTCGGACTCCGCGCCCGCGGCGGGCGGGACGAGCAGCGTGCATTCTGGGGCCGTGTTCGCGCCAGCTGGGCGGCCTGTGCGGCGGGACCTCACACGCGGCCCACGTTGGCGCCGGACCCCTCGGCGGCTACGCGGCGCAGGCCGACGCCGCTTCGCGCAGCGCCTGCTCGTACACCCCGACCGGCTGCGCGCCCTGGATCAGCTGCTTCCCATCGATCAAGAGCGCGGGCACGCCGTCGATGCCGAGGCGCTGCCACCGGCGCACCGTCACGCGCACCGCGTCGGCATGTGCGCCGCTGCCCAGCACGTCGCCGGCCGCCAGCCGGTCGAGCCCGGCGTCGGCGGCGGCGGCCAGCAGCACCTCGGGTGATGCCGGGTTCTCGCCGCGTTCGTGATAGGCACGCAGCAGCGCGCGCTTCAGTTCCAGCTGTCGCCCCTGCGATCCGGCCCAGTGCAGCAGCCGGTGTGCGTCGAAGCTGTTGCAGACATGCGTGCGCAGGCGAAAGCTCAGGCCGAGTTCGGCCGCGCGGCCGCGGATCAGCGCCTGCCGCTCGGCCAGCTGCCCGGCACTGGCGCCGTACTTGCGCGCCGCATAGTCGGCGATCGGCTCGCCCTCGGCCGGCAGGCCCGGGTTCAGCTCGAGGGGCTGCAGGTGCAGTTCCACCGGCACCGTGTCGGCGGTACGTTCGATGGCCTGCTCCAGTGCGTGCAGGCCGATCGCACACCATGGGCAGGTGATGTCGGAAACGAAGTCGATCCGCATCAGAACATCTCGGCCGGCAGCTCGGTCACCGCCGCGGCGCCGTCGACCACGCTGTCGCGCAGGCCGGGCACGCGTGTCAGCACATGCTCGGCATAGAAGCGTGCGACGGCGATCTTGTTGCGCATGAAAGCAGCGTCCTCGCCGGCAGCGAGCTTGCGCTCGGCGACGAGCAGCGCGCGCGCCAGTTGCCAGCCTGCCGCCAGGTTGCCGGCCAGCAGCAGGTACGGCACCGAGCCGGCAAAGGCGGCGTTCGGGTCGGCGCGGACGCGCTCGACGACAAAGGCGACGACGTCGAGGAAGGCTTGGCGCCCTTCGGCCAGGCGCCGGGCCATCGCCAGCGCGGCGGCGCTGCCGCTGCTGCGCAGCGCGCCTTCGGTGGCTTCGATCTGCGCCGCGAAGGCACGCGCCACCGCGCCGCCGTCGCGTGCGGTCTTGCGCCCGACCAGGTCGTTGGCCTGGATCGCGGTCGTGCCTTCGTAGATGCTGAGGATCTTGGCGTCGCGCAGGTACTGCGCGGCGCCGGTCTCCTCGATGAAGCCCATGCCGCCGTGCACCTGCACGCCCAGGCTCGCCACCTCCAGGCTCATCTCGGTGCTGAAGCCCTTGAGGAGAGGCACCAGGAACTCGTAGGCCGCCTGGCTGCGCTGGCGCTGTGCGGCATCGGGGTGGGCATGGGCATGGTCGTACTCGGCCGCCGCCGCCAGTGCCAGCGCGCGGCAGCCCTCGGTCATCGAGCGCATCGTCAGAAGCATGCGCTTGACGTCGGGGTGATGGATGATCGGCCCGGCGCCGGGCAGCGAGCCGTCGACCGGGCGCCCCTGCACACGTTCCTTGGCATAGGCAGCGGCCAGCTGGTAGGCGCGCTCGGCCACGGCGATGCCCTGCATGCCGACGGCGTAGCGGGCGGCGTTCATCATCACGAACATGTAGGCCAGGCCCTGGTTCTCCTCGCCGACGAGATATCCGACTGCCCCGCCGTGGTCGCCGAACTGCAGCACCGCGGTCGGGCTGGCCTTGATGCCCAGCTTGTGCTCGATGCTGACGCAGTGCACGTCGTTGCGCGCGCCCAGCGAGCCGTCGGCCTCGACCATGAACTTCGGCACGACAAACAGGCTGATGCCCTTCACGCCCTCGGGTGCGCCGGCCACGCGCGCCAGCACCAGGTGCACGATGTTCTCGGCCATGTCGTGCTCGCCGTAGGTGATGAAGATCTTCGTGCCGAAGACCTTGTAGCTGCCGTCGGCCTGCGGCTCGGCGCGCGTGCGCACCAGCGCCAGGTCGCTGCCGGCCTGCGGCTCGGTCAGGTTCATCGTGCCGGTCCACTCGCCCGACACCATGCGCGGCAGGTAGCGCTGCTTCAGTTCATCGGAGCCGGCGGTGAGCAGCGCCTCGATCGCGCCGTCGGTCAGCAGCGGGCACAGCGCGAAGCTGAGGTTGGCGCTGTTGTTGATCTCGATGCAGGCTGCGCCGATGGTCTTCGGTAGCCCCTGGCCGCCGAAGTCCAGCGGGTGCTGCAGCCCCTGCCAGCCGCCTTCGGCGTATTGTTTGTAGGCGTCCTTGAAGCCGAGCGTGGTCGTGACCTTGCCATCTTGGAAGCTCGACGGCGACTTGTCGCCTTCCGCGTTCAGCGGCGCGAGCACGCCTTCGTTGAAGCGCGCGCATTCCTCCAGCACCGCCTGCGCGGTGTCGACGCCGGCCTCCTCGAAGCCGGGCAGCGTGGCGACCTGTTCGAGGCCGGCGAGTTCGGTCATGCAGAACAGCATGTCCTTGACGGGGGCTTGGTAGCTCATCAACTTCTCCTTCGGATAGGGAGTGGTGCATCGCCGCGACCCGGCGTACGACCCTTAGGCGGCCGCGGGCACTTCGAGCGCACGCGACACAGGGCGCGGCTGCGGGCCCGAAGGCAGCAGGAAGTGCGACAGCGCCGGGATCAGGATCACCGCGCCGACCATGTTCCAGATGAACATGAACGCCAGCAGGATGCCCATGTCGGCCTGGAACTTGATCGGCGACAAGGCCCAGGTGATCACACCCGCGGCCAGCGTCACCCCCACCAGCACCACCACCTTGCCGGTGAACTGCAGCGCGCGCCGGTAGGCCTCGCGCAGCGGCACGCCCATGCGCTGCTGCGCCAGCTGCACACTCAGCAGGTACAGCGCATAGTCGATGCCGATGCCCACGCCGAGCGCGATCACCGGCAGCGTCGCCACCTTGACGCCGATGCCCAGCCAGACCATCAGCGCCTCGCACAGGAACGAGGTCACGACCAGCGGCAGCACCGCGACGACCACGGCACGCCAGCTGCGGAAGGTGACGAAGCACAGCAGCGCCACCGCCGCATACACCAACAGCAGCATCTGCGTCCAGGCCTTGCGCACGACGATGTTCGTGGCCGCATCGATGCCGGCCGAACCGGCGGCCAGCAGGAACTGGCGCTCCGGCGTGCCGTGCGCGGCGGCGAACTCGGCGCTGGCCTGGACCACGCGGTCCAGCGTCTCGGCGCGGTGGTCGGCCAGGTAGGCGATCACCGGCATCACCGAGCATTCGGTGTTGAACAGGTCGGGGTTGTTGACGCTGGCCTGCTGCGCGCCGTAGTTCAGCACGTCCTGGTTGCGCGCGATCGTCAGCCACTTCGGGCTGCCCTCGTTGCTGCCGGCGGTGATCTGGCGCACCGCGTTGGTCAGCGACACCGTGGTCTGCACGCCCGGCACCTGCTGCAGCGCCCAGCTCAGGCGGTCGGCTTCGACCAGCGTGGCGTACTTCAGACAGCCTTCCTTCTCGGTCTTGACGATGACCGCGAAGGTGTCGCTGGACAGCGAGTAGTTGGCCGTGATGTAGGCGTTGTCGCGGTTGTAGCGCGAGTCGGCACGCAGTTCCGGCGCGCCGGCATCGAGGTCGCCGATCTTCAGGTTGAAGCTGGTGGCCACGCCGAAGGCCAGCAGCAGCGCGCTGACCAGCACCGCGCCGGTGGCCCAGCGCCGTTCGGTGAAACGTTCCAGCCAGACCCAGGCTTGGTTGGCACCGCGGCCGTAGTTCTCGTCGCTGTCGGCGCGCAGGCTGCGCGCGGCGGCGGCCGGGCTGACGCCGATGTACGACAGCAGCACCGGCAGCAGGATCAGGTTGGTCAGGATCAGCACCGCCACGCCGATGCTGGCGGTCAGCGCCAGGTCCTGGATGACCGGGATGTCGATCATCATCAGCACCGCGAAGCCCACCGCGTCGGCCAGCAGCGCCGTCACCCCGGCCAGGAACAGCCGACGGAAGGTGTAGCGCGCGGCCACCAGCTTGTGTGCGCCCTTGCCGATGTCCTGCATGATGCCGTTCATCTTCTGCGCGCCGTGCGACACGCCGATGGCGAACACCAGGAAGGGCACCAGGATCGAATAGGGGTCGATCTCGAAGCCGAAGGCCGCCACCAGCCCCAGCTGCCACAGCACCGCCACCAGCGAACAGGCCAGCACCAGCGTGGTGCTGCGCACGCAGCGGGTGTAGTAGTAGATGATCGCCGCGGCGACGACCGCGGCGAAGCCGAAGTACAGCGCCACGCGGAACAGGCCTTCGATCAGGTCGCCGACCAGCTTGGCGAAGCCGATCACGTGCATGCGCACCGCCGGTGCTTTGCCGTCGCTGGCGACCTCGTACTTGTCACGGATCGACTCGATGCTTTGCGACAGCGTGCGGTAGTCGATGCGCTGGCCGGTCTTCGGGTCCTTGTCGAGCAGCGGCACGACGATCATGCTCGACTGGTAGTTGTTGCCCACCAGGCTGCCGACCAGCCCCGAGCGCGCGATGTTGCCGCGCAGCTGTTCGGTCACGGCGGCCGAGCCGTCGTAGTTGTCGGGCATCACCGGGCCGCCGCGGAAACCCTCCTCGGTGACCTCGGTCCAGCGCACGGCCGGCGACCACAGCGACTTGACCCAGGCACGGTCGACGCCGGGCGTCAGCACCAGTTCATCGTTGATCTTGCGCAGCGTCTCGAGGTACTTCGGGTCGTAGATGTCGCCGTTCGGGTTCTCGACCACGATGCGCAGCGAGTTGCCCAGCCCGCGCAGTTCGTTGCGATTCTCCAGGTAGTTCTTGATGTACGGGTGGCTGACCGGTAGCATGCGCTCGAAGCTGGCGTTCAGCGTCAGCCTTGTTGCGGCGAGGAAGCCGAGCAGCACGGTGATCACCGCGCACAGCACGATGACCGCGCGTCGGTTGTTGAACACCAGCCGCTCGAGGCGCGAGCCGCTGTTCGGGTCGAAGGTGTCCAGAGCGCCCGGCAGGGGCAGGTCGTCGGCGGTGGCGGTGGCATGCATGGCGTGTCTCGCGAAAGTCTCGGGGTTTACTGCAACGTCAGCGGCGACACGCCGCGCGGGCCGCCGACCACCAGGCTGGATGGGCCGACGATGACCACGGCCGCGGCCGGCGCCGGTTTGTCGGTCTTGGCCAGCGCGAAGCTGGCGCCGTCGTCGCGGCTGAGCAGCGCATGGCCGGCTTGGCTGACGATGACGATGCGGCCCTGCGCGTCGATGCTGCTGGCCGTCAGGCCGACCTGCAGGCCGGTGTTCACCGCCTGCCAGCTGCGGCCGGCATCGGCGCTGCGCAGCACCGTGCCACGCAAGCCGTGCACGAGCACCGCGCGGTCGTTGCCGATCACACCGAACAGCGTGCCCTTGTATGGCAGTTCGAGGGCGCGGAACTGGCCCGTGCCACGGTCGAGCTTGAGCAGCAGGCCTTGCTCGCCGGCGATGTAGGTCTCGCCGCCGACGCTGCGCACCGCGTAGAGGTGCAGGGCCTTCGGGTTCTCGGTGGCGTGCAGCAGCGGCTGCCAACTGGCGCCGCCGTCGGTGGTGCGGAGGATCAGACCGAAGGCGCCGACCAGATAGCCGGTCTTGGCGTTCTCGAAGGCGACGTCGAGGAAGGGGTTCTCGGCGCCTTGCGCGGCGAAGCGCTCGGCTTCCTTCAGCAGCGCCGCGGCACGCGCCGCGTCGCCGGCATTCGCGGCCTCGCGCTGGTAGTAGTCGACCATCAGGGCGCCCGCCTGGCGACCGTCGAGCACGCGCGTCCACGTGGCCCCGGCGTCGGTGCTGCGCAGCACTATGCCGTCGTGGCCGACGGCCCAGCCTTGGTCGGCACTTGGGAAGGTCACGGCCACCAGGTCGGAGCTGACCGGCACCTCGGCTTGGCGCCAGCTCTTGCCCTGGTCGTCGGACAGCAGCACATGGCCGCGCTGGCCGACGGCCACCAGGCGCTCGCCGCTGCGGGCCAGGCCGTTGACCAGCGTGCGTTGCGCCAGCGGGCTCTTCAGCGCCGGCGTGTCGAGCACGTCACGCCAGCCGGTGTCGGCGGCGGCCCAGGCGAGGGTGGCCACACTCGCCGCGACCACGGCCGATGCAAGGCATCGTTTGAACATCATGTCTCCTGCTGAAGGGATAGGTCCGTGCTCGACGCGGGCTGCGAGGCCGAAGCTCGGCGTGCCGGACAATGAGCGGAATTCTGCGATTCAGCAGGTGGCTGGCGCCCCCTCTTGGCTGGGGGGACAGGGGCGGGGCAGGGGCCGAAGAGTCGTTCGGCCGCCGGCTTCAGCCTGGCGCCGGCGCGAGGTCGAGATCGAGGTGGATCACGCCGCTCTCGCGGCGCTGGCGCAGCGGCAAGCCGCTGCGCTGGAACACGGCCAGCATCGGCGCATTGCCGGACAGCACCTCGGCCTCGAAGCGCACGAGGCCATGGCGCCTGGCCAGCATGACGAGCGCGGCGAGCAGTCGGCTCGCCAGACCCTGACCCTGGAAATCCTCTTCGATCGTGAACGCCACCTCGGCCACCCTGGCGCCATCGGCGTCGCTGCGGCCGACGTAGCTGGCACCGCCGATGATGGTCTCGTCGGCGCCGGAGCCGATCGTCACCACCAGCCCGGCCAGATGGACGAAGTCGATCTCGGCGATGCGCTCGAAGGCGCGCTCGGGGATCGACTTGCGGAAGGAGAAGAAGCGCGTGTAGACCGACTGCGGTTCCAGCTTCGCGAAGGCGCTTTGCAGACGCGGCTTGTCGTCCGTGCGCATCGCCCGGATCACGGCCGGCCGGCCATCGCGCAACGTGATCGCTTGGTGGAAATCCAGATCCTCGTCGCGCATGCCGAAGTCCAGCAACCGTCCCCTTCAGTATTTCGCTTTGCGGCAGGCCTGACGAACGTCCGAGTCGTTGGCCTTGCTGCAGTTGACGTCATCCATGTCGCGGTTGTTCGTATTGGCCTTCGCCCGGACACATTCGTCCCGGTTCTTGTTCTTCACATCGCTGCAGTTGATGTTGTTGGCGTTGTTGTTGACCTTCGCCCGGACACATTCGTCCTGGTTCTTGTTCTTGACGTCACTGCAGTTCACTTTGGCAAAGGCCGGCGCACAGAGCCCCAGGGTGAGGGCCATTGCAGTCAGTAGCGGTCTGAGGGTGGACATGGCAGTCTTTCGAAGGATGGAAGGAGTAGGAATCTATTCCGGTGGTGCTGGCAATGCAAGTGAAGCGACCGAGCCGGGGGGCGTCTGCAACGTGTCGCAGGAGCCCCCCCGGCTTCTTGGCGTTCGATCGCGATGCGCTGTCAACGAACCCCCGCACCGGCCAACGCGTCGGCGGTCCACTCGCGGTCGGGCATGGCCTTGACATGCTTCAGCCCGCCGGTCTCGGCGA
>Ga0316605_10000874_pt1 | contig 18554 bp, 17 predicted proteins | sample OWC_soil_day20_n_FD_207666 | JGI IMG/M metagenome (GOLD analysis project Ga0316605, IMG submission 207666) | Wetland soil microbial communities from Old Woman Creek delta, Ohio, United States - OWC_soil_day20_noCT | ecosystem: Environmental > Terrestrial > Soil > Wetlands | place: USA: Ohio...
GCTTAACGAAATTGGCGTCGAGGGGCAGGAGCGACTGCGCGCTGCGCACATGCTCGTCATCGGAGCAGGCGGGCTCGGCTCGCCGGCGGCGTACTACCTGGCCTCGGCGGGAGTGGGCACGCTGACACTGGTCGACGGCGACGCTGTCGACCTCACCAACCTGCAGCGCCAGATCCTCCACACGACCGAGCGCATCGGCATGCCGAAGGCCGAGTCGGCCCGCATCGCCCTCGAGGCGATCAACCCCGAGGTTCGCGTCGTGACGGTTGCGCAGCGCGTCGACGAGGCGGCGCTCGATCGGCTGGTGGCCGGCGCCACCGTCGTGCTCGATTGCTCCGACAACTTTGCGACACGGCATGCGCTGAACCGCACCTGCGTCAGGCACCGCCGGCCGCTCGTCTCCGGCGCGGCCATCCGGTTCGACGGCCAGGTCGCCTCGTTCGACGTGCGGACGGCGGAATCGCCCTGCTACGCATGCCTGTTTCCGCCGGGCGACAGCGAGGATGAGCTGTGCTCGACAATGGGCGTCTTTGCCCCGGTCACCGGCATCGTCGGTGCCGTGCAGGCCGCCGAAGCGCTCAAGCTCGCCACCGGAGCCGGCACCGCCCTGGTCGGACGACTGTTGATGCTCGACGCGCTCAGCATGCAGTGGCACTCCGTGCGCGTACCGCGCGATCCGGACTGTCCGGTATGCGCGGGTCGCTGAGCCGATGTCGGCTCGGCACCTGGTCCTGATCGTCGTCCTCGCTGCCATCTGGGGCGGCGCCTTCACCCTTATCCGCAATGCGGTTCCCGCCCTGGGGCCGCTGGGCCTGTCGGCGGTGCGTCTGACACTGGCCGCCGTCATCATGCTGGCGTACCTGCGGGCCACCGGCCTGCGCGTGCGCTGGCGCCGCGACCGTAAGGCGATCGCGGTCATCGGCTGCTTCGGCGCCGCGCTGCCCTTCCCGTTGTTCGCCTATGGCGCGACCCAGTGGTCGGCTGGTTTCCTCGCGGTGATCAACGCCACGGTGCCCCTCTGGGGCGCCGTCATCGCGCGCCTCTGGCTGGGCGATCGAATCACGCCAACGGCCATCCTCGGCCTCGCGTTCGGCATCGGCGGCGTCGTCCTGCTCACCGGCGCCCGATCGGCACCGCTGCCAGCCGCCGGCGCTGCGGCGCTAGTGGCGGCTCTCGCGGCGTCGCTGTGCTTTGCGGTCGCCGGTGTCGCCACCAAGGCCCTCGGCGCCAATGTCCCGGCCGCGTCCCTCGGCACCGGTGTGCTGATCGTCGGAGCCGCCTTCAATGCTCCGCTGACCTTGCTCGACCCGCCACGGCAGATCACGGCGTTCGCGCTTGCCAACGCCGCCTTGCTGGCGCTGCTTGCCTCGGCACTCGCCACGGTGCTCTACCTGAAGCTGATCCAGGAGATCGGTCCGACCCGCTCGATGACGGTGACCTTCCTGATTCCGGTATGGGGGATCTTCTGGAGCGCGCTGCTGCTGGACGAGCCAGTCACCGCGACGATGATTGCGGCCTGCGGTTTCGTTCTGATGGGAACCGCCCTCGTGCTGGCCGGCCAGCGGCGGGCCGTTCCGGCGGTCGAGGCCTAGCTGACGAGCACCGGCAGCTGCGCCTCGAGCGCCTCGGCCGGCGCCTTGCGGAAGCCGCTCTTGGCGAATCGATGCCAGCGCCCGACTACGAAGGCGACGACCAGTGCCGACCGCGCGGCCGCATCGAAGTTTTCGGCGACCTCGCGCTCGGTAGCGGCGACCCGGAAGCTCTGCTTCAGCGACGCTTCGATGCGCTCGATCAGCTGGTTGATGCGTTCCTGCAGCCGCTCGTTCTCGTTGACCAGCGCATCTCCGATCAGCACGCGGGTCATGCCCTTGTTGGTCTGTGCGAACTCCAGCAGCATCGCAACGATCGCACGGACCTGACGTAGCCCCGAGGTCTCGCGCGCACTGATCTCGTTGATCAGCCCGAAGACCGATGTTTCGATGAACTCGATCAGGCCCTCGAACATCTGGGCCTTGCTGGCGAAATGCCGGTAAAGAGCGGCTTCCGAGACCCCGAGTCGTGCGGCGAGTGCAGCCGTGGTGACCTTCTCGCCCTTCGGGTCTTCCAGCATGGCGGCAAGCGTCTGCAGGATCTGCAGCTTGCGTGCTCCCGGCTTGCGGGGGCCCGCAATGGGGCTGGTGGAATCCATCGGAGGGAGGCGGATCTGGACGTTGGCACGCCGGGGAAAAGCCCCGGACGTGAATGCATACTATCCCAGATGTCCGCAGCCGCGAACCATCTTCCGGATTAACGGCGGTGCCACAACGGGCCGAATAGGGGCCGCCGGCGGCGCCTTACCGAACGATCAATTCAGCGCACGTCACAGAAGCAGTACGACAGCGCCCGGGTGGGCTGATCCTTCGTTTGCAGCAGCAGGGCGAGTTCGCGTGGCGTCCGCGGCGGAAGCGCGTCGATCAGCGCCCGCGCCAGCCCGTCCCAGCCGAGGTCGTCGCGCAGCGCCGCACCGAGCCGGCCGAAGAGCAGCGACAGATAGCGATCCAGGCCGCGTGGCTCGTGCTCGATGTACTCGACTCGGAAGTCGTCACCGAGCGAGGCGCGCCGGGCGGCCGACTTCACCGCGGCGTCCAGGCCGCCGAGCACGTCGACCAAGCCTCGCTCCTTCGCCTGCGCACCGGTCCACACCCGCCCCTGCGCCACTTCATTGATCTGGTCCGGTGTGGCCTTGCGGTTCTTGGCAACGACCCCGAGGAATTCGCGGTACGTATGGCCAATGCTCGATTCGGCCACCTGCGCGAGGCGCCTGTCGAGCGGGCGGGTCAGATCGGTGGCCTCGGCGATCCACGTGGTTCCCACGCCGCCAGTGTTGACGCCCACCTTCTCCATCGTCCCGGTGAAGTTCGGGATCAGCGCAAAGACACCGATCGATCCGGTGATCGTCGCCGCATCGGCGATGACCTCGTCGCCGCCCATCGCGATCCAGTATCCACCCGAGGCTGCGACATCGCCCATCGACACCACGACCGGCTTGCCGGCCTTGCGCGTCAGCGCGAGTTGCTCGCGGATCAATTCCGAGGCGAAGGCACTGCCGCCCGGGGAATCGACGCGCACCACCAGTGCCTTGATGTCCTCGTCCTCGCGTGCGCGCTGGATCAACTCGACGACAGCGCGGGAGCCGATCGTGCCCCTTTGAGCATCGCCATCGACGATCTCGCCCTGCGCGACTATGACGCCGACTGCGCTTCCGGTCGCCGGCTTGGTGGCATACCGCAGGTATTCGTACATCGAGATCTGGCGGAAGGTCTCGGCATCGTCATCGCTGTGCGGGGCGCCGCGTTCGAACATCATCGCGCGGAACTCGTCGCGGCGCTTCAGCCCGTCAACCAGCTTCTCCCTCAAAACCAGTTGCGCCAGGTCACCTTCGGTGGCTTGCAGCCGCTGCGGCAGGTCGTTGATGGCGGCCATCACGCTGCCTGCCGTGAGCTTGCGCGCCAGCTCGACGTCCGCCAGCCAGGTCGACCACAGGCCGTTGTGCAGGTAGGCGTCCGCCTCCTGTGCCTCAGGCGTCGGACCGGTTCGTGTGAACGGCTCGCCGAAACTCTTGTAGCGGCCCGCCTGGAACGTATTGATCTTGACGCCGAGTTTGTCGAGCAGGTCCTTGTAGTAACCACGCGTACCGCCGAGGCCGCGGATCAGCAGCGCACCCGACGGATGCATGTACACCTCGTCGGCGTGCACAGCGAGGAAATACTGGCCCTGCGTATACGACTCGGCCCAGGCCACGACCGGCTTGCCTGCGCCGCGCACGCGCTCGACCGCCGCGCCCAGTTCGCGCAACGTCGCCAGTCCTGCGCTGCCCATCTCGTCAAGCACCAGCACCACACGGCTGATCTGCGGATCGCGCGCTGCGGCGTCAAGGACCGTGAGCACGTCGCGCAGCCGGGTCTCGAACCGGTCGCGTCCGAGTGCCTCGGCAAGGGCCGCCTCCTGGGCACCGACGGTGTACTCCTCGACCACGTCGCCTTGAATATTGACCACCAGCGCCGTATCCGGCGCCAGCCGCGGCGGCCTGTCCGACGAGAGCCACGCGAACAGCACGATGCCCACGATCAGCAGGAACAGAAGATTGAGGACCAGCCGGCGCGAAAAATCGATGCCGCGCCAGAGGAAACCGAAGAACCTGCGAATCAGACCAGGGCGCGCCATACAGGAACCGTCGTCGGGAAGGGAAAGTCGAGCTTACCGCGTCGCGCTGAGGCGACCGACTCAACCGGCCGGTTCAGCGCGGCTGCCGGCGCGTCAGCTCGTGCAACGAAGCAATCCGCAGGCCAACGGTGCCGCGGTAGCGTTGCCGCCAGGTGGTCCCGTGCCGTGTGATCAGCACCGTGCGCAGGCCGAGCGCGCGGGCCGACTTCAGGTTGGCCAGCGAGTCCTCGACCAGCACCGCCGTGGCCGGCACGATGCGCTCGCGTGCCAGCATCGCCCGCAGCATCAGCCGGGAAGGCTTCGGCCTGAAGGTGCCGTGCACCCGCATGCGCTCGATTGTGTAGCGCGTCCGGATGTGTCGGTGCAGGGCCAGTTCGTGCAGCACTGTGCCGGCATATGCCCGCGGCGCGTTGCTGAGGAGCACCTTGTGCCCGGGCAGCCGGGCGAAAAGGCGTGCGAGCCCACGTTCCGCCCGCAGCAGTGCGGCGACATCGAAGTCGTGGCACTCGCGCAGGAAGTGATGCGGGTCGACGCCGTGGTGGCGGACCATGCCGAGCAAGGTGGCGCCATAGCGGCGCCAGTAGAGCGTGCGCAGCCGGTTCGCCTCGCTGCGGTCGATTCCGAGTACCCGTTCGACGTAGCTGGTCATGCGCTGGTCGATCGCAGCAAAAATGGCGTGCGATGCGTCGTGCAGGGTGTTGTCGAGATCGAAGAGCCAGACGGGTCGCGCGCGGGGCGCGGACGGTGAGTCACCCGCGCTTGCCACCGTCAGGGCTCGACGCCGACTACCGGCCGATGGCCGAGTCCGGATCATCACCGAACGATGTCGATCGCGTTCCCGGCGGACTCAGTGGCTCTTGATCATTGTGCCGACGCCCTGGTCGGTCAGGATTTCCAGCAGCAGGCAATGGTCCACGCGGCCGTCGATGATGTGCACGGCGTTGACCCCGCTCTTAGCCGCCTCGAGCGCGGAGGAGATCTTCGGCAGCATGCCGCCGGAGATGGTGCCGTCCGCGAACAGCTCGTCGATCTCGCGCGCCGACAGGCCGGTCAGCAGCTTGCCGTTCTTGTCGAGCACGCCGGGAGTGTTCGTCAGCATCACCAGCTTCTCGGCCTTCAGGATCTCCGCGATCTTGCCGGCGACCACGTCGGCGTTGATGTTGTACGACATGCCATCGGCACCGAAGCCGATCGGAGAAATCACCGGAATGAAGGCATCGTCCTGCAGCGCCTTGACGACGGCCGGATTGATGGCCTCGATCTCGCCCACCTGGCCGATGTCGTGGGTCTTGCTCGGGTCGTCTTTATCCGGCATGCGCAGCTTGCGCGCCCGGATCAGCCCGCCGTCCTTGCCGGTGAGGCCGACGGCCTGGCCGCCGAAGGCGTTGATCAGCATGACGAGCTCGCCCTGCACCTCGCCTGCCAGCACCCACTCGACGACTTCCATGGTCTCGGCGTCGGTGACGCGCATGCCCTGGATGAAGGTCGACTTCTTGCCGACGCGCTCGAGCGCTTCGTCGATCTGCGGCCCTCCACCATGCACGACGACCGGGTTCATACCGACCAGCTTCAGCAGCACGACATCGTGGGCAAAGGCCTCCTGGAGGTTGCGGTCGACCATCGCGTTGCCACCGTACTTCACGACGATCGTCTTGCCATGGAAGCGGCGGATATACGGCAGTGCCTCGGAAAGGATGTCGGCCTTCAGCTGCGGGGAGATCTGCGCGGTATCCATGGCGTTCGCGGGCTCGAAGTGGGAACGGGAGGCGCGGTCCTCCCGTTGGGCGCGCATGTTACCCGCCCGGGCGCTGGGCCTTTTCTCCTGACGCGCTAGCATCAGCGCCTCGCCAGGAGAGTTGCCATGCAGCAGATCTTTCGCATCGAAGGCATGCACTGCGGCGGTTGCGTCGCGCGGGTCACCCGTGCATTGAAACCAATCGCAGATGAGGTCGAAGTGACCCTGGATCCTCCGCGCATCACGCTCGATGCGCCGGAGACGCTCAGCACGGAAGCGGTACAGGCCGCAGTCGCCGCGGCCGGCGACTATGTTGTTTCTTCCGAATAGCGCCTAGGCGCCGTCCAGGCCCTTCTTCAATCGCACCCTTGCCGCGACACGCTCGGCCTTGCGGGTCGGCCCGTGCGGACCAGCACTGCGCTGGCGGGCCGCGATGCTCAGCAGGTTGCGAGGTCGCGGTGCGGGGACCGTGATGCTCGACTTTGGCGAACGCGCCGCGGCTTTCTTTGCCATCGGCGTTGCGACTGACGCTAGTGCTTGTGCACGCTGCCGGCTGCAGCGGGCGCGCGCGCCATGACTTCGACCTCGACCGGCTGGGTCAGCAGTCGCTTGTCGCGAGTCTCGAGACGCAACTCGACCAGCACGCGCTCACCGAGCTTGAGAGGCCGTTTCAGGTCCATCAGCATCACGTGATAGCCGCCGGGCTTCAGTTCGACACTGCGCCCGGGCGGAAGGTCGATGCCAGGCACGGCGCGCATCTTCATCACGTTGCCGTCCATCACCATCTCGTGGATCTCGACCACGCCCGCCACTGAACTTGACACGCCGACGAGGCGCGCGCCGTCGGCGGAGGTGAGTGACATGAAGGCGCCGGTCGCCGACTGCCCCTGCACCGCGGGACGTGCCCATGCATCCTTTACCTGAACCTGCGCCTGGCCGGCACTCGCCCACGCCAGCAACACGGCCGCAACCGCTACTCGCAACATTCGAAGCTCCTCGATCAGTCCGGCAGTTTAGCGTCCGACCCTGCCGGGCTTTCTTGCGGCGGGCCACCCGGCGGGCGCAGGCGCGGATCGACGTGCATCGCCGCCTTCACCAGCAAGTGTGCAGCGACCGGGGCCGTCATGAAGACGAACAGGGTGATCAGCAGTTCATGCAGGCTCGCCTTCCCGGCCGCAGCAAAGTAACCGATCGAGGCGAGCAGCACGGCACCGACGCCGACCGTACTGGCCTTGGTGGGCCCGTGCAGGCGCTTGAGGAAATCACGGAACTTCGCGAGTCCGTACGCGCCGACCAGCGCGAAGGCGGCGCCGACTACAACCAGCACCGCCAGCACGAGATCAAGCATGAACGGCAGATCCCTCATTCGATGATGTCTCCGCGCAGCAGGTATTTCGCAAGTGCCACCGTGCTGACGAAGCCGATCATCGCGATGATCAGCGCCACCTCGAAGTAGATCGCCGTTCCGAAGTACATGCCGACAAGCACCAGCAGTGCGACCGAGTTCACGTACAGCGTGTCCAGCGCCAGGATTCGATCGGCCAGGGTCGGGCCGCGCAGCAGGCGCCAGCCGGCCAGCAGCAGCGCGATCGTGAATGCGCCGGCTGCCCATGGCAGCACGGTGGCCAGCAGGTTCATCGCCGCTCCCCTTCGAAGATCGCCATCAGAGGCTGCTCGTAGCGCGACTTGATCGACGCGATCAGCTCGGCCGGGTCGTCGACATGCAGCGCATGCACCAGCAGGTGCCGGCGGTCCTGCGAGAGGTCGACCGACAACGTGCCAGGCGTCATCGTGATGATGCTGGCCAGGCTCGCCGTGCCGTAGGCATCGCGAATCGCCAGCGGCACCCACACGAAACCCGGACGAATGCGCTCCTCAGGACCCAGGATCTGCCGCGCCACGGTGACCGCAGAAGCGACGATGTCGTAAAGCACGATCACGGCGAGCCGAGTCGCTGCTCCCCAGGAGTCGATGCGGACGCGATCGGCACCGAGGCGTCCGGTCCACCAGGGTATGACAACGGCCAGCACCGCCGCCAGTGTGACATGGCCGGCGGACAGGCTGCCTGCCAGCAGCAGCCAGCTGATGAAGAGTACGACCGATAGAGTCGGTGCAGGGATGAGCCGCATCACTTCACCTTCTTCATGTCGGCGCGTGGATTCCACGCCGGTGGTGCTGTCTGCGCACCCAGCACGGCCGCGATATAGCCCTTGCGGTTCAGCAGCTGCTGCGCGGTCGCTTCGGTGTAGCTGGCGATCGAGCCGGCTGCCACGACTGTGGCACAGGCGACGCCGACCAGCAGCGCCAGCGCCCCGCGCTCTGGCGCCGACGCCTGCGCCGCGGCGATCTGCATCGCATTGGCAGGCACCGCCTTCCAGAACACCGTGGAACCCGCCCGGGCGAGTGCGACGACGATGCCCAGGCTCGACAGCAGCACGACCGTCCACACGCCGACCGCCAGCGGTTCGGATCGGCTCGCCGCCAGCAGCATGCTCTTGCCGATGAAACCTCCGAACGGCGGCAAGCCGGCGACCGCGATGGCAAGCAGGAAATACAGCGTGCCGTAGCCGCCTGCCGACGCCAACGGCGCCGGCACCATTGCGTCGCCGGCCTCGCCGCGCGAGGCGACCATCGAGTCAACCAGCAGGAACAACGCCGCGGCGACGACCGTGCTGTGCACCAGGTAGAACAGTCCGGCGGCGATCGTGCCCGGGGTTCCGAGCCCGACCGCCAGCAGCAGCATGCCGGCCGACGCCAGTACGAGGTAAGCGACGAGCCGCCCGAGGTGCCACGCGGCCAGCGCGCCGAAGGCGGCGAGCGCCAGTGTCGCCAGCGCGAGCCACGACAGCCACGGCTCGACGACGAAGCTGGCGGGTCCCGCGTCCGCGCCGAACATCAACGTTGTCACGCGTGCGATGCAATAGACGCCCACCTTGGTCATGATGACGAAGAGTGCGGCGACTGGCGCGGTCGCCGCACCGTAGGTATCGGTGAGCCAGAAGTAGAGTGGAAAAATCGCCGCCTTCACGCCGAAGACAACGATCAGCAGCAGCGCTGCCGCCTGCAGCAGGCCCGCGCTTTCGGCGGGGATCGACGGAATGCGCTGAGCGAGGTCAGCCATGCTGAGCGTGCCGGTCAGGCCGTACAGCGTCGACACCGCGATCAGGAACAACGCCGAACCGGTCAGGTTGAAGACGACGTAGTGGATCGACGCGCGCAGCCGCACCACGCCGGCACCGTGCAGCAGCAGCCCGTACGACGCGATCAGCAGCACTTCGAAGAATACGAACAGGTTGAAGAGATCCGCCGTCAGGAACGCGCCGTTGAGTCCCATCAGCTGGAACTGGAACAGCGCGTGGAAGTGGGGGCCGCGTTCGTCGTGGCGCCCGCGCGGACCGCTGCCGCAGGCGTACATCACGCTGGCGACGGCGACCAGCGCGGTCAGCAGCAGCATCAGCGCGGACAAGCGGTCGAGCGCGAGAGCGATGCCGAACGGCGCGCGCCAGTTTCCGAGCAGATAGGCACCAACCTCGCCGTCCGCGGCGACCGCCACGAGCCGCGTCGCGATCCCCAGCAGCGCCAGCGTGGCGACGATCGACACCGCGGCGGCGGCGCGTGGCGAACGACGCTCGAGCAGCAGCGCCGTCGCGCCGGCCAACAACGGCAGGACGATGGGCGCGATGATCCAGTGTGAGCCGCTCACGATGCCTTCTCCGCGGCATCGACCGCCACCGGTTCATCGCCATCGACGTGGTCGCTCGCTGCTTCGGCGCGTGCGCGGAGCGCAATCACCAGCAGCAGGGCCGTCATCGCGAAGCTGATGACGATAGCCGTGAGTACCAGCGCCTGCGGCAGCGGGTCGGCATACTGGGTCAGCGACGCGGCGCGCACGCCGTCGATAATGGCCGGCTTGTTGATCGCAACGCGGCCGGTCACGAAGATGAAGACGTTCACCGCGTACGACAGCAGCGTCATGCCGAGCACGACATCGAACGTGCGGGCACGCAGCAGCAGGTACACGCCGGCGCCGGCCATCACGCCGATGAAGAGTGCAAGCAGCGCTTCCATCATCGATGCTCCTGCAGCCGACCCAGGGCGCCCAGCATCATCATCGTTGCGCCGACCACCGTCAGGAAAACTCCGAGGTCGTACAGGCTCGCGCTGGCGAGCGGCACCGACCCGATCAGCGGTACCTCGGGGTAGTCATACGTGCTGGTCAGGAACGGGCTGCCGAAAAATGCGCTCGCGACTCCGGTGAACCCGGATACCAGGAGCCCACCGCCGACCCAGGGCGAGAAATCACGCGGCAGCCGCTCCTCGGTCCAGCGCTGGCCGTTGGCGATGTACTGGACGATGAGGCCGATCGCGAGTACGAGTCCGGCGATGAATCCTCCGCCCGGCTCATTGTGGCCGCGCAAGAGCAGAAAGATGGCCACCAATGCGATGAAGGGCAGCAGCAAGCGCGAAACCAGCGCAAGCATCAGTGACACCTGGCCGACCGGGACCAGCGGCGACACTCTGGTCTGGTGTGCAATGGCGCGCGCTCCCGGCGTCAGCAGCGCCGTCACGATGATCGCCGCGATCCCGAGCACCGTGATCTCTCCCAGCGTATCGAAGCCACGGAAGTCGACGATGATGACGTTAACCGCGTTCGCCCCGCCACCGAGAGGTACCGAGTTCGCGAGGAAATAGGCGGAGATCGAGTCGAACGGCCGAGTCATCACGAGGAACGCAAGCGCCGCAGTGCCGACGCCGGACGCAGCCGCGACCGTCATGTGCAACAGCGCCCGGACGCGATTCGGCTCCGGCGGACTCGCGGGAGGCAGCCAGTGCAGGGCCAGCATCATCAACACCACCGTGACCAGCTCCACCAGCACCTGTGTCAGCGCGAGGTCGGGCGCCGACAGGTAGACGAACACCCACGCCACCACCAGTCCCACGGCGCCGAGAAACAGCAGTGCGACCAGGCGCCGGCGATACATGACGGCCGAGGCGATCGCAAACACGCAGCCCATCAGCACGATCGCGATGACGATTGGCCCGGCTGGCGTCTGCGAACCGATCCCGCCGACTCCGGCGCCGCGCAGGAACGGCAGCGCGCCCGCCACCAGGGACACGAGGACCAGCATCAGCAGGTAGCGCTGCAGGCTGCCGTTCTGCAGTGCCAGTGTCAGCGCCCGCGCCGCGCCGATGCCGCGCTCGACGAGGAACACGAAGGCTTCGCGCCCGCCGCGCGGCAGCAGCGTGATCCGATGCAAATTGACGAACCGCTGCAGGCCGAAATACAGCGCCAGACCGCCGGCGAGCGCGATCATCGACATCAGGAGCGGCAGGTTGAGGCCGTGCCAGAGCGCCAGGCTGTAATCCGGCAGTGGTGCACCGAGTGCGGCCGACGCGCCGACCGCGAGCAGCGGTCCGACCGTCACTCCGGGCACCATACCGACGGCGAGGCAAATGACAACGAGGACTTCGACCGGAACGCGCATGAAGCGAGGGGGTTCATGCGGTGTGCGCGTCAGCCCGGTCGGCTCGCCGTTGAAGAAGACATCGTGGATGAAGCGGGCGCTGTAGGCGACGCTGAAGATACCGGCGACGGTCGCCCCGATCGGCAGCGCCAGCGCGAGCAGCCGCGGACCCTCAGCCGCGACCGCGACGCCGAAGAACATCTCCTTCGACAGGAAACCGTTGACCAGCGGCACTCCCGCCATCGCGGCGCTCGCCACCACGGCGAGCGCGCCGGTCCACGGCATGTATTTCCAAAGTCCGTTCAACTGGCGCATGTCGCGCGAGCCGGTCTCGTGGTCGATGATGCCCGCCGCCATAAAGAGCGACGCCTTGAACGTCGCGTGGTTGAGGATGTGGAATACGCCCGCCACCACTGCAAGCGCATTGTCGAGTCCGAACAGCAGCGTGATCAGTCCCAGATGGCTGATCGTCGAATAGGCGAGCAGGCCCTTGAGGTCATGTTGAAAGATCGCGAGATAGGCACCGATAATCAGGGTCGTCAGGCCGGTCAGGCTAACGAGCCAGAACCACTCGTCGGAGTGGCTGAGCGCCGGATACAGGCGCGCCAGCAGGAACACTCCAGCCTTCACCATCGTCGCCGAATGGAGGTAGGCCGACACCGGCGTCGGCGCGGCCATCGCATGCGGCAGCCAGAAATGGAACGGGAACTGCGCACTCTTCGTGAACGCGCCGAGCAGCACCAGCACCAGCGCCGGGACATAGAGCGGATGCGCGCGGATCACATCGCCAGCCGCCAGCACGTCGTCCAGCTGGAAGCTGCCAACGATGTGACCGAGCAGCAGCGCGCCGCCGAGCAACGCCAGCCCACCGGCACCGGTGATCGTCAGTGCCATGCGGGCGCCCTCGCGCGCGTCCTCGCGATGGTTCCAGTAGCCGATCAGCAGGAAGGAAGACAGGCTGGTGGCTTCCCAGAACACCACCAGCAGCAGCAGGTTGTCCGCCAGCACGAGCCCCAGCATGGCGCCCATGAAGAGCAGCAGGTAGCGGAAGAATCGCGCCGCCGGATCGTTTGCATCCAGGTAGTAGGCGGCGTAGAGCACGACAAGCGCGCCAATGGCGCAGATCAGCAGCGCGAACACCCACGCCAGGCCGTCCATGCGGAAACCGAACGTCAGGCCAAGTGTCGGCAGCCAGTCGGTCGACCAGCGCAACACCTGACCCTGGAAGATCTGCGGCGCGGCAGCCAGCACCAGCGCCAGCGCCGCCAACGTCACGAGGCCGGCCACCCAAGCGGCCGTGCGGCGTCGCTGGTTCGGCACGACGCCGAGCAGCGCAGCGCCGGCGAACGGCAGCAGCGCCAGCAGCAGCAGGCTCATGAAACGGTACGGGGCTTACGCACCAGCACGACGATCATCGTGATCACCGTGATCGGAATGACGAAGCTCATCATCGCCGATGAAAATGGCTCCAGCGCCGCATGCTTCTGCGCAGCAAGCACCAGATAGGCCACGTAACAGACGTAGTACACCAGGAACACGCCGCCTTCCCAGCGCGCGATCTCGCGCCCGGTGATGAAGACGGGCAGACAGGCGAGCGCGACGGCCAGCATGACCCAGATATCGAACGCGAGCACCGCCGAAGGCATGATCAATCCGTGGCTGCCTGAGGCCAGACCGGACAGTCCGAGGCAGCCGAGGATGTTGAACGTGTTGCTGCCGATCACGTTGCCGACCGCGATGTCGCGCTCGCCCTTGAGCGCGGCCGCGATCGAGGTCGCGACCTCCGGCATCGATGTGCCGGCGGCGACGATCGTGAGCCCGATCACCAGGTCGCTGACGCCCATCGCCTTGGCGACGTTGACGGACGCAGTCACCAGCCATTCCGCGCCGTAGACCAGCCCCACGAGCCCAGCGGCGATAAGGCCGATCTGTGCCGGGATCGAGTCATCCCATGCACCGGCGCGCGCCGGCTGGAAGTCCTCGGCATACTCGGCCTGTGAATTGCTGGTCTGCCGCCGCGACTGCCGGACCAGGAAGACGGTGTACCCGATCAACAGCACGAATAGAAAGGCGGCATCCCAGAGACTGAGCCTTCCGTCGAGGCCCATCACCAGCAGCAGCAGGGACGCGCCGAGCATGATCGGCACTTCCTGGCGGATCAGCTGGACGTTGACGACGAGCGGCGTGATCAACGCGCTGACGCCGAGGATGAATAGCACGTTGAAGATATTGCTGCCGACGACGTTGCCAATGGCGAGGTCGGTCTTGCCATCGAATACCGCGCCCACCGACACCGCCACCTCCGGCGCGCTGGTGCCGAAGGCCACGATGGTGAGTCCCACGACCAGCGGCGAGATGCCGGCCGACAGCGCCAGCTTCGAGGCTCCACGCACCAGCAGCGATGCGCCACCGACAAGCGCCGTCAATCCAAGCAGGAAAAGTAGGAGGTTCATCGTCGGGTCGCGCACAGGCGCCGGGCGTAATCGCACCGGAGTATAGGCAGCGGACCGCGTCGACCCGCCGGCGCGCCCCTCAGTGCTTACACGGCTTGACGAAAGGCAACGACAGCCCGAGGAGGCTACCGCCTGCCGAGGCGGTCACGTCGATGCGGCTACAGCACGTAGCGGGCAAGGTCCTCGTTGCCCGCCAGATCGGCCAGGCGCGCGTCCACGTAGGCCGCGTCGATGCGCACCGCGCCGCTGCTGGTCGTCAATCCGCTGCCCGCATCGAACGAGACTTCTTCGAGCAGCTTCTCGATGACCGTGTAAAGCCGGCGCGCGCCGATGTTCTCGGTCTTCTCGTTGACCGCGTAGGCAATCTCGGCCATGCGGTGTATGCCGTCATCGGTGAACTGCAGTTCGCAGCCGTCGGTGCCGAGCAGCGCGCGGTACTGCTGGGTCAGGCTGGCATCGGTGGTCTTCAGGATGCGCTCGAAGTCATCCACAGTCAGCGAATCCAGTTCAACGCGAATCGGAAAGCGGCCCTGCATCTCCGGGATCAGGTCTGAGGGCTTGGCCAGGTGGAAGGCCCCCGAGGCAATGAACAGGATGTGGTCGGTCTTGACCATGCCGTATTTGGTGTTGACCGTCGTGCCCTCGACCAGCGGCAACAGGTCGCGCTGCACGCCCTGGCGTGACACGTCGGCGCCATGGAGCTCCGCGCGCGAGGCGATCTTGTCGATCTCGTCGATGAAGACGATGCCGTTGGATTCGGCGTTCGCGACCGCACGCGTCTTCAGGTCCTCGTCGTTGACGAGACGTGCCGCCTCCTCATCCGTCAGCGCCTTCATCGCGTCGGCCACGCGCATGCGCCGGCTCTTGCGCCGGTCGCGCCCCATGTTGGCGAACATCGACTGGATCTGCTGCGTCAGTTCCTCCATGCCCGGCGGCGCCATCACCTCAAGCGACGGCGACACCGCGCTCAGCTCGACGTCGATCTCGCGGTCGTCGAGTTCGCCCTCACGCAGCTTCTTGCGGAATTTCTGCCGCGTTGCGTTCTCGTCATCACGACCGCCCGAGGCAAAGCCGACGTCTCGCGCGGGCGGCAGCAGGATGTCGAGGATGCGGTCCTCGGCGGCGTCCTGAGCGCGCGTCGTGACCTTCTTCATCTCCGCCTCGCGGGTCTGCTTCACCGAGATGTCGACGAGATCGCGGATGATCGTGTCGACATCGCGACCGACATAGCCGACCTCGGTGAACTTGGTCGCCTCCACCTTGATGAACGGCGCATCCGCCAGGCGTGCCAGACGGCGCGCGATCTCGGTCTTGCCGACGCCGGTGGGTCCGATCATCAGGATGTTCTTTGGTGTGATCTCGGCGCGCAGCGGATCCGGCACCTGCTGACGCCGCCAGCGATTACGCAGTGCCACGGCCACCGCGCGCTTGGCGCGATCCTGGCCGACGATGTGCTTGTTCAGTTCGTGGACGATTTCGCGGGGAGTCATCATAGGTGTTTCACTTCGCGTGTACGCGACGGTTACGCCGTCGCGAGTGCACGCGAAGTGCTCAAGTTAGAGCGCGCTACCTTCGGAGCGGCCGGGCGTCCGCGCGCTGGCTTAACAGCAGGGCGCGGCTCATGGCCGCGGCGGGGAGCGATGTCACGCATGGCTGACACGTCAGCTGACGGGCGGGTTGCGGGTCAGTCCAGCGATTCGATCGTGTGGCTCTGGTTGGTGTAGATGCACAGGTCGCCGGCAATCGTCAGCGCCTTCTTCACGATGTCGGGCGGGGGCAGTTCGGTGTGGTCCAGCAAGGCGCGGGCCGCGGCCTGGGCGTAAGGGCCACCGGAGCCGATGGAGATGAGGCCCAGTTCCGGCTCCAGAACGTCGCCGTTGCCGGTGATGATCAGCGACGCTTCGCGGTCGGCCACCGCCAGCATGGCCTCCAGTCGCCGCAGGATGCGGTCGGTGCGCCAGTCCTTTGCCAGCTCGACTGCGGAGCGCACCAGGTGACCCTGGTGCTTCTCCAGCTTGGCCTCGAACCGCTCGAACAGGGTGAAGGCGTCGGCCGTGGCCCCGGCAAATCCGGCGAGGATGCGGTCGTGATAAAGGCGACGCACCTTGCGCGCGGTCTGCTTGACAACGATGTTGCCGAGGGTGACCTGGCCATCGCCACCCATGGCCACGGCGGACCCGCGGCGAACGGACACGATGGTCGTTGCGTGAAAAGCTTCCATTGCGAACTCCGGCCGAAGAGGACCGGAAGTCTAGATGGGGACGATCAGACCCGTCGCAACTGCACGTCGGCCACCATGTCGACGCCGAGCAGGGAGAACAGCGCGGCGATCAGGTGGTTGACGTTGCGGAACTCGATCGTGACGCCGCCCTGGCGCAGCTTGGTCAGAAGGGTCAGCAGCGACGTTGCCGTCGCGAATTCGATGCGCTTGAGATAGATGCAGTCGACTGCCAGCCGCTTCTCCGTCTTGGCCTCGACCAGCAGCCGGCCGAACTGCGGCTCGCCGTTGCCGCGCACGGTGCCGCGCCATTGCATGCCATCGTCAACCTCCACCGGCCTGTCAGCCGGTGTTGCCGCGCGCGTCTTGAGGCTGGGGGGCGGCGGCTCCCACGAAGGCGGCGACACCTCGTAGGTGATGCAATACTGGATGCCGGTTTCCTCAAAGTCGTGCTGGCGGTTCAGCAGCCGGAACACTTCGAGCAGCAGCATCCAGGCGGCATCGCTCTGGTCGCGGCGGCCCGGCTCGACAGCGGCACGCAGCGGCGTAATCAGCTGGTCGGCGCCCAGCACCATCAGTTCATGGCTGGCGCGCTTGAAGGCGTTGATGACGCGCAGCAACAGTTCCGCGCCGACCAGATCGATCTCGCGCACGCCGGAGGTGTCGAGCGTCAGCGACTGGTGCTGGACCGAGTGGTTCTTGAGCTGCTCGAGCACCTTGACGACGTTGGCGTCGACCACATCGGGCAGCCGCACGATCGGCGCGCCTTCCGCGGTTTTCCCTGCGGACACGGCGGTCGCTTCATCCTTGTAATCGATCCAGGCCGGCGGAGAGCTTTCGAAGCGCAGCACGTACTCGATCGTCAGGTTGTCGAAGCTGGCTTTGTCGCCGCGCTGCTGGAACAGCTCGAACAGCATCAGCCAGGCCCGCTGGGCCGCATCGCCGAGCGCATCCGAGTGAATCGCGGCACGCAATCCGGCCTCGGCCGGCTCGATCAATCCATTGGCGAACAGGATCGCCGCTTCCTCGATCGCGGAGCCCGAGCCCTCGCCGTGAATTTCGATCGCGTTCGCGTTGCCCTGCCATTCCTCCAGGCTCAGGTCGACGCTCTCGGGGCCACGGTCCCGCGCCGTTGTCGTCTGCGGGACAGGCTGCTCCACCGGTTGCTGCGACAGGCGTCCGAGCGTCGAGTTGGCGGCGGAGTTGGAGAACAACGGGCCGCCGCCCGAAGGCCGCATGAAGTCGCGCGCCATTTCGGACTCGATCGCGTCGATCTTTGCGGCGGTCTCCATTGCCAGCGTGCGGTGCAGGTCCTTGTCCGGCACCGTGCTCTCGGTGTTCGCCGGCTTGGGCAGCGTCGCGGAAGCATTGCGGTTGACCGGCGCGGGCAGCGGACGTGCGCTGGATCGCGACGAGCGTCCGGATCCGCCCTTGGCGGTCGACGCATTCGAATCCTTCGGATCTTTCTTGAAGAAGGAAAAGACCACGCTGCCTGCTTGTCTCGTTTGCCCCGAATTGCCGCTGCTGTTGTGCTTCCAGGCCCCTCTGCCAAGTTACGGCAGGCGCGGGTTCGACCGGAGGTCAGACCTCATCCCCATAAGACGCGAGCTTCCGGTCGAAAATCACCCTCCACCGGTCCGCGTCGGGGTCAAAAGCGCACCCGCCCGGCGCACGGACGCTGAGCGCCAAGGTTCGTCCCATAGTAACAACATTCGTTCCCCGGCAAACCGTTGATCTGGGCGACTATCCCGCCTGTCGGCTACCGCGGCACCAGCCGACCGGACTACTTGGATGCCGCCACAAGCCGGGCGTCGCCGAGCCGGTAGGGATGCCGGCCAGAACGTTGAGCAGTGTGTTTTTTCCCGACCCGCTCGGCCCGACCACTGCGCAATGCTCGTGTTCGCCGAGATCGAAGTCAGGCGCCTGCAGGGCGGTGGTGGCGCCATACCGATGAAGAATCGACTGCGCCGTCAACATCACGACGATCTGGAGACAGGACCGGTCACAAGCGGGGGTCCAAGAGGGGGACGTCCCCCTCCTGCACCTTCAACGAGAGAGGTTCGGTGCCTGAAACCGAGTATCAGTCACCGAACATCTTCTGCTTGATCTCGCGGCGCTGCTGGGCTTCGAGAGACAGGGTGGCCGTAGGCCGGGCAAGCAGGCGCGGAATGCCGATCGGCTCGCCGGTCTCCTCGCAGTAGCCGTACTCGCCACTGTCGATGCGACCGAGGGCCTGCTGCACTTTCTTCAGCAGCTTGCGCTCGCGATCGCGGGTGCGCAGCTCCAGCGCGTGCTCTTCCTCGATCGTGGCGCGGTCCGCCGGATCCGGAACGATGACGGTCTCGCGCAGGTGCTCGGTGGTCTCGTCAGCGTTCTGCAGCAGCTCTTGCTCCATCTGCTGCAGCCGATACTTGAAGAAACCAAGCTGTTGGTCGTTCATGTACGCCGACTCGGGCTTCTTCAGCAGTTCGCCTTCGGAG
>Ga0316605_10000875_pt1 | contig 18515 bp, 12 predicted proteins | sample OWC_soil_day20_n_FD_207666 | JGI IMG/M metagenome (GOLD analysis project Ga0316605, IMG submission 207666) | Wetland soil microbial communities from Old Woman Creek delta, Ohio, United States - OWC_soil_day20_noCT | ecosystem: Environmental > Terrestrial > Soil > Wetlands | place: USA: Ohio...
GCTCTTTGAATGTTTTTTTCAAGCGAAAAATTTTAAAAATTACACGCAAAAATTTTTATCTTTTTCACGCAAAACAAGTGGTTCAGTTTACCGCGGAATTGGTGGTTCTATTTGCGCGGAATAATCATCAGAAAAAATTGGAGGTGAATTTTCAACTGTCGGACAATTGAATATGCAAATAAGAATAGGTGGCTGGAGCAATGGAGTTTGTATACATAGTTATCATTTACCTTTGAGTTCTGAAAAAGAAATTAGAAGCTTAATAGACTCTTTTAATTGGGCAAAAAAAAGGGGAACAGAAATAATGAAACTTTTAGCTTCGATAAATAGCCTTTAATAGGACGTTACTCTTATCTCAAAAACCGCAGGTTTTTGTGCATTAGGCCGGAGACCGACCCTTTGGCAAGCGACGGGATTCGTATTCGTTGAGGTGGGAGTTGGGTTGAGCGAAGACAAAGGGGAATGCCCTGATTAATGTGCTAATATGCTAATGTGCTAATATGCTAATGTGCTAATGTGATAATTGAATTTTCTACTCATTAATCATTTCTAATTCAAATATTTCAATCATGCTAATGTTAAAAATAGCTAAATATTTCAAAAAAAATAACTAATTTGAGAAAATTTCTCAAATTTATATGATTTTTATGTATTTTTGCACAAAAATTTGATACTATGTTATTAGAATTCAGAGTTAAAAATTTCCTGTCTATCAAAGACGAAATTCGCCTCGATTTGAGAGCATCAAGCATTACTGATTTCGGAGAATCCAATTTGATCTCTACGGAAAGGTATAAAATCTTAAAAAGTGCAGTGATTTATGGTGCAAATTCAAGTGGAAAAAGCAATTTGTTGAAAGCAATGTCAACTATGCGTAGAATTGTGTTTCAATCTTTTGAAAAATCTTCTACTTCCAATTTGAATATTGAACCCTTTTTACTAGATACAGTTTCCGAAAATGAACCTTCTTTATTCGAAGTTACTTTTTTACTTAATAGTTTGAAGTATCGCTATGGTTTTGAATTAACAAACTCAGAAATTAAATCGGAATGGTTATTTGAAGCTAAAATAAATGCTGAAAAATATCTTTTTCTTAGAGAAAATGATGGAATTGATGTCAATCCAATCTATAAGGAGGCTAAAGATTTAGAGGAAAAAACTCGAGATAATGCCTTGTTTCTGGCTGTAATCGACCAATTTAACGGCAAACTTGCTAGTCAAATTATGATGTGGTTTAATAATTTCATTACTATTTCAGGATTAAGTCATGAAAAATATAAAGCTGTAACTTTTCAATTGCTTGAAAAAAAGGAAAGCAAACAGTTACTTCAATCTTTTTATAATGATTTAGATCTTGGTTTTGATAACTTAGAGATTAAGAAAAAAGATTTTAATACAAATGATATTCCTGACAATATGCCGGAATATATTGTTAAACAACTTATGTCTGACTTAGAGGGTAAAAAAATAGTTGATGTAAAAACGCTTCATAAAAAAAGAAATCCATTAGATAATAGTTTTACAGAGGTAGAATTTGACATGCGTAGTCAAGAGTCATCAGGAACCAATAAGGTTTTTAATATTTCAGGTCCTATTTTTGATGTTCTTACGGATGGTGGTATATTAGTAATTGACGAATTAGATGCTAGTTTACATCCATTATTAACACTATCAATAACTCGCTTGTTTAATTCTACCGAACATAATCCAAAAAATGCTCAATTAATTTTTTCAACTCATGATACTAATTTATTCTCGTATGGTAAATTTAGAAGAGATCAAATTTATTTTATTGAAAAGGATTATAACTTTTCTTCTACCTTATACTCACTTGTTGAATATAAAGGAGATGGGGGTATTAGTATCAGAAAAGATAGAATGTTTGAAAAGGATTATATTCAAGGTAGATATGGTGCTATTCCTTTTATTGGTAATGTTTCAAATACTATAAAAGAATGGCTAGAAAAGTAAAAATACCTAATCATATTCAAAAAAAGTTGGAAAGTTTGGATTCCAAAAGAAAAAGAAATTTAAAGAGTAAAAGAAAGTACTTTTTAATTGTCTGTGAAGGTACAAAAACGGAACCAAACTATTTCGAATCCTTAAAAAAAGATTTACCTAAAGGTGTTTTAACTTCTTGTAGAATTGATATTGAGGGGACCGGTCGAAATACAATGTCATTAGTAGAAGAATCTATTAAAATAAAAGAACGACTTGAAGACCAAACTAGTTTGTCTATTGATAAAATATGGGTTATATTTGATAGAGATAGTTTTGAACCGGAACACTTTAACCAAGCTATTAATTTTTGCAAAACCATGTCACCCGAAATAGGATGTGCATGGACAAATGAAGCGTTTGAACTATGGTATTTATTACATTTTCACTTCTATAATACTGCAATTAGTAGAGATATGTACCAAAAATTAATTGAAGGAAATTTAAAACCAATTTTAGGATATCAATATGAATACCAAAAGAATAGTATTGAGATGTACAAAATCTTAAAAGAAAATGGAAATATTGAATTAGCAATAAAATATGCAACTAAACTAGAAACCGAATTTATGGGAAGAACTGATTATGCTAATCATAATCCATGTACTAAAGTTCATCACTTAGTTGCAGAATTGTTTGGATTAGAAAAAATATTAAAGGAAGAATCACAAGATTAAACCATTCTCTCTCTGAACTTTTATTCCTATTTTTGCGTGGAGAAAATGTTACACGGGTTTTCTAATGGTGTGTCATTTTTTTTGTGGGGTGGGAGCGAGAAGGGGAGCCGTATAGAGTTTGAATACTATCTATTTTTTATATTATGAGCGAAGATCAAAAAAAACTACTGGAACAACAACTTTGGAATATCGCGAATACGTTGCGCGGGAAAATGAATGCCGATGAGTTCCGGGATTATATCCTGGGATTTATCTTCTATAAATATCTCTCTGAAAAAATGGAGATCTATGCGAATGCTATCCTTGCTCAGGATCATATAAAATATAACGAAATTGTGGAACATACCGATACCGGTAAACTGATGATCGAGGCGATCAAAAAAGAGGCCTTGGAGAAATTGGGCTACTTCCTGAAACCTTCCGAATTGTTTGGCGAAGTGGCTAAAAGAGGTACCTCTTCCGGCTCTGCTAACGATGCCCCATCTAAAGGTAATTTTATTCTGGAGGATCTTCAGAAAATCCTGATCAATATCCAACTGAGTACCATGGGTACCGCCAGCGAGGAGGATTTCGATAATCTCTTTGAGGATATGGATCTAAATAGCACCAAACTGGGTAAAACACCCGAAGCACGTAATGAGATTATCGCTAAAGTGTTGTCTCACCTGGATAAAATTGACTTCAAACTGGATCATACCGAACTCGACGTTCTGGGCGATGCCTACGAATACCTGATCGGGCAGTTTGCAAGTGGCGCCGGGAAAAAAGCGGGTGAGTTTTATACCCCGCAACAAGTCTCTATGGTGCTGGCTAAGCTGGTGACTACCGGAAAAAACAAACTTAAATCGGTGTATGACCCAACCTGCGGATCGGGATCTTTGCTGCTTCGTGTGGCGAAAGAGGTGAAAGAGGTGAGCAATTTCTACGGTCAGGAGATGAACCGTACCACCTACAACCTGGCTCGGATGAACATGATACTCCATGGTGTTCACTACATGAAATTTGATATCAAACAAGAGGATACCTTAGAGCATCCTCAACATATCGACAAACAGTTCGAAGCAATTGTTGCCAACCCACCTTTCTCCGCTCAATGGAGCGCGAATCCTTTGTTCACTAGTGATGATCGTTTTAGTCAATACGGAAAGCTGGCGCCAAGCAGTAAGGCCGATTATGCTTTTGTGCAACACATGATTTACCATCTCGCTGATAACGGTACTATGGCGATTGTGCTTCCTCATGGCGCACTGTTCCGGGGTGGTGCAGAACAACATATCCGGAAATTCCTGATCGAAGATAAAAACTATCTGGATGCCGTTATTGGACTTCCACCTAATCTCTTCTACGGTACCAGTATCCCGACCTGTATTCTGGTGTTTAAAAAATGTCGTGAAAATCCCGAAGAGGTGATGTTTATTGATGCCAGTCAGCACTTTGAGAAAATGAAGACCCAAAACTATCTGACAGATCAACACATTGACAAAATCATCACCACGTACCGCAGTCGTGTAGAGGAGGAGAAGTACAGCAAGCGGGTTCTTCTCCCTGAGATTGCCGAGAACGACTACAACCTCAATATTCCCCGTTATGTGGACACTTTCGAGGCGGAGGAACAGATCGATATCAATGCGATTGCACAAGAATTACAACAATTGGAAACTGAAATGCTGGAGACCGACAAAACCATTGCCGACTTTTGCAAAGAATTAAAGATCAACACACCGTTTTAAAATCAAAATAGTATGAAATCAGAAGAGATAAAACAATTATTTGCCCAATTTGAATCTGCCGCAGCAGAATTAGAGGGAGTTGAATGCTGGAGTGCCCGTGAATTACAAGATTTATTAGGATATTCCAAATGGGAAAACTTCGAAAAAGTGATCCAAAGAGCCAAAGATGCCTGCACCAATGCGGGAGAAGAAGTTCAGTATCATTTTCCTGACGTCAGGAAAACGATACCCATGCCTAAAGGTGCTGAAAAAGAGATAATTGACATTCTTTTAACACGCTATGCATGCTACTTAATTGCCCAAAATGGAGATAGTCGCAAGAAGGAGATTGCATTTGCACAGAACTATTTTGCGGTACAAACCCGTAGAGCAGAGTTAGTTGAACAACGATTGTTAGAATTTGAAAGGGTAAAAGCGCGTGAAAAATTAAGTCAAACCGAAAAACAACTTTCCGGAATATTGTATGAACGGGGTGTTGATAGTCAAGGTTTTGCTATTATTCGCAGTAAAGGGGATCAAGCGTTATTTCGAATTAATACGCAAAATTTAAAACGTAAAATGGGGGTTCCTGACAATCGTCCTGTTGCAGATTTTCTTCCAACCATAAGTATAAAAGCAAAAGATTTAGCAGCCGAAATGACGGGATTAAATGTGCAGAGTAAAGATTTGAAAGGACAAGGGAAGATAGAAAAAGAGCATGTTGATAATAATTTAGCTGTTCGTGAAATGTTAACCAAAAGGGGTATTGTTCCTGAAAATTTACCACCGGCAGAAGATGTTAAGAAGTTACAGCGCAAGTTAGAGCATGATGAAAAGAAAGTGTTGAAAGAAACGAAAAAGAAAAAGTGATGGAAAAACAAAAAAATAGTCCTCAATTACGATTCCCCGGATTTGAAGGGGAGTGGGAGAGGAAGAGATTAGGGGAAGTGGCACAATTTTCTAAAGGGAAAGGAATTTCTAAAAGTGATATTGTTGAAAATGGTCAAACAGAATGCATTAGGTATGGTGAACTTTATACTCATTATGGTGAGGTAATTAACGATATTTTATCAAAAACAAATATTGAAACAAAATACCTTGTTTTAAGTGAAGTAAATGATGTAATTATTCCTGCATCAGGAGAAACTCAAATTGATATTGCTACAGCATCTTGCGTTTTAAAACCAAATATTGCATTAGGTGGTGATTTAAATATTATTAAATCACAAAATAATGGTGTGTTCCTTTCATATTATTTGAATAATAAAATGAAAACAGAAATTGCAAATTTGGCTCAAGGTGTTTCAGTAGTTCATCATTTTAATAGAATATAGATTTTTGGCTTCTGTCGTTCAATTTATCACTCGTTTGCTTCGCGTTAGCTCGCAGGCCAAGTACCCCACAGCTGGGACACTTAGCAGACCACCGGCAGATAGAGCGAACTTGTGAGCTCCTATATGCCGGATGGACTGCTTGGTGGATCAGCGAGGAGTACAGGCCGGAGAGCGACCCTTTGGCAAGCGACGGGGTTTGTATTCGTTGAGGTGAGAATGGGGTTGAGCGCCGACAAAGGGGAACGCCCAAAAGAATGAAAAATGAAAAATGAAAAATGAAAAATGAAGAAGGGCGAAAGGCGAAGGGCAAAAACCCAAAACCTAATACCCAAAACCTAAAACCCAAAACCTAATACCCAAAACCCAAAAACCTTTCTCCTGACTCCAGTCTCCCGTCCCACTTAATCGAGCAATCGAGCAATCCGAACCTCACATTCCCTTCACCACTCCGACTACCTGGTAGAGGTTTTTGATCTGAGATTTGTCGCAGAAAAGGGGAGGATATAAGGTGTTGTTTTCGGAGACGAGCTTGTATTTAGTGTCGCTGGTGTCATCGGGATAGATACGGCAGGTCTGAGGCTGGTTGGAGAGGATCACCAGATAGATTTTACCCCAGGATATGGGTTCCTCTTTTGAAATCTTTTTACAGGCGATGAGGTCTCCGGAGTTTAATTGGGGAGCCATGGAATCGCCCGATACCTTAAACATAAACTGAGAACCCTGATTGATAAATTCAGAGATATAGTAAAAAACCTCTTTATCATGGATCTCTTCATCCGATATTTTAGGATATTTGATCACCTCTTCCGTGTTGAAAAGGGGTAAGCCCACTTTTTTTAAAACCATGTTTTTCATGAAAGTGTTGGGCATTTCCGTAACATTTTGGGATAAAAACAGTTCGTTTTTCAGCATCGTGCCGGAACCGGAAATCCAAACTTTGTTTATATTTTGATCTAAAGAACAGAGCTTATCTACAAACACTTTAGATAAGGCCACTTTACCATTCAGGATCTGAGAGAAATAAGATTTCTCATACCCTAACCTGAGAGCAATCTCAGCATCATTTTTCCCGTATTCCTGAAAAATATACCAATTAACCAGCTTTCTTACGCGTTGTAAATCAAACATTTAATAATTTTATTTATATAAATATAAATTTAGTTTATATTTATGATACACCAATCCAAATAAAGTTTATATCTTTGCCATGAAAATTCAAAGAAGTAAACCTTTTCAAATATACTGAATATTCTATATGAATAAGTTAGGTGAAAAAATAAAAAATGATCGATTCTTTTTCAATAAAGATATTATTGCTATAACCCCTTACCGGAGTTTCCCTCCTATCTCATGAAACATCTCATTTCATGAATAGCTTAGTGTGATTTTGGAGCGGGGGTAGTGTCCCGCTCCTTTTTTGTTTCTAAATAAAAGTTAGATTAAAATAGAGATCCAATCTGATAGACCAAAAAGGATACCAGCCACGCTAATGCTGTTGTGTAAGTCATCAAGATGATCGCCCATTTGCGGTTCGATTCGCGCCTTACTGCAGTTACTACCGCAATACAGGGGAAATAGATCAGTACAAATAACATAAACCCAAAGGCTACTAAAGGTGTGAACACTTTTTGTCCCTTCAACGGACCGCTTTGGTGAACCTGATTTTGTAACCCTTTTATCAAAGAGGAGGAGTGCTCATTGGCATCAACATCAGCCTGATACAAAACACCCATCGTGCTGACCACAATCTCTTTGGCAGCTAATCCACTGAATATACTTACCCCCATTTTCCAGTCAAACCCTAACGGTCTCATCACAGGTTCCATGAAATGGCCAATCTTTCCAATGTACGACTTCTCTTGTTGTTCCGCTTTTTGTTGCACTTTCAATAGATTGATCGCAACTTCTTTATCTTTTGGATGTAAAGTGGAATCCATTTGGGTTTGAGCCACCAGCTGATCATAGTTTTTAGAATAGTCAATATTCCTAGGGAAATAACCTAAAGCCCAAATAATAATGGATGCTATTAAAATGATGGTTCCCATTTTTTGAAGATACGATCTGGCTTTGTACCACATGTGAATTCCGGTGTTTTTGATAGTTGGAATTCTGTATGGAGGAAGCTCCATGACAAAAGGAACCTCTTTTTTGGCAAAGGCTACCTTTTTCATGAAAATCGCAACGATGATCGATAACAGAATACCAATAAGATAGATAGAGAATAATATCAACCCTTGTTGTACCGGAAAGAATGCGGAGATGAGCAGCACATAAACCGGCAACCGGGCACTGCAGGACATAAACGGGATGATCATCATGGTGAGTATGCGGTCGTTTTTGTTCTCCAACGTTCTGGTTGCCATGATGGCGGGAACATTACACCCAAAACCCATAATGAGCGGAATAAACGACTTGCCGTGTAACCCGATGAGGTGCATCATCTTATCCATGATAAAGGCGGTTCTGGCCATGTAGCCGGTGTCTTCCATCAGTGAGATAAAGAAAAAGAGAATCAATATGTTCGGAAGGAAAATGATCACACCACCGACACCTCCAATCATACCATCCACCAACAGATCCCGGAAGGCAGTTTCCGGCATGGAGGATTTGAGAAAGTCGCTCAACAGGGAAACGCCCGATTCGATCCAGTGCATCGGGTAACTGCCAACCACAAAAGTGGCCTCGAACATCAAAAAGATGATCAGCAGAAAAATCGGAAATCCCCAGTACTTATGGGTTAGAATATCATCCAGTTTTCGCACTTTACCGTGTGATTTTTGAGGCTTTTTGAAGGTTTCCTTCAAAGCACCATCGATAAAACCATATTTGGCATCGGTGATAATCGTTTCAGTAGGTTCAGCAAACTCCTCCTCCAGCATTTTGATCACCTTGTGGGTGCCGGTCTCAATATCACGAAAATTGGGGACCTCTTTAAGGAGATCTAAAGTTGTTTTATCTTTTTCTATCAATTTGATAGCTAAGTATCTGGAAGAGAATTTATCGGTAATCGCCTTATTCTTTTTGATCGGTTCCTGAATCTCCCGAATTCCGGATTCAATCATCTCTCCATAATGGATGTGGATATGTCTGACGGAAGTATCGTGATCTTCAAAAACATCAATCACCTTTTTGAAAAGTTTCTCAATTCCTTTTCCTTTATAGGCGACAGTAGGAATAACGGGGATTCCGATCATCTTTCCGAAAAGAGAATAATCGAATTTCACTTTGGTTTTTTCCAGTTCATCATACATATTCAAAGCAATCACCACTTTGATATTCATGTCGATCAGTTGGGTAGTAAGGTACAGGTTGCGTTCCAGATTAGAAGCATCGATCACATTCACCACAACATCGGGCATTTTGTCGAGGATATGGTTACGAACATACAGTTCTTCCGGAGTATATTCGGTAATAGAGTATGTTCCGGGAAGATCCACCACATTAAACCGGTATCCGTTTTTGGTCAATGAGCCCTGTTTGGCTTCAACGGTAACACCGCTATAGTTACCCACCCGTTCATGGGAGCCGGAAGCCTGGTTAAAAAGAGTTGTCTTCCCACAATTGGGATTTCCAACGAGGGCAATGTTGATGATTTTCCCCTTTTCAGTGAAGGAGGAGGACCGTTGTTCCTCATCAGTAGTTCCGTTATAGTGATCATGCGCATTTTTTTGGTACTCCGAAACCGGCACTACCATCACCAGATTAGCTTCACTGCGGCGCAAAGAGATGTTGTAGCCCATAATTTCGTATTCCACCGGATCCATCATGGGGGCATTTTTGATTACGGTAACGGTTTTACCTTTCACAAAGCCCATTTCGGTAATTCTTTTCCGGAAAGCGCCATGACCTAATACTTTGATAATGACTGCTTTTTCTCCGGGTTTGAGATCCGAAAGAAAATGATCCTGAGCAGTATGATCATGGTGATGAGATTTGTGTTTATGTATATGATGATTCATTTTTTAATTTTTTTCCAACTTTAAAATGGGTTGTGCAAAGGTACACCGATACACGATGCAAAAGAACACTAATTTTTTAAGGAAAAAGATCCCTAATAGTGGTGAAAAGGGGGGAAGGTGTATCACTAAAAGTGGGGAGGTGATGAACTGACTATCGGAGCTAGAAATTCTATTCTAATTAAATACGGATTCAGTTTGGAAGCAAAATCTATACAATTCATATCATACAGTAAATTAAATATTTACAATTAATTTCAACATGTATTTATTAGAATATACTTTTAGTGCTTCGTCGGATAATGAAAAGCCCAAAAATAGTACACTTTAAATATGTACATTTGCAAAAAAATTTAAATATGAAAAGATTTTTATTGTTTTTGATTTTATTTGCAACCACCCTTCATTTGTTTTCTCAAGGATCTTTGGCTAAAAGAGCTGCTTCCGATTATTCTATTGTAGTACCCTCTCAGGCTACAGAAATCGAACTTTATGCAGCCTCAGAAATGCAGAAATACTTAATCTATTCCTGTGGTGCCACACTTCCCATCAAAACAGAAGATCAAACAGACTACACGAAAGCTATTTATATAGGAAAAACAATTAAAGCAGAACAGGTTCTCAAAAATATCAATCAAATCAAAGATGATGGATTTATTAAATATTCTGATGGTCAGACACTTATTATTTATGGACTGAAAAACAAAGCCGTATTGTATGGGGTTTATGATTTTTTGGAAGAGCAGTTAGGATGCCGGTTATATACTCCTGATGCTCTAGATGTTCCACAATATGGAGATTACACACTTCCGGTTTTTAATCAACTAAAAAATCCATCATTTATTCATCGTGAAGTGCACTATTATTATCCCAATCAATCGGAATTATATAGAGATTGGCACAGATTACACAGTAATGAAGATCGGATGAGAGAGTGGGGAATGTTTGTGCACACTTTTAATAAGTTGATTCCTGTCGAAAAATATTTTACTGAACACCCCGAATGGTTTTCTGAAATTCATGGAAAACGGATTCAAGATGGACAACTTTGTCTTTCTAATCCTGCAGTTTTGGAAGAATTATGTAAAAAACTAAAAATAGAGATCGATAAAAATCCGGAAGCGATCTATTGGTCAGTTTCCAACAACGATAATATGAACAATTGTACCTGTAAAGATTGCAGACGATTGGATTCTTTATATGGCTCACCATCAGGAACACTACTCTATTTTATCAATCAGGTTGCCGTTCGTTTTCCGGATAAGCAAATCTCAACTTTAGCATATCAATACACCCGAAAACCACCACAAAGGATGATTCAACCCGAACCAAATGTGAATATTATGTTTTGTTCTATTGAGTGTGATCGCTCTATGCCGATTGCACTTAATCCTAGGGAACAATCATTTGTTGCTGATATGACCGGTTGGAAAAGAGTAACCCAAAACATATTTTTATGGGATTATGTAGTTCAATTCAGAAATATGATGAACCCTTTTCCAAACCTCCATGTTTTGCAACCTAACCTACAATTTTTTCACCAGAACGGAGTGAAACTGATGTTTGAACAAGCAACAGGTCCTAATAACAAAACTTCCTGGATGGAATTGAGAAACTATATCATAGCCAAGTTGTTATGGGATGTGAATGCGGATGTACAGCAAATTACTAATGAATTTATTACAGGATACTATGGTAAAGCAGCTCCATTTATGAAGGAGTATTACCAACTCAATGAAGATGCGGTTAGTAATGGAGGGGAACGACTTGATATTTACGGGTATCCGATTCATGGATCTAAAACATATTTAAAACTAGAATTAATTAAAAAATATGAGGAACTATTCAAACAAGCCTATAAAGCAGAAGATAAACCCTCAATTCAGGATAGAATCCGTTATTTAGAGCTACCATTCGATTTTGCAAAGATTGAGTTATGCATGAGTGAAATAACACCGGAATTATCATTTTTTGTGACTATTAAGGGGGATAAAGTGGTGAAACCTGCTATGCTTCAGTTATTAGATCGTTTTGTTGAGGATTGTAAAAAATTTGGAATCAACAATTTAGAAGAAAATGGATACACACCGGAACAATTTAAGGTAAATGTGTTGAATTTTGTTCAAAAATCAACCGCAAAAAATGTAGCTAAAGGTAAAAAAATCACTTTGAAAACTAAATTTAGTGATCAGTACAATAGGGGAGGAGCTGCTGCTTTGTTAGATGGAACATTTGGAATTTTAAATTACAATCAGAATTGGCTGGGTTTTTTACAACAAGATTTTGAGGCCGTTATTGATTTAGAAAAAAAACAAAAGATTGATAAAATCAGTGTTGATTTTTACTTTTATCCATTATCCTGGATATTTGTTCCTGAAAATGTTGAATTTTATGTATCTAAAGATGGCAAAAAATGGGAAAAAGTGTATCAGGAAAGTTATAAAAATCCTGAAATTTTAGCCAAAGCATCCATTAAAAAGTTTGAAAAAACAGGTATTGAACAAGAAATGAGATACATAAAAATAAAAGCACAAGCGATCAAAACAAATCCGGAATGGCATAGGGGATATGGGCAACCATGCTGGATTTTCACTGATGAAATCCTGGTTCAATAAACATTTCATTTTCAGTATGATATATAAAATACTGCATTTTAAATACTTAAACGATAAACGCTTACGGTTTGAATCTCTTTTTTTTGTATATTTGCACCCCTAAAAAACAACGTAATTTAATCAATGAACAATTTACTCGAAAAATTAGAAGCGATATACAATAGATGGTTAGCCATTGCTGAAGAGATCTCTCTTCCTGATGTAATGTCTGACATGAAAAGATACATCAAACTCAACAAAGACTACAAAGATTTACAACCCGTAGTTGAAGCATATAAGGAATATAAAAATGTTATTGAAAATATAATCAATACCAAAGAAATCATCACTGTTGAAAAAGATGATGATTTCAGAGAGATGGCTAAAGCTGAATTGGATCTATTTATTGAAAAAAGGGATCAATTAGAGGAGGATATCCGTTTATTATTACTTCCTTCTGATCCACAAGATGGTAAAAATGCACAAGTGGAAATTCGTGCAGGATCTGGTGGTGATGAAGCGAGCATTTTTGCAGGAGATTTATACCGGATGTATCAACATTTTTGTGACCAAAAGGGTTGGAAAATTGAAGTGCTATCGATGACGGAAGGAACCGTTGGCGGATTTAAAGAGATTGTTTTTGAGATCTCCGGAGATGGCGTTTATGGATTGATGAAATATGAATCGGGTGTACATCGTGTTCAACGTGTCCCTCAAACTGAATCTCAGGGTCGTGTTCATACTTCAGCTGCTTCTGTTGTAGTTTTACCGGAGGCTGATGAATTTGATATCGATTTAAAGCAAAGTGATATTAGAAAAGACACCTATTGCTCCTCCGGTCCCGGTGGTCAATCGGTAAACACAACCTATTCTGCTGTAAGATTAACGCATGTTCCATCAGGAATTGTTGTGGCTATTCAGGATGAAAAATCTCAGCTCAAGAATTTGGAAAAAGCGATGAAAGTGTTGCGTACCCGATTATTTGAGATGGAGTATCAAAAATACCTAGATGATGTGGCTTCTAAAAGAAAAACTATGGTATCTTCCGGTGACAGATCAGCTAAAATCAGAACTTACAATTATCCACAAAACCGTGTAACAGATCACAGAATCAATTTAACCATGTATAATCTGATTGGTTTTATGGATGGAGCGATTGAGGACACGATTCAGGCGTTACAAGTAGCTGAAAATGCGGAAAGACTGAAAGCAGCGGTTGAAATATAACAGGTAACAATTAACAATTAACAGGTAACAGGTAACAGGTAACAGGAAACAAGTAAAAGGTAACAGGTAACAGGTAACAGGTAACAGGTAACAGGTAACTATCGACCATTTACTATCGACTATTGACTATTAAAAAACAAATATAAAAAATTACGACTATGGCTTTAGAAATTAATGGCGCAAATTTCGCCGAAATTACAAAAAGTGAACAATTGATCGTTATTGACTTTTGGGCACAATGGTGTGGACCATGTAGAGCATTAACCCCCATTATTGAGGAGTTGGCTCATGAGTATGAAGGAAGAGCGATCATTGGAAAATGTGACACTGATTCCAACAATGACATTGCAATCCAGTTTGGGGTACGCAACATTCCAATGTTGGTATTTCTAAAAAATGGAGAAGTGAAAGATGTTCATGTAGGTTTGATTAAAAAACCTGAGTTAGCATCTAAGATTGAGGCGTATTTATAAAAATCAATATTCACCTAAAAAAAATTATTATGTTTAAAAATCATCCAAAAGGACTATTCGTAGCCTTTTTTACAAACATGGGAGAGCGATTTGGGTTCTATACCATGATGGCAATCCTTGTGCTATTCCTTCAAGCCAAATATGGGTTGACTGAAGAAGCTGCCGGCGGATATTATAGTTGGTTTTACTTTGCCATTTATGCACTTGCATTAATTGGAGGTATATTAGCAGATAAAACCAGCAAATATAAAACTGTTGTCCTTTTTGGGCAAATTATCATGTTTGCAGGTTATTTTATTATTGCATTACCCGGAATGTCATTGACTATGTCTTTAGTTGGTTTGTTTACCATAGCATTAGGAAATGGACTTTTCAAAGGAAACTTACAGGCTATTGTTGGACAACTTTATGATGATCCCAAATATGCAAGCTTAAGAGATTCAGCTTTTATGGTATTCTACATGGGTATTAATATTGGTGCTTTCTTTGCTCCATTTATTGCTACCGGAATGAGAAACTGGTGGTTAAAATCTAATGGATATCTACATGATGGTGGACTTCCTGCCCTTTGTCATAAACTGGTTGATGGGAGTTTAACAGATGTTGCTCAATTACAAGAAAAAGCGAATGCAGTTATGATAAACAAACAACCTGTTACAGATTTAACAGCTTTTGCTCATGATTATATTGATGTATTTGCCAGAGGTTATAACTGGGCATTTGCTATTGCAGCAGTTGCCATGGTTATTTCATTATTAGTTTATGTGATTTTTAACAAACATTTACCAAATAAACAAAAGGTTGTTGTCGAAAAAACAGAAAATCAACCCGTTGCAAAAGGAAGTATTCTTGCTCCTGTTCTTGCTGCTATTGGTTTAGGAATTACTACAGTAATTATTATAATGGTTGGTAAATTAACCGGATTAGCTCAATTAGACTATAAGTTTGGTCTTGCTGTTGGTTTATTTGTTGCATTTGTAACCTATATGTTCACCGTTTCTACGAAAGAAGAAAAACCTAGAATTGTTGCGTTAAGTCTTGTTTTTATTGTTGTCATTTTCTTCTGGATGTCATTCCACCAAAATGGTCTAACACTAACTTTATATGCCAGAGATTATACAGTAACTAAAGTTGGTCCTTTTACATCTTTATTTTTTAGTTTAGAGTCAATTTTATGTGTAATTGCAACTATTGCTGGTGCATTTATTGCTCTTTCTAATGTAAAAAACATTAAAAACTTACTTTTTGGAGCATTAGGATTCCTTGTATTTGGTGGTTTATGTTTCTATTTTGTTTCAACTGCATCTGCAGAAAACTCCATTTCTCCTGAAGTATTCCAATCTTTTAATCCACTATTTATTGTTGCATTAACTCCATTGGTTATGGGATTCTTTAGCATGCTCAATGAAAAAGGAAAAGACCCATCAACACCAAAGAAAATTGGAATTGGTATGGTTATTGCATCAATAGGTTTTGTTGTTGTATTAATTTCATCACTAAATTTAGTTTCTCCACATCTTCTTGACGGAAGAGTACCTGATGAAGCTATGAGAGTTTCTCCATATTGGTTAATGTCAACCTATTTGGTATTAACAATTGCAGAGTTATTCTTAAGCCCAATGGGACTTTCTTTTGTGTCAAAAGTAGCACCATCCCGTTTCCAGGGTTTAATGCAAGGAGGTTGGTTATTAGCGACTGCAGTTGGTAATAAATTCTTATTCATAGGTAGTTTATTATGGGGTAGAATCGACCTTTATTTATTATGGGGATTATTTATTATTTGTACTATGGCTTCAGCAATTTTCATTTTCTCGATCATGAAAAGACTAGAAGCTGTTACTAAATAGTGATATAGTTGAATTACATAAAAAGGGGCTGGACAATGTTCAGCTCCTTTTTCATTTAAAAAATTAGTATGAACAAAAAGATTCTTCGGTTAGCGATTCCAAATATCATCAGCAATATTAGTGTTCCCTTATTAAGTATGGTGGACCTGGCGATTGCAGGTCACATGGGCTCCCTTTCTTTTATTGGAGCTGTAGGGGTTGCAGGAGTAATTTTTAATTTTATTTATTGGAATTTCGGTTTTTTACGAATGGGAACCACCGGAATAACCGCTCAGGCTTACGGGGCCAGAGATCTTGAAAAAAGTGTAGAAACCCTCATTAGGTCTTCCGTCATTGCTATAGGCATTGCATTAATCCTTATCATTTTACAGCAATGGATACTACAATTCTCATTTCATTTCATTGATGTGACAGATGCCACCAGAGAGCCGATCAAACAATATTTTTACATCAGGATCTGGTCAGCCCCTTGTGTGCTATTACTTTATACTTTCAAAGGGTGGTTTATAGGGATGCAAAATTCAAAATTTCCGATGATCATTGCTATTGTTACCAATGTGTTAAATATTGTTTTCAGTTTACTTTTTGTTTATACTTTCAAATTTAATTTTAGAGGGGTCGCCTTAGGGACTGTAGTTGCTGAATACACAGGATTATTAATAGCCGGGACTTTATGGTTTGTATATTATGGAAAATTAAAAAAATACATCAACTGGACCCAAATATTTGTCAAAGAAAAGCTACTCCAATTTTTTAAAGTCAATATCAATATTTTTCTCCGAACTTTTTGTTTAATTATCGTATTCACCAGTTTTACCACTTTTTCAACCAAATCCGGAGACACTATTTTAGCTGTCAATACGCTTTTATTACAATTATTTACATTATTCTCCTACATCATGGATGGCTTTGCTTATGCAGCAGAATCGTTAACAGGCAAGTATATAGGGGCAAAAAGCATCAATCAATTAAAAATATCCATCAAATATATATTCAGATGGGGCTGGATTTTAACAATTCTTTTCACCATCATTTATTTTTTCTGGGGAGATCAGATATTACAACTATTAACGGATAATCAATCCGTATTAGCAGCTTCAGCACCCTATTTTAAATGGGTACTTTTGGTTCCAATCAGTGGATTTGCTGCTTTTTTATGGGATGGTGTCTACGTAGGCGCAACAGCATCCAAAGCGATGAGGAATGCTATTTTTATAGCCACTTTTGGATATTTTGTCCTTTATTATCTTTTGCAACCTATAATTGGAAACGACGCGCTATGGTTGGCATTATTGCTATTTTTGGCATTACGTGGCATTGGGATGAAATTAATGGCCGGTAAGTATATATTTGGAACATAGCGAATGCTCGATTGCTAGGAATGCTCGAATGCAGGGGGGATTTATCCGACGGAGCAAATATATACTAATCTAATAAATGATTGGTGAAAAATTATGTAATTAAATGAATTGTAAATAGTTCTAAAATTTTTTAAATTTGCATATCTACAATAACAAACATTTAATAGAATAGAATATTTCGTAGCTATACTAGATAAATCAGAACAAAAAATAACAACTAAAAACTTTTATTATTACCTTTTACTTTTTACCTTTTATCTTTTATCTCTTATCTCTTTCATTATCATTAGTCTGCTGTCTGCTGTCCGTCGTCTGCAGTCTTTTTTTTTGGGCATCCCCCTTTGGCTACGCTCAACCCAATCCACCTCAAAATAAACAATCAGCCGCGTCGCTCGCCAAAGGGTCGGTCTCCGGCCTGTACTCCTCGTTTCGCTGCAAGGGTATGAGCGGCCGGGCAGTAGCTCCTTCGTCGCTCTGCCCGATCCGTCATCCCCTAAGCAGCTCAACTTGCGGGGTACTTGGCCTCCGCCCTAATGCGAGGGTTCTCTGCTCGACGGAGGACGCATCCCATATTCTAATAAACGCAGGTCTAACAATTGGTTATATAATTGATTTATTGCACACTATAAAATTTTGTGATTTTGTATCTTATTTTGACCATACTTTTATAAGAATATAATTTTTTGGCTATTCTCATCCTTTGAGCAACACCCTATATTCTATTGAAAATGGGTTGATTTTTTTGAACAATTGTTTATAGTTTAACCATTTATGATTTCTATTGATAATACTTCAGAACACCATCCTACTTATACAAGAATATGGATCCATACCGATTTTATGCAAACATCTTGCACTTTTTATAAATCTCTTTCCCTTTGGGAACAGCCATTGATCTTTCTACCATCTCTGAGGAAAAGTCAATCTTGTACATGATCAGATCCACCATCATATACCAGTACAGGTAGTTCTGCAGATAACTGGAAGATACTCCATGAAATCGTTCTAAAAAACGATTCATCTTAATATATCTGTTCTCTACATTTTCTGTATGATAGTATTTGTTGCGTCCTTTCACTCTCTTTCCTTCCCGGTAAACAAAATAACTGATTCTCTTCTTACCTGCATACTTTTGTAGAATACTATTCTCATTTATACAGAGTTTCTTGACACTATTCAGCTTTTTATCCAACTGTTCATTTAACTGTTCCATTTTTATGGCTCCCTGTTGGATTAGTTTGATCTCAAAACGAGATTTTCTTTCGTTAATAACCACCAACGAAAGGGGGATATACTCCCCTTTTTCAATCGATTCTGCCTTTTTGTTACTGGCTGGATC
>Ga0316605_10000876_pt1 | contig 18515 bp, 18 predicted proteins | sample OWC_soil_day20_n_FD_207666 | JGI IMG/M metagenome (GOLD analysis project Ga0316605, IMG submission 207666) | Wetland soil microbial communities from Old Woman Creek delta, Ohio, United States - OWC_soil_day20_noCT | ecosystem: Environmental > Terrestrial > Soil > Wetlands | place: USA: Ohio...
ACGTGTCGGTGCGCACCTTCCCGAACAACCTGACGGCGATGGTCATGGGCTGGAAAACCAAGGCCAATTTCACCGTGGAAAACGAAAAGGCGATCAGCACGGCGCCGAAGATCGATTTCAACGCGCCAAAGCCGGCCGCCAACTGAGTTTGCGATGATCCACTGGCTTGCCCGCCTATGTGCGCTGCTGCTGGCCCTGGTCGGCGGCCTGGCCTGGGCGGCGCCGGAGGATGCGGCAGCCGGCCTGGTGCCAATTCCGCCGCTGATTGCCCGGGTCACCGACCTGACCGGCACCCTCGACGCCGGCCAGCAAGCCACCCTCGAACAGCAACTGGCCGCATTCGAGACGCGCAAGGGGGCGCAGATCGTCGTTCTGCTGCTGCCCAGCACGCAGCCGGAGACCATCGAGCAGTTCGGCACCCGCCTGTTCGAGGCCTGGAAGGTCGGCCGCAAAGGCATCGACGACGGCGCCCTGCTGATCGTCGCCAAGGACGACCGCCGGCTGCGCATCGAAGTCGGCTACGGCCTGGAAGGGGCGCTCAACGACGCCACGGCCAAGCGCATCATCAGCGAGACCATCACGCCGCGTTTCAAGGCCGGCGACTTTACCGGCGGTATCCAGGCCGGCGTCGACGCCATGCTCAAGGTGGTCGAAGGCGAGCCGCTGCCGGCCCCGGCCGGCGAATCGACCAGCGGCGGCACCTGGGACCTGGCCGAGGTGCCGGAGATGCTGTTTTTCGGCGCTTTGCTGGTCATCGCACTGGGCGGCACCTTGCTCCGCCATCTGTTCGGCAACCTGCTCGGTTGCGCCGTTGTCGGTAGCGTCACTGGTGGGCTGGGCTGGCTGTTCGTCGGCGGCCTGGCCGGCATTGCCATTGGCGCGGTGGCCGGCATCTTTCTCGCACTGTTCGGCCTCGACCTGGTTTTGAGCGGCATCTTCAGCGGCGGTCGGGGCGGCTCCGGTGGCGGCGGTGGTTTCAGCGGCGGTGGCGGTTCGGGCGGGGGCGGTGGTGCCTCGGGGAGCTGGTAAATGGATTTAAGTCGACTCTTCAAACATCTGCTGACTCCGCCGTGGCTGGTTAAACGGCGTTTTGGCGCGGCTGTGCTGGCCGAAATCGGCGCCGCCGTCGAAGTGGCCGAAGCCGGCCAGCGCGGCGAATTGCGTTTCGTCGTCGAAGGGCCGCTGCCGTTCGCCGAACTCTGGCGCGGCCGCAGCGCGCGGCAACGCGCCACCGAGCTGTTCGGCCGCCTCGGCGTCTGGGATACCGCCGACAACAGCGGCATCCTGATCTACGTGCAGCTGGTCGACCACCGCGTCGAAATCTGCGCCGACCGCGGCGTCACCGCCAAAGTGCCGCAAGCCGACTGGGACGCCCTGTGCCGCGGCATGGAAACGGCGTTCAAGGCCGGCGACTACCGGGCCGGCGCGCTGGCCGCCATCCACCGGGCCGGTGAACTGCTGACCGAGCATTTCCCGGCTGGCGAACGCAATCCCAACGAATTGCCGGATCAGCCTCTGGTGCTTTGAGGCAGGGCCTCGTCGCGCCGCTCAGCGGCCAAGCACCAGGGCGGCGACGGCCACGATGGCCAAGACACCGACCAGCACTTGCAGCCGGCCCAGGCGCTTGTGCAGCAGCTCGGCACGCCCGATCAGCAAGGTATTCTGTTCGGCCAGCGCCTCGATCAGTTCGGCCGAGGCGAGCAACTGGCCGTGCACATCGGCCTGTGCCGCCTCCAGCCGAAGGATTCGCGCCTGCAAGTTGGCGAGGCTGGGCGGTTCGCCCGGCAGGGTATTTTCAGCCAGCGGCCCATCGCTCGCTGGCGCTGCCGGTTTTTTCCCGACGCGCTGCCACAACTTCTTGGCCCCCTCGGCAACCTTGGGGGCCTTGGCGATGACCTCTGACCAGGGCACGGCCTGCAATACGGTGAGCCAGGGAATGGCCATGTTCGGACTCCTGTGGGTTGAGCGGGGATACGGGCGGGACTGGCTGAACCCGTAGGGGGACTTCCTGTCAGGCGCAGTCAATGGGCCAAAACTGCCAAGTTTTTCACGATCCGACCAATGGTCAAGGTGAAAGTGAGCGCTGCGAAGTGGGTTATTGCCCGCGTAAAAACAGTTTGTCCAGCTGATCCAGCGGCAGTTCCGTCCACGTCGGCCGGCCGTGGTTGCATTGGCCGGCGCGTTCGGTTTCTTCCATCTGGCGCAGAAGGGCGTTCATTTCTGGCAGGGTGAGCTGGCGGCGGGCGCGGACGGCGCCGTGGCAGGCCATGGTGGCGAGGAGTTCGTTGCGGCGGGCAGTGACCAGTTGGCTGATGCCGTGTTCGCGTAGTTCGGCGATCAGCGATTTGGCTAGCGCGGTCGGGTCGCCGGACTGGAGCAGGGCGGGCAGGGCGCGCACGCCGAGTTGATTCGGGCCGAGCGGGGCGATCTGGAAGCCGAGGTCGGCCAGTGCTTCGCTGTGTTCCTCGACGGCGGCGATGTCGAGCGCGTCGGCCGAGAAGACGGCTGGGATCAACAGCGCCTGGGTGGCGATCTGGCGCTGGTCGAAGGCGGTTTTGAGCTTTTCGTAGAGGATGCGCTCGTGCGCTGCGTGCATGTCGATGAGCACCAGGCCACGGGCGTTCTGGGCCAGGATGTAGATGCCGTGTAGCTGGGCCAGCGCGTAGCCGAGCGGCGGGCCGTCATGGCTGGCCGGGGCGGTTGGAATGCTGCGGTCAACGGCGATTTCGGGATGAAATTGCGGGGCCGCATCGCCGCGCAAGGGCGTGGCGCGCTCGGCCGGCTGGGCGGCGCGGGCAAAAGCCAGGTAGGCGGCTGCTGCCGGTTCGGCGACGCCGAGACTGCCCTGGTGGCGCAACGGTGGGGGGTAATGGGCGGCGGGGGCGAAATTTGCCGGTTTTTCTGCGTCGACCGCAGCGGTCTGGGTTGGCGCGGAAAAATTGGGGGCTTCGGCCTGCACCGGCGTCGCCAGCGTGCGCTGCACGGCGTGGAAGACGAATTGATGCACGGCGCGCGAATCGCGGAAGCGGACTTCGGTCTTGGCCGGGTGGACGTTGACATCGACCAGCGCCGGATCGACCTCGACGAACAGGCAGACGCTCGGCTGGCGGCTGCCGTGCAGCACATCGCGGTAGGCTTCGCGCAGGGCGTGGCCGATGATTTTGTCGCGCACGAAGCGGCCATTGACGAAGACGTGCTGGCTGTCTTTCGCTTCGCCGGCTCGGGTCGGGTCGATGGCAAAGCCGGCGAGACTGAGCGGGCCGGCGGCTGCTTCCACCCGGCGGGCGGCGCCGAGGAAGTCGTCGCCGAGGATGTCGGCGATACGCCGGGCGCGGTCGGCCGGGGCCAGCTGGAAGAGGTTACGGCCGTTGTGGGTCAGGCTGAAGGCGACGTCGGGCCGGGTCAGCGCCAGGCGCTTCACCGCATCGGCGCAGTGGGCGAATTCGGTGCCTTCGGCCTTGAGGAATTTACGGCGGGCCGGGGTGTTGTAATAGAGGTCGCGCATTTCGACCACGGTGCCGGCCATCAGCGCCGCCGGTTCCGGTTCGGCGCCCGGCTCGCCTTTGAGCTTCCAGGCGTGGCCGGCGCCGCGTTCGCGGCTGCTGATGCTCAGCCGGGCGACCGAGGCGACCGAGGCCAGCGCTTCGCCGCGAAAGCCGAGGGTGCCGACCCGTTCGAGGTCGTCGAGCGAGACGATTTTCGACGTGGCATGGCGGGTCAAGGCCAGCGCCAGTTCATCCTTGGCGATGCCGCAACCGTCGTCGGTGATGCGGATCAACTTGACGCCGCCTTCTTCCAGATGCACCTGGATCGCCTTGCTGCCAGCGTCGAGGCTGTTTTCGAGGAGTTCCTTGAGAACGGAGGCGGGTCTTTCGACCACTTCGCCAGCGGCAATCTGGCTGATCAGCAGGTCGGGGAGGCGGGCGATGGTCGGCATCGGCGCATTATAATGCGGCCTCATTCAATGCCCGGCCCGCCGCATGGAACTCCTGACCCAATTCCTCGACATCATCATGCACCTCGACAAGCACCTGGCGGTGCTGGTGCAGCAGTACGGGCTGTGGATCTACGGCATCCTGTTCTTCATCATCTTCGCCGAGACCGGCTTCGTCGTTTTTCCCTTCCTGCCCGGCGATTCGCTGCTCTTCGTGGCCGGCGCGCTGGCCGCTATCGGCGAGGGTGGCATGGATATCACGACGCTGATCGTCGTGCTGTCCGCGGCGGCCATCCTAGGCAATATGGTCAATTACCAGATCGGCCGTTATTTCGGGCCGAAGGTCTTCCATTGGGAAAATTCCCGCCTGTTCAACAAGGCGGCGCTGCAAAAGACCCATGCCTTCTACGAAATCCACGGCGGCAAAACCCTGGTGCTGTCGCGCTTCCTGCCGCTGTTCCGCACTTTCGCGCCCTTCGTCGCCGGCATCGGTGCCATGTCTTACGCCAAATTCACGCTGTTCAATCTAATCGGTGCGGTGACCTGGGTGGTGTCGCTGTGCCTGGCCGGTTACTGGCTGGGCAACCTGCCCTGGGTCAAGCAGAACCTGTCGTTGTTGATCGTCGGCATCGTGGTTTTCTCGCTGTTGCCGCTGCTGATCGGCTACCTCAAGCACCGGGCGGCCGCCTGATGCACTGGTTGGCCCCGCTTGCCGCTGCCGCGTCGATTGCCCTATTCGGGGCGTGCACCACCAAGGCGGGCAAGGACGGGCGCGCGGAGACCACGGTCGACGCCAAATATCTGCTGAAAACCGAGGTTGACCGTATTGCCGATACCAACCGCAACGAGGTCATGGACGGCCTGTTGCTGATCGCCGACAAGCTCTACCGGCGCAATCCGAAGGAATGGAAAAAGGCCGGCCTGGCCAGTCGCGAGGAGGCCCTGGCCCGCCTGAAAAATCGCCAGCAGCGCAGCCTGCCGGAACTGGGCGGGGCGCGCGAGGACAAGGCGGCGGCGCTGGCCTTCAGTGAAAGCTATTCCGGCGACCGGGTGGCGGCGCTTATGTTCGGCTTGTTGACCATGGTCGATGCCGCCTTCGAGCACAAGGCCGAGTTTTTCATCCTGGACAGCCTGAACGAGCAGAAACTGTTCAACTGCGCGCGCAACATGGACATCGCGGTGTGGAAGCTGGGCAATGATCGCGACCCGGCGGGCAATCTCTATCTGCTGTCCAACGAACTCGATCCGGCCAACCGCAATCTGTCCTACGAGCGTGAATTCGGCCGCCTGATGGGGCTGCTCGACTTCATGGCCAAGGTGGTCGCCGACCGCAATGGCCGCACTTTTTCCCGGCTGACCCATTCGGTGGTCAGCGGCATTTTCCTACCGGTAGGTTTTTTGAAATGAAGAATATCGTCATCCTGATTTCCGGGCGCGGTTCCAACATGGAAGCCCTGATCGCCGCTCGCGAGGCCGGACAGTTGCCGGTCAACATCGCCGCCGTGATCAGCAACCGTCCCGATGCCAAGGGGCTGGAAACCGCAGCCCGGGCCGGCATCACCACCCATTTCATAGACCACAAGGCCTTCGCCGGGCGCGAGGCCTTCGATGCCGCGCTGGCCGAGTGCATCGACGGTTTTGCGCCGGACCTGGTGGTACTGGCCGGCTTCATGCGCATCCTCAGCGAAGGCTTCGTCCGCCGTTACGAGGGCCGGCTGATGAATATTCATCCGTCGCTGCTGCCCTCCTTTCCCGGCCTGCACACCCACCAGCGGGCGCTCGACGAAGGCGTGCGCATCCACGGCTGCACCGTGCATTTCGTCACGCCGGCGCTGGATCACGGTCCGGTCATCATCCAGGCCGCCGTGCCGGTGGTCGACGGTGATGACGAGGCGACGCTGGCCGCCCGCGTGCTGCGCCAGGAACACCTCGTCTATCCGCAGGCCGTGCGCTGGTTCGCCGAAGGCAAGCTGGCCCTGGTCGACGGCCGGGTGCGCCTGGCCGTAGAGGCCGGAAACGCGGCCGTGCTGATCGCACCCGAGGTGCGCTGAGCGGCGATGCCCTTTGCCCTGATCTTCGCTCTGGTCGGTTCGCTGGCCGTGCACGGGGCAGCCTTGTTCGGCACCGAGGTCGATCTGTTCGGCCATGCCCCGGAGCCGGTGCCGCTGCTGGCCGAGATCCAGCCGCCCCCGGCCCCGCCCGTCGCGCCACCCAAACGGAGCAAGCCGGTCAAGGCAGCGGCGCCGGCCGCGGTCAAAGCGGCGGGAGGCGAGTCGCCTGTGCCAGCCGACTTGCCGCAGGAAATTGCCCCTGAATCGCCGTCGACCGCAGCAGTCATTCCCGCCGAGCCGGTCAAGGCGGTTTTGCCGGCCAGCGGCAGCATTCGCTACGCCATTTTTCGGGGAACACGGGGCTTTCAGGTGGGGCGCGCCGAGCATCATTGGGAATTCGCCGAAGACGGCCACTACCGGCTGACCGGCGTTACCGAAACCAGCGGCCTGGCCGCGCTGTTGAAGCCGGTGCGCCTGGAGGTCGAAAGCATCGGCCAACTGGTCGCCGGCGGCCTGCAACCGAGTCGCTACCGCACCCGCAAGAACGGCCAGGAGACCAACGAAAACGCCGATTTCGACTGGGCGACGGGTGAGGTGCACCTGGCCCGCGATGGCAGCGTGCGCTCGATTGCTCCGGGGACGCAGGACATTCTGTCGCTCAATTACCAGCTGGCCTATCTCGGCAAGCTGGCTGAAGGAGGAATGATCGGCGTCGTCACCGGCCGGAAATACGAGCGGCACGCCCTCGATGCGTTGGGCGAGGAAGAGATCGACACGCCGGCCGGCCGTTTCCGTACCTTGCATCTGCGGGCAGCGACCGACAGCATTACCGAAATCTGGATAGCGCTCGATCACCAGCGCTTGCCGGTTAAAATCCGTTTTACCGATAAAAAGGGCGACAGTTTCGAGCAGGTCGCCACCGAGTTAGGAACACCATGAAAGCCCGTTTCACCCCCGCCCTGTTTGCCCATGCCGAAGCCGTGCTCGGTCAGTTGCTGCGCTTCGATCACCCGGCCGATGCCGTGGTCTCGCGCTATTTCCGCGAGCATCGCGAACTCGGCCATGCCGACCGGGCCTTCGTCGCCGAAACGGTGTTCGCCGTGCTGCGCCGTGGCCGCAGCCTGGAAGCGCGCTGCGCCGGCAAGCTGTCGGACCGCAATTTGCTGCTGGTCGCGCTCGGCGTCACCCGTGGCTGGAGCCAGCGCGAACTGGCGCCGGTGCTGCGGGCCAGCGAGGAAGAATGGCTGGCCGCCGCCAAGGCAATGCCGGACAGCGAGATGCCCCCGGCCGTACGCTGTGATTTGCCGGACTGGTTGTACGAGCGGCTGGCCGCCCAGTTCGGCGCCGACGAAGTGGTCAAGCTGGCGCAGGCGCTGAACCAGCCGGCGCCGCTCGATCTGCGGGTCAATACCCTGAAGACCACACGCGAGGCCTTGCTCGAACAACTGGCCGCCGAGAATATCGCCGCCGTGCCCGGCCCGCTCTGTCCGCTGGCCATCCGCCTGCGCGACAAGCCGGCGCTGGCCAAGAGCCCGCTCTTCCTCGGCGGCGCCTTCGAGGTGCAGGACGAGGGCAGCCAGTTGCTCGGCTACCTGCTCGAACCCAGGCGCGGCGAGGCGGTGGTCGATTTCTGCGCCGGCGCCGGCGGCAAGACGCTGCTGCTCGGCGCACTGATGAAGAACACCGGCCGCCTCTATGCCTTCGACGTCTCCGACAAGCGCCTGGCCAACCTGAAACCGCGCCTGGCCCGTTCCGGCCTGTCCAACGTCCATCCGGCCCGCATCGAGCATGAGCGCGATACCAAGGTCAAACGCCTGGCCGGCAAGGTCGACCGGGTGCTGGTCGATGCGCCCTGTTCCGGGCTGGGCACCCTGCGCCGCAATCCCGACCTCAAATGGCGGCAAAGCGAGGCTTCGGTGGCCGAACTGACGGTCAAGCAGGCGGCCATTCTGGACGCGGCGGCCAAGATGGTCCGGCCTGGCGGCCGCGTGGTTTACGCCACCTGCAGCCTGTTGACCGCAGAGAACGACGCGATCATCGACGCCTTCCTGGCCAGCCATCCCGATTTTGAACTGGTTTCGGCCGAAACGGTGCTCGCCAAACACGGCATCGAACTGCCCGGTGAACGCCTGCGCCTGCTGCCGCAACAGCACGCCACCGACGGTTTCTTCGCCGTGGCTCTTGACCGCAAAGCATGAGACAGAAAAACCCCGCCCTGCAGTTGTTCAACGACCTGTGGGCCGATTTTCGCGACCCAGATTTCATCTGGCAGGTCGTCGCCCTGGCCGTCACTCTGGGGACTGCCTGGCTGGTTGCCAGCTGGTGGATGCGCCGCCATCAGGAAGGGGCGGGCCGGCTGAGCGATGCCAGTTCAAGGCTGGTCTTCCCGTTGACCGGCATGGTCCTGGTCGGCGTCGCCATCCTGATCGTGCAGAATTTTGTGCACGTCAATCTGCTCAAGCTGGCCATGCCGCTGCTTGGCTCGATGGCGCTGGTGCGCAGCGTCGTCTTCGTGCTGCGCCAGGCCTTCCCGAGCGCTACCTGGCTGACTGCCTGGGAAAAGATCATCGCTGCCGTGGTCTGGAGCTGGCTGGCCTTGTACATTACCGACCTGGCGCCCTATGTAGTCGATGCGCTGGAACAGGTGCAGTTCGCCGTCGGCAAGCAGAAGGTCGATCTGTGGATGATCCTGCACGGCCTGATCACCGTCTTCCTGACCGTTGTCCTGGCGCTGTGGGTGGCCGGCCTGATCGAGGCGCGCCTGATGCGGCTCGACACCCTCGATTCCAGCCTGCGCATCGTTGGCATCCGGGTGGCCAAGGCCTTGCTCACTGTGGTCGCCATCGTCGCCAGCCTGTCGCTGGTCGGCATCGACATGACGGCGCTGTCGGTGTTTACCGGCGCGCTCGGCGTCGGCCTCGGTTTCGGTTTGCAGAAAATCGCCAGCAATTACGTGTCCGGCTTCATCATCCTGCTCGACCGCTCGATCCGCATCGGCAACATCATCCAGGTCGGCGCCGATGTAGGACAGGTGACGCAGATCACCACTCGCTACACGGTGCTGAAGCACCCGGGCGGCAGCGAATTCATCGTGCCCAACGAGACGCTGATCGGCACCACCGTGCAGAACCAGTCCTATTCCGACAGTCGCGTCCGGCTGGCCACCACGGTCGGCGTCGCCTACGACAGCGATCTCGATCGCGTGGCGCAACTGATGGCCGCAACTGCCGCCGCCCACCCGCGCGTGCTGGCTGAGCCGGCGCCCAAGGTCTCGCTGACCCAGTTCGCCGACAGCAGCATCCATCTCGAACTCGGCTTCTGGATCGGCGACCCGGAAGAGGGCAAGGGCAACGTGCTGTCCGACATCAATTTCGCGCTGTGGCGTGCCTTCAAGGAAAACGGCATCAGCATCCCCTTCCCGCAGCGGGAAGTGCGGCTGATCGGCAACACATCGGCAGCAGGCTGAGCCTGCTACGGCGGCAGCCGGTTCGCTGAAATGGCCTGGCTTGTCGGGCTGCTACTTTCCAGCCAGTGCAGCAGCGTCGTATACAAGCCGTTCGGGTCCACCGGCTTGCCGATATGGTCGTTCATGCCGGCAGCCAGACAATTCTGCCTATCCTCGTCGAAGGCGTTGGCGGTCATTGCCAGAATGGGTAGTCCGGCCTTGCCGGGCAGTTGGCGGATGGCAACGGTCGCTTCGATGCCGTTCATCTCCGGCATCTGCATATCCATCAGGACCAGTGCGTAATCCCTGGTGCTGACCCGATCCACGGCCTCCCGGCCATTGGCGGCGAGGTCTACCTGCAGGCCAGCCAGTTCGAGAAGTTCCTTGCCGACTTCCTGGTTGATCGGATCGTCTTCGGCCAGCAGCACCCAGCGGCCACCAAAGCGCCGGGCGATGCTGTCTTCAAGCGTCCCCTGCGCCTGGCCGACCGCGTCGGTCAGGCTGCCGGCGACGGCCCGGTGCAGGCGGGCGGTGATCCAGAAGGTGCTGCCGACGCCCTGGCGGCTGTCGATGCCGACGTCGCCCCCCATCAAGCGGGCCAGGTGACGGCTGATTGCGAGGCCAAGGCCGGTGCCGCCGTATTTTCGGGTGGTCGAGTCATCGGCCTGGGTAAAGGCGTTGAACAGCCGCTGCTGCTGTTCCGGGCTGATGCCGATGCCCTGATCGCGTACTTCAAGACGGAGCAGCACGCTGTCTCCGTTATCCTCGCTGACGCTGGCGGCAATGGTGATGACGCCGTGCTCGGAAAACTTGACGGCATTGCCGGCAAAATTGAGCAGGGCCTGGCCGAGGCGGACCGAGTCGCCGCGCAGGCACCCGGGAACGGCCGGGTCGATGCGCTTGACCAGTTGCAGCCCCTTGGCCCGGGCGCGCTCTTCCAGCATGTTGATGGTCAGGTTGACCACCTCCAGTGGCGAAAACTCCAGTTCTTCGAGCGTCAGGTGGCCGGCCTCGATTTTCGACAGATCAAGTATGTCGTTGATGATGTCGAGCAGGTGGCGGGCCGAGTCGTTGATCTTGTTCAGTTTGTCGAGCGGCCGAGTTTCGGTGATTTCCCGTTGCAGCAGGTGAGTCAGGCCGATGATGGCGTTCATCGGGGTACGGATTTCGTGGCTCATGTTGGCCAGGAAGGTGCTTTTCGCCCGGTTGGCTGCTTCGGCTGCATCCTTGGCCTCGGCCAGTTCCGCTGTGCGCGAATTGACCAGCGCTTCGAGGTGATGACGATGCTGCTCGAGTTCCTCTTCGGCTTGCTTGCGGTCGGTTATGTCGGTTGAAATGCCGCACAGGGCGTAGATTCGGCCGTCTTTTTCGCGCAACGGCAGTTTGATCGAGAGGTAGGCGCTGGTGATCTTCCCGTCGGCGCTGGTGTTGATTTCCTCCTCGGCGACGCGCTCGCCGTCCTCGATCACCCGGCGGTCATTCTGTCGAATGTTTGCGGTCGTCGGCTGGTCGAAAAAGCTTGCATCATCATGGCTGATGATTTCTTCCATGGGTTTGCCGAACAGTTCGCGTACCCGGCGGTTGGCATACTGGTAGCGGTAATCGGTGCCCTTGATATAGATGAAGGCCTCGACGCTGTCGAGAATGGTGGCCAGCTTGTCTTCGCTGTCGCGCAGGGCTTTCTCGGCCTGTTTGTGGTCGGTGACGTCTTCCTTGATGGCGACGAAATGCCGTACTTTGCCCTGCTCATCGCAAATGGGCGAAATCGAGGCGCGCTCCCAGAACAGCGAGCCATCCTTGCGCCGGTTGTGAAACTCCCCGCGCCAGATTCTGCCGGCGGTGATGGTGTGCCACATCTCCTGATGTTTTTCATCGGACTCGGTGCCGGCATTCAACAGGCGCGAGTTCTGGCCAAGGACTTCGGTGCTCCGGTAGCCGGTGACTTCCTCGAATTTCGGGTTGACGTAACCGATGTTGCCTTCGGTGTCGGTGATGATGATCGAGGCCGGACTCTGCTCGACCGCGCTGGACAGGATTTTCAGTTCTTCGGCCTGTTGGCGCAGGGCGTTTTCCTGGGCAACCTGTTGCTGGTGGTAGGTGCGGAACAGCTTGTTCGACCAGCGGGAAAACAGCAGGGAGCCAGCCAGACCGAGAAGCAGGGCGCCCAGGGTGGCGAGAAGCAGGTTGGCCGAACGTCGCCCGACACCGGCCTCGTGCTGGCGGATTTCGTCGCTGACGATGGATTGCAGCTCTTCATCGAACATGGTGGCGATGATGATCCAGCCCCAGGCATCGTAGGGGCGGACCAGAGCCGTCTTGCGCAGCAGCTGGCCACTGGCGTCGTCCTGCCAGGCGTAGTTGATGAAACCGCCTCCCTTGCCTGCCGCGGCCAGTACGGCTTCGCCAAGCTCCTTTTCCATCGGCGAGGGTTCGCGGGGTTGCTGGCTCTCGAGGGAGGTCCTGGCTGGCGACAGCAATATGCGTCCCTCCCGGTTCATCAGGAGCATATGACCATTTTCGCCGAAGCGTACGGAATGCAGGCGGGCCATTGCTTCGCTCTGCTGCTGCTGTTCCCATTTGTACGTGTAGTCGCCAGTGCCGATCAGCCAGTCGTACGGGGCGAAGTAACGCACATAAGCGAGCTTGTCCGACATCTGTTTCGGATTGTCCGGCATGTACCAGCGATAGCGCGAAAAACCCTCACCCCGAGGCTTGCGGGCCGCTTCGATCAGGCCGCGCATGATGTAATGGCCGGTGTCGTCCCGGTTGTCGAGGACGGTGCTGCCTTCGAGTTTGGGGGCGGTGGGCAGCAGAATGAACTGGCCGCTCATGTCGTCGATGAAGTAATAACCGCGTCCGTCGTAAAAGCGGACCGGCCGCAGGGCTTCGACGATCAGCTGCTTGACCTCAGCAGCCGGGCGGCGGGAGGCCTCGCGCCGATAAATGGCCTCGACGATCTGCATGGCGGTATCCACCTGCCCGGTGAGGCTTTGGCGGAGAATTTCCTCGGTGCGCAGGCGGGTGAAGTCGATGGCCCCCAGTGCGCTGTTCATCTCGCCGGTGAGACGGGCATGCATCTGCTCGGTAGCTGCCTGCTCGATGCGACCAAAGGCAGCGCGCTGTTCGCTCAGGTTTTGCCAGGAGAAAAAGGCCGCCAGCCCCAAGGTAAGCAGCAATACCGTGACCAGCGTTCCGGCCAGATGTATCCGGGGAAGCGTATTTTCGTTTGCAGTCAGCAGCAAGTCTCTCTCCTGTTTATATTTTGTTTTTTGCCGCTCAGGCTATCAAACCATTTTATCTCTTCCGAAAGTAATAGTCAGAACGGTTTGTCCGGTTGGGCTTGCGGATTCAGGCAAAAAAAACCCCGCCACGAGGGCGGGGTAACAGGGAGGTCTCGAAAGGGGGGATTTCGAGAGGAGGGTAAATCTTCAGTCCTGCTGCTTTTTTCGCAGCCAGTGACGGGCAACGAGCAGGACGGCGCCGGCGGAGAGCGCGGCCAACGCAGCTGTCAGCGGTTCGGCATTGCCGTCAGCCAGCCAGTCGAAACCGGCAACACCGACGAAAACACCGAAGCTTTCGCTAAGCGGCAGGTTGTCGGCAAAAGCCATCAACGGCTCCGCTGCAGCGGAATGGTGGCCAGCGCCGGCTGTTCGGGCAGCAGGCCAAACAGGTATTGGCGGGTGGCGTTGAGAAACTGGCGGAGGGCTTGTTCATTCATGGCGGTCTCTTTTTGATGGACTCTGGTTGATCGATGAGTCGCATTCTAAAGAGCCGCCGGCAACGCGTCTGTGGCACAAACGTGCCAACGTCGTAACGAGCCTTGATGTTTTATGACGTTTTGTAACAGCCCCTACTGGTGGGCTTTCCAGGCCAGCGTGAAGCGGGCGCCACCGAGCGGCGAGGCGTCGGCGGAGGCGGTGCCCCCATGCAGTTCAAGGACCCGGCGGGCGATGGCCAGGCCCAGGCCATAACCGCCGGTCGACCGGTCGCGTGAGCGGTCGAGACGGGTAAAGGCGGAGAACACGTGTTCGCGCTCGGCCGGTGGAATGCCGATGCCATCGTCGTCGACATGAATGCAGGCGCGGCCATCGATCAATTCGGCACTGACCACGATCTGCCGACTGGCGTACTTGAAGGCATTGCGCAGCAGGTTGCGCAAGGCATAGGGCATGGCCTTGCGGTCGAGGTCGACGGCGAGATTTTCCGGCAGTTTCTGGGTGTCGACCGCAACCTCCAGGTCGCGACCGAGCAGTCGGACGGCATCGACTTCGTCGGCCAGCCAGTCGGCAAAACGCACGCTGGAGAAGTGGGCTTCCGGGGCTTCGCGCTCAAAGCGGGCATAGGTCAGGCTGGTGTCAATCAGGTGGTCGAGTTCGTCGAGGTCGGCCTCCATCATCGCCCACAGCCGCTCGCGTTCGGTACGTTCGTCGGTTTCGGCGAGCATTTCCAGCGCGAAGCGCATGCGGGCAATCGGCGTGCGCAATTCGTGCGAGATGCCGCAGGAGAGCTCGCGATGGGTGGCCAGCAGGTGCTGGACGCGTTCGGCCATGCCGTTCATGGTGTCGGCTAGCGGGGCAAACAACTGGCTGTGGGCCGGCGGCGAGCGGGTTTCGAAATTCCCGTCGCCGAGGGCACGGGCGGTCTGGCGCAGGGCTTCGAGGTCGCGCCAGACCGGGCGCACCCAGAACCACAGCGCGATACCGAAGATCAGGCCGATCAGGCTCCAGGTCAGCAGGCGCAGGCGCAGGTCGAGCGGCAGGCGCTCGGTGCGTTCGGGGTCGCGGCTGGAGGCCAGCGGGCCGACCACCAGCACCTTGCTGCTGGTGCCCAGGCGGTGGTACATGATCTCGCCGTCGTGGTCGATGGCGATGTCGCCCGCATCAAGCTTGATGACCTGGGCCGGAGTCAGCTTCGTGTCCAGCGTGATGCGTTCGACTATGTCGAGCCGGTAGGAGAACTTCTCGTCGAGTTTTTCGATCTGCTTCGGCCACGTATGGCGCGGGTGGCGAGACAGTTCGTCCTCGATCAGCGTGATGGTGCCGCGCATGAAGCGGCGCGCGTAGTCATCGGTGATGCCGCGTTGGGCGGTGGAGATGACGAAGTCGGCCGTGAAGGCGATGGCCACGAAGGAGCCCATGGCCAGCAGGTAGAAATTGAAGAACAGCTTGGACAGGCTGTAGCGCCCGCCCTTCCAGCGCGGCAGCGAGACGCGGAACAGAGAGCGGGCGAGGCCCTGGTTGACCGCGCCGGTCTTGCCTGGGTCAGTTCCAGTCATGCTTGCTGAACAGGTAACCCTTGCTGCGCACCGTCTTGATGCGCGTCGGGTTTTCCGGGTCGTCGTTCAGTTTCTTGCGCAGGCGCGATATGCGGGCGTCGATCGAACGATCCAGGCCGTCGAAACCGATGCCGCGCAGTTCCTGCAGCAGGTCGTCGCGCGACAGCACGTTGCCGGCATGGGAGGCGAGCAGCCAGAGCAGGTCGAATTCAGCGGTGGTCAGGTCGATGGCCTGGCCGCTGAGACTGGCCGTGCGGGTGGCCTGGCTGATGGCGAACTGGCCGAAAATCATCTTTCCGTTGTCACCTGCCGCAGCTGTCTCGCCGGCGGTCGGAAGGCGCCGCAGCAGGGCCTTGATGCGGGCGAGCAGTACGCGTGGCTGCACCGGCTTGGCGATGTAGTCGTCGGCGCCCATTTCGAGGCCGAGAATCTGGTCGAAATCCTCGTCGCGGGCAGTCAGCATCAGGATGACGCCGCGGTACTGCGGGCGCACGGCGCGGCAGACTTCAAAACCATCCTTGCCGGGCAGCATGACGTCGAGGATGACCAGGTCCGGCTGTTCGGCCAGGATGCGGGTCTCGGCGGTGTCGCCGCGCGGCTCGATGTCGACGTGCAGGTCGTTCTTGGTCAGGTATTCGGCGGTCAGTTCGGCCAGCCGGGCGTCGTCTTCGACAAGCAGGATGCGTGTATTCATCCGGCCATGTTAACGCCGGGCCCGGCGACGGTCCAGTGTGTTCGGCACACTCTTGTGGACGCGAACGATCAGCGCGCTGTCGCCAGGCAGGGCGATGGCGATGCTGTCACCGTCGTTCCCCTGGCAATGGTAGATCGAGGCCTCGCTGGTCGCCTCCGAGCGGGTGATCTCGTTGTGGCGCAGGTGCTCGGCCAGGGCGTCGCGGTTAACCAGGGAGCAGGCGAGTTTGCTTTTCATGCGGTTTCGGAGGCGTCGATCGTTTTGCCGTGGCGCAGCATCAGCGTGAACTCGTCGACTGGCACCGGCCGGCTGAACAGGTAACCCTGGAAACTGTCGCATTCATAGGTGCGCAGCAGTTCCAGCTGGGCGGCAGTCTCGACACCCTCGGCAACGACGCGCATGCCGAGCTTGTGGGCCATGGCGATCACTGCCTGGGCGATGGCCGCATCGTCACTGTCCTTGTGGATGTCGTTGATGAAGGAGCGGTCGATCTTCAGCGTATCGATCGGGAAGCGCTTGAGGTAGGAGAGGCTGGAATAGCCGGTGCCGAAATCGTCGAGCGACAGCGAAGGGCCAAGCGCCTTCAGTTCGCGCAGGGTGGCCAGGGTGTTGTCGACATCGTGCATGACCATGCTTTCGGTCAGTTCGAAATCGAGCAGTTCGCCATCGATGCCGTATTTGGCGATGGCCTTGCGCACGCTGGCCGCCAGATCGTCCTGACGGAACTGGCGGGCCGACAGGTTGATGGCAACCTGCACGGCGGGCAGGCCGTCGTCCTGCCAGTCGCGCAAGTCCTGGCAGACGCGGTTGAGGACGAAATTGCCGAGCTGGATGATCAGGCCGGTTTCCTCGGCCAGCGGGATGAATTCGCCGGGGTGAATGAGGCCGATGCGCGGATGGCTCCAGCGGATCAGTGCCTCGGCGCCGACGATCCGGCCGCTGGCCAGCGACAGCAGCGGCTGGTAATGGACCAGCAGCTCGCCACGTTCGAGGGCGCGCCGCAGGTTGCCTTCCATGTCCAGGCGGTCGAGCGCCATGTGGCTCATTTCCGGGGCGTAGAAACGGTAGCTGTTGCGGCCATGTTCCTTGACCCGGTACATCGCCACGTCGGCATTGCGGAGTAGTGCTTCGCCGTGCTCGCCGTCGCGCGGGTAAAGGGCGGCACCGATCGACGCGGTGATGAAGATTTCCTTGCTTTCCAGCACGCAGGGCTGGCCGAGCGCGCGGAGGATCTTGCCGGCGACCACGGCGACATCGTCGGCCGACTGGATGCGGCTCAAGACGACGACGAATTCGTCGCCGCCCAGCCGGGCCACCGTGTCGGTGTCGCGCACGCAGCCGGCCAGGCGGGCCGACACCGCCTTCAGCAACTCGTTGGCCGGAGTGTGGCCGAAGCCGTCATTGACCAGCTTGAAGCGGTCGAGGTCGAGCAGCAGGATGCCGACCAGCAGCCCCGACTCGCGGGCCAGGGCGATAGCCTGGGCGATCCGATCATTGAGCAGGTTGCGGTTGGCCAGGCCGGTCAGCGAATCGTGGGTTGCCTGGTATTCCAGCTGCTGCTCGTAATTGATGCGTTCGGTGACGTCGTTGATGATGCTGACGAAGTGCGTGGTGGCGCCGCCGGTTTCGTCACGGACCGGGGCAATGAACAGTTCGTTCCAGAACAGCGTGCCGTCCTTTTTGTAGTTGCGCAGGATGGCGTGGGCATCGTGCTGGTTACGCAGCGCGTCGCGGATGTTGTTCAGGCCTTTCTGGTTGAGGTCGTCGCGGACCAGGAAGCGGCCGCTCAGGCCGATTACCTCTTCGGCGGTGTAGCCGGAAATGCGTTCGAAAGCCGGGTTGACGTAGACGATGGGGTGATCGAGCAGGGTCGACGAGGTGATCATGACCCCGTTGCAGCTCGACTCGAGAGCGCGCGACAGTTGGCGCAGGCGGGATTCGAGTTGGTGCTGGGCGGCGGTATGGCGCAGGCGGGAGATCGATTCGGCAGTGTCCTGGGCGACCAGTTCGAAAATGCGTTGTTCATCGGCATCGAATTGACTGCCGCCGGTGGTCTGGATACGCAGCGCGCCGTAGGTGGCTTCGCTGCTGTAGAGCGGAAAATCCTGTCCGTGGCCAGGCCGCTGCTGCGCTTCGCTCCAGTCGCGGGGAGGATTCTCGCGTGCATGGGCAGCCGCCAAGGTCAGCGCTGCCGGTGGCGGCGAACAGGCCAGGCCGATGCTGGCGCTGGCATAGCCGCCTAAATCGACCAGGGCCTGGCAGACGCCGCTCAGCAGTTCGCTTTCGCTGCCGGCCTGTTGGCGCTGGCGATGGCATTCGCCGAGCAGGGCCAGCAAGGCGCGCAAGCGAGGCTCTTCGCCCGGGCGGTTAACGGGGGTATTCGACAAGTTGTCTCGCTCCACAAGCGGTGTATTTTTTGTAATGGTTCGCGAGTCTAGCAAATGTGGCGTGTCAGGTGCGGCGGCGATACCGTAAAATCGGCTGTCGATTGTTGTTTGTTGGGGAAAAAATGCGGGATTCTGCTGCTTGGGTGTGGTCGCGTGTGCCAGTGCGTGCCTGGTTTGCGAGTTTGGCGCTCGGCGTCTTCGGTCTGGTGGCGATCGGCATGGAGTTGCAGCATTTATTGCGCTTGTCTCCTTGTCCCTTGTGCATCTTCCAGCGCCTGCTTTACTTGCTGATTGGCGGGCTGGCCCTGGGTGGGGTGCTGTGGCCGGTGCTTAGGCCGTTGTGGTGCGGGCTGATTGGTGCCCTTGCCGCCGGTGGTGTGGCAGTGGCTGGCTACCAGACGTGGATGCAGGCTTACCCGCATCTGGCCCCGGAGTGCAGCTTTGTTGATCCGAACGCCATCGAGCGTCTGGTCGACTGGCTGGGCATGGAATGGCCGTCGCTGTTCCTGGCCACCGGTTTCTGCACCAGCCGCGAGTGGGAAATGTTCGGGCTGTCGATGGCCAACTGGTCGCTGCTCATCTTTGCCGGCATCGTCGGCTACGTTCTTCTGCTGGCGCGCCGGCGCTGAAAAAACAAAACCCGCCGAAAGGCGGGTTTGTCGAAAGCTGGAGGGAACCGAATTACTTCAGTTTCACTTCCTTGTAAGCTACGTGCTTACGGGCCTTCGG
>Ga0316605_10000880_pt1 | contig 18481 bp, 6 predicted proteins | sample OWC_soil_day20_n_FD_207666 | JGI IMG/M metagenome (GOLD analysis project Ga0316605, IMG submission 207666) | Wetland soil microbial communities from Old Woman Creek delta, Ohio, United States - OWC_soil_day20_noCT | ecosystem: Environmental > Terrestrial > Soil > Wetlands | place: USA: Ohio...
GACGTACAGGAAGCCCTGTCCATCCAGGCCTCCCTGGCACAGCCGAATGTCGAGAAGGCCGTTGCCTACTCCCGTTCCGTCTATGAGATCTCCGCTCAAACCCAGGAAGAAGTCTCCAAGATGATCGAAGCCCAGTTCGGCGACTTCCAGAAGACCGTTGCCAGCCTGCTCGACAAGGCTGCCAAGTCCGCCCCGGCCGGTTCCGACGTTGCCGTCGCCGCCGTCAAGAGCGCCATCGCCGCCGCCAACTCTGCCTTCGACAACATGAACAAGGCCGCCAAGCAAGTCGCCGAAATCGCCGAAGCCAATGTTGCCGCTGCCACCAACGCCACCGTCAAGGCTGTTGGCGCCACCGCTGCCGCCAGCAAGAAGAAGTAATTCGCATACATAACAGCAACAAAAAGCCTCCACTTTTCCAGTGGAGGCTTTATTATTACTTCAGCATCGACAACAAACAGATTGGAGAAGATGATGAGCACCCCGAATATCGAACAAATTTCCGCCGCCCAAAAGGCCAACGCCGAAGTCATGATGGCCTTGCTGCGCACCGCCTTCAACGGCGTCGAGCGCCTGACCGCTCTCAACATGGCAGCCTCCCGCGAATTCTTCAACAACACCGTGGCCAACGCCCAGCAACTGCTCGCCGCGAAAGACGTCAATGAAGTTGCCGCCAAGCTCAACACCGATCTGACCAAGCCGAACGTCGACAAGTGGATGGACTACTCGCGTAGCGTCTACGATCTGGCTGCCCAGATGCAGAAGGAAATGACTTCCGTCATGGAAGCCCAGTACAGCACCTTCACCAAGACCGCCAACAGCGCCGTCGAGAAAGCCAAGACCTCCGCTCCGGTCGGTGGCGACGTCTTCGCCGCCACCATGCAGTCCATGCTGAACGCCTCGACCAAGGCCTTCGACAACATGAACTCGATGGCCAAGCAACTGACCGACCTGGCTGAAGCCAACATGCAGGCCGCCACCAAGACGACGACCAAGGCCGTCAGCGCAACCACCGCTGCCGCCAAGAAGACCACCAAGTAATTCCGGCTTTCCCGGCCCGATAAAAAAGCCCGCGAAATATTCGCGGGCTTTTTCACGTCGACCGCAGGATCAGGCTCGCCAGACCCAGGCGATGCCCCGGCGCTCGATGTCGAGGCGAATTTCCTCCATTGCCCGGTCGACCAGTTCGGGCGCCCCCTCGACGCCCAGCTCCAGATGCTTGCGCTCCTTGCCTACCAGCGAAGGCAGGGAAAACAGGCGCAATGTTGGGTAATCGGCGACGATACGTTCCATCAGGTCGAGCAGCGCGCTTTCGTAGGCGTTCGGACCGGTGAGCAGGAAGGCCTTTTCCACCGTGCCGGCGACCGGCTGGAACAGCTCGCGGTAATGGGTATCGAGCGCCCACTCGATCATCGGGTGCGCCATCTGCGGGAAGCCGGGCACGAAATAGTGATCGTTGATGGAAAAACCGGCGATGCGGTTGAAAGGGTTGGGCACCATCTGTACGCCCTGCGGGAAAGTCGCCAGCAGCTTGCGTTGCTCGCTGATTTCCTCGCCGGCGAAGCGGATCTGCAATTCCGCGAAGGCTGCCGCGTGCAGTTCGAGATCGACACCGAGCGCCGCCGACACCGCCTGACGGGTATGGTCGTCCGGCGTGTTGCCGATGCCGCCGCAGGAAAAGACCACGTCGCCGGCGGCCATCGTGCGCTTGAAGGTGGCGGCCAGACGGGCGCGGTCGTCGCCCAGGTACTCGACCCAGGACAGGCGCAGGCCGCGCGCGCCGAGCAGTTCGGCGATCTTCGCGAAATGCTTGTCCTGGCGCTTGCCCGACAGGATTTCGTCGCCGATGATGACGGCGCCAAAGGTGCGACTCATGTGCGTTCTCCCTCAACAGTGACCAGCGCGCCGCCGCGCGAGCGGCGCAGGGCTTCCAGCCCGTAATGGACGAAGGCCAGCGCGGCCAGCGCCGGCACCAGCAGGCCTACGACGGGAATATGCGCCAGCAGGGCCATGCTCAGACCGAGCATGAACAGCGGCGTCTTGTGCTGCTGGCGAATCAGCTGCCATTCACCGACCGTGGCATGCAGTGACAGCGCGTCGTAGGCAAAAGTACGTCGATTCAGCCAGCCCATCAACAGCAGCGGCAGCAGCAGCGAGAAGCCGGGAATCAGCCACAGCGGCACGGTAAGCAGCCAGCCGGCAACGAACAAAATCGAGGCCAAAACGCTGTTGACCGCAGCCGCCACAAAACTGTCCTTGCCCATCGGCGCCACATCGCGATATTCGCCAGCCGACAAATACTTGAGCATCAGCGGCATGACGACGATGGCCGCGAGCAGCGAGGCCGTCAGATAGGCCACGGTGAAAATCGCCATCCAGCCGCCCAGGTAAGCCAAAATGTGCGCCAGCCAGACCAGCCCCCAGCCGACGAGCAGGGTCATCGGCGGGTAGTCCATCATCTGCTGCACCATCCAGCCCAGCCCCCAGATCGCCAGGCCGATCGACAGCAGTAGCGAGAACAAGGCCGGCGCCAGCACGTAAAGCCAGACTCTGCCGTCCTTCAGATTGGCCAGGGTGCGCCCCAGGGCCAGCATGACCTCACCCATGTTTGATGCCCTCCCATTGCTTCTGCAAGCGCTTCGTCGACACCGGCACCGGCGTGCGCAACTCCTGTGCGTACAACCCGACGCGCAATTCCTCCAATAGCCAGCGGAACTGCTCGACTTGCGGGTCGAGCGTACCGAGCTTGGCCAGCTGGATGGCCCGCCGTTCGTAATTGGTCCACAGCGGTCCGTACTCGGCCATCAACTGAGCGTCGCGGGTCGGGTTGGCTTTCAGCTTGTCGAGCCGCACGCCGATGGCCTTCAGGTAGCGCGGGTAATGTTGCAGGCGCTCGAAAGGGGTATCGACGACGAAGCGCTTGCCGAGCAGCCGTTTCAGCTGCGCCTCGATGTCGGCGACCGCCGCTGCGTGCGCCTTGAAGGCAGGCAGCTTCTTGCTCACCGCCTGCCATTCGCTCAACACAGTACCAACCAGACGGCAAACTTCCTGCATCACCAACCCCAGCCGTGCTTTGGCTTCGCCGCAGCGCGCCTTGAAGGCCTCCGGCGTGGTCGGCAATGGTTCGTTGAGGCAGGCCCGCTCAAAGGCAAGATCGACCAGCTGCCGCTTCAGTTCCTCGGTGGTGCCCAGCGCCATGAACTGCATGCCCATCTGGGTCAGGCCCGGCACGTTCTTGTCGAAATACTTCACCTGCTCGCGGAATTGCAGCATGAACAGGCGGGCCAGCCCCTTGCGATGCGTTTCGACAGCCTCCTCGGCGGAATCGAAGACTTTCAGGCTGACCGTTTCGCCGTCATCGACCAGCGCCGGGTAGCCGAGCACCGTCTGCTTGCCGACCGGCACTTCCATCAGCTCCGGCAATTCGCCGAAGGTCCAGTCGGTAAGTTTCGTGTATTCGGATGGCGTTTCGTGCAGTTCGGCAAATTCCTCCTTCGCTTCCCTGCCCCACTCGCCGCGCAGCGCGACCAGGCTGCGGTTCATGTCCAGTTGCCGGCCATGCTCGTCAATCAGGCGGTAGTTCATCGAGAAATGCGCCGGCAGCGCATCGGGGCGGAAAGCGTCGGGCGTCACCGCCCAGCCGCGCGCGTTCAGCCCGCGTGCTTCGAGGATGTAGTCGATCAGCGGCGGGATCAAGCCCTGGTTCATCTTCTTTTCGTTGCCGGCAGTGGCGGCGATGAACTCGTCGACGAATTCCGGCACCGGCACCAGCTTGGCGCGGATTTTCTGCGGCAGCGTCTTGATGAGTTGTACCAGTTTTTCCTTGAGCAGGCCCGGCACCAGCCACTCCATGCGCAGCACCGGAATCTGGTTCAACTGCGCCAGCGGCAGCGTCAGCGTCACGCCGTCGCGCGGCGAACCCGGCTCGAAGTGATAAGTGAGCGCATACTCCACGCCCCCGACCTTGAGCTGGTGCGGGAAGGCCTCGGTGGTGACGCCGGCCGCCGAATGGCGCATCAGGTCGTCCTTGGCCAGGAAGAGCAGCTTCGGGTTTTCCTGCTCGGCGGTCTTGCGCCAGTGGTCGAAGGTGGCGCCGTTGTGGATGCCTGCCGGGATCAGATGGTCGTAGAAGGCGACGATCAGTTCATCGTCGACCAGCACGTCCTGCCGGCGCTGCTTGTGCTCGATCTTCTCGATGTCGCGGATCTGCTTCTGGTTGTGCTGGAAGAAGGGCCAGCGCTTGGCGAAGCTCTCGTCGATCTCCTCGGCGACCAGCCCCTGGCGGATGAAGATGTCGCGCGCCTCGGCCGGCGCCAGTGGCCCGTAGTGGATGCGCCGCTTGGGATTGATGACGATCCCGTAGAGGGTCGTCCGTTCCCAGCCGGCGACCTGCATGGCCTTCTTTTCCCAGTGCGGATCGAAGTACTGGCGCTTGATGAGGTGAGCGCCCACTTTCTCGATCCAGGCATCTTCGATGCGGGCTACGCAACGCCCGAACAGGCGCGTCGTCTCGGTGATCTCGGCCGCCATGATCCACTTGCCGGCTTTCTTCTGCAGCGGCGACGACGGGTGGATGAGGAAGCGGATGCCGCGCGCGCCGAGGTAGTAACCGGACTCGTCCGACTTGCAGCCAATATTGCCCAACAAGCCGGAAAGCAGCGCCATGTGGATGGCGTCGTAGGTGCCGGGGATATCGTTTTCCTTCCAGCCGAGTTCGGCGACCATCGCATGCAACTGGCCATGCACCTCGCGCCATTCGCGCAGGCGCAGGTAGGAGAGGAAATGCGCGTGGCAGGTATCGACCAGCGACTTGTTCGATTTCTTGTGCTCGACGGCGTTCTGGAACCACTGCCAGAGTTTGACCCAACTCAGGAATTCCGATTTCTCGTCGGCAAACAGCTTGTGTTTCTCGTCCGCCGCCTGCTGCCGCTCCTGCGGCCGTTCGCGCGGGTCCTGCGTGGACAGCCCGGCGGCAATCACCAGCACTTCCTTCAGGCAGCCGAGGTCGCGCGCGGCGACCAGCATGCGGCCGATGCGCGGGTCGAGCGGCAGTTTGGCCAGCGCCTCACCGACCTTGGTCAGCTTGCTGCCCTGGCCGTCCTCGTCGTCGAGCGCGCCGAGTTCCTGCAACAGCGCGTAGCCGTCGCTGATCGCCTTGGCCGGCGGCGGCTCGATGAAGGGGAAGCTTTCGACATCGGTCAGGCGCAGCGACTTCATGCGCAGGATGACGCCGGCCAGCGAGGAGCGCAGGATTTCCGGATCGGTGAACGGCGGCCGCGCATTGAAATCCGCCTCATCGTACAGGCGTATGCACACGCCGGCGGCCACCCGGCCGCAGCGACCGGCACGCTGACGGGCCGCCGCCTGCGAAATCTTCTCGACCTGCAACTGCTCGACCTTGTTGCGGTAGGAGTAGCGTTTGACGCGCGCCAGACCGGTGTCGATGACGTAGCGGATGCCCGGCACGGTCAGCGAGGTTTCGGCGACGTTGGTGGCCAGCACGATGCGCCGCTGGCCACCCGAGGGCTTGAAGATGCGGTCCTGCTCGCCGGCCGACAGACGCGAAAAGAGCGGCAGGATTTCCGGCGCATGCGCGCTGCTCAAACCGGGGCGAGCCAAGGCATGTTTGCGTAAAGCCTCCGCCGCCTCGCGGATTTCGCGCTCGCCGGGCAGGAAGACAAGGATGTCGCCGGGGCCGAGGCGCGACAACTCGTCGGCGGCATCGACAATGGCGTCGTAGAGGTCGCGCTCGTCGTCCTTCTTGTCGATGTCCTCGACCGGGCGATGACGCACTTCGACCGGGTACAGGCGGCCGGAGACCTCGATCACCGGGGCAGGTTTCCCATTCGCGCTGAAATGCTGCGAGAAGCGTTCGGCGTCGATGGTCGCCGAGGTGATGATGAGCTTCAGGTCCGGCCGGCGCGGCAGGAGCTGCTTCAGGTAGCCGAGCAGGAAATCGATGTTCAGGCTGCGCTCGTGCGCCTCGTCGATGATGATCGCCTCGTAGGCGTTCAGGTAAGGATCGCTTTGCGACTCGGCGAGCAGGATGCCGTCGGTCATCAGCTTGACCCAACTGTCTGCGGTCGATTTGTCGTGAAAGCGGATCTTCACGCCGACACCGGCGCCAACCTGGGTCTTCAACTCCTGCGCCAAACGTGTCGCCACCGAACGGGCGGCCAGCCGGCGCGGCTGCGTGTGGCCGATCAAGCCGCGCGCGCCGATGCCGAGGTCGAGACATATCTTCGGCAACTGCGTCGTCTTGCCCGAACCGGTCTCGCCGCAAACGATGACCACCTGGTTGTCGGCGATCAGCCGGGCAATTTCGTCGCGCCGCTCGTTGACCGGCAGGTCGGGCTGGAATTCCGGCTTCGGCAGCTTGCCGCGCCGTGCGGCCACGCCCGCCTGCGAAGCAGCGAGCAGCGCGCCGAAATCGGCCTGCATTTTTTGCCGTTTTTCCGCGGTCGACCGCAGGATTTCGCGTTGCAGCCCGCGCAGGCGCTTGGCATCGGCGGTCAGGGTATTCTGGAGAGGATCGTCGCGCCGGGGAGCGGCGCCGGTTTGTCTTGCCTTGGTCATGGGGCGGGATTATCGCATCCGCGCAGCTCCTACCAAAGGGCACGCCGCACGCGGGGATCGCCGATTGGCCTGAATCGCCGCTTCCCTCCTCAGCGCAGCGTACAAAGAAAAAGCCCCGGTTTCCGAAGAAACTAGGGCTTTGAATTTCCCCCGGGGAAGGAGAAACCGATTTGGCTTAGGCCACGGTAGTGATCAAACCAGCCCCGTCGTCCGTCCAGTTGGCCAAGGTACCCACGATGTTGATCTTTACTGCTTCGAGGGTACCGGCATCAGCCGCACCAGCACCCTGAGCGGTGCTTTCGTAGAACAGGTAGTCCTGGCCGTTCACCGTGCCGACGAAGACATCGTAGTCGGCGGTGAAGGTGATACCGGCACCAGCGAACGAGGTGGCGGTTTCGGTTTGGTTGAGGACCACATTCAAACCATCCAACGCATCGATGGCAGTCAGATCAATCTGGTCGCCGACGGCGAGATCGGTGATTACGTCAGCAGTGGCTTCACTGTGCGTAATTCCGACCCCCCAGAAATCCGCACCACCGGCGTTATTGATGGTAACCACCGAACCCGCAGCTGAAGTGGCTCCGCCGAACATTCCGCCAATGCCTGAGGTCTGGATTGCGGCGGCAACACCAGCGGCCACGTCATCCGAGGTATCCCCTGCCTGAACAACATAAGTTGCGTCGTTACCGCCACCGTTGGTCCACCAGTTGATATCGATCGTTGCGCCAGCATGGAAGGTACCGCTGAAGGTGAAGGTTTCGTCATTACCGTCACCACCAAGGTCGTTTTCCACAACCGCACCAGTACTCGGCGTGCCATCGAAGGCGGTGTCACCAACGCCGAAGACAAACACGTCGGCGCCGGTGCCGCCCGTCATCCGGTCAACCCCCGCACCACCAACGATGGAATCAGCACCGTCACCACCGGTAATCGTGTCATTGCCGTCATTACCATAGATGGTCAGATCGCCGGTCACGCCGGTGAAGTTCATCGTATTGGCAGTATCGGCGCCGTTGGTCGTACCGGTGAAAGAGACCGCCCCCGACGTCTTGGTGAAGACCGTGTTGATATTGCCCGCGTTGATCGCACCCGACAGCACGACGTTTTCGTTACCCAGACCAAACAACGTACCCGCCGTGTTCGCGGCATAGCTGGCCAGGACATCGGTCGTCGAACCGGCCAGCGTAGTAACGCTGCTGGCGTCGATGACCCCCGTGGTCAGAATGTTGGCGGCGTTCAGGGCCGACGCGGTCACGCTGGTATCGCTCAGGGTGGATGCCTTGGTACTCAAGCCGCTGATACCGGCAGAGTTCAGGGCATAGGTAACGTCGCGCAATGCACCGTCGAGGCTGGTGATGGCGCTCGCGTTGATCAGCCCCGTGGTACGCGCATTCAGGGTAATCAGTTGAGCTGCGTCAATCAGCTCGGCGCCCAGCGTCACGCCTTCGTTACCCAGGCCCAGGATGGTGCCGGAGGAACTGGCGGCGTAAATCGAAACGATATCGGCGAAATCGCCGGTAATCGCCGTCGCCCCCACCGTCGCCAGGCCAGAGGTCGCCGCGGCCACATCCAGAATGTCCTGAGCGAGGTTGGAGGTATCCGTCAAGGACACGGCTTCGTCACCCAGGCCGCTGATCGTGCCAAGGCCGTTTGCCGTGTATGCGGCGAGGACGCTGGCCGCAGTGCCGGACAGCGTGGAAACGGAAGCCGCATTGACCACGCCGTTGGTTGCCGTATTGATGGTATTCAAATCCGCCGCCGCGACAGTGCCGGTATCCGACAAGGTCACCGCTTCGTCCCCGGTACCGGTAATGGTTGCGTCGGCATAGAAATCGACGACGTCTGCGACCGTACCGGTCAGCGCGGTCAGCGAACCCGCATTCAGCGAATTGCCGTTGCCATCCAGCAAGGTCGCCAGCGTATTGACATCCGCTGCGGCCAGGGTGGTGTCGGTCAACACCACATCTTCGTCACCATCGATACCAATCACGTCGACAGCGCCAATCAGCGTATTGATTGCCGACAGCGCCCCGGTGAGCTGGGTCAGTGCGCTGGCATCAACCGTGCCGGAGGTTTCGGCCAGAACGGTGTTGATCTCGGTCACGAGGAGGGCGGTGTCTTCCAGCACCACATTGACCGCGCCATGATTGGAAATCTGAGCAGCATTGAAGGCGGTCATCACGTCTGCCTGCAAACCAGTCAGAGTAGTGACGCCGGCAATACTGATCGGCTGGGTGGTCAAGGAATCTAGTGCATTCAGGCTGTTGGCCGACAGCTGGGAGTCGGTAAGCGCCAGCGTCTGGGCGCCCATACCGACGATTTCGCTGATCGGCGCTTGCAGGGCATACACGATTTCGGCCAGCGGACCGGAAAGGGTAAGGACCTGAGCGATGTCGATCACACCGTTAAAGCCAGCATTGAAGGTATTGAGATCCTCCGCGCTCAACGTGCTATCCAGCAGGCCAACCGTTTCGTTGCCCAGATTGGAAATTTGCCCGGCGGTGGCTGCGGCATAAACCGTGAGCACATCCGCCATCAAGCCCTGAATGGCCAGGATCGAGGCAGCATTGACAACACCGGTGGTCAGACCGTTGAGTGTGTTCAGTGCGCTGGCCGTTGCCGAGGTATCGCTGAGCGTCACCGCCTCGTTGCCCAGATTGGAGATTTGGCCGGCAACACCGGCTTGCTCCATCGACGTAACCGCGGCGATGGTACCGGTGATGGTCGTCACCGTACCAGCATCGATAACGCCGCTGGTCGCTGCATTGACGGTGTTGACATCCGCCGCCGCCACCGTCACGTCAGACAAGGTAACTGCCTCGTTGCCCAAGCCGGAGATGCCGGAGGAAGCGTAAGTCGTTACCAGAGTAGCCGCCGTGCCGGTCAGCGTGGTGACGGAGGCAGCATTGACGGTACCGTCCGTCAGACCATCCAGCGTATTCAGATCGCTCGCTGCCAGGGTGGTATCGCTGAGCGTCACAGCCGGATGCCAGGCCGGCACGTTGTCGATACCCGCGCCACGTGCATTGAGCACAGTAGAGGCATCGGCCAGGGAGCCGGTGATGGTGGTGACGGTAGCCGGATCGATGATGCCTGAGGTGGCGGCATCGATGGCAGCAATATCGGCAGCCGCGGCAGAAGTACCGGTCAGCGTGACAGCCTCGTCGTTCAGACCCGTGAAGTGGGCAATGTTGGCATAGGTGGTTGCCACATCTGCCGCAGTCCCCACGATGGTCGTCAGGGTGGTCGCATCGATGGTTCCGGACGTACCGGCATCGATGGTGTTGAGGTCGGCTGCATCAGCGGAGAGACCGGAGAGCGTGACCGCTTCGTTGCCCAAACCACTCACTTCGCCAGCAGCCTGTGCCGTGTAGGCATCTGCCACATCGGCCGCACTACCGGTAAGCGTCGTTGCCGCAGAAGCAGCCACCAACTGGTCTGTGTAACCATTGAGGGTATTGAGCTTGGCAGCATCAAGCGTGACATCGGTCAAAGTGAGCGGCGTCGTGCCCAGACCTTCAATTTGGAGAGGACCGGCGGCAAAAGCCGTCAGAATGTCATCTGCCAGGCCAACCAGAGTCGTGTTAACGCCATTAACGTGAATGAGGCCATTGGTCGCAGCATTCAGCGTGTTGAGATCGGCTGCCAGCAAGGCCGTATCTTCAACGTTCAAGTGCTGTTCGTTGAGATTGATAACGCCAGGCAGGGCAATTGCAGTCGTCAGGTGTGCCACCAGGCCGGTAATCGTGGTGACGGTAGTCGCATCGATATCACCGGTCGTCAAGCCATCCAGCGTAATCAGCGCGGTTGCGGTAATCGCCGACTCGGTCAGCGTGATCTCTTCGTTGCCCAGACCGGTAATCCCCAGGGAAAGCAGGGCTGCGGACAGGTCTTCGATCGTACCGATCAAGGTCGTGATGGTGCCGGCATTAACAATACCCGTGGTCTTGGCATTGACGGCGTTAAGCACGGAGGCATTCAGCGAAATATCCGCCAAGGTAACCGCTTCGTTGCCCAAGCCGGTGACGGTGCCCGCAGTGTTGGCATCGTAAGCAGCCAGGACATCGGCAGCCAGACCGGTCAGCGTGGTTACGGCGGCGGCATTGACCGCGACGGAAGTCTTGCCGTCCAGAGTGTTCAATGCGGCGGCGGCAACAGTGGCATCTGTCACCGTGATGGTGTAGGCATTGACCACGTTATCGGTAACCAGATTGCCCAGCGTTGCCATGTCGCCTTCGGTGATCGTGGCGGTAACCACACCCGTCGTCCAGCCGGCAACAGCGTTGGCGTTGGCAACGGAGGTGCTGCCGGTCAGCGTGACGGCTTCGTCGTTCAGACCATTGATTTCACCACCATTGTCCCAGGCGTTGTAGGCCGCCAGCACGTCAGCGGCTGTACCGGTCAGGGTGGTGATGGCACCAGCCTCGATGGCAACCGTGGTCTTGCCGTTCAGCGTATTCAGCGCTGCGGCGGCGACGGTCGTATCGGTGATGGTTACCAGGTAGGCGTTGCCGGTTTCGGTCAGGCCAGCCAGGGTAGCCATGTCGCCTTCGGTGATCACAGCAGCGACCACGCCGGTGGTTTCGGCGGCGACCGCGTTGGCGTTGGCCACGGAGGTGTTGCCGGAGAGAGTGACATCTTCGTCGCCCAGCCCGATGAGGGTACCAGCGGTATTGGCAGCGTAGGCAGCCAGCACGTCGGCGGCGGCACCGGTCAGGGTCGTGGCGGCGGCAACATCAACCGGCACGGTGGTCTTGCCGTCCAGGGTATTAAGGGCGGCTGCGGCGACCGTGACATCCGTGACCGTGATGGTGTAGGCATTGCCCGTTTCGGTCAGGTTGGCCAGCGTAGCCATGTCACCTTCGGTGATCGTGGCGGTGACGACACCGCTGGTTGCAGCAGCAACCGAGTTTGCATCCGCCACCGAGGTGCTACCGGAAAGCGTAACAGCTTCGTTGCCCAGACCGGTGATGGTACCGGCGGTGTTGGCGGCGTAAGCCGTCAGGACATCGGCAGCGGCGCCGGTCAGGGTAGTGATGGCGCCGGCGATGATGGCAACCGTGGTCTTGCCGTTGAGGGTGTTCAGTTCATCGGCTGCGACGGTACCATCGGTGACCGTCACGGTGTAGGCATTGCCGGTTTCGGTCAGGTTGGCCAGGGTGGCCATGTCGCCTTCGGTGATCGTTGCCGTGACGATACCGCTGGTTGCCGCAGCGACCGAGTTGGCGTCAGCCACCAAGGTGTTACCGGACAGAGTAACCGCTTCATTGCCCAGGCCCACAAGGGTACCGGCGGAGTTGGCAGCGTAGGCAGCCAGTACGTCGGCAGCAGCACCGGTCAGGGTAGTCACCGCCGTAACGGTAACCGGAACCGTGGTCTTGCCATCCAGCGTGTTCAGCGCAGCTGCAGCGACGGAAGCATCCGTCACCGTGATGGTGTAGGCGTTGCCCGTTTCGGTCAGACCACCCAGTGTGGTCATATCCCCTTCGGTGATCGTGGCCGTAACCACACCCGTCGTCTTGGAAGCGACGGAGTTGGCATTGCTGACCGAAGTACTGCCGGACAGTTGAACGGCTTCATCCCCCAGGCCAGTGATGGTACCGGCGGTGTTGGCAGCATAGGCAGCCAGTACGTTGGTCGCAGTACCGGTCAGGGTAGTGATGCCGGAAGCGTTGATGGCAACAGTCGTCTTGCCATCCAGCGCAACCAGATCGGCCGCTGCAACAGTGGCATCCGTTACGGTGATGGTGTAGGCATTGCCGGTTTCCGTCAAGGTGGACAGGGTGGCAATGTCGCCTTCGGTGATGCTTGCCGTGACCACACCCGTGGTCTTGGCGGCAACGGCATTGGCGTCGGCAACAGAGGTGCTGCCGGACAGGATGACGGCTTCGTTACCCAGGCCAGTCACGGTGCCCGCCGTGTTGGCGGCGTAGGCTGCCAGTACATCGGCGGCGGCACCCGTCAGGGTGGTCACGTCAGTCACATTAACAGTAACCGTGGTCTTGCCGTCCAAGGTGTTCAGCGCAGCAGCATTGACGGAAGCATCGGTGACGGTAATGGTGTAAGCATTGCCGGTTTCGGCGAGGCCAGCCAGGGTAGCCATGTCATGTTCGCTGATCGTGGCGGTAACGATACCCGTGGTACGGGTAGCCACGGCATTCGCTTCGGCAACCGTCGCAGCGGTGGTCAGGTTGACCGTAACGCTCGTGGAGTAAGCTTCCAGGTTTGCGATACCCCCTGCGTCCAGCGCAGTGATCACATCCGAAGCATTGCCGGTCAGATTGGTAACCGAAGCGGCATTGACCGCAACCGTGGTCTTGCCATCCAGAAGATTCAGGGCACCGGCATTGACCGAGGATTCAGACAGGGTGATGGTGTAATTATTGACTTGGGCATCCGTCAGATCACCCAGCAGCGCCATGGTGCTATCGGAGATGGTAGCGGTAACCAGACCGGTAGTCAGCGCGGCAACCGTGTTGGCCTGGGCAACCGTGACGGAGCCAGTCAGGGTGACGGCTTCGTCGCCGATGCGGGTGATACCGGAAGATGCCAGCGCGGTGGCAACTTGCGACGCAGTCCCTTCAATGACATTGACTGCGATGATGTTGATGGCCACAGTGGACTTGCCGTCCAGCACGATCAGGTCAGCGGCCTGGACAAGGTTATCCGTGACGCTGATGGTATAGGCATTGCCGCCGGTATCATCGAGCAACCCAGCCAGAGCGGCCATGGTCGTTTCGGTGATGGTAGCGGTCACGGAACCGGAGGTCAGCGCGGCCACGGAGTTGGCTTCAGCCACCGTCGTCGTCGTGGCGCTGGACAGGGTTACGTTTTCATTGCCCAGACCGGTGATGGTGCCAGCGGTATTGGCTGCATAGACAGCGACCACTTCGGCTGCCGTTCCCGTGAGGGTACCAACCGCGGAGGCAACCACCGGCACAGAGGTCTTGGCAACCAGTGCCGTCAACGCGGCAGCGGGAACCGTGGAGTCGGTCACGGTGATGGTGTAGGCATTGACCTGACCATCGGCAATCAGCGTGGACAGGGTAGCAATGTCGCCCTGGGCGATGGTCGCCGTCACGATGCCGGAGGTAAAAGTAGCGATGGTATTGGCATCGGCAACGCTGGTCAGACCGGAGAGAGTGAAGTTTTCGTTGGCGCTCAAACCAAAGACGGTACCGGCGTTGTGCGCAGTGATCAGCGCTGCGACCTCTGCGGCTGTACCAGTGATGGTATTGACCGCAGAAATATCCACGGGAACCGTTGTCTTGGCATCCAGCGCAGTCAGCGCGCTCGCCGCACCGGCGGGATCGGTCACGACGATGGTATAGGCATTGCCCGTTTCGGTCAGGTTGGCCAAGGTAGCCAGATCACCTTCGGCAATGGTCGCCGTGACGATACCAGAGGTCGCGGCGGCAACGGTATTGGCGTTCGCCACCGAGGTGCTGCCGGACAGGGAAACGGCCTCGTTACCCAGGCCGTTGATGCTTCCCGCATTCGCCGCGGTATAGACGGCAACGACATCGGCAGCCGTGCCATTCAGGGTGGTGACGGTACCGGCATTGATCGCGACCGTGGTCTTGCCATCCAAGGCGCTGAGGGCACTGGCGGAAACCGTGGTATCGGCGATGGTGATGCTGTAGGCATTACCCGTCTCGGTCAGGCCGGCCAGCGTGGCCATATCGCCTTCGAGGATGGTTGCGGTAACCACGCCAGTGGTCAGTGCAGCAATCGCGTTGGCGTTGGCAACGAAAACGCTGGCAGTGAGGGTTACGGTTTCATTGCCCAGGCCGGTAATCGTGCCAGCGGTGTTGGCGGCGTAGGCAGCCGTCACTTGCGCAACCGTACCCGTCAGAGTGTTAACCGCGGCAGCATCAACGGCCAGGTTGGTGGCGACATCAACAGCAGTTAGATCAGCAGCGGCGGCAGTGGTATCGGTGACGGTGATGGTGTAGTTATTGTTGCTACCCCACAGGCCAGTTAGCGTATTCAGATCACCTTCGGCAATGGTCGCCGTGACCGTCCCGGAGGTCCAGTCCATGACGTTGTTGGCGTCGTTCACCGAGGTAGAACCGGACAGCGTTACATCGAAATTGCTGTTCAGATTGACAGTGCCGGCATCCCATTCGCCGTAGAGCGCAAGGACTTCAGCGGCCGTGCCGGTCAGGATATCCACACCAGTCGCGTTGATCGCGACGATGGTCTTGGCATCCAGGGCGGTCAAGGCAGAAGCCGACACCGTGAGATCGGTGACGACGATGGTGTAGGCATTGCCGGTTTCGGTCAGGCCGGCCAGAGTCGCCATGTCGCCTTCGGCGATGGTGGCGGTAACCACGCCCGAGGTAGCGGCTGCAACCGAATTGGCATCCGCCACCGAGGTGTCGCCGGAGAGGGTGACGGTTTCGCCACCCAACCCGGTGATCGTACCGGCCGCACCAGCCGCGAAGGCGGCGAGCACGTCGGCAGCGGCACCGGTCAGGGTGGTGACAGCGGCGGCATTGACCGCAACGGTGGTCTTGCCATTCAGGGTATTGAGCGCGGCGGCATCGACCGAAGCGTCCGTCACCGTAATGGTGAAGGCATTGCCGGTCTCGTTCAGGTCAGCCAGAGTGAGCATGTCCCCGTCGGAAATCGTGGCTGTTACCACACCGGAGGTCAGGTCTACAATCGCATTAGCCTCGGCCACAGTAACCGCACCTGTCAGCGTGACAGCTTCGTCACCCAAGCCATCGGCGCCAGTAGCGTAAGCAGCAACGACTTCCGCCGCCGTGCCGGTAATGACCGTGCTCGCGGAGGCATCAACGGAACCCGACGTCAGCCCAGCCAGCGCGGAAAGCGTGGATGCTGCCAGAGTGGCGTCATTCAGCGTGACGTTTTCGTCACCCAGACCGGAGAAATCGCCATCTGCCGCAGCCGCATACAGATCGATCAGATTCGCTGCAGCGCCCGTCAGAGTGGTCAGGGAGGAGGCATCGATGGTGCCAAGCGTAAAGGCATTCAGTGCATTCAGGTCGGTCAGGGTGGCCGTCGCACCAGTCAGGACGATAGCTTCATTACCCAGCCCGGTTGTCGTGCCAGCCGAATTAGCGGCATATACGACAACCAGATCTTCGGCAGTACCAGTAATAGTGGTAATACTGGCCGCATTGACAACACCCGAGGTAGCTGCGTCGATGCTGCGCAGATCGGCCGCCGTGGCATCAGTACCAGAGAGGGTAACAGCTTCATTACCGAGACCGGTAATCGTACCAGCAATACCAGCCGCGTACGCAGCAGCAACATCAGCCGCAGAACCGGTAATTGTCGCAATGGCGGAAGCATTGACCACACCGGTCGTTGCAGCATTGATGCTATTCAGACTAGCCGCCGCAACACTAGCGCCCGTCAGAGTCACCGCCTCATTACCCAGACCATAAATCCCGTTGCCAGTAGCAGAAAGCGTTTTGCCCGCATAGACATCCAACACATCAGCAACAGAACCAGAAATACTGGTAATGGTCAAAGCTTTGACCACACCGGTCGTAGCTGCGTTAATCGCCTTCAGATTTGAGGCGGTTGCCGTTGTACCAGACAGCGTAACCACTTCATTACCCAACCCGTAGATCCCATTTGCCGTTGCAATCGTCACCTTGGCGGCATAAACAGCCGCCACATCAGACGCCAAACCAGTAATGGAAGTCAGCTTGGAGACATCAAAGCCATCCGTAATTTTGCTATTGATCAACTTCAGGTCAGCGGCAGCAGCAGTAAGATCGGTCGGCGCGACCTTATTAAACTTGGCCGCATGCAACTTGAGCAGACTGCTTGCACCCTTGGCAATATCAAGCTTGATGCTGCTAAGAGTATCAACAACCACATTTGTGCTGCCCGTCGCCGTTGACAATTGCGAAATTTTTACGTTAGCCATTTTTACTCCAACCTAATTGATTTGTTGATTCAACATACGGGCACAAAAGGCATGACAACACCCCTCCCCCACATTGCACGATCATATCTGAATCCATAAATTATGTGTAGCTATCTACACACGCATCCCATACCCATACCAGATACATATCTCCAGCACCGAGACGCGTGGACATCTTTGCAAATTCGGCCACGATTTCCTGTTGATTTTTTCACACTTTTACAACTTCCCCATCAATCCAGCCATGCCATTCAAATAACTACGCGACAACACCCGGGCAAAGGAACAGAATCAAAACAATGGCAAACAAATAGCGCCATCCTAGTCTGAAAACCATGGCGGCCAGCCCACCGCGCCAAGTCGCTCAGGACCAGAGGCGGGTAGCACCGACGGTCAGCAGGCCGAGATAGGTAGCCAGCAGCGAGCCGGCCAGATGCACAGTGGCCAGCCCTAAAGCGAGCGGCAACTGACCGGCCAGCAGGCGCTCGACCACTTCGGCCGAAAAGGTCGAAAAGGTAGTCAGGCCGCCGAGAAAACCGGTGATGGCGAACAGTTTCCAGGCCAGAGGGAAATGGGTGTTGAAGTGGAAGACGCCGACCGCGACGCCGACCAGGTAGCCGCCGAGCAGGTTTGCCGCCAATGTGCCGAGCGGCAGCGCGATGAACAACGGATTGAGGAACAGCCCGAGCAGCCAGCGCGCCCATGCACCAAGGGCGGCCCCCAGGCCGACGGCGAGAAAATTGAGGGCGGAAAGGTGATGTAGCACGGACATCCCCGAATTCTACTGGCTCTCGCGTCGGTGACGGTTAAAATATGGCGCTTGATCAAAGAGGTTTCCCCGTGAGCAGCCCCAACCAGCCCGCCAATACCCCGGCTCCCGCCGCCAATTTCATCCGCAACATCGTCGAGGCCGACCTCGCTGCCGGCAAGCACGCCCAGCGCCACTGGGCCGGCCGTCCCGGCACCGCCGCCGACCACGCTGCGGCACCGCTCGATGCCGCCAAGATCCGCACCCGCTTCCCGCCCGAGCCGAACGGCTACCTGCACTTCGGCCACGCCAAATCCATCCTGCTCAATTTCGGTCTGGCCGAACAATACGGCGGCCGCTGCCACCTGCGCTTCGACGACACCAATCCCGAAAAGGAAGAGCAGGAATACGTCGACGCCATCGTCGATTCGGTCAAATGGCTCGGCTGCTCGTGGGAGAAGGCTGGCGAAACCAACCTCTACCAGGCCTCCAACTATTTCGACTGGATGGCCCAGTTCGCCGAATACCTGATCTCGGCCGGCCACGCCTACGTCGATAGCCAGAGTGCCGACGAAATGCGCGCCAATCGCGGCACGCTGACCCAGCCGGGCAAGGATTCGCCGTTCCGCAGCCGGTCGACCGCAGAAAACATGGACCTGTTCAAGCGCATGCAGGCCGGCGAGTTCGCCGACGGCACGCACATCCTGCGCGCCAAGATCGACATGGCCTCGCCCAACATCAACCTGCGCGACCCGGCCATCTACCGCATCCGCCACGCCACCCATCACAACACCGGCGACAAGTGGTGCGTCTACCCGATGTACACCTTCGCCCATCCGATCGAGGATGCGCTGGAGAACATCACCCACTCCATCTGCACGCTGGAATTCGAGGATCAGCGCCCGTTCTACGACTGGCTGCTTGAACGCCTGGCCGAAGGCGGCCTGCTGCAACGCCCACTGCCGCAGCAGATCGAGTTCTCGCGCCTCAACCTGACCTATGTCGTGCTGTCCAAGCGCAAGCTGATCCAGCTGGTTGAGGAAAAGCACGTCGACGGCTGGGACGATCCGCGCATGCCGACCCTGGTCGGCGCCCGCCGCCGCGGCTACTCGGCCGACGGCTTCCGCCTGTTCATGGAGCGCGTTGGCGTCACCAAGAACGATTCGCTGATCGACTACGTGCTGTTCGAAGACGCCATGCGCGAAGTCATGAACGAATCCGACCAGCGCCGCATCGCCGTGCTCGACCCGGTC
>Ga0316605_10000881_pt1 | contig 18479 bp, 9 predicted proteins | sample OWC_soil_day20_n_FD_207666 | JGI IMG/M metagenome (GOLD analysis project Ga0316605, IMG submission 207666) | Wetland soil microbial communities from Old Woman Creek delta, Ohio, United States - OWC_soil_day20_noCT | ecosystem: Environmental > Terrestrial > Soil > Wetlands | place: USA: Ohio...
CACATGATCGGTAATTGCGATTGCGTCCAATCCTTCAACTGTGGCCTCCTGAACGCGGAATGTCGGCCAGACATCACCGTCGGAGAAGACAGTGTGGACATGGAGGTCGCATTTGAGTGTCAGGTATCCGGCGACATCAGGAATGTTGATCCGGTTGAGGTTTTGGGGTTGCGAGTACGTGGCCGGAACTACCACAAATGCAGCAATGAGCGTGATCAGCAGTCGGTGCATCAGCATTGTCTCCTTCCGATCCAAGGATGATTGTAAATGTAATCCTCTTTTTTGCCAATCGCCAATGCTTAAAGTTTTCCGCGTCTCGACATTTTCTGCGTCTCGACCAGCTATCTTCGGCACGAAGAACCCCTATTGAGGGTCAGTAAAAGGCAAGCCCGGACATTGCTGCCCGGGCCTGATGTGGCACACGGCTGACACCTTCCGCGGAGGCACAAGATCTTCCTCCATTGCATGGAAGAGCAACCTCCATAGCAACAGGTTTAATGTGATTTGACGAAACCGATGCCTGTGCCACTCCAGTTCAAGGGAATGTGCGTAACAGGTTGAGCTATGATAGTGAGTGTGTTTGTCATGAACATTTGCATCCCATCAATTGTCCCACCTTTTCCATGTGCCTCAACCTTTAGGACCAACTCGAAAAGATTCTCCGTGCTTGTTCTTGACCTCCATCCCTCGTATTTACCTTCCCAGCATCCTCCCTGTGCGGCGTTGTCGGCGGGCTCCATCGTCCACGAACCGTGCACAGGGCCTTCCCCCGTAATAGCGTCGTAAGAGCCGCTTAGGAAATGGACCATGACACCCGTCCCAAGTGGGTAGGGATCTCCAGATGGACTCAGCGTACAGGTAACGAGTTCATGTATTTCCACTTTCTTCATTTGCCATTGTCCACCCGGTGTTGGCCAGATGTTGGGAGTAGTGGTGCGAAAAAAAGGAAAATGAGAATTGGAGATGTTGATGATGTCGCGCTTTTCCAGCGACGCTGGCACCTGTGTCGACTGGTCTGTCGGCGACACCGGCACGGCCGAGTTGTCTGAACACCCCACCAGCACAAACGCCACACATGCCATCAGCAGCAACGCAAGAGGCAGTGTCTTCATGGCTTGAGCCTTTCTTGATGATGTAAACAGAATGGCGAGGCGGAAACGGATCAGCCTCTCCTGCGAGACAGATGGTGCTCGTGCAAGAGAGTCAGGTTGTGGAGTCGTCGGGTAGAACTGAGAACACTGCGCTCGGCGGCTCGCCCAAGTCTGCAACGAGCCACATGTTGTCGTGTATCCTTGTTACAACGCAATCTTGGCACCAGCGCCCGGGCGACAGTGTCCGGGCGCCGACGCCACTGCATCCTGTGTACGCTCACCTCCAACTTCAGGCGCAAAGAACCTTCCTCACAATCAGGCAAAACTATGAGGACAAATGTCCCTATCTCAGAACCATCAAGCGCTTCGTCTGCACAAAGTCGCCGGCTGAAAGCCGGTAGAAATACACGCCGCTTGAGAGACCGGATCCGCTAAAGGTCGCCTCGTGTACTCCGGCATTCATCCGTTCGTTTACGAGCGTGGTCACTTCCCTGCCAAGGAGGTCATACACTGTGAGTGTCACAGAAACTGACGCCGGCAACAGATACCTGATGACGGTGGTCGGGTTGAAAGGATTCGGGTAATTCTGCTCAAGCATGAAACTCCCCGGCAATTCGAGCGACGTCTCTACTCCCGGGGTTACTCCTGTCATCGCCGGATCGTATTCCCATATGTCCCCCGTGCCGGTGTACCCTCCATCCGGTGATCCTGAAATCACATAGATCTTGTTGTTAGCGACAACACCGCCAAACCACGCGAGGGCCACCGGCATATCCCCCAGCGTCTTCCATGTATTAGCAACCGGATCATACTCTTCGACGGTCTTCAGAGCATCGCTCATCATCTGGGTTCCCCCAATCGCATAGATCTTTCCGCCAACCAGATACGTCTGAAAGCCAAACCGTGCAGTCGGCATATCGGCCTTCTTTGTCCAGGTGTCGGTCTGGGGATCATACGCATACACATTCTTCTGTGCAGTCCCGGTATACCCGCCGCCAAATGTATAGACCAGTCCGTTGTAGACGGTCACAGCCAGGTCCCCTCCGGACTCGGGTCTGTCTGTTTTCCGTAACCATTCATTGGTAACCGGATTGTATGCCTCACAGTTTCGTTCGCTCTGATTACCGCCTATGTTGTAGATGATTCCGTTCACCACACCAGCCTGCGCCGCCCTCCTCTCACGAAGCATGTCTGCTTTTGCCGTCCAGGTATTTGTCACAGGGTTGTATGCTTCCACTTTGCGTGTGGCGTTGGGGTAGCCGCCGCCGATGGCATAAATGGTATCGTTCACAACAGCCCCGGAAAGCCATCCTCTCGCAGTTGGCATAGGCAATTTCACCGCCCAGGGGTTCAAATCGTACACTTCATTGGCCGCCAAATCAGTCCAGGGATAGGCGGTGACTCCCCCAACGGTATAGAGCTTCTGGCCTATGACACATGAAAAAAGTGCTCCCCTCAGCGTGGGTAGTGTCGTCTTCTTCACCCAGGCCCCACTCGTCATCGCCGGATCATATTCCCATATGTCCCCCGTGCCGGTGTACCCTCCATCCGGTGATCCTGAGATCACATAGATCTTGTTGTTAGCGACAGCACCGCCAAACCACGCGAGTGCCACCGGCATATCCCCCAGCGTCTTCCATGTATTAGCAACCGGATCATACTCTTCGACGGTTTTCAGAGCATTGCTCATCATCCCGGTTCCCCCAATCGCATAGATCTTTCCGCCAACCAGATACGTCTGAAAGGCATTCCGTGCAGTCGGCATATCGGCCTTCTTTGTCCAGGTGTCGGTCTGGGGATCATACGCATACACATTCTTCTGTGCATTCCCCGTATTCCCGCCGCCAAATGTATAGACCAGTCCGTTGTAGACGGTCACGGCCAGCCAGCCTCCGGACTCGGGTCTGTCTGATTTCCGTGTCCATGTATTGGAGGCTGGATCATATGCCTCACAGTTTCGTTCGGTCTCATTGCCGCCTATGACATAGATTATTCCGTTAACCACACCGGCCTGTGCCGCCCTTCTCGAACCAAGCATATCCGCTTTTGCCGTCCAAGTATCTGTCACAGGGTTGTATGCTTCCACTTTGCGCGTAGCGGTGGGGTAGCCGCCGCCCATGACATAAATGGTATCGTTCACAACAGCCCCGAAAAGCCATCCTCTCGGGGTTGGCAAAGGCGATTTCACCGTCCAGGGGTTCAAATCGTACACTTCATTGGCTGCCAAATCAGTCAAGGGATAAGCGGTGACTCCCCCGACAGCATAGATCTTCTGACCTATGACACATGCTGAAAGCGCTCCCCTCAGCGTGGGTAGTGTCGTCTTCTTCACCCAGGCCCCACTTTGAGCCCAGGCATCAGGAAGGATCAGGACTGAGGAGACAAGAATCAAACAGCATGCCCTGAGCCCCGACAATCGTTCCGGATGACGAAACCACGATACATGTCGCATAGACCCTCCTCTTTTGAAAGCTGCAACGTTCCAGAGTACGACAGATCTCTCGTTCGCCTTCTTCTGCCTGCCAACGTAAACGAACGAACGGAAACCGCCGTCACTCATCGACCAGGCTTTGAGGCTGCACCCCTTTTGCCCAGCCAGGGATCTTGACTGGGTGTTAACAGCCTTCAGAGGCATGGGGTGGCTCTCAATACGGGCATGATAATACTTTGGGTAGGGGCTCTCTACCAGTTCTGCGTTGATTACTGCCGATCTCGCATTTCTCGTGCCGTTCCAACTACCTGCTTGAACAGACGGGCTGGTTCAGCATTGTTGGAACGAGTCCGCCCCCAGCGGATGCCCCGTTCAGGGTCTCTCCATTCGGTTGTTCGGACACGAGCTACTGGCATCTGGTTCAGGGTTGATTGCCTACAAGGCGGTGGGTGTTTCCTGAAGGCAGGCAACAGGCAAGGTCAAGGCGGGGCGCAATTCGATGACGGACACTGCAGAAGAATGCGACCGAACCGAGGGGTTTCTTGAATCGCGGAGCGGGGCCGTGCAAGAAACATGTTGACACAAGAAATGTGTTGACGACTTCAACTCACGTCAACGGTAGGCAGAATCATCTCAAAATCAACAGGCGTTTCGTCTGTGTGAATTCTCCGGATCCAGCTTCAAAGTTCCGAGGTGAAGTGCCTGCCCGTCCTGACTCATTCCACGAGTCAACGGGTGACTTCAGCGCACGGACCTGGATGCGATAGAAATACACGCCCCCCGCCAGCCCTGATGCGTCAAAAGGAATACTATGAGTCCCGGCTTCCCGGATCTCATTGACAGGCACAGATACTTCCCGGCCGAGCACGTCGGACACACTCAGCCTCACGTGAGACGACGCTGGCAGCTCGTATATGATTCTCGTGCTCGGGTTGAACGGGTTGGGGTAGTTTTGATGAAGCACAACCTTGTCCGGCAATCCGGTCGCCATGGTGTTGACTGGAGTGATCATCTCCCGTATAGGTCGCCGGGAAACGCTTCCGTCATGGCTGCCCGCATAGAGGTATGGATCGAAGGCGGCAACAGCATTGATAAAGGCGCTCGTCAATCCTTCATTGACAGCTCGCCAGTGCATGCCACGGTCCGTTGAGAGAAAAACCCCGCCCATGGTCCCGGCGAAGAGAATCGTGCTGTCAACATCAAGAGAGAGGACATTGTGATCCGTCGGGCCGGCACTCGCTCCAACCCAGCTCGTGCCCCTGTCGGTCGAGATAAAGACCCCACCGCGTGTCCCGACGACAACAGCCGAATCCAACACCGCAATGGCCTCAATGGATGAGTCCGCTAAGCCGCCATTAACCGTTTCCCATCTCCCCCCGTCGTTCGACGAGCGCAACACTCCACCGCCCGCAGTGCCGGCAAAGAGGTCCGCACCCGAAGTGGCAAGAGCCTGAACGTACATGCTGGTCAGGTCCGTGCTGACCATCGTCCAGTGTGTTCCGTTGTCTGTTGAGAGGAACACGCCGCCACCGAATGTCCCCGCGAACAGCTTTGTCCCTGACACGGCAAGAGCAGTCACGTATGTATTCGTCAAGCCGCTGTTGGACCTCGTCCAGGTCGTTCCATTGTCAGTCGACAGAAAGACGCCTTCAAATGTGCCGGCAAAGAGATGCGTCTTCGTGATCGTGAAGTCCAGAACCAGCGTGTTCAGAAGAGTATTGTTTCCCAGAATCCAATTCAACCCGTTGTTGCTTGAAACATACACGCCACCGTCAGTACCGGCCAGAAGATTCGCACCGATTGATTCGAAACAATGGACAGCTGCAGCAGATATCCCGCTCGTTTGAATCCACTGAGCCGATGCAAGCGGACACAGCAGAAAAGCCACCAGTGTGAGGCGTAGTGCGAGATTCCTCATGTAATCCCCCTCCCGATGCTGATGAGAGCAAGGTTCCTGATGCGCGGAGAGACTCGGTGGGTCGTCGGCGTGGGCTCTACAACGAGGGAAGAGAAACAGGGTCCAGCACCGGCGGCTTCCGGCACCACCGGCAGAGACTTCTTCATCGCTACGGACGAGCTCCTCGGGAATGTCACCACCCGGGGGAATTCCCTCATCCACAATGAGCGTCTCTGGCCGAAGTATACTCTTTCCATGAGCCATTGTCAAATGTGCGACTTTGGACTCGATTCTTCATTGAGGCAACTGAACATGCAACTCCCCATTGACATTTCAGGAGTACCCCATATGGCCCTGCTCAACCCACCAGGCGCACGGCACGTCCGGCCATCGCTGCCCCCTCAACCAGCAACAAAAAACACTCCTGCTCGGCACGTGCGAGATCGTCATCGATTCTTGACAATTCTACCGTAAAAGGATCAAGCGCCGTGTTTGTGTGAACTCTCCGCGTCCGACGTTCGAGTCTTGCGGTGAGTCGCCTTGCCACCTCATCTCGTTCCGTGCGTCAAACGGGGAAGGCACGCCGCGGGCCAGCAGCCGGTAGATATACACACCCCCCGATAAGCCCGATCCATCCAGCCTGACCTCATGAGCCCCGGCATCCTTCTTCGCATCTACAAGCACTCTTACTTCACGGCCAAGAAGGTCATAGACCGCAAGTCTCACGTTACTCACCACCGGCAACTGATAACTGATAACCGTGCTCGGATTGAATGGATTGGGGTAGTTCTGGTGAAGTTGCCAGACTGTCGAGACCACCGGTTCTTGTTCAACCCCAGTAGTGATCGGAGCAGGCAGGGGGTTTTCGTACGCACCGATATCGGGAATTGATCCTGCCGGACTTGGACGAGGATTTCCGGCGAAGCAGGAGGATGGAGCATGGGACCAGGATCCTCCAACTTGTAGTTGTACCGAGTCAGTTCCCGCGCCAATGCACAGGGAAGAATCCGAAAGACGATAATCATCCCCAAGAGCATTGACGAACTTGGGGTTGACGTCAATATTGTTTTCCCAGAGCAATGTGTAATGAACGCCGGTCTCAACCAACCCGACCCCTGCTTTTCCCCCCGACACATTGCAGTTAAGAAACACCGGGAGTGATGATTCTCCTCTGATCGCTATTTCATGACCGAGAGGCGCGGAATTCCCGTACAAAATGTTGTTTATGAGAATGGGGCTCGCAGTCCAACAGGCGACGCCGCCTCCGGCATAACTCGCGCTGTTGTGCGCGATGGTATTGTTCATAATGATTGGACTGCCGCAATCGTATGCGACGATGCCGCCATAAACCCCTCGGTTGTGCACAATGACGTTGTTTTCTACCCGTGCGTTGGAAATCTTGTAGAAGCCAATACCCCCTCCTCCCTGGCGCGAAACATTGTGCGCAATGAGATTGCCGGTGACAAGCGGCCGGTTTTCAGCAGTATGCTCACAAATGATGGCATCCCATTCCCCCGTGCTGTGCGTGATAACATTTCTCGATATGACCGCCGTCGAGGCATACACGCACTTGATCGCGAAATCAGTGGTGCCGGTGGCATTGCCCCGAAACGTGCTCTGTGTCACCGTTGGTGACGCCTTGTGGATGAAGACCGCTGCCCCTCCTGTCTCATACATCTCACCATAGCACATGTTGGCTTCAAAGTTACAGTGTGACACCACGACTTTGTCGAATTCGGAGATCATGATTGCACCGCCGGCCCGGTCGAGGCTCATCCATTCTCCGGTATTCGCCTTCCCGTGCTTGAATACACAGTAAGCGATCCTCGATGTGTCGTTTGTACTCGGCGTCTTGACGAACCGTATCCCGTGCCAGCCGGTCGCTGCTTCATTGGCAGTGAAGCGTATTGAGTCGCGTTGGGTCCCCACCGCGAGAAGCCTTCCCTGCACATTGAATTTGTAGTGCCCCATAAACACGACTTCCACCCCAGGCTGGATCGTAAGCGTGGAGTCGTCGGGAATTGTTACTTCTCCATTGATGTGATAAGGGGATTTGTCCTCTGTCCAGACTCCGCTGACGTTGCCTCCGGCAACGTCGGTATGGAACGCAGGGTCATACTCCCATACTTGAGTCCCGTGTGCCCACCCCCAGTCCGATGTTCCACCGATCACATAGATCTTCCTGTTGACTACAGCCGCTCCAAACATCGTGAGCTTGAACGGCATATCGGGTTTCTTCACCCAGCTGTCAGTCGCTGGATCATACACCTCGACATCCGCCAGCACTTCGCCCATGGCCGAAGCGTATCCTCCCAGAACATAGATTTTGCCCTCGACTACACAGACTTGCGACGTCGCTCGCGGCGTAGGCATCGACGCTTTCGAGGTCCACTGGCCGGTACCTGGGCTATAGAGACAGACTGTCGAAAATGGACTCGAGTACCCTCCGCCGAATGCATAGAGCATTCCATTAAGCGAGGTCACCATTACCCCACCTGCAGTATTGGGGATATCCGCCTTCTTTGTCCATGTATTGGTCGCCGGATTGTATGCTTCGCAGTCACTGTTAAAATGATTCCCAGCCACGTTATAGATGATGCCATCAATAACAGCGGCTGAGGCTCCGAATCTGGGCGACAGGAGAACCGCTTTCGGAGTCCAGCCGGTATCAGTCACGGGGTCATATGCGAGCACCTCCGTTGTAGCATTCGGAAAGCCACCGCCAATGGCAAAAATTATCCCATTTACTGCAGCAGTGGAAAGAAACGCTCTGCCTTTTGGCAGCGGTTTTTTGACCTTCCAGGTGTCTGTTGCTGGGTGATACGCTTCGTTTGCTGCGTAGTTAACACCATTGGGGTCGTATCCTCCGATAACGTATATCGTATCGTTGACAACACAGGCGGAGATCACTGCCCTTCCTGTAGGCATATCTCTCTTCCTTTTCCATGCCCCACTTTGTGCCTGCGCCTCAAGGTGCACCGCAATCAGGAACAGGATGAGGAGGCAGAACCTGACGAGACCGGCTGCTCTCCCCGAATGATGAACCTTCAATGCGCGTTTCATGAGGCCACCTCCAATGAAGGGTTCGTCAATGCCGCACCTCCATCTCCTTTGTCTCCACGAAATCCCTCGCCAGGAGTCTGCAGACGTAGACTCCTTCAGACAGATCGCAGGCATTCCCTCCGGGCGCGTACTCACCTCTGACATCACACTCAACTTCGTACGTTCCCGGATCCTTCTCTCCATCCACAAGAGTCCTTACGCTCTTGCCCTCAGCAGTGAGGATCTCCAACCTGACTCTTGTCCTATACGCCACGCAAAATTTCACCGTTGTCTTTTCGCTGAAAGGATTAGGGTAGTTCTGGCTCAGAGAGAACTCGGATGGAACGAGGGCAATCAGATCTGTACTGCCAGCTGGTTTCATACCGCGAAGTCCCGCCTCCCTTGAACATCAGGGCGTTTCCCTGGACCTCTGTCCACAGGATTGAGGGCCACAGGGGTGGCTGTCATTGCACGCATGATAGCATCCTGGAGGAGGGTTTTCTACCGGTTTTGCGTCGATTGCCACCGTTTTTGCCTTTCTAGCGTCAGGCGTTGGGGGTCTTCGTGCAAGCCAGCAGGGACAGGTCAAACGTGACCCGGGTTTAGGTTCGGTCCAGATACACCACAGGCTGATGGTACATCGTAATATCGTCCAGCCGGAATGTCTGATGTCTACTGGTCTGCCTGATGTCTACTGCTCCGGGGATCTGTGGCGATACTGGGATGGGCTCGAGCCGTACTGCTTTTTGAAGCATTCGGCAAAATACGACGGATTGCTGAAGCCTACCTCCAGTGAGACTTCGGAGATATTGCCGAACCTCCCTTCAATCAGCTTGGCAGCCCTCTCCAGCCGGGTTCTCTTGATCAGCTCACTAGGTGGCTCACCGACCAATGCTTCGATTTTTTTGAGGAGTACCGATCTGCTTACCGCCATTTCCGCCGCGAGCGTCTCCACTCCGAATGCGGCATCCGATATGTGCCTCGCAATGACCTCTACTGCATTCTGCAGGAACTTCTGATCGACAGGTGTGATCTTCGCATCTTCGATTTCGAAGAGTCCGTGTTTCCTGAAATGTTCATGAAGTCGTTTGCGTTGTTCAATCAAGTTCGCAATTCTCGCCTTCAGTTCCTCCGGTTCAAAAGGCTTCATGATGTAATCATCAGCACCTGTCTCGAGTCCCTCGATCTTGTCCCGGCTGGAAGCCTTGGCCGTGAGCAGGATGACCGGGATGTGGCTTGTGCGTTCGTCCCCTTTGAGTTTTTCACAGAGCGCGAATCCATCCATCCCAGGCATCATGACATCACTGACAATGACATCGGGCAGATGCTCGGTGGATTTGTTCCAGCCATCTTCCCCATCGATGGCCTCCAGTATGTCATAGTCATTCCTTACGTTCATGGCCACGTACCGTCTCACATCGGCGTTGTCTTCGACGATCAACACCACCGGTTTACCTGTCCCGGCGATCGTGCCACTCTCAGGCCTCTCGGTTTTCGTCATCTCATCGCGGGTTATCTCTTCGAGCACAGGTGAGACCTTTCCGCCGGCACACTTATTTCTTTCTTCATCCTTCTCCGGCTCGCATATTTCCTCCGGCTTGAGGTGATCCTTCCCCAACGGAATGCGAGCCACAAATGTCGTTCCCTTTCCTTCCACGCTTTCGACTTCTATACTCCCTTTGTGGAGTTCGACTAATTCCCTGGTAAGCGACAATCCGATCCCTGTCCCTTCGTGGGGTCTTGTGTGGCTTCCATCAACCTGGTAGAAACGATCGAAGATCCTGGACATCTTCTCAGCCGGAATCCCTGTTCCTGTGTCGCGCACAGCGATATTCACGCGGCCTTCATCCCGAGTCACAGCAACGTCAATTGTTCCACCTTCGGGAGTGAACTTGAATGCGTTCGAGAGGAGATTTGTGATGATTTTCTCAAGTTTCTCCGCATCGATATAGGCGTTAATGTCCTCTGGCGTTGAACTGCATGTCAGTGTAATCCTCTTCCTCTCCGCGTAGGATGCAAACGACATCACCAGGGATTTGAGAAAAGGGACGATATTTTGCGGCACTGTCCTCAGCTTCATTGTGCCCGACTCCAGTTTCGCAACATCAAGCAGCTGATTCACGAGGGCCAGAAGTCTGTTCGCATTTCTGTGCACAACCTGCAGATCATCCCGGATCCTCCCGTCCTCCGTGGTCTCGATGATCTGTTTCACTGGCCCAAGGATCAACGTCAGGGGCGTGCGGAACTCATGAGAGATGTTCGTGAAGAACCGAGACTTCAGCTCGTCGACTTCGTGAAGCTTCTCTGACTCGAATTTGCTCATCGCATAGGCATGTCCCATCCGTATACTCTTCACCTGCATCTTCCAGGCAACATACAGCAGGCCGAGAACAAGGAGCGCTGCAACAAGGTATGCCCATGGCGTCTTCCACCAGGGAGGAGAGATGACGATTGAGAGGGACGTACCAGCTTCGTTCCATACGCCGTCGTTGTTCGACGCCTTCACTCTGAATTTGTAGGTACCCGGCTCCAGCCCCGGATAGGAGGCATACCGCCGTGTTCCCGAGTAGACCCAATCCTTATCCAATCCCTCCAGCATATGCGCATACTGATTCCTCTCCGGACTGACGTAGCTGAGTGCGGCAAACTCAAATGCGATGAAGTTCTCGTCATACGGCAACTGGATATCATGGGAGAATAGACACGGCTTGTCGAATTTCCTGAATGTGGTTATGACCACCGGTGGCACAAACAGGTTGTCCCTCACGCTGTCGGGATGAAACCGTGTAAATCCACCGGCCCCTGCGAAAAACATCTCACCGTTCGTTGTCTTGCATCCCCGACCAAAAAGAACGTCAGCTGTCGGTTCCACACCGTATGACGCATCATAGTGCTGGAAGCGATCTGTTTCAGGATCGTACTTTGAAATACCCTTGTTTGTGCTCATCCATAAACAACCATGATCATCCTCGAGAATGCCGCGTATGGTATTGCTGGGCAACCTGCCATCTCCGGGGCAACGGATGAAGTTTCGGGTTGAACGCTCCAGTCTGTACAAACCGTCATTTGTCGCAAACCATAGCATCCCCTTTCTGCTCTCATAAATCTCATTGACTTTCCTGCCACTGATGGTAGAAGGACTCTTCGGATCGGTTACAAACTCGACCATAGCATCCTGCGACTGATTGGAGGAGAACAGTTTCCCCATGGAGGTGGCAGTCCAAACCACTCCATCCCTGTCTTCGTAGATATATTCTATGCTCACGTTCACATTTGCCATTTCTCTCACGCGTCGAGTTGCGGCATCAACAGCAAAGAGACCGCCCAGGTAGGTGCCGACCCAATATGCTTTGCTGCCTTTCCACGAGATGGAAACGGCATTCGCGAATTCCAGTGGTAACGGGACCCACTCCTGCCTTCTGTCAAGACTGTCCATTATGGAGAGAGTCTGGTTCTTCGAATAGAGCACCATCTCCCCTCCGTCATTGTACACAAACACCACGGAATCCCCACCAAAGGAATACGGAACGAACTCCTCTTTCTGTATGTCGAATTTCCTGTATCCTTGCGGCGTGTAGATCCAGAGAATCCCTTCCTTTCCGTTTTTGACGCCATAGGCTATGTCATTCATGGGATATTTCTTGAAAGGCCGTTTTGCCCGGTTGAGCTTCTCGATGTACGTGTCAGTCCCAAGCCACAGCGTTCCCGAGCGCTCGCTGCAGACAGCGTTTGCACGGTACTCGTAGCGGTCGAATGTCTTCGACTGCCTGTCGAATGTAAGCAGCAATCTGCCGGTTGCCATCCAGAGAGCACCGGTGGCAGCGTCCTGGCATATTGAGTGGATGTGATTGTGACCCTCTTTCGGTTCGTAGCGATAATGCGAGGTGATCCCATCCCCGGGGTTGTATTTCACCAACCCTCCGTTTGTGCCCAGCCAGAGCGTGCCAGTCTCATCTTCGCACAACGAGAGAACCCAGTATTCTGAGTCATTCTCCGGATCCTCGTACCTGCTGGTCCGATTATTCCAGTAGCGAGAGAACTTCCTGGTTTCAGCATCGTACCTGTCCAGCCCTCCGCCGGTGGCAAACCAGAGAGCACCTCTTGTATCCTCATAGATGGCATTGACGACTCTGTGCGAGATGCTGCCCAGATCCGTGGAATCACAGGGCAGAGACGTAAAGGTCCCTGTTGCCCTGTCGAATTGATGCAGACCTGACGCAGTCCCGATCCAGAACGTACCATCACGTGCTTCGCAGATTGCCAGGACTGTGTTGCTTCTGTCTTCTCCGGACCTTGATGGATTCGGCGCATAGTGCAGGAACGTGCCTTTCGTGCCGTCGTATCTGTCGAGCCCGAGCTTGCTGCCCACCCAGAGTACGCCACTCCTGTCTTCGTACAGGGCGGTCACGGCATTGTCCCGTATACTCGACGTGTCGTTCACGTCGTGCCTGTGCGGCACGAAGCCATACCCATCGTGTCGATAGAGGCCATAGTACGTGCCGAACCACAGATAGCCAGTCCGATCCTGGAGGATACACGTCACATTGGTAGGCATTCCCTGCTCAACGGAGAGCCGTTCGAAGATGAGATCCTGCTGCTGAGGGTGTGCCAGACCGGAGAGAAGGACGAGTGCAAGAGCAGTCAAGAGAACGGATTTCGGCAGGGACGTACTGCAGGGCATCAGCGTGACTCCCCTTTCCGCATGCAGACAAGCGGCTTTGCTATGCCTGGTACAGGAGCGGTGCCGCCTTCAGACCGGGGAGTGCAGATGAGGGCAAAAAGCAGGTGCGCTTCCAGGCCGGCAACGGGACCGTCGATCCACATTCGACCGTAGTTCGCGTGGGGGAATCATATTGAAGTTCATTGCAAATGTCAAGGGTTTGACACTTCGCCCGCAATAGCGCTACCATGCTGAAACAGTGCTCACGAATAGAGTTTGCCGCCGTGAGATGAGGGGGCCGGATGCCCGGCGCCTGCACTCACTCGACCCACAATACCGGCTGACGCAGGGGCATTGATCTGATGACCTCCGGGACCACCGGATCGGGATCTAATGTCTTCCAGAGTTCGAGGTACGCGGACCTCTTGAATGCAGCGCCAGCAAACAGCAGGAAGTGATGCCTCACGGGGTAGTCCTCGAAATATGCCACGTCGCGGGCATATGGCCATGAGGATCGGTCTTTCAGGTAGGGGAAGAGGAATTCCATCGCGCGCAGCATGCTCCGGCCATCGGGAAGAACGGTGCCCCACAGGTTGGCTCCGGGCTTCGTCAGAATCTGACAGATCGTGGCCATTCCTTCGAGATTGAAGATCGAGTAGTTGTAGGGTTTTGTACGCTTTAACTCGAGAGGAAAACTCCCGTCGCCGGCCATCTGCCCGGGGAGCAGAACTGTGATAAATCTCTCACGACAGTAATTCATCGCCATTGTGTCCCCGACAAGGTGTGCGAACGCAGCGACCTGTGCCACCCACCAGGTGCCGTGGTTGTTCTTCGCCTCACGTTCATCGATCCCGAATTGATGCTTCGTCAACCATGTCAGGTATTCGGCAAACCATTCCTTGACCGCGCGGACGTCTGCCGGGCTGAAGGAGGCAGAACCAGAGAGGACCTCAACCGCTCGAGCCACCTCGATCAGGTGAATTGTGTCGATGATGCCGATCCCTCTTCCTGTGACTCTCCCTTTGATGGCCTGGGCATACTTCAAGTGTGGCAGCATCATGCTGGATTCGTCGACAAACCATGCTTTCAGATGCCGTACGGCGTGTGCGGCATACTTTTCATCGCGGGAGAGCTTGTAAGCCGCGGCCAGGGAGGACACCGCAGCCGAGAATCGCATCATCATCTCGCGGTGTTTGGTGAAGTTCTCAGGGTTCGACATCCCATCGCGTTGTATGTATGGTCCGTCGGGATTTGCAGGATCCGGCCACCAGTAGTCACCTTCTGAATAGAACTCATGCAGACCTCCTGCGCTGCGGGGGCAGGTGTAGGCAGTGATGGTTAACGGCGGTTCGCGGAGGTACATCTCAGCCATCCTGAGGACACGGTCTGATTCGAAGGCAGCCACGGTGGCGCTGGTGGTTTGCATTGGATTATCCTGCTCAGGCCCGGGCGTTGCGACGTCGACACGTGCGATGGCTGCGTTCAGCATCAGGAGAAGCAGGGTTAGAGAGATCATCAGACTCATTCGGGGTCCCCGATTCATGAGTTGCTTCATTGCGGAGTCCCGTGCCGCAACTGCACTCTGGGTGGCCTCCATTTACCTCTTTGAGAAGCGGGCAACAAAACCTCCACCGTTCACCAGATCGATTGGCATGGTATCGACCGCCCAGTTTGCCGCCGACTCAATTTTTACGCCAGCGCTGTCCTGCGCGTCGTCGCGCACAAGAACCGTCTGGTACGAACCGGGACCGAGAAACGAAAGCGGTATCTTGAGTCTCCGCGGAGTCAGGGCATTCATGATCGCCAGGAACCACGTATCACCGGTCCGTCGCGCAAAAGCGACACACTCACCTATCTTCGAATCAGGCAGGACAATTGTCTCGTCCCATATTGCGGGGATGCTCTTGATCACTTCGACCGCCGGGTTGTCCAGGATGCTCTGCGGATGGGCCGCAACGGTCAGAAGCGGGCTGGAGTAGACGACCAGGCTGGCAATCTGGTGCGGGACGCTTGAATCCCGCCGGCGTTCATTGAAGACCATGGTGGTATAATCCGCCGGCCCGGCCAGGTAACGCGTGAACGGAAGGATGGTCTGGTGTCGCGCGCGTTCCATCATGCGGCTGGATTCCATCCCCCGGATTGCTTCACGGACCATTTCGTTGGGCCATGTGCGCTCGCGGCCGGTCGGCTTGTTTGCACCATGAAAGACAAGCATGATCCGGTGCTGCGCTGCCTTGCGAAGCAGATCATCATAGAGGTCGACAACCTCCTTCGCCTCGTGATCAAAGAAATCGATCTTCGCTCCCACCACGCCGAGATCATGAAGCATCGCAAAGAACTCGTCCTGATCCTTTGCAGTGCGCAGTTGCCTGCTATGCTTCCAGAACCAGACGCCGACTCCCTGTGCCCGAGAATACTCCACCAATTCCTTTCTCTGTTCCGTCGTCCAGCGGCTCCAGACGCCTTCGATCACGTGGTGTTCAAACCCGAGCCGTCCAGCCAACCGGGAGAATTCCTTCAAGCCTTCGAACGATCCGTCTCCCCCATCCACGTAACGCCAGACGGCACGGCCGGATTTGAGCCAGGAGGTCCGCACCCCGTCGGGAAAAAGGGCAGGATCAGGGGGTGGACAGAGATTCGGGAGAATGGTACTGTTGACAAGGGTGTTCAAATCCCGGCTGACCATCACAACACGCCAGGGTGTTGTTATCGGCCCGGCAATCGCGGCCGGTCTCCCCAACCGTCGTGCTTCCTCTCTTCCATACCGGAGTTCGAATGGATAGTTGAGCGGCTGACGATGCCCCAGACCGACGACCCAGCCGCAGCGGCCATCAGCCTCGAGAGCCATACCGCTGTAGTTCGTGAGGTTCGCTTCGGTCACCGAAGCGTACCCTGCACCGTGCGGCAGCTCGATCGTCACCGGCGGGCCTGCCCATTGCCCGGGAGGTATCTCGGAAATTTCCTGCCGTTGATATGCTGCTTCATAGTGGCCGTCCATGTCATGCGACCACACGGTGGAGCCAGCAGGTATGACAAAGGTGGTGTATTCGTCCGGCACACGGGAGACAGAATCGCTCCCCGGGAGAACATGCCGGAACGCGACACCGTCATTGAACGCCCTTATCTCCAGGGTGAAGTCGTATTGGGTGAGATCGTGTTGCAGGACAATGCGGGCGCCATTGCATCTGTTCGTTGCCACGGAGTGGGCGCCGCGAAAGGGATATGTTTCGTCAATCGCGTAGCGTTCCAGCGCCTTGAAAACAACCCCGGATGACAGGTCATAGCCGTCGACCCTCATGACAATGGGAGAGGTTTGGATCACCTTCACGCTTTCCATGGTCACCGTGAAGGTCAGGCGTTCCGCGTTGGAAAGGAGCGCGAACCGTACCCTGGCGTCTGGACTGACAACCTCGACCTCCTGCATCGGTAGGACGCGAATCAAGCGTCTGGTCTTCTGTTCCTGCTGCGCATGCACAACTGCGCACAATGTGAAGGCGCATCCGGCGAAAAGCATCACGGCATTATGGCATATTCGCATGGCAGTTCTCCCTGGCAGTTGGCACGCGTCCCGGTTCTCCGTGCAGCCCTCTACTCTTTCAGGACAAGACCATCCTTCACCTTTTCGAAGATCCATATCTTTTTCCCTGACCGCGGTTCGACAGAGATTTCAACAGCGCCATCGGCCATCCGACGCACAACGGCAGATCCGGCAATCTGCTGTGCTTCCTTCTGGTCACCGACCGGGAGCAGGAGGGAAACAATCGTTGATGTGTTTGCTTTCGTTTTCACGATCGCTTCGACATAGGGAAGCCACGTAAGCCGGGCGTTCTCGGTCACGGGGATGTTGGGTATTTTTCCTTCTACGACCCTGCATTCGTTGTCCAGCGCCAGGCAGATCAGCGCCATGTTGTGCCGCCTGCCGTCGGAGAGATACACATGGTTGTCCAGAACCCGGTATTCTCCGATATCTGTTGTGCCCTGCGCTCCATCAGCACCTGGAGTTGCGCGGGGGCGGGCTGTTCGCCGGAATTCTCGGCCTGTTCCGCTGCCGACACCCGGGAAGAACCTCGCACGTACGTCAGCACCCGCTTGGGTCTCGATTTCATCAAGAACGACCGTGATGACCGGCTTTTCGAGAATGATGTGCCGTTTCCACCGTTTCAATTCTTTTCCCGGATAGGCATGCGTCGGATCCATCATCACGTAATCACGCTCTGCACCGGTGCGGAACTCCAGAATGCGCCCCCCAACACCTTCTTTCCACGGCTGGTTCTTCTTCTTGGCAATGATCTGCCCTTCCCCGTTCACGGTGATCACATTATGCCCTGCGCTCGTTGCATAGGGATAGCCATAGCGATCTTCGCTGAAATAGAGTTCATCGTATGCCATGCGGCCCAGATCTCTGACAAAAGCAACATCGTGCCAGGTGACGATGAAATGCCCGCAATCCAGATGGCCGTGGTGAGGATCGTCATTGAAGCCGGCCTTGCACGCAACGGTGACAGTCGATGGATCCAGAAAGTCGCTTCTCATGAGGGCCCAGTCGATGCTCCGGAACACCCTGGATGCCTGGCCGGGTTTGACCGGAGCTATGGAGGTCCGGGGCCAGAGAATGTCGTAGATTTCAGAACCCTCTCCGAGGAACTTCTGTCTGTACCATGCGCCCGTCGCATTGCCGGACTCTTCCACTATCTTGTCGACCACATACGCCGGGCCGAACGGCCCTCCCTCACTGTCTTCGAAATTCGCAGTCAAGCCGTAAAGGAAGAAATCGAACGGATGCGTTCTGATGTTCTTATGCAGGAAGAGGTTGTATTTTCCCCCGGTCGCCCTTTTCAGCGCGTCCATGAACATCACGCTCAAACGCATCATGTAGCTGTAGTACCCCGGGCCTTCCTGCCAACCGCCGTCGTCGCCGATGTGATTGAATGTCTGGTTCATGCGATTGTGGGATTCTGCCACGACATCGAGAAGCTGCGGGTTCTCCTTGAGCAATGTCATCGCTGTCAGACCCAGGCCGGCGTAGCATATGGCCGACCAGTTGCAGCGGTACGCGGACGACCACCAGAAGAATTCATAGTTCCCCCGCACGCGGGTGATGGCTTTCTCCAGCAGGCCGTTCCGGATCTTGTCTTTTTCAGCTTTCGTCAGAACCGGATAGAGCCAGTCGTAGGCTAGGGACAGCGACATCGCCCTTGCTGCCGACGTGATATCATATGAAAACACGACCTGATCATCCGGAACATTCCACGGCCACACCCGGGAGTAGATGATGTCGAACTTGTGCGCCGGGTTGACCCAGTCCTCCAGATCACTGATGGCGATCGCAAATTCGACGGCCTTCTTTGCATACCGTGC
>Ga0316605_10000885_pt1 | contig 18446 bp, 17 predicted proteins | sample OWC_soil_day20_n_FD_207666 | JGI IMG/M metagenome (GOLD analysis project Ga0316605, IMG submission 207666) | Wetland soil microbial communities from Old Woman Creek delta, Ohio, United States - OWC_soil_day20_noCT | ecosystem: Environmental > Terrestrial > Soil > Wetlands | place: USA: Ohio...
GCCTTCCAGGTGCTTGTGGCCGAGCACGATCAGGTCGGCGTGCACGGCGGTGGCCACGCGCACGATCTCGTCCACCGCGTTGCCCGCGACCACCTCGCCCTGGGCCTCGAGCCCGGCAGCGCGCAGACGCTGCAGCCCGCCATCGAGCACCGTCTGGTAATGCGCCCTCTCGTCGCTTTCCACCGTCGGGCTGAAGGCCCAGGCATCGACCGCCACCATCGCCATCGGCGGCACCATCACCGCCACCAGGTGCAACCGCGCCTGGCTCCACTGGCCGATCTCCTGGCAATCGAGCAGGGCGCGCTGCCCTGATTCGGAGCCGTCATAGGCGAGCACGATGGTCTTGTACACAACCCGTCTCCTCGAAGTAGCCGCTGCCGGCGCGTCGCTGCCCGGGGCTGGGCATGACGGCGTCATCGTAGGTGGCATTGTGGTGTTCGGCAACGGCCGTTTTCGGCGCCCACCGCAGCGAGCGGCGCTCAACCGCCCCGAGTCGGCGCACGCAGTGTCATCGCCAGCAGCGTCAAGGCCGCGAAGCCGGCGCCGGCCAGGAACGTGACGGCCGAGCCCACGCTGTCCCACAGCAGACCAGCGACGACGCTTGACACCAGCAACGCCAACCCGCTGAGCAGGTTGAAGAAGCCAAAGGCGGTGCCGCGCAGATCGGCCGGTGCGGTGGCCGCCACCATCGCCGCCAGCAGGCCCTGCGTCATGCCCATGTGCAGGCCCCACAGCGCCACGCCGAGCCCAAGGCTCCACCAGCCGCCGGCCGAGGCCAGCACCAGGTCGGCGGCGATCAGCACCCCCAGCCCCGCGGCCAGCAGCCGCCGGTGACTGATGCGGTCCGACAGCTTGCCGAAGGGGTAGGCAGACAGCGCGTAGACGGCACTCATGCCCACCATCACCAGCGGCACCAAGGCCACGGGCACGCCCAGCTGCGATGCGCGCAGCACCAGGAACGCCTCGCTGAAGCGCGCCAGCGTGAACACCGCACCGATGCCCACCACCCACCAGTAGCCGCGCCCCAACCGGGCCAGCGCCTCGCGGCGGATCGGGTTGACGGCCATGCGAGTGCGGTCGTGCACCGGCTCGCGGATGCCCAGCCACAACAGCAGCACCGCCAGCACGGCAGGGATCGTCGCCACCCAGAACACGGCGCGAAAGTCGTTGGCCCAGGACAGCATCAGAGCGATGGCCAGCAAGGGCCCGACGAAGGCGCCCACGGTGTCCAGCGACTGGCGCAGCCCGAAGGCCGCGCCGCGCATCGCCGGCGCCGTGAAGTCGGCGACCAGCGCGTCGCGCGGCGCGCCACGCAGGCCCTTGCCGACGCGATCGACGAAGCGTGCCGCCACCACGACGCCAGCGCCTTGAGCCAGCGCGAACACGGGTTTGCTGAAAGCGCCCATGGCGTAGCCCAGCAGCGCCAGGCCCTTGCGCCGGCCCAGGTAGTCGCTGAGTGCGCCGGAGAACACCTTGGAGATCAGCGCGGTGGCCTCGGCCACGCCTTCGATGAGGCCCACCGCCAGGACGCTGACGCCGAGCGTGCCCACCAGGAACAGCGGCAGCAGGCTGTGGACCATCTCGGAGGAGATGTCCATCAGCAGGCTCACGAAGCCCAGCACCCATACGCCGGTGGGCATGCGTGGCACGTCGGTCGGGCGGGAGCTCATGTGGGCGGCAGTGTCGCATCGGCGCCGCTGGGCAGCGGGCCATAGGCGTTCGCCGCATAAGCAGCCGCGAATTGCTTCGTTCTCCTGCACAGCGGGCGTTCCTAGCATGCCGCCCATGACTTCCACTCCCAGGAACCGACCCATGACTCGTTTCTCTCTTGCCCGCCGCCTTGCCGTGCTGGGCACCATCACCCTGGCCGCCGGTGCCGCGATGGCCAAGGACATCACGCTGCTGAACGTCAGCTACGACCCGACGCGCGAGCTCTACGTCGACTTCAACAAGGCCTTCGCCGCGCACTGGAAGGCGAGGACCGGCGACAACGTCATCGTCAAGCAAAGCCACGGCGGCTCGGGCAAGCAGGCGCGTTCGGTCATCGACGGGTTGGATGCCGACGTGGTGACGCTGGCACTGGCCTACGACATCGACGAACTGCACGACAAGGCCAAGCTGATTCCGGCCGACTGGCAGAAGCGCCTGCCGCACAACAGCAGCCCCTACACCAGCACCATCGTCTTCCTGGTGCGCAAGGGCAACCCGAAGAACATCAAGGACTGGGACGACCTGGTCAAGCCGGGCGTGTCGGTGGTGACGCCCAACCCCAAGACCAGCGGCGGTGCCCGCTGGAACTATCTGGCGGCCTGGGGCTATGCGCTGAAAAAAACCGGCGGCGACGCCAAGAAGGCGCAGGAGTTCGTGGCGCAGTTGTTCGCCAACGTGCCGGTACTCGATTCCGGCGCGCGCGGCTCGCTGATCACCTTCACCGAACGCGGCGTCGGTGACGTCTTCCTGAGCTGGGAGAACGAGGCCTTCCTGGCCACCAAGGAACTGGGGCCGGACAAGTTCCAGATCGTCGTGCCTTCGTTGAGCATCCTGGCCGAGCCGCCGGTGACCGTGGTCGACAAGAACGTCGAGCGCAAGGGCACGCGCGAGGTCGCCACCGCCTACCTGCAGTACCTGTACACGCCCGAAGGCCAGGAGGTCGCGGCGCAGAACTACTACCGGCCGATCGACCCGAAGGTGGCCGCCAGGTACGACAAGCAGTTCACCAAGGTGAGCCTGTTCACCATCGACGACGTGTTCGGCGGCTGGGCCAAGGCGCAGAAGACGCACTTCAGCGACGGTGGCATCTTCGACCAGATCTACACCCGCAAATGACGCCGGCTTGCTTGTTTTCCGCATAAGCAAGTTCGAAACCGTTCGTTTCCCGTTACTGGTGCGCTGCCTAGCATGCGCGCCAGTTGCCATTGCCTGGACCGTCATGCCTTTCCTTTCCCATTCGCGCGGCCGCCGCGCGCTGCTGCTGGCCACGCTGGCCGTGGGCACCGCCCTTCCCGCATTGGCTGCCGGCCCGACCTTGCTGAACGTCAGCTACGACGTGTCGCGCGAGTTCTACAAGGACTACAACGCCGTCTTCGCCGCGCACTGGAAAAAGACCACCGGCGACGACATCACGCTCAACCAGAGCCATGGCGGCTCCAGCCGGCAGGCGCGCAGCGTGGTCGACGGGCTGGAAGCCGATGTCATCACGATGAACCAGCACAACGACATCGACATCCTGGCCGAGCGCGGCAAGCTGGTGCCGCCCGACTGGGCCAGGCGGCTGCCCTTCAACAGCGCGCCGACCACGTCGGTGTCGGTGATCCTGGTGCGCAAGGGCAACCCGAAGAAGATCGTCGACTGGAGCGATCTGGGCCGCCCCGGCGTCGGCGTGATCATTCCCAACCCCAAGACCAGCGGCAATGGCCGCTACACCTATCTGGCGGCCTGGGGCGCGGGCCTAAAGTCGGGCTTGAGCCCGGACGCGGCCAAGGCGCTGGTGACGCGCATCTTCGCCAACGTGCCGGTGCTCGACGGCGGCGGGCGTGGTGCCACCACCACTTTCGCGCAGCGCAACCTGGGGGATGCGCTGGTCACCTTCGAAAGCGAAGTGCCGCTGATCATCAAGGAATTCGGCGACAAGTTCGAGGTGATCTACCCCAGCCGCACCATCCTGGCCGAGAACCCGGTGAGCGTGGTCGACAAGGTGGTCGACAGACGAGGCACGCGCAAGCCGGCCGAGGCTTACCTGCAGTTCCTGTACACCGATGCTGGCCAGGAGGTGGCCGCCAAGCACAACCTGCGTCCGCGCAGCGAGAAGGTGCTGGCCAAGTACGCGAAGCAGTTCCCCAAGCTCAACACCTTCACCGTGGACGAGGCCTTCGGCGGCTGGACCCAGGCGCAGAAGGAGCACTTCAACGACGGCGCCACCTACGACCAGGTGATCGCTGCCGCCAAGTCGCGCTGAGCCGCACCGGAAGCCGGCAGTGATCCTGTCCCGCACCCTGCTCAAGCGCCACAGCGTGCTGCCCGGTTTCGACCTGGCGCTGGGCTTTGCGCTGCTTTACCTGAGCCTGATCGTGCTGCTCCCGCTGTCGGCCGCGTTCCTGAAGACCTTCACCATGACCTGGGCGGCCTTCTGGGACGCGGTGAGTTCGCCGCGCGTGGTGGCTTCGTACCGGCTGACCTTCGGCGCGTCCTTCGCCGCGGCGCTGCTCAATGCATTCTTCGGCCTGATCGTCGCCTGGGTGCTGGTGCGCTACGAGTTTCCGTTCAAGCGCCTCATCGACGCGCTGGTCGATCTGCCCTTCGCGCTGCCCACGGCGGTGGCCGGCATCGCGCTGACGGCAATCTATGCCGAGAACGGCTGGATCGGCCAGTTCCTGCCCTTCAAGGTGAGCTTCACGCCGCTGGGCGTGTTCGTGGCGCTGGTGTTCATCGGCGTGCCCTTCGTCGTGCGCACCGTGCAGCCGGTGCTGGAGGACGTGAACCGCGAGCTGGAAGAAGCCGCGGCCACGCTGGGCGCCAGCCGCTGGCAGACGTTCACCAAGGTGATCCTGCCGATCGTGCTGCCTGCCCTGCTGACCGGCTTTGCGCTGGCCTTTGCGCGCGCGCTGGGCGAATACGGCAGCGTCATCTTCATCGCCGGCAACATGCCGATGATCAGCGAGATCACGCCGCTGCTGATCATCACCAAGCTCGAGCAGTACGACTATGCCGGCGCCACCGCCATCGCGGTGGTGATGCTGGTGACCAGCTTTGCGCTGCTGCTGCTGATCAACAGCCTGCAGACCTGGGCGCGCAAGCGCCAGGGGGGCGTATGAGCGCGCTGCGCCGTCCCAAGCGCTCATGCCCCCGCTTGGCGCGGCGGCACGCCGTGCCTGGGGTGCACCCATGAACACCTTGGCGGTCCCTGTTGCCGTGGCAGCGGACGCTGGCGTGGCACCGCGTGCCGTGCGCTCGGCGACCGTCGAGGCACCGTGGGTGCGCCGCGCGCTGATCGGCGCGGCGCTGCTGTTCCTGACGCTGTTCCTGTTCGTGCCGCTGGTGACGGTGTTCTACGAAGCCTTCAAGAAGGGCTGGGACGTTTATCTGGCGGCCATCCTCGAACCCGATGCGCGCTCGGCCATCGCCTTGACCTTGCTGGCGGCCGCCATCAGCGTGCCGGCCAACCTGGTGTTCGGCGTGTCGGCGGCCTGGGCGATCGCCAAGTTCGACTTCCGCGGCAAGAACGTGCTGCTGACGCTGATCGACCTGCCGTTCTCGGTGAGCCCGGTCATCGCCGGCCTGATCTACGTGCTCGTGTTCGGGCTGCAGGGTTGGTTCGGCAGCTGGTTCATCGACAACGACCTGAAGATCATCTTTGCCGTGCCTGGCATCGTGCTGGCGACGATCTTCGTCACCTTCCCCTTCGTCGCGCGCGAGCTGATTCCGCTGATGCAGGCGCAAGGGCAGGAACAGGAAGAGGCCGCGCGCGTGCTCGGCGCCAGCGGCTGGCAGATGTTCTGGCGCGTCACCTTGCCCAACGTGAAGTGGGCGCTGCTCTACGGCGTGATCCTGTGCAACGCGCGGGCGATGGGCGAGTTCGGCGCGGTCAGCGTGGTCAGCGGCCACATCCGCGGCCAGACCAACACCATGCCGCTGCACATCGAGATCGTCTACAACGAATACCAGTTCGCCGCGGCCTTTGCGGTGGCCTCGCTGCTGGCGTTGCTGGCGCTGGTGACGCTGGGCTTGAAGTACTTCATCGAGCAGCGCGTCAAGGATCAGCGGCGCGCCGTCGGTGACCGCGCGGAATAGGGGCATCGCAGCATGAGCATCGAAATCCGCAACCTGAACAAGCGCTTCGGCGCCACCGTGGTCTGCGACAACCTGAACCTGGACATCCCGGCCGGTGAGCTGGTGGCTTTGCTCGGGCCTTCCGGCTCGGGCAAGACCACGCTGCTGCGCATCATCGCCGGGCTGGAGGTGCCGGACTCGGGCCACGTGCTGTTCCACGGCGAGGACGCCACCCACACCACGGTGCGCGAGCGCAACGTCGGCTTCGTGTTCCAGCACTATGCGCTGTTCAACCACATGACGATCTTCGAGAACGTGGCATTCGGGCTGCGCGTGCGCCCCAAGGACAAGCGGCCGGCCGAGCGTGAGATCAAGGCGAAGGTCACCGAGCTGCTGAAGCTGGTGCAGCTGGACTGGGTGGCCGACCGCTACCCGCACCAGCTGTCGGGCGGCCAGCGCCAGCGCATCGCGTTGGCGCGCGCGCTGGCGGTGGAGCCGAAGGTGCTGCTGCTGGACGAACCCTTCGGCGCGCTCGACGCCAAGGTGCGCAAGGAGCTGCGCCGCTGGCTGCGCCGGCTGCACGACGAGATGCATGTCACCAGTGTCTTCGTCACGCACGACCAGGACGAGGCGATGGAGGTCGCCGACCGCATCGTTGTCATGAACCACGGCGCCATCGAGCAGCAGGGCAGCCCGGACGAGGTCTACGACCACCCGGCCAGCCCCTTCGTGTTGCAGTTCCTGGGCGACGTCAACCTGTTCCACGGCCGCTTCGGCCATGCGCCCGGCGGCGCCGAGGCGGAGGTGAGCTACGTGCGTCCGCACGAACTGGACATCGTCGCCGAAGCCGGGACCGGTGCGCTGCCGGTGGCGCTGTCGCAGGTGCTGACCGTGGGCGCGCAGACGCGCATCGAGTTCAAGCGCCTGGACGACGGCAGCTACGTCGACGTGGAGATGCCGCGCAGCGAGTTCGCGCTGCTGCGCCAGCGCCTGGACCTGCGCAACGGCAGCCGGGTGCATCTGCGCGCGCGGCGCATCACGCGCTTTGCCGATGGCACGCTCGCGCAACAGGAGCTGCCCGACCCGGCAGCGATGATCTGAAATGGATGTGCTGGCCATGTTCAAACCGTCCACTGGCGAGGAAAAGACGCAGATCCTTTATCGAGCCTTCAGCCGCAGCGGCGGCAAGCCGCGCAGCTATGCCGGCTACGTGACGCCACAGGAAGCGCAACGCCTGGCCGAACTGGGTGCGGCAAAGATCGTCGACCTGCGCACCGCCTTCGAGCGCGAATACGTCGGCCATGTGCCGGGCACGCTGCACGTCGAGTGGCTGCCGCTGGGCGCGACCGAACCGAACCCCGGTTTCATCGACGCGCTGAACACCGTCGCGGAGCCGAAGGAGACGCTGGTCTTCCTGTGCCGCAGCGGCAAGCGCTCGGACGCCGCGGCCACCGCCGCAGCGGCAGCCGGCTTTGGCTGCGTGCTCAATGTGCTCGGCGGATTCGAGGGCGACCTCGACGACGAGGGCCAGCGTGGCAAGCTCGGCGGCTGGCGCAAGGCCGGGCTGCCTTGGAAGCAGGGTTAGCCGGCGCGAACGCCTATTCCTTGACCGAGCCGGTCATGCCCGACACGTAGTACTCGACGAAGAACGAGTACACAAAGGCCACCGGCAGCGAGCCGAACAGCGCGCCGGCCATCAGCGAGCCCCAGTGGTAGACATCGCCCTCGACCAGTTCGGTGACCACGCCCACCGGCAGCGTCTTGTACTCGCTCGACGAGACGAAGGTCAGCGCGTAGATGAACTCGTTCCACGACAGCGTGAAGGCGAAGATGCCGGCTGAAATGAGCCCCGGCACCGCCAGCGGCAGCACGATCTTCACCAGGATCTGCCAGCGGTTGGCGCCGTCGATCAGCGCGCACTCTTCCAGCTCGAAGGGGATGGTGCGGAAGTAGCCCATCAGCAGCCAGGTGCAGAAGGGGATCAGGAAAGTCGGGTAGGTCAGGATCAGCGCCAGCCGCGTGTCGAACAGCCCCAGCTGGAACACCACCGAGGCCAGCGGGATGAACAGGATCGACGGCGGCACCAGGTAGGCCAGGAAGATCGCCAGCCCGGTCTGCTTGGCGCCGGAGAAGCGCAGCCGCTCGATGGCATAGGCCGCCAGCACCGAGGCCACCAGCGAGAAGAAGGTGGCCACCACCGACACCAGCACCGTGTTCCACATCCACTGCGGATAGGCGGTGTCGAAGAGCAGCTTCTTCACGTGCGCCAAGGTCGGCTCGATGACCCAGAACGGGTTGCCCTCACGCGACAGCAGCTCGTTGTTCGGCTTGAACGAGGTGATCGCCATCCAGTAGAACGGGAACAGCAGCACGAAGAGGAACACCAGCAGCGGCAGGTACACCATGACCAGCTTGCGCCGCCGCGTTTCCAGGAATTCCATGCCGACGGATTCAGTGCTCATTTGTCGGCCCCGCCTTGCTGCCAGGCGCGGCGCTGCAGCCCGAAGTAGCTGAACAGGATGGCGCCCAGCAGGAAGGGCACCATGGCGATGGAGATGGCTGCGCCTTCGCCCAGCGCGCCGCCGGAGATGGCGCGCTGGAAGGACAGCGTGGCCATCAGGTGCGTCGCGTTCAGCGGGCCGCCGCGCGTGATGACGTAGATGAGCTGGAAGTCGGTGAAGGTGAACAGCACCGAGAAGGTCATCACCACCGCGATGATCGGCGTCAGCAGCGGCAAGGTGACATGGCGGAACTGCTGCCACGGCGTGGCGCCGTCGATGGCCGAGGCTTCGTAGTACGACGGCGAGATGGTCTGCAGCCCGGCCAGCAGCGTGATGGCGACGAAGGGCACGCCGCGCCAGACGTTGGCGGCAATGACCGAGAAGCGTGCGTTCCAGGGCTCGCCCAGAAAATCGATGTACTGGTCGATCAGGCCCATCTTCATCAGCGCCCAGCTGATGATCGAGAACTGCGCATCGAAGATCCACCAGAAGGCGATGGCCGACAGCGCCGTCGGCACGATGTAGGGCAGCAGGATCACCGCGCGGAAGAAGCTCTTGAAGCGCAGGTTCTTGTTCAGCAGCAGCGCCAGCCACAGGCCGAGGAAGAACTTCAGCACGCTGGCGACGGTGGTGTAGAAAAGCGTGTTGAACAGCGCCAGCTGCGTGACGCTGTCACCGGCGAGATAGATGTAGTTCTCCAGGCCGATCCACTCGCCGGGCCGCCCCACCTTGGCGTCGGTGAAGCCCAGCCACACGCCCAGCCCGAGCGGATAGGTCAGGAACAGCAGCAGCAGCACCGCCGCCGGCAGCATGAAGATCAGGCCGAGTGCATTGCGGCTGTTCTGGAGCCTGTCGAACATGCGTCGCCCGCCTCAGACTGTGAGGCGGGCGACGCGGGCCGCTTGCGTAGTGCGCAGCGTCATACCTTGTAGTAGCGCTCCGCGCGCTTCTGCGCGCGCTCCATCGCCTCCTTGGCCGGCTTCGAGCCGCTGATCGCCTCGGCCACCATGTTGATGACGATGAAGTCGGCGGCCGCGCCGGCCGATGCATAGCCCAGCTTGCCCGCATAACCCGCCGGCCGCATGTTCTTGACGGCGTCGCGGTAGGGGGTGTTCTTCGGGTCGACGGTCCAGATGGGCAGATCGGCAAAGCCGTGGAGCGGCGTGGCGACGTAGGCCTGCGCACCCGTCAGCCATGGCCCGAACTGCTCCTTCTCCATCATGAAGCGCAGGAACTCCTTCGCCGCCTGCGGATACTTGGTGTACTTCATGATCATCTGGTTGAAGAAGATGGTCGACTCCGTCGACTCGCCGACCGGCCCGATCGGGTACACGGCATGCTGGATGTCGTTGGCCATCTCCTTGAGCTTGGGATCGGGCGAGTTCTTCGCCGCGACGTAGATCGAGATGCCGTTGTTGGTGACCGAGACCTGGCCGTCGAGGAAGGCCTTGTTGTTGTTCGGGTCGAGCCAGGACAGGGTTCCCGGGACGAAAGTCGCGTAGAGCTCCTTGCCATACTCCAGCGCCTTCAGCGTCTCCGGACTGTCGATCACGACCTTGTTGTCCTTGTCGACCAGCTTGCCGCCGAAGGACCAGATCAGCCAGTTGCACCACAGGCCGTCGCCGGTGGCGTTGCCGAGCGCCATACCGCCCGGCGTGCCCTTCTCCTTGAGGGCCTTCATCATCTTCAGGAAGGTGTCGGTGTCCTTCGGGAAGCTGTCGAAGCCGGCGGCCTTCACCTGGCTTTCACGGTAGACCATCATCGCTCCGGCAGCGCCGAGAGGCAGACCGATCCACCGCTTGCCGTCCTGCTTGAGGAATGCCTGGCCGGCGGGATACCAGCCGCCGTACTTCTTGCCGATGTATTCGGCCACATCGGTCACGTCGAGCAGCTTGTCCGGGTAGAGGTTGGCGTCGTCGTTGGTCGACAGGATGATGTCCGGCCCGGCGCCGGTATTGGCCGCGACGGCGGCCTTCGGCCGCACGTCTTCCCAGCCTTCGTTGTCGACGCGCACCTCGATGCCGGTCTTTTCGGTGAACTTCTTGACGTTGATCATGTAGGCGTCGATGTCGCCCTGCACGAAGCGGCTCCAGCGCAGCACGCGCAGCTTGGCGCCCTTCTCGGGCTTCAGCGTCAGGGTCTGGGCATGCACGGCCGGTGCCCAGACGGTGGCGGCCGGGCCGAGCGTGGCCGCGGCGGCAACGCCGGCGGAACCTTCTAGAAACCTGCGGCGGTTGAACCGTGTGTTCATGCTTTCGTCTCCTTCATCGTGGTTGTGGGGGCGGGAACGGTCAGGCCACCAGCCGCTGGCCGCTGCCGGCGTCGAACAGGTGGGCGCGCTGCAGGTCGGGCTGCAGCCGGATGGTGGTGCCGGGGGCGAAGTCGTGGCGCTCGCGGAACACGGCAGAGAAATCCACGCCCTCGTGCCGGCAGGCGACGAAGGTGTCCATGCCGGTGGGCTCCATCACCACCACCTGGGCGGCAATGCCGCCGGCATCGGCCAGCGTCAGATGTTCCGGCCGCGTGCCGAAGATCACCGCCTGGCCGTCGACGCCGCCCGATTGCGGCGGCGCGTCGAGCAGTGTGCCGTCAGCGAACTGGATGTGCGAGGCGCTGCCGCTGCGCCGCAGCGTGCCGGGCAGGAAGTTCATCGCCGGCGAGCCGATGAAGCCGGCGACGAACTGGTTGGCCGGCAGGTCGTACAGGTCGAGCGGGCTGCCGGTCTGCTCGATGCGGCCATCGCGCATGACGACGATCTTGTCGCCCATGGTCATGGCCTCGATCTGGTCGTGCGTGACGTAGATCGAGGTGGTCTTCAGGCGCTGGTGCAGTTCCTTGATCTCGGCGCGCATCGCCACCCGCAGCTTGGCATCCAGGTTGGACAGCGGCTCGTCGAACAGGAAGACCTGCGGGTCGCGCACGATGGCGCGGCCCATGGCGACGCGCTGGCGCTGCCCGCCCGACAGCTGGCGTGGATAGCGGTCGAGCAGCGCGCCCAGCGCCAGGATCTCGGCGGCGCGGGCCACCTTGCTGTCCACGGTGGCCTTGTCCTGCTTGGCCAGTTCGAGCGCAAACGCCATGTTCTGGCGCACCGTCATGTGCGGGTACAGCGCGTAGTTCTGGAACACCATGGCGATGTCGCGCTCCTTCGGCAGCACGTCGTTGACACGCTTGCTGCCGATGCGGATCTCGCCGCTGCTGATCTGTTCGAGCCCGGCGATCATGCGCAGCAGCGTCGACTTGCCGCAGCCCGACGGGCCGACCAGCACAGTGAAAGAGCCGTCCGGAATGTCGATGTCCACGCCGTGCAGCACGGCAGTGTCGCCGAAGTTCTTCTTGACTGCCTGAATCGTGACACTGGCCATGCACGCGAATCCCAAATCTGCGGACGATCGCCGCCAACGCAGTATCGGCACGGCCGGCCGGTAGCGCTATCAGGGCAAACCGTTAGCCGGCGCGGTCGACCCGGTGCGCTCGGCCGGACCGTGCCGCGCCGCTCAGATCTCGAAGCTGCTGCCCGGCGCCTTCGCCAGCGCCTGGTCGACCAGCGTTCGCGTCAGCGGCGGCGCGAAGCTCCTGATGAACTCGTAGGCGTAGCCGCGCAGGAAGGCGCCGCGGCGCACCGCGACACGGGTCATGTTGCTGGCGAACAGGTGGCGCGCATCGATGGCGTGCAGGCCGGCGTCGCGTTGCGCGTCGAAGGCCATGGCCGCGATGATGCCCACGCCCATGCCCAGCTCGACGTAGGTCTTGATGACGTCGGCATCCATCGCCGACAGCACGATGTTCAGCGCCAGGCCGCGGCGCTGGAAGGCGTCGTCGATGTGGGTGCGGCCGGTATAGCCGCTCTCGTAGGTGATGATCGGATGCAGCGCCAACTGCTCCAGCGTCAGGGGGGTGCCCTGGCCAGCCTGCAGTTCGAGCTCGTGGCCACGCGGCACCACCACCGCATGCGTCCAGCGGTAGCTGGGCAAGGCGACCAGCGCCTCGTACTGCGCCAGCGCCTCGGTGGCCACGCCGATGTCGGCCTCGCCGGCCATGAGCATCTCGGCCACCTGCCGGGGCGAGCCCTGGTGCAGGCGCAGCTGCACCTCGGGGTGCGCGGCGCTGAAGTCGCGCACCGCCGGCGGCAGCGCATAGCGCGCCTGCGAGTGCGTGGCGGCGATGGTCAGCGTGCCGCGGTGGCTGGAGGCGAAGTCTTCGCCGGCGCGTTTCAGGTTGTCGGCTTCGAGCAGCAGCCGCTCGATGATCGGCAGGACTGCCTGGCCCGGCGGCGTCAGGCCGGTCAGGCGTTTGCCGGCGCGCTGGAACAGCTGAATTCCGAGTTCGTCTTCCAGCTCGCGCACCTGCCGGCTGACCCCCGGCTGCGAGGTGTGCAGCACCGCGGCCACGTCGGTGAGGTTGAAGCCCTGGCGCACGGCTTCGCGCACGGAGCGCAGTTGCTGGAAATTCACGGTCTGCCGCGACGGGCGCGGCGGGCTTATGCGGTTTCCAGATTATCCGGGGACCTGAAGCACGCCCATCAAATGAATGCTTCTATGCATAGAAGCACCATGCATAAGCGGGCGGCCAGAATCAGCCGGCGGCGTACTTGACGCTGCAGCCGTAGGGCGTGGCCGTGGGAGTGCTGACCGGCTTGCCGGCCAGCGCATCGGCCAGCGCCGCGCGCACGAAGTTCTTCGCCGTCTTCACGTCCTCGGGGTTGGCGCTGCGCTTGTCGTCGATGCCGCCGGCATAGACCAGCACGCCCTTCGGGTCGATGAGGTACATGTGCGGGGTGGTGCGCGCGCCGTAGGCGCGGCCGACCTGGCCGGCATCGTCCATCAGCATCGCCGTCGGCGCCGCGCCCCAGGTCTTGTATTGCGCCGCCAGCGCGGCCGGTGCCAGGTAGTCGGCGTGACCCGGTGCGGTGGAACTGATGCTCAGCCAGACCACGCCCCGGCCCGAGGCATCCTTCTGCAGCGCCTGCATGTTCTGCGAGCCGTAGTGCTTGACCACGAAGGGGCAGCCGGGGTTGGTCCATTCCAGCACCACGAACTTGCCCTGGAAGTCGGCCAGCTTCACCGGCTTGCCCTGCGTATCGGCCAGCTGGAAGGCGGGCGCGGGCTGGCCAACGGCGGCCGACTGTGCCAGCGCGGCGGGTGTCGCCCACGCAGCAAGGGCAGCGGCGATCAGGACTCGGCGACGGGGAAGCTCCAGGCTCGGCATGGTCGACTCCATTTGCGTCCGCACCGCGATGCGGGTGGTCAGCACCCGCGCGGCGGCCGCGGCTCAGGGTTGCAGGGTGGACAGCGCTTCGCGCAAGATACCCTGGCTCAGAATCTCAGGCAGCAGCAGGGGTTCCCGGCCCGGCCGCAGCAGCACGTACACCGGCACGCCGTTGCGACCCAGCCGGGCCAATGCCGCGGTGATGACGGCGTCGCGGCGCGTCCAGTCGGCGCGCACCAGCACCACGTTCGCCTGCGCGAAGGCCTGGCGGGCTTGGTCGGTGTTCAGCACCAGGCGCTTGTTCACCTGGCAGCTGACGCACCAGGCGGCAGTGAAGTCCACGAACACCGGCCGGCCCTCGGCCGCAAAGCGTTCCAGCGCGGCCTCGTCGTAAGGCAGCCAGCCGCCTTCGGCCACCTGGGCGGTGCCCGTCGTCGGGTCGGCAGCGGGCAGTTCGGTCGGCCAGCTCCAGGCTAGCAGGCCGGCCAGGCCCAGCACGCCCACGCTCTTGCCGAGCGCGCCGCGCAGGCCGCCGATGTGCGCCACCCACAGCAGCAGCGCCACGCCGACCAGCGCCATCAGCACCCGCGCCATCGCGCCGACACCGGCCTGCTGGCCCAGCACCCACAACAGCCATACCGCGGTGGCGAACATCGGGAAGGCCAGGCCCTGCTTCAGCCGCTCCATCCAAGGGCCGGGCCGCGGCAGACGGCTGCGCCAGCCCGGCGCCACCACCAGCGCCATGTACGGCAGCGCCATGCCCAGGCCAAGCGCGCCGAACACCGCCAGCGCCACTGCCGGCGATTGCGTCATCGCAAAGCCCAGCGCCGCGCCCATGAACGGCGCGGTGCAGGGGCTGGCCGCGACCACTGCCAGCACGCCGCAGGCAAAGGCGTCGCCGGCCGGGCGCTGCGCGCGCCAGCTGGCGGCCCGCTGCGGCAAAAGGTTGGCGAACTCGTAGGCACCCATCAGGTTCAGCCCGATGGCAAAGAACAGCAGCGCCAGCACGAACACCATGCCCGGTTCCTGCAACTGGAAGCCCCAGCCGACGGCGCTGCCGGCCGCCTGCAGCGCGATCAGTCCGAGCGCCAGCGCCAGAAAGCTGAGCAGCACGCCGCCACCGTAGGCCAGTGCGTGGGTGCGCAGTGCCGCCGGCTGGGCCGCCTGTTTGACCAGGCCCAGCAGCTTGATCGACAGCACCGGGAACACGCAGGGCATCAGGTTCAGCACCATGCCGCCGACGAAGGCCAGCACCAGCGCCATCCACAGGCTGGTGCCGAGGCCGCCGGAAGCGGCCGGGGCCAGGCCCGGCGCTGCGCCATCCAGCAGGCGTGCGCCTTCGGGCAGCGCGATGCGCGGCACCTCGCGCAGCGGTGCGCTGAACTCGGCCATCGCGCTGCCGCCGCCCCAGACCGCCCCACTGCCACCCTGGGCCACGACCACGCCCTGCAGCTCGGCCGGTGGCGTGGCCTCGGCCATCAGCCGCAGGCGCAGCGCATAACCACGCGGCGTGGCATAGAGCTCGTGCCGGGCCGGCTCGATCAGCTGTTCGGTGAACGGAAACACCTCCACCGCCGGCAGCGCCGCGCCGGCCGGACGTTGGGCCTCGGATTCCAGCGTCAGCAGCAGCTCGCGGCCGTGGCGCTGCAGCCCGGCGGTCCAGCCCTTCAGGGGCTGGGCACGCGCCGCGGCGGCGCTTTCAAATCGCGCGGTCCAGGCGGTCGCGCCCGGCGTGGTGCCCTCGGCCACCACCGGCAGCAGCAGTTCCAGCGTGGCGCTTTCGGGGATGCAGACATCGTGGCAGACCAGCCACTGGGCCTGGGCACGCAGGCGCAGATCGCTGCCCGGACGGGCATCGGCCGGTGCGGTGAAGCGCAGCGGCAGCAGCAGATCGCCCTCGAAACCATAGTTGACCAGCGGGCCGATCGGCAGGCGCTTGGGCGCCGGCCATTCGATCTCCCCGATCTGGCTGCCGGCGGGCAGCTGCCAGTCGATGGTGGTCGGCAATCCCGAATCGCCTGGGTTGCGCCAATAGGTGTGCCACAGCGGGATGTGCTGCAGCCGCAGGCCGATCTGCAGGCTCTGGCCGGGCTGGACCGCACTGCGCTCGGCCACCAGCTCGGCCGTGACATGCTCGGTCTTGACCACGTTGGCCAGCGCAGCCGGACCCCAGGCGCCCAGTGCCATGCAAATCAACAGGGACCACAGACGGCGCAAGGCTCAGGCTCCACCACGACCAGGTCCGCGAGCATAGCCTGTGCCTCTGTCAAACTGCCGGCCATGCAGCCCATCACCCTGCTTCCCGGTTTGGCATGCGACGCCGAGTTGTGGCGCGACCAGGTGGCCGCGCTGGCGCCGCTGCGGCCCGTGCAGGTGAGCGACGTGCACACCCGCGGTACCACGCTGCCGCAGATGGCGGCGGCGCTGCTGGCCGAACACGGCGGCGATCTGCTGCTGTGCGGCACCTCGATGGGCGGCATGCTGGCCCTCGAATTGGTGCGCCAGGCGCCGCAGCGCGTCAAGGCGTTGGCCCTGCTGGCCAGCAGCGCCCGGCCCGACACGCCAGAGCTGACCCGCCTGCGCAGCGACGCGATCGCACTGTTCGAGCAGGGGCGCATGCGCGAGGTGCTGCAGGCCAACGTGGCCTTTGCCTTCGACCCGGCGCATGCCGCGGCGCTGGCGCCGCCTTACCTGGCGATGATGGACCGCGCCGGCGCCGGGCAGCTGATCGCGCAGAACCGCGCCATCATGGCCCGCGCCGACCAGCGGCCGCTGCTGCCGCGCATCGCCTGCCCGACGTTGGTGGTGGTGGGGCAGTCCGACCTGTTGACGCCGCCCGAGCATGCGCAGGAGATGGCGGCGCTGATTGCGGGCGCCCGGCTTGAGACCTTGTCTCAATGTGGGCACTTGCTCACCTGGGAGCAGCCGCAGCGCGTGAACCAGCTACTGATCGACTGGCTCGCCAGCCTTTGACGGGCGGGCTGCGGCCCAGGCTTCGCTGCGCTGGATCACGCCGCCGCCCAGGCAGACTTCGCCGTCGTAGAGCACGGCCGATTGGCCCGGCGTGACGGCCCACTGTGGCGTGTCGAAGTCCAGCCGGATGCCGCCGTCGGCCGGCAGCGCCAGCGTGCAGCGGGCATCGGCCTGCCGGTAGCGCGACTTCGCCGCATAGGCGCCCGGCGGCGGCGCGCTGCCGGCGACCCAGCTGCAATCGTCGGCCCACAGCATGCGCGACTGCAGCGCGGGGTGGTCATGGCCCTGCACCACCTGCAGCACGTTGGCGGCCAAGTCCTTGCCGGCCACGTACCAGGGCGCGTGCTCGCCGGCGCCGCGCGCCGCGCCGCGCTCCTTGACGCCGCCGATGCCCAGGCCCTGGCGCTGGCCGAGGGTGTAGAAGCTCAGGCCCACGTGTCGGCCGACGGTGCGCCCGCGCTCGTCGCGGATCGGCCCCGGCGCGTGCTTCAGCCAGCGGTTCAGGAACTCGCGGAACGGCCGCTCGCCGATGAAGCAGATGCCGGTGGAATCCTTCTTCTGCGCATTGGGCAGACCGATCTCGGCGGCGATGCGCCGCACCTCGGTCTTGGGCAGCTCGCCCACCGGGAACAGCGTGCGCGACAGCTGCGCCTGGTTCAGGCGGTGCAGGAAGTAGCTCTGGTCCTTCAGCGGGTCCAGACCCTTCAGCAGCTCGAAGCGGCCTGCGCGTTCACGCACCCGCGCATAGTGCCCGGTGGCAATCGCCTGCGCGCCCAGGCGCAGCGCATGGTCGAGGAAGGCCTTGAACTTGATCTCGGCGTTGCACAGCACGTCGGGGTTGGGCGTGCGCCCGGCCCGGTACTCGCGCAAGAACTCGGCGAACACGCGCTCGCGGTATTCGGCGGCGAAGTTGACGTGCTCGATCTCGATGCCCAGCACGTCCGCCACGGCGGCGGCGTCGACGAAATCGACGTTGGCGCTGCAGTAGGCATCGTCGTCGTCGCCCTCCCAGTTCTTCATGAACAGGCCGATCACCTCGTGCCCGGCGCGCTTGAGCAGGTAGGCGCTGACGGCCGAATCGACGCCGCCGGAAAGGCCCACCACGATGCGCTGCTTGTCCACGGCCTCGATTATCCTGGGGGCCTGACTGGCGCCTCGAACCCAGGAGCTGGAGCCCGTGCGATGTCCAAGACCGTGGAGTTCTTCTTCGATTTCGGCAGCCCGACCTCGTACCTGGCCTGGACCCAGCTGCCCAAGCTGGCCGCCGAGGCGGGCGCGCAGCTGGTCTGGCGGCCGATGCTGCTGGGCGGCGTGTTCAAGGCCACCGGCAACGCCAGTCCGGTGATGGTGCCTGCCAAGGGCCGCTGGATGAGCCAGGACATGGCACGCTGGGCGCGGCGCCATGGCGTGGCGCTGGCCATGAACCCGCATTTCCCGATCAACACGCTGACGCTGATGCGCGGCGCGACGGGCCTGCAGATGCGCCAGCCGGCCGACTTCGAGCGCTACGTGGACACGGTCTTCCGCGCCATGTGGGAGACGCCCTGCAACATGGGCGATGCCGCCGTGCTGGCGCAGGTGCTGCAGCGTGCCGGCTTCGACGCCGAGGCGCTGCTGGCGCTGGTGGGCGACCCAGAGGTCAAGGCCCGCCTCGTCGCCACCACCGAGGAGGCCGTGGCACGCGGTGTGTTCGGCGCGCCGACGATGTTCGTCGGCGAGCAGATGTTCTTCGGCCAGGACCGGCTGGACTTCGTGCGCGAGGCGCTGGGCTGAGCGCGATGGCACGCGGCCGCTACAGGGCCAGCGCCGGCTCGGGGCGGCCGAAGAAGTGGCCTTGGAAGGCCTGGTAGCACAGGCTGTCGAGGGTCTGGCGCTCGCAGCGGCAGTCCCGAGTGGCAAATTGTCGTCGCTCAACCGCGCAGTCTGGCGCCGGGCAGGTTCGAATCGAGCGGGCGCCGGTGCGCCATGACGCGGACTCAGCGGCTTGCATACCATGCA